>Ga0070737_10003699_pt1 | contig 16171 bp, 10 predicted proteins | sample Coa_R1_10_FD_66438 | JGI IMG/M metagenome (GOLD analysis project Ga0070737, IMG submission 66438) | Surface soil microbial communities from Centralia Pennsylvania, which are recovering from an underground coalmine fire - Coalmine... | ecosystem: Environmental > Terrestrial > Soil > Unclassified...
AACGGCTGAACCTGCCGATCCGGTTCCCGTGCGGGCACACCGGGCACTAGGCTGCCGCTTGAGGTACCTATCTCTCCAGGGGAGGTTGCCATCGCAGGAGCGGACGCGGCACTGACCCACGCGGACGAATACCTTCCAGAGGATGAGCCGCTGCTATTCGCCCGCGCCAGCGCAGAAGAGCTTGGCGGCAGCGTGCCCATCAAGCCGGCCGGCGGTGCCGTGCTCCGTTTTCTCGCCGCGGCGATCGGCGCGCGGACCGCCGTGGAAATCGGCACCGGCTGCGGCACGTCGGGCATCTGGCTGCTTCGGGGGATGCGGCAGGATGCCGTGCTCACCAGTGTCGATGTGGAGCCGGAGCATCAGCGGATGGCGAGGAACGCATTCTCGCAGGCGGGGTTCGCCGCGAATCGTTACCGGCTCATCCCGGGGCGTGCACTGGACGTGCTGCCGAGGCTCTCCGACGGCGCCTACGACATGGTGTTCTGCGACGCGGACCCCAGGGAGTATCCCGATTACCTGGAGGCGGCGCTGCGGCTGCTGCGGCCAGGCGGCATCGTCGCGTTCAACAATGTGCCGCCGCCCGGCGGCGGGGACCTGGACGGCGCCGCGCAGCATCCCGATGCCGCGGCGATGCGGGAACTGGCCGGCTCGCTCAGGGATGACGGGCGGTTTGTCGCGCTGTTCCTGCCGGCCGGGGACGGGATACTCGCCGCGGTCAAGCGCTCCTGACGAGGGCGATTGACGGGGGCGATTCATCACCCGGCCAGGCGGAGCGTGCCGTGCGGGTGGCTGGGAGCCTGGTCAGAAGGCACGACCGAGCTGGCGGGGAACCCCTTCCAGCCCGCCGGCCCCGATACGGCAGGCGGCGCTCAGCCTCAATCGGCCGGTGGCCCTGAAAGCTGGCGGGCGTCCGCCGGGGCCGGGCCCCGGCGGACGCCCGCCAAGGGGATGCGCCTTGCACGTACGGCCAATGACGAGGCTGACCAGGCCGGTGACCTGCTCAAACACCGGCAGAATCCAGAAGGAACCGGTGGCTCGGGGCTCAGCCTGCGGCGGACTTCAGGGCATCGCTGAGCTTGGCGGCCTCATCAGCGGATAGCTCGACAACCAGGCGTCCCCCGCCCTCGAGCGGTACGCGCATCACGATGCCGCGCCCTTCCTTGGTGACCTCCAGCGGACCGTCGCCTGTCCGCGGCTTCATCGCCGCCATCGTGCATCCCTTCTTCCCTGGATTCGCGCGGACCTTCCGGGCGCCGTTATCGCGGCGCCTGCGGCGGAACCGGCCAGCCACAAACGTGTCGATCTGTCGCCCCATTATCCCGTGTCCAGCCGCAGAATGGTAATGATCGTGCTCCCCTCAGCCCGTGCCGGTGGGGCCGGCGAGACTGCACGTGCGTCGCTATGACGAGTCAGCCGCTCCGTGCCTCGCCGAGGCTGCCGTATACCGGGATGAGCTGATCGGCGCCCACCAGGCTCAGCATCCTGGCGACAACAGGCTGGGGAGAGGCCAGCGCGAGGGTGCGGCCGCTGGCCTCCAGCGCCCCGCGAACCGTCAGCAGGACACGCACTCCGCTCGAATCCATGAACCCGAGCCCGGAAAGGTCGACGATCAGCCGGGGCGTCCCCTGCGCCGCCTGGGACATCAGGACATCGCGCATCTGCTGGGCGGTGGTCACGTCCACTTCGCCCGCCAGGGTCACCACGATGTACGACTCCTCGGCGGTGACGGACGTCGTGAGCTGCTCCACGCTCCGTTATATATCACTTCGCGTCAGGACCGGTGCGTGTGACGCCGCCGGGTGCGCACCATGCCGCCGGCAGGCGTGCACAACGACACCAGCGGATCGCACAACAGGCCGCCAGCACGCGGCGGCCCTGGCCGCCTGCGCACAGGCGGCTGATCAGCGGATGTGCACGGCGACGAGGCAGGCATCGTCACTGGTGTCGGATGAGGCCCGGGCGAGTATCTCGTCCGCGTAGCGCTCGGCCTGCGCGACGGAGCCCCCGGGCCGGCTGGCGATCGCGGCGAGCGCATCGAGGGCCTCGTCGATGGGGACGCCGCGGCGCTCGATCAGCCCGTCGGTGAACAGGAGCACGGCGTCGCCGGCCCGCAGGGGCGTCGCGGCCTCCTCGTACGAGGCGTCCGGGTCGGCGCCGAGGATGATCCCCCCGGGCGGGGGAAGCGCGAACGCGGCACCGTCGCGCACCAGCACGGGCGGCAGGTGCCCGGCCTGCGCCCAGCGCAGGAGGCGGATGGCCGGGTTGTACACCCCGCACACGACCGTTCCCATGATGCTGCCATCGGTGAGGTGGCAGACGGCGGCGTTGAGGAGACCGAGGAGCCCGGCGGGCCCCGTCTCCGTGATGGCCAGGCCGCGCAGGCAGTTCCGCGCCGTCACCATGCCGGTCACCGCGTCGATCCCGTGACCTGCGACATCGCCGACCACGAGCAGCACGTCCCCGGTGGGGAGCAAGATCACGTCGTACCAGTCCCCGCCGACGAGATGCCCTTCACCGGCGGGCCGGTAGCGCACCGCGGCGTCGATCCCCGCCGCCGCCACCGACTCGGTCACGCCAGGCACGATGGCCTGCTGCAGCCGCAGCGCCAGCCGGCGCTCCTCGGCGGCCCGCTGCTCGGTGCCGAGCAGCACCTCGTGCGTGGCGGCGAGCGCCGCCAGGGTGTGGTACTGCGCGGAGACGTCCTGGAAGGCCCCGCGCAGGGCTACGACCCGCCCGGCCGCGTCGAGGACGGGCTCGCCGACGACGCGCATCTGCCGGACGCTCCCGTCATCCGGCCGGGTGATGCGGAACGACGCGGTGGTGACGGTCCGCTCGCGCAGCAGCACCTCGCGGAAACGCCTGATCCCGGGGGCGTCCTCGGCCATCACGGCATCGGGCAGGATATCCGTCGGTATGGCCGCGCCTGGCTCACAGGCAAGACCGAACAGCGCGAACGTCTGGTCCGTCCAGCGGGCCTTGCCGGTGATGAGGTTCTCTTCCCAGCCGCCGAGGCTGCCGAGCCGCTGGGCGTGCTGGAGCAGGGCGGCAAGGCGGTCCTCCTCGCCGCCCTGCTGCCAGGTGACGATCACGCCGTCCGAATACGGCGCGATGCGGACGTCCATGACGGGCACCGCCGTGACGTCATCGGCGGGCGCCGCGCTGACAGGCCCGGTCATGCGCTGTGGCTCGCCGGCGGCGAGCGCCTTCACGGCACGCTCGAACAGACCGCCGGCGAGTGCCGCGGCCGGGTACGCCTCCAGCATCGTCTGGCCGGTAAGCTCCCTGGCACCGCGGCCCGCCATGGTGCGGGCGCCCTCGCTCAGGTAGTCGATGCTGAAGTCCGTGATGCGCCCGTCCCGCTCCCGGATGGCGCGGGCGACGAGCACCCGGTCAAGCAGCCCTTCGAGCAGGCCGTGCAGCCACGGCGCCCCGGACCCCGCAGCAAGCTGGCTGTGCCGGATCCGGACGCCGATGATCTGGCCGCATGCCTTCGCCAGGGCGGTGAGCTCGCCGCGCAGCGACGCGGGGAAATCCGCCAGCGGCGCGGGCCAGCAGATCTCCATGACGCCCAGCATCTCCCCGCGCGTCCCGCGCAGCGCGAGTACCGCCCTCGCGCCGCCCGGCCACCGGCCGGCGAGCGGCACGGCATCTCCGCCGGGAGGCCCGGCGCTCCACCACAGATCCCGCCCGCCGGAGGCCACGCGCCGGGCCGGGCAGTCCATCTGCGGCGGCAGGCGGCGCCAGCGGCTGGATTCGGCAGACCGGAGCCCGGCCTGCCCGGCGAGTTCCAGGCAGCCGTCGGGCTCGATCAGCCATAGCGCGACGGCGGCCGCGCCCGCCGGGGCGAGGGACTGATCGAGCAGGTCCGCCGCCAGCTTGGTGCCGTCAGCAGCCAGCTCCGCGGCGGCTGCAGCCAGCTCCGGTGCAGCCGCCGCGGTCCGGGAATCCCGGTCCCGCCCCGCCTGCTGTGCCCGTGCGGCGGGCGGTTCCTGCCCCATGATCGTGGCGGCCATCTCGGTCACCGGCAGCTCCGCGCCGGCTGCGAGGCCGGCGAGCTGCCCGGCGGCCTCTGCCGGAGAGCAGCCGAGCCGCTCCATCAGCACGCCCCTGGCCATGGCCTCGACGTAGCGCGCGGCCGCCTCGGCGCGCATCCTGCCCAGTTCGTCCCGCTGACGCCGGATCATGTCGGTCAGCCGCGAGATTTCCCCATCATCTGGCATCACCGTCGTCACCGGCCTTCCACGATCCGCCCCGTTCGCCCCGGCGTCTGCCGGGAACGCCGTCCGCCATGGGGACACCGCTCCCGGAACCGCCAAAAATGCCGACTTCCCAGAAATACTGTCGGCAAATGGGATGTATGTCTACCATTGTCGTGTACGGCGCCCGCCGGCGGAACCTCGCCGTATCCCCATCAGACGGTGACGGCTGAGTGATCGGAGAGTACCCCCATGACAGCGGTCGGGCGGCCGGGCCGCCGCCTGGATGAGCCGGGTCTCGAGCAGCTCCTCGCTGGCCTGACGGCGGTGCGCGGCGGCGATTTCAGCACGCGCCTGCGGCCGGCGGATGACCCGCTGATGGACGAGATCGCCACCGTCTTCAACGGCATGGCGGAGCAGCTCGCGCTGTTCACCTCCGAGGTGACACGCGTGGCCCGCGAGGTCGGCACGGAAGGCAAGCTCGGCGGCCAGGCACACATCCCCGGCGTCGCCGGGTCCTGGAAAGGCCTGACGGACTCCGTCAACGCCATGGCGGACAACCTCACCAGCCAGGTACGGAACATCGCCCAGGTCACCACGGCTGTCGCCCGCGGCGACCTGTCGAGGAAAATCGACGTCGACGCGCGCGGCGAGATCCTCGAGCTCAAGACCACGATCAACACCATGGTGGACCAGCTCTCGGCCTTCGCGGCGGAGGTCACCCGGGTCGCGCGCGAGGTCGGCCGCGAGGGCCGGCTGGGCGGGCAGGCAGAGGTCGAGGGCGTCTCGGGGACGTGGAAGCGGCTGACCGAGAACGTGAACGAGCTCGCCGCCAACCTGACACGCCAGGTCCGGGCGATCGCGGAGGTGACGAGCGCGGTCGCCGCCGGTGACCTGACCAGGTCGATCTCGGTGGAGGCACAGGGCGAGGTCGCCGAGCTCAAGGACAACATCAACGCCATGGTGCAGTCCCTGCGCGAGACCATCCAGGCCAACCAGCAGCAGGGCTGGCTGAAGGCCAACCTCGCCCGGATCGCCGGCATGATGCAGGGTCATCGCGACCTGACCGTGGTCGCCGAGCTGATCATGGAGGAGCTGGCCCCGCTCGTCGGCGCGCAGCATGGCACGTTCTTCCTCAGCGAGACGGACGGCAGCGAGACCAGGCTGCGGCTCATCGCCGGCTACGGCCTGCGGGCCGGCAAGGAGGCGCCCCTCCAGTACCGGCTCGGCCAGTCGCTGATCGGCCAGGTGGCGAAGAGCAAGCGGCCGATCGTCATCGACAATCTCCCCCACGAGTACGTCAAGATCAATTCCGGCCTCGGCGAGGCAGGCCCGGCCAACCTCGTCATCCTCCCGATCCTGTTCGAGGACGAGGTCCTCGGCGTCATCGAGCTGGCGTCGTTCACGAAGTTCACCGGGGTGCAGGCCGACTTCCTCGCGCAGCTCACGGAGGCCCTGGGTGTCAACGTCAATGCGATCGTCGCGAACGCGCGCACCGACGCGCTGCTGGCGGAGTCGCAGCGGCTGGCGGCTGAGCTGAAAACCCGCTCCGAGGAGCTCCAGGCCCGCCAGGAGGAACTGCAGCGGTCCAACGCCGAGCTCGCGGACAAAGCGGCCTTGCTCGCCAGGCAGAACCGCGACATCGAGACCAAGAACGCCGAGATCGAGCGCGCGAGGCAGGAGATCGAGGAACGCGCGCGGCAGCTCGCCCTGGCCTCGGAATACAAATCGCAGTTCCTCGCGAACATGTCCCATGAGCTGCGCACCCCGCTCAACAGCATGCTCATACTTGCGCGGCTGCTGGCGCAGAACCAGGCGGGGAACCTCACCAGCAAGCAGGTGGGATACGCCAACGTCATCCACTCCGCCGGCTCGGACCTGCTCCGGCTCATCAACGACATCCTGGACCTGTCCAAGATCGAGGCGGGGAGGATGGACGTCCATCCCGAGCCGTTCGCTCTCACCGCCCTGCTGGAGGACATCCGCACCACCTTCCAGCCGCTCACCGCGGACAAGTCCCTGGAGTTCGTGATCGAGACGGCCGAGGGCGTGCCCCGCGAGCTGTTCACCGACAAGCAGCGGCTGCGCCAGGTTCTCGGGAACCTGCTGTCGAACGCGATCAAGTTCACGGAGCGGGGCCGCGTGGGACTGCACGTCGGCATGGCCGAGCGCGGGCCCGGCGGCAGCCCGGTCGCGGCGTTCTCGGTGACCGATACCGGCATCGGCATCGCACCGGAGAACCTGGAGACCATCTTCGGCGCCTTCCAGCAAGGTGATGGCACGCTGAGCCGCCCGCACGGCGGCACCGGCCTCGGGCTGTCAATCGCCCGTGAGATCGCTGCCCGGCTCGGCGGCCGCATCGGGGCGGAAAGCGAAGTCGGCGCCGGCAGCACGTTCACTCTCTACCTGCCATGCCCGCCTCCGGGTACCGGGGATGGCGCTCCCGGGGACATCCCTGCCACGGCAGGAGATGGCCCGCGCCCCGCGGAGAGCATGCACGCGGAGAGCATGCACGCGCAGGGTGCTGCCGGGCGCTCTCAGGCGGCGGCAGAGCTGGACGCCGTGATGTCCCTGGCGGGGCCGCCAGAGGCCGCAAGGGCCCAGGAGGATGAGGGCGCGCGGGCTGCCGCCGTAGCCCCCGGAGCCTGCGGGCCGGCCGGCCATGAGGCCCTGTGGGGCAGCAAGATCCTGCTCATCGACGACGACGTGCGCAACGCCTTCGCGATCACGAGCATTCTCGAACTGTACGGGGTGACCGTGATCCACGCGCCGAACGGCCGCCAGGGAATCTGCGCCCTGCGCGGCGCCGGCGACATCAGCCTCATCCTGATGGACGTGATGATGCCCGGGATGGATGGGTACGCGACGATGACCGCGATCCGCCAGATGCCGCGCTTCGCGGACCTGCCGATCATCGCGGTGACCGCCAAGGCCATGCACGGTGACAGGGACAAGAGCCTCGGCGCGGGAGCGAACGGTTACATCACCAAGCCCGTCGACACCGAGGAGCTCCTCACCTGCATGGAGCGCTGGCTCACGCCCAGCCCCTGAGGTGAGCGCGTCAGGCAGGGACCGGGATGCCGGACGTCTGCATGAGCAGGTACGCGTTCGCCGCGATGATCAGCCCTGCGATGAGGTACAGGGCCCAGTTCGTCGGGCGCCGGTTGGCCAGCGACCCCATCAGGGTCCGGTCGCGGGTGAACATGACCAGCGGGACCAGCGCGAACGGGATGCCGAAAGACAGGAAGACCTGGCTGAGCACCAGCGCCCGCGACGGGTCGGCGCCGATGCCGATGATGAGCAGGGCGGGGATCATCGTGATCGCCCGGCGGGCGAAGATCGGGATCTGGCGGCGGATGAAGCCCTGCATCACCACCTGGCCGGACATCGTGCCCACACACGACGACGACACCCCGGAGGCGAGCAGGGCGAGGCCGAAGATCAGGCCAGCGTGGCCGCCCAGGTAGCGGTCCAGGCCACCGAACACCCGGCCCAGGTCGCTGCCGGCACCGTCCAGGCCGCGCGCATGGAAGGTGGCCGCCGCCGTGGTCAGCATCGCCATGTTGATGACGCCCGCGATCCCCATGGCGACCAGGACGTCCACCGCCTCGAAGCGGAAGATCCCGCGGCGCGCCCCGGCGGTGGCACCCACGATCCGCTTCTGCGTCAGCGCGGAGTGCAGGTAGATCACGTGCGGCATCACGGTGGCGCCGATGATGCCGACTGCCAGCAGCAGCGACCCGCTGCCCTGGAAGTGCGGGACGAAGGCGCCCTGGGCGACGCCCGCCGCCGGCGGATCGCTCCGCAGCACCTCCAGGCCGAAGGCCACCACGATCACGCCCACCAGCACGGTGATCGCCGCCTCCAGGCGGCGGAAACCCCGGGCCTGCATGCCCAAGATGGCGAAGGCGGCAGCGCCTGTCAGCAGCGCCGCGGCAAACAGGGGGATGCGGAAGACAAGGTTGATCCCGAGGGCCGCGCCGACGAACTCGGCCAGATCGGTCGCCATCGCGATGACCTCGGCCTGCAGCCACAAGAAGACCACCAGGGGGAAGGGGAAACGGTCGCGGCACACCTCGGGCAGGCTGCGCCCGGTGGCGATGCCCAGCTTGGCGCTCATCGCCTGGATGACCATCGCCATCAGGTTGGCCGCCAGCACCGTCCACAGCAGCGTGTACCCGAACTGTGAGCCGCCCGCCATGTTGGTGGCGAAGTTGCCCGGGTCGATGTAGGCGACCGCGGCGATGAAGGCCGGGCCAAGGAACGGCAGCACGGCACGCAGCCCGCGCCGCTCGCCGGTCAGTGCGCGCTCGGCGGCGGCGCGGACGCGCGCCTCCCCGGGGAGCGCATCCTCGGCGTCAAGCACCTGCCGCTGGGCACCGGCCTCAGTCGCCATCACGTTCACGCGAAAGCACCCCGGCGCTGACGCCGGGGAGAATCCCCGCTACCTCCCCCCGCACAGCGAGAGTCACCATTATCTATGCTCACACAGCGGGCACCCAGCGGCCACGGGCACCCCGGGGAGGACGCGCCCATGGCCGGCGCGGGCCGTACCGGGCGGCTGCCGCCTGCAGCAGATCCCGGGCCGGGCCGGAAGGCTCCCCATACCACGCCGGCACGGAAGATCACGGGCGAACTGTGACCGACGTGCATCTGCAGCTCGCGACATACCCGGCTGCACAAGCACGCTATGAAACCGGCTTGCACGTCTTACAGCACTACTTCGGGTGCACTTCGGGTCTTGCGTGTTTGATCCTGCCGGGTTATATTCCGTTCGAAAAAAATATAAAGCTGGTGCTGCGTACGGAGCCGCAGCCCGCCGCCCCGCCCTCGGGCCCCTCGCGGTGCCCGCGGCCTTCGCCGCGCCCCGGGCGGTGGCAGTCAGCTCTCCGTTGCCCGTTCACCGCCGCAGGAGGAAAATCGTGCATACACACTGGCGCCTAGCCGTGCGCCGGCTGCCAGGCCTGGGGCATCACCGCGGCAAGCGCCCGCGCGCCGTCGTGCCGCCGAGGCCGCCGGAGACGAGGCGGAGATCACTGCGCCGCACGGCGACGGTGGGGGTGGCCTGCGCGGCCGCCCTGGTCACGGCCTATGGCGGGACGGCGCAGGCGGGTGCCGCGCCGGCGGCCGGCGCGCATGCCCGCCAGACGCCCCCCGCTTGCCCCGACGGCTCCGGCCGGACCCCGCTGTACCGCGACACGCGGTACTCGTTCGCGGAGCGCGCGGCGGACCTGGTCTCCTGCATGACGCTGGCCGAGAAGGTCGCGCAGTTGCGCTCCAACAGCGCGCCGGCGATCCCGAGGCTGGGCGTGCAGCAGTACACCTACTGGAGCGAGGGCCAGCACGGCATCAACGCCATGTTCGCCGACACCAACAACGGCGGGGTGACCGGCGGCGTGCACGCGACCAGCTTCCCCGTCAACTTCGCGTCCACGATGTCCTGGGATCCGCAGCTGGTGTACCGGGAGACGACGGCGATCTCGGATGAGGCGCGGGGTTTCCTGGACAAGTCACTGTGGGGGACGGGGCAGAACAACCTGGGCCCGTCGAAGAGCGACTACGGAATGCTGACCTACTGGGCACCCACGGTCAACATGGACCGGGACCCGCGCTGGGGCCGGACCGACGAGGCGTTCGGTGAGGACCCCTACCTGGTCAGCCAGATGGCGGGCGCGTTCGTAGACGGTTACCAGGGCGAGACGATGAGCGGCAAGCTCATGACCCCCTACCTCAAGGTCGCGGCCACCGCGAAGCACTTCGACGCGAACAACAACGAGAACAACCGGCACGCGGACAGCTCGAACACGACCGACGCCAACATCCGCGACTACTACACCGCGCAGTTCAAGGCCCTGACCGAGAACGCGCACGTGGCCGGGGTGATGACCTCCTACAACGCGGTCAACGGCACACCGTCACCCGCCGACACCTACACCGTCAACGAGCTGCTGCAGCGCACCTACGGGTTCAACGGCTACACCACCTCTGACTGCGGCGCGATCGGTGACATCTACAGTCCCGGCAGCCACGACTGGGCGCCGCCGGGCTGGACCACCAGCGACACGAACGGGACCGTCACCTGGACCAACAACTCGACCGGGCAGCAGGTCAGCGGCGCGGCCGGCGGGCAGGCCTACGCTCTGCGGGCCGGCACCCAGGTCAACTGCACCGGTGGCGAGCCCACGCTGGCCAACATCCAGGCCGCGATCAAGGCGGGCATCCTGTCGGAGGGCGTGCTCGACAACGCCCTGGTGCACCTGTTCACCATGCGGATGGAGACCGGCGAGTTCGACCCGCCCAGCAAGGTGGCCTACACGAAGATCACCAAGAGCGTCATCCAGTCCCCGGCGCACCAGGCGCTGGCCGAGAAGGTCGCCGCCGACGACCTCGTGCTGCTGAAAAACGATGACCTCGCCGGGACGAGCGCCCCGCTGCTGCCGGCCAACCCCGCCAAGCTGAACAAGGTCGTCATCGTCGGCAACCTGGCGAACACCGTCACCTTGGGCGACTACTCCGGCGACCCGACACTGCAGGTGAACGCGGTGCAGGGGATCACCGCCGCGGTCAAGGCGGCCAACCCCAGCGCGCAGGTGGTCTTCGACGCCTGCGGCACCTCCACCACGGCCACCGCGCCCGCCTCCTGCTCGGCGGCCACCCAGGCCGCGATCAAGTCCGCGGACCTGGTGATCGTGTTCGTCGGCACGGACCTGAACGTGGCCACCGAGGGCCACGACAGGACCACCCTGGCCATGCCGGGCAACTACAACTCCCTGATCAGCCAGGTGCACTCCCTCGGCAACCCGCGCACCGCGCTGGTCATCCAGTCCAACGGCCCCGTCGACATCGCCAGCACCCAGGGCGACTTCCCGGCCATCGTGTTCAGCGGCTACAACGGCGAAAGCCAGGGCACCGCGCTGGCGCAGGTGCTGTTCGGCCAGGTGGACCCCGCCGGGCACCTGGACTTCACCTGGTACAAGGACACCTCCCAGCTCCCGCCCATGCTGAACTACGGGCTGACCCCCTCCCAGACCGGCGGGCTGGGCCGCACCTACATGTACTTCACCGGCACGCCGACCTACCCGTTCGGCTACGGGCTGTCCTACACCCGATTCAGCTACTCCCACATCGAGGTGGCCCCGAAGCGGGTGTCTGCCGACGGCACCGTGCACGTCAACTTCGACGTGACCAACACCGGCACCGTCCCCGGCGCCACCGTGGCGCAGCTCTACGTTGCGCCGAGGTTCACCGTGCCCGGGGTTGAGCTGCCGAAGGAACAGCTTGAGGGGTTCCAGCGGACACGGGTGCTTCGGCCCGGGCAGACCCAGCACGTCAGCCTGGCGGTGAAGATCTCTCACCTGAGCCAGTGGGATGAGCAGGCCCTCAGGCAGGTGGTCTACGACGGCCCCTACCAGTTCCGGGTGGGCCCGGACTCGGCTGCCGCAGCCGGGTCCGGCATGGTGGCCGTGCACGGCGCCATGACCCCGCGCGTCAAGTACGTCACCGTGCAGCCCGGCAAGGTCATCTTCCAGCCGGGGCAGACCCTGAACCTGACCGGCACCAACCCCTGGATCGCCCCGGACACCAACCCCTCGCTGGAGCAAAAGCACGCCAGCGCGGACAACATCGTCGAGGCGGTCAACAACGACCAGTCCTTCGTCAACCTGTCGAAGGCACGTGTCCGCTACGCCAGCAGCAACCCGCGTGTCGCCACCGTCAGCCGCAGCGGCGAGCTGACAGCAGTCGGGCACGGGGTCGCGACGATCAGCGCGACGGTCAACGGTGTCACCGGCACCACCCCGGTCGTCGTGCAGCAGCCGTTCAGCCTCAGCGCGCCGGCGGTGGCGGCACCGGGCTCGACGGCCACGGTGACGACGGCGCTCCCCGACACCGGCAGCCGGCCGCTCACGAACGTGAGCGTCACGCTGGCGGTCCCGGCCGGCTGGACCGCGACAGCGGTCTCGCCGTCCACCTTCGCCACAGTGCAGCCCGGCCAGACCGCGCAGACCACCTGGCATGTCACGGTCCCGGCCGACGCGAAGCCCGGCAGCAACGAGCTCACCGCGAGCGCGAGCTTCACCGACGCCAACGGGCCGGGCACCGCGACCGCGACGGGCGAGGTCTCCCTGCCGTACCCGTCGCTGTCCGCTGCCTTCAACAATCCGGGCATCAGCGATGACAGCAACCCGTCCGCGGGGAACCTGGACGGCGGCGGCACCAGCTACTCCGCCCAGGCGCTCGCCGCGGCCGGCCTGACCCCGGGTGCCACGATCACGCACGACGGCGTGACCTTCACCTGGCCGGACGCCAAGCCCGGCACGCCGGACAACGTCGTCGCCGGCGGCCAGACGGTCGCGGTGTCCGGCTCGGGGTCCACGCTCGGGCTGCTCGGGAGCGGGGACTACGGTGCCGCGTCCGGCACCGGGACGATCACCTACACCGACGGCAGCACCCAGCAGTTCACCATCACGTTCCCCGACTGGTGGTCCAACACGGCGCCGCCCGGGGGCGACATCCTCGCCACCCTGCCCTACATCAACACCCCGGGGGGCAGGGAGAACCAGCACGTCAGCGTGTACTACATCGGGGTGCCGCTGCAGCAGGGCAAGACGGTCAAGTACGTCACCCTCCCCGACGTCAGCCAGGGCGTCGCGCAGGGGCAAACCGCGATGCACATCTTCGCGGTAGGCATCGGCTGACGGTTCCGGTGCGAGGGGGTGTGGCCGGCGCTGGTGACAGCGCCGGCCACACCCCCTCGCGGGGGGCGCGGGGCCCGCCGTCCTGCCCGGGTCCTACGATGACCGTCACGTGCATGGATCTGGGGGAACAGCCGGCCTTTGCCCGGGGCGGCGTTCCCGCGCAGAGGAACCGGTGATGGCTGCTCCGCTGATCGACCAGGCATCGGGCATATCCGCGGCCTGATCGTCCGGGGGGTGCTTCAGCCGGGCAGCCGGCTGCCGCCGGAGCAGGACCTGGCCGCCATGCTCGGCTGTTCCCGCAGCACGGCGCGGGAAGCGGTCCGGGCGCTGGTCATGGCCCGGGTGCTGGATGTGCGCCGCGGCGACGGGACCTACGTGACCAGCCTGCAGCCGGAGCTGCTGCTGGAAGGGATCGGGTTCGCCGTCGACCTGATGCAAGACGAGAGCCTGCTGGAGCTGCGGGAGATCCGCATGCTGCTGGAGCCGGCGGCCACCGCCAAGGCGGCGGAAAAGATCAGCGAGGAGCGGCTTGCCGGGCTGGCGGCGATCCTGGAGCAGATGCGCCGGTCCATCGACGACGACAGCGGCCTGGTCCGCCACGATGCCCGCTTCCACGAGCTGGTGGCTCAGGCGGCCGGCAACCAGACGCTGGCCTCCCTGCTCGCCAGCACGTCGTCGCGGACCATACGGGCCAGGATCTGGCATGGCGTGCGGGAGGCGGGGGCCTCGGCGGCCACCGTCGCCCAGCACGCCGGGATCCTGGCCGCGCTGCGGGCGCGGGACCCGGTCAGGGCCCACGCCGCAGCCGTCCTCCACGTCAGCAAGACCCAAGCCTGGTTCCGGCGGATCGCCGGGACACCCGCGGAAGGGACCGCCGGGACACCCGCAGAAGACAGCGCCCCCAGGCCCCGAGCGCCGGCGGCGGAAGACCGCGCCGCCCCGGTACCGGCAGCGCGCAAAAGCCCCAGCCCCTGAGCCAGCCAGGCGGACGCGCCGCGCATGTCACCATCCGACACGGACCCGCTGCCCGGTCCTACTATCCGGATTTGCTATATGCCGGGCCGCCGGTGGCTGTGACCTTGTGATACTACGTAACGCACCATTGATGATACGCATCGCACAAGGCCATGGCCAGGACAGACGGCAGGACTGTAACGAACCAGGGCTGTAACGAACCAGGGCTGTAGGCGCCGCCGCCGCATCCGGCCCCGCTGGCGCGGCGCCGCGTCAGGCCTGCCCGAGAATCTTCTCCCTCAGCTCATCCAGTTGCTGCCGGGCAGCCTGCGCGGTCCGGGCGTCTCCGGCCGTCGGCGTGATGCCCAGCGCGCGCAGCAGTGCCGCGGCGGCTTCACCTGGATGGCCGGGGCCACCGAGCACGGGATGCAGGCCCTGCTCGGCCAGGTGGCTGAAAACCACGTTGACGATCGTCCACGAGTTGTATGTCTCCCCCGAGGGTTCGCTATGAGTCACCGGACGTCCTTCGCTGATGGTCTGCCGATTCGTCCCTCCCGCCCTCGTGCCGGCACGTGACGCGCGCCTGGTACCCGTGGCCGGCCTGCCTTCCGGGCAGCGGCCGGCTGCTCAGCCCACGGACGGTCCCATGCCGAGCGACTGGGGAGTGCTGGCATCAGGGGAGGGCTGAGGCAGTCCTTCGGCGAGATCGCCCTGGGGGGTCATGATCGCGCCAGCCGGGTACGGGGTCTGTTCCTCCGCGACGAGCGTGTTCGTGGTGAGCACCAGCCCGGCCACAGAGGCTCCGTTCCGCAGCGCTGAGCGCGTGACGCGGAGCGGGTCGATCACGCCGAGAGCCACCAGGTCGCCGTAACGATCCTGGAGCGCGTCGAACCCCTGGTCAGGGCCCAGCCGGCGGGTTTCGGCGACGATCTGGCCGCCCGGGTAGCCGGCGTTGCTGGCGATCCAGAACGCCGGCTCGGCCAGGGCCGCCCGCACGATGCCCGCGCCCCGGGCGTAGTCGCCGTCGGCCTCGGCATCGTCCAGTGCGCTCTCGGCGTGGATGAGGGCCGCGCCCGCTCCCGCGACAATGCCCTCGGCAATGGCGGCCCGGGTGGCGGACAGGGCGTCTTCGACCCGGTGCTGAGTCTCCTTCAGCTCCGCCGGTGTCGCGGCGCCGACCCGGATGAGCGCGACCCGGCCGGTCAGGCGCCCGATCCGCTCGCGGAGCGCGTCCTGGTCGTGGGGGTTGGTGGCCCGTTCCAGCTCCGCGCGGAGCTGCGTGACGCGGAACTCGACATCCTCCTGGGAGCCCGCGCCGGAGATGATGGTCGTGCCCGATTCCGTGACCCTGACCTGGCGGGCCCTGCCGAGGTGCTGAAGGCCCATCGTCTCCAGCGAGAAAGCGGAGTCACGGCTGATCACGGTTCCCCCGGTGAGCGCTGCGATGTCCTCGAGCTGGGCGAGACGGCGATGCCCGAACCCGGGGGCCCGCACGGCAACGGCCTGGAAGGTGCGGTTCACGTGGTTGTGGACGAGCATCGACAGCGCAGCGCCCTCGACTGTTTCCGCGATGAGCACCAGAGGGCGCGGGGCGCGCATGATCTTGTCGAGCAGCGGCATGAGCTGCTGCACCTTGGTGATCTTCTCCGTGCACAGCAGGATGTAGGGGTCGCTGATGACGGCCTCAAGGCGGCTGGTGTCGGTCACCATGTAGGGCGAGAGGTACCCGTTGTCGAACTCGAACCCTTCGGTGAAATCGACGCGCAGCCCAAGCTGCGGCGACTCCTCGACGGTGACGATCCCGTCCTCGCCGACAGCGTGCAGCGCCTCGCCGACGGCCTGGCCGATGGCGTCGTCGTTGGCGGAGATCGCGGCCACCCGCGCGTAGTCTCCCCGCCCGGACACCGGGTGGGCGGATTTCTCCAGGTAAGCCACCACCTGGGCCACGGCACGGTCGATGCCGCGCTTGACGAAGACGGGGTTGGCACCCTCGCGGACGGCCGCCATGCCCTCGCGCACGATGGCCTGGGCCAGCACGGTGGCGGTGGTGGTGCCGTCTCCCACGATGTCGTTCGTCTTGATCGCGGCCTCCTTGACGAGCTGGGCGCCCATGTTCTCGAAGGGATCCCTCAGGTGGATCTCCCGCGCGATAGTCACACCGTCGTTGGTGACCACGGGCGTCCCTGTGAGCTTTTCCAGGATGACGTTGCGGCCTTTCGGCCCCAGCGTGGTCTTCACCGCGTCGGCCAGCTTGTCAACCCCGGCCTGCAGCAGCCGCCGCGCATCTTCGTCATAGCGCAGTTCCTTGGCCATCGGTCCTCCCGG
>Ga0070737_10003701_pt1 | contig 16159 bp, 13 predicted proteins | sample Coa_R1_10_FD_66438 | JGI IMG/M metagenome (GOLD analysis project Ga0070737, IMG submission 66438) | Surface soil microbial communities from Centralia Pennsylvania, which are recovering from an underground coalmine fire - Coalmine... | ecosystem: Environmental > Terrestrial > Soil > Unclassified...
CTGGCAGGAGACGGGTTTGGGCAGGTAGGCAGCCACGCCGATCTCGTCGAGCAGTCGGCGCACGGCCGCCGGCGCCACTCCCGAGAGGACGACCACCGGCACAGGGCGCACCGGTCGCTCGCGGCGCAGCCGCAGCAGCACCTGGAAGCCGTCTAGCCTGCGCAGCGCCGTGTCCAGCACCAGCACGTCCGGCGGTGCGGCGCGCAGCGCGGCGAGTACTGCCGGTCCGTCGGTGACCTCCCGGACCTCGTGGCCTGCGGCCTCCAGGCAGGGGCGCAGCGGCCCCCGGGTGTGTGCTGACTGGGGATCCGTGGCCAGCAGCACGCGCGCCATGTATCCTCTCCCTCGCCCGCTGCCGCGAAGTCTAGCCTGCCGCGCGCGTTGTGTCAAATGGGCTACCATGCGCCCTGCCGCCGCGCCAGCCGCTGGGCCGAGCGGTAGTGTACACTCCCGTAGACGCCACCTCCGACCTGGCTGCAAGGATATTCGGGATGAGCACATCGCCTCCATCCGCCGACCAGCGCGCGGTCCGGCTGGCGAAGCTGGCACGCTGGCGCGCGGCGGGCGTGGACCCCTACCCCTACCGCTTCACCCGTACCCACGAGGCGGCCGAGCTGCAAGCGCGGTTCGATGCCCTGGCCGGCCAGGAGGTGGCGGTGGCCGGGCGCCTGGTGGGCGGCCGCCGCGATATGGGCAAGGCCGTCTTCGTGCATCTCCAGGACGGCTCGGGCCGCATCCAGCTGTTCGCCCGCGCTAACGTGCTCGGGGACGACCAGCTGGCCTGGTTCAAGGAGCTGGACACCGGCGACTTCGTCGGCGCGCGCGGGACGCTGATGCGGACGCGCACCGGCGAGGTCAGCGTGGAAGTGCGCGAGTTCGTGCTGCTGGCCAAGGGACTGCGGCCCCTGCCCGAGAAGTGGCACGGGCTCACCGACGAGGAGAAGCGCTACCGCCAGCGCTACCTCGACCTGATCAGCAACCCGGCGGTCCGCGAGACGTTCCTGATCCGCAGCCGCATGATCCAGGCGATCCGCGCCTGGCTCACCGCGCGCGGCTTCGTCGAGGTGGAGACGCCCGTGCTCCAGCCGATCCCCGGCGGCGGCGCGGCGCGGCCGTTCGTCACCTACTACAACGCGCTCGACCGCACGCTGTACCTGCGCATCGCCCTCGAGCTGTACCTCAAGCGCTGTGTGATCGGCGGGTTCGAGCGCGTGTTCGAGATCGGCCGCAACTTTCGCAACGAGGGGCTGTCGCGCAAGCACAACCCCGAGTTCACCATGATGGAGCTGTACCAGGCCTACGCCGACTACCACGACATCATGGCCCTGGTCGAACAGCTCGTTCCCGCCGTGGCCGCCGAGGTGCTGGGCACAACCACGCTGCAGTACGGCGAGCACCGCATCGAGCTGGCGCCGCCGTGGCCGCGCGTGACGCTGCGCGAGGCGATCCGCGCCCGCACGGGCGTCGACTTCGTGGCCTTGTCCGACGACACCGCGCTCCGCGAGGCGGCGCGGCGGGCCGGGCTGGCGGTCGCGCCGGACTGGTCGCGCGGCAAGGTGATCGACGAGCTGCTGAGCGGCTTCGTCGAGCCGACGCTCATCCAGCCCACGTTCCTGATCGACTACCCGGTCGAGCTGTCGCCGCTGGCCAAGCGCAAGCGCGACGACCCGACGCTCGTCGAGCGCTTCGAGTGTTTCATCGGCGGCATGGAGGTAGGCAACGCCTTCTCGGAGCTGAACGACCCGCTCGACCAGCGCGAGCGGTTCGAGGCGCAGGCGCGCGCGCGCCAGGCGGGCGACGAGGAAGCGCAGCCGATGGACGAGGACTTCCTGGAGGCGCTAGAGTACGGCATGCCGCCCACCGGTGGGCTGGGCCTGGGGATCGACCGGCTGGCGATGCTGTTCACCAACCAGCCGTCGATCCGCGAGGTGATCCTGTTTCCGCAGCTGCGCACCCTCGGCGCGCCGGGCGAGGCGCGCCCGCCCGTGCCGACTGCCGACCTGCGCCACGCGGATAGCTGAGCCATGCTGAGTTTGCAGTTCATTCGCGAGCACCCGGACCGCGTGCGCGCCGGCGTGCGCGCCAAGGGCGCCGATGCCCCGCTCGACGAGATCCTGCGGCTGGACGCCGAGTGGCGGGCCGCGCAGGCCGAGCTGCAGGAGCAGCAGACCCTCCGCAACCAGATCCAGGCCGAGCTGAACGCCGCCAACCAGGCCCGCGACGCGGCGGCGCGCGCCGCCGCCATCGAGCGCATGAAGCCCTGCTCGGCGCGCATCAAAGAGCTGGAGCCGCGCGTCGACGCCCTGCGGCGCGAGCTGGACGCGCTGTTGCCACTGGTGCCCAACCTGCCGCACAGCAGCGTCCCCGTCGGTCCGGACGAGCGGCACAACGTGGTCGTGCGCCGCTGGGGCGAGCCGCGGCCGTTCGACTTCCCCCCGCGCCACCATGCCGACATCGGCGAGGAGCTGGGCATCCTCGACTTCCAGCGCGCCGCCAAGCTGTCGGGCGCGCGGTTCGCCGTGCTGCGCGGCGCGGGCGCGCTGCTGTCGCGGGCGCTGATCACCTTCATGCTCGACCTGCACATCCGCGAGCACGGCTACCAGGAGGTGTACCCGCCGTACCTGGTCAAGCCGGCCACCATGTTCGGCACGGGCCAGCTGCCCAAGTTCGCGGCCGACATGTACCGCACCGAGGCCACCGAGGAGCAGGAGGCGCTATACCTAATCCCCACCGCCGAGGTGCCGGTGACCAACCTGCACGCCGACGAGATCCTGGAGCCCGGCACGCTCCCGCTGTACTACGTCGCCTACAGCGCCTGCTTCCGCCGCGAGGCGGGCGCCGCCGGCCGCGAGACGCGCGGGCTGATCCGCGTGCACCAGTTCGACAAGGTGGAGCTGGTGAAGATCGTGGAGCCCGAGACGAGCTACGACGAGCTGGAGCGGCTGGTGCGCGACGCCGAGCGCGTGCTGGAGCGGCTGGAGCTGCCGTACCAGACGAAGCTGCTGTGCACGGGCGACATGAGCTTCGCCTCGGCGAAGACGTACGATCCCGAGGTCTGGATGCCGGGCCTGGGCCGCTACGTGGAGGTCTCCTCGTGCAGTAACTTCGAGGACTTCCAGGCGCGGCGCATGGGGCTGCAATACCGCCCGGCGCCCGGCGAGCGCGCGCGCTACGCCCACACGCTCAACGGGTCGGGCCTGGCCGTCGGGCGCACCATCGCGGCCATTCTGGAGAACTACCAGCAGGCGGACGGCACGGTGGTGGTCCCCAGGGCGCTGCGCCCGTACATGGGCGGCCTGGAGCGCATCGAGCGGCCCTGGTAGCCGCACGCTCACCGGGCCGTGGCGCCCTAGGTGCCACGGCCGCCGCTGCCGCACAGCACCCGCGGGCACCCCTCCGGACTAGGGGCCGCGCGCAGCTCCAGCTCGACGCGCGCGAACTCCTCGTCTAGCGGCCGCTGCTCGCTCATGACGCCCCCCAGGAGCTAACCACAGGCGACCAGGGGGACCCGGAGCGGGGGCGAGCGACTCGGGGGGCCCTCATCTAGGAATACGAGGAGGGTTACAGCCCGCGGCGTGCGCGAATCACTGCGCCCGCAGGCCGCGCCCTGCTATGCTCAAGGGCGAATCGAGCCGGTCGATGCACTCGCTGTGGGCCGCCACTGCCGGCCCGCCAGACGGGAGGTCGCAGCCGTATGTGTCGCCGAGCGAGCTTCCGGCGCGCGCTGGTCGTGTTGCTTGTGGTGTGCGGGCTGCTGACCACGCTCGGCCCGCCCGCGCTCGCGGCGCCCGTGGGACAAGCGCTCCCACCGGGACCATTCGTCCCCCCTCAAGGACCGTGGGTGTACCCGCAGCCGCCCGTGGCGCCCATGATCCCCATCGTACCTCTCCCGCTGCCCAGCGATCCCTTGCTGCCGCTGCCCGGCGTGCGCGAGGCGTTGCAGGCCACGGGGGCTAGCCAAGACCCTATCACCCAGGCGCTCGTCCCGCTGCGCGAGGCGTACCTGCTACTGTTGGACGAGTACATCGACCCGCTCCTGCCCGGCAACCTGGTCAACGCCGCGCAGCAGCGGCTCACCGAGCTGCTGGCCGAGCGCGGGGTGACCGCCCCCGATCCCGCGACGTTCGGCTCCCCGCCGCCGGTAGTGGAGCGCGCGAGCAACTGGCACTGGCTCGCCACGCGGCTCACCGCCCTCGCCACGCAGTACAGCGACAAGGTGTCGGCGCGCGAGCTGGCCCAGGCGGCCATCGCGGCCATGGCCAATAGCGTCAATGACAGCCACACCCAGTTCCTCTCGCCCAAGGAGTACCAGGAGCACCTAGCTTGGACGCGCGGCGAGCTCCGCTACGGTGGCGTGGGCATTCGCCTGCGCGGCCCGGAGCCGACCGTGGCCCAGGTATTTCCCAACTCCCCGGCCGCCAACGCAGGGCTGCAAGTCGGCGATGTTCTCGTGGCGGTCAACGATCAGCCGGTGGCGGGGCTCAAGCTCGACGAGATCGTGACGCGCGTGCGTGGCCCCGAGGGCACGGCGGTGAAGCTGCGGGTACGCCGCGCGGCCACCGGCGAGGAGCAGGAGTTCACCCTGACGCGCGCGCAGGTCAGCGTGCCGTTCGTGGAGAGCCGCGTCCAGGGCGACATGGGCTATGTGATACTGCGGGGCTTCCCGGAGCCCTCCATCGTGGAGGCCGTCGAGCGCGCGGTGACTACCTTGCAGGGGCAAGGGGTGCGCGGGCTGGTCCTCGACCTGCGCGGCAACGCGGGCGGGCGGCTCGATGTGGGCACCCAGCTGCTCGGCCGCTTCGTCGGCGACGGGGTGGTCTACCAGATGGTCGATCGCCAGGGCCGCGGGCGCACCGAGCGCCTGCGCGGCACGACACCGATCGTCACGGTGCCGCTGGCCGTGCTGGTCGACGACGGCACCGCCTCCATGGGCGAGCTGTTCGCCGCGACCATCCAGGAACGCGGGGCCGGTCGCCTCACCGGCACCACTACCGCCGGCAGCGTGTCGGCCAGCGTGGTCGTGCCGCTCAGCGACGGCTCGGCTCTCCAGATGACCGTCGAGCGCCTGCTAACGGGCAACGGGCGCGCGCTGGACAAGGTGGGAGTGACCCCCGACGACACGGTGCCGCTGTCGATCGCCGATATCCAGGCGGGCCGCGACCCTCAGCTCGATGCCGCGCTGGCCTACCTGCGCTTCGCGGCCAACCCCTACGTGCCCGACCCGAATGCCGAGGCTGCACGGCCTTGAGCGCGCCGTAGCCGATCTGTGACCGCACCGCGCTAGTCACGGTCGGCGCAGCGCGCTGTATCCTCTCCGCGCGGAGAGGGCGAGCGTGCTACGCGCGGATTCGGTCGAGCTGCTAGCGATCGGCCTGCTGGTCGTCGCGGTGTTCGTCGCCGCCCGGACCTGGGGGGGCGGCGCGCCCTTGCCACAGACAGCCTTGCTGGTGCTGGCCGCGGGCCAGGCGCTGTGGGTGCTGGGCGTGCTGCCGCCCGTGGGCCTGTTTCCCCCGCGCGTGTGGGCGGCGATCGCCTGCGGCATGCTGGTGGTGCTTGGCGTGTGGTTGGCGGGCTTCGGCCTGAAGCGCTCCACACCACTGGCGGCGCTGGTCACGCTGGCCGCCGGTGTCGAGCTGCTGGTCCTCGCTGGCGCGCTCACGCTCGGCTAGCCCCGCTAGCCGCCTTCTGGCCAGGCCCCTCGCTCGGCGCGCACGGCCGCCGGGCAGCTATCATGGGATGGCGAGAGGGGAGGCGCGCCTATTCGCAGCAAGCCCGACGCCCTGGCGGCCCGTCCGGTGCGTGGGCCGACCCCGGGAGCATCGCGGTGAGCGGTGGGCGGCTGGTCGAGCCAGCCGTGCTCCCGGCCGCCGCGGTATCCCTGGTGGTGGCCCTCGGCTTCGGGCTGCTGGGGCCCGTGCTGCCGGTGTACGCACGCTCGTTTGGGGTAGCGGCCTGGCAAGTGGGCCTGGTGGCTACAGCCTTCGCCGCCTTGCGGCTGGTCGCCGACCTGCCCGCGGGGTGGCTGGTCGAGCGCCTCGCCGCGGCGCGCGCCGTCGCGCTGGGCTGCCTGATCGTCGCGGTCTCGTCGGCGGCAGCCGGCCTGGCCCCCACCTACGAGTGGCTGGTCGCCTTGCGCGGTGCCGGAGGGATCGGCTCGGCGCTGTTTTCCACCGGACTCTCGGCCTACTTGCTAGCGGCGGTGCCCCGCGAGCGCATGGGACGTGCCATGAGCCTATTCAACGGCTCGTTCCTGGCCGGTAGCGCGTTTGGCCCCACCGTAGGCGGCCTGGCCGCCGGCGCGCTGGGATTGCGCGGCCCGTTCTTCCTATACGCCGGGTTCTGCACGGCCGCGGCCGCCGTGGCCCTGGCGCTGCTGCGCGCGCCCGCCGGGCCCATGGCGCCCGACACGCGCGCGCGGCACGACGCCGAGCCTCAGGCTAGGGCGACCGTCCAGGGCGTCCCGCTGCGCCTCACCCCCGCGCTGGCCGCAGCGCTGGCTAGTGGTTTCGCCCAGTGGTGGCTGCTGGGCGGCCTGCGCTTCACCCTGGTGCCCCTGTATGCCAGCGAGCGACTGGGACTCGACCCCAGCGAGGTGGGCCTAGGGCTCACCGCCTCGGCGCTGGCCACCCTCGCCCTGCTGGCCCCAGCGGGCTACGCCGCCGACCGCTACGGTCGACGCCGGGTGGGCGTGCCGGCCTTCGTGGGACTGGCCCTGGCGGCCGCCGCGCTGCTATGGGCTGGCGACCTAGCCGGCTACCTCGCCGCCTGCACGCTGTTCGGGGTGATGGCCGGCGCGGCTTCGGTGATCCCTGGTGCCCTGCTGGCCGACGCCGTGCCGCGCGAGCGCGCGGGCGTGGCCGCGGGCTGGCAGCAGACGGCGAGCGACCTGGGCAACTTCGTGGCCCCGGTCGCGGTGGGGCTAGTGGCCGACCTGGTGGACTACCCCGCAGCGATCGGGCTGGCTGCCCTTCCCGCACTGCTAGTTGCGGTTTTGCTGGCAGTGACCCGCGCGCCGCGTCTGCTGCCCGCCGCCGCGCGCTAGCTGCGAGCGGGGTACCAGGCCCAGAAATGGTGCACCGGCCCGTGACCATGGCCTAGGCCTGGCGCGTGGTGCAGCGCCTGCGTCAGGTACTCTTTGGCACGCCCCACCGCCTCGGGCACGGTCGCGCCCTTGGCCAGCTCGGCGGCGATCGCGGAGGCGAAGGTGCAGCCCGTGCCGTGGGTGTGGCGGGTCTCGATCCGCGGCGCCTCGTAGTCGTGGAAGCGCTCGCCGTCGTACAGCACGTCGACGGCTGGCCCCTCGCCATGGCCGCCCTTCACCACCGCGTGCCGCGCCCCCAACTCGACGAGCGCCCGGGCCGCGTCGCGCGCCTCGGCTAGCGAGCGCACGGGGCGGCCGGTGAGCTCCGCGGCCTCCGGCCAGTTGGGGGTGATCACCAGCGCGAGCGGCAGCAGGCGGTCGCGGAGCGCGGCCACGGCGTCGGGCTCTAGCAGCGGGTCGCCGCTTTTGGCCACCATCACGGGATCCACCACCAGCGTGCTCAGGCGGTGCGCGCGCAGGCGCTCGGCCACCACCGCGATGATCGCGGCGTTGGCCAGCATGCCCGTCTTCACGGCGTCGGCGCCGAGGTCCTCGATCACCGCGTCGATCTGGGCCGCGACCATTTCGGGCGGCAGCGCGATCCAGGAGCGCACCCCAAGCGTGTTCTGGGCCGTGATGGCCACGATCGCCGAGGTCCCGAACACGCCGAGCGCAGAGAAGGTCTTCAGGTCCGCCTGGATGCCGGCTCCTCCGCCACTGTCGGAGCCAGCGATAGTCAGCGCGGTCTTCATGGCCGTCACCTCGCCGCTCTACCCGACCGCCCCGGGCGACTGCGTCCCGGCCTGCTCGCCCAGGGTGGGGACCGCGAAGCGGGCCAGGCTGAACGGGTCCAGGGGGAGTGCCGTGGGCTGGCCGAGCACATGCTGCGCTAGCAACTCGCCCGTGATGGGCGCGAGGAGGATACCGTTGCGGAAGTGGCCCACCGCCAGACTGACCCCCTCCAGGCCCGGCACCGGCCCCAGGATCGGTCGCTGGTCGGGCGAGCCCGGCCGCAGCCCCGCCCACGCGCGCACGAAGGTGGCATCGGCCAGCGCGGGGGCCAGTCGCGTGGCTAGCTCCAGCAGCTGCGCGATCCCCGCTGCCGTCACCCGGCAGTCGAACCCCGCCTCCTCCACCGTGGCCCCCACGTACACCGTGCCGTCGCGCTTGGGCACGAGGTAGCCGTGCGGGCCGTACAGCGTCTGGGCGAACAGCGGCGCGGCTGGCCGCAGGGCGACCATCTGCCCGCGCACCGGCCGCACGGGCAGCGGCAGACCGAGCCAACCGCCAAGCTCGCCGGCCCAGGCCCCCGCGGCGAGCACCACGTGTCCGGCGGCCAGCGCGCGGTCGGCGAGCTGCACCCCCACCACCCGCGCCCCGACGCGCAGCAGCCCGCGCGCGGGGGTCTGCTCCAGGATCGTTACCCCGCGCCGTGTTGCCGCCGCGGCGAGCGCGGTGGTGAGCTGGGCCGCGTTGACGTGGTGCTCGGCTGTCGAGAGCACAGCCCCCACGGCCACCGGGGTAACGGCCGGCGCGAGCGCGCGCAGCGCATCCGCGGCGAGCCAGCGCACGGGCAGGCCACAGGCCTGCTGCCACGCCAGCGCGGCCTGATAGGTGGCCGCCTGCTCCTCTGTCAGCGCCAGGCGCAGCAGCCCCTCGGTACACAGCTCGATATCGATCCCTGTTTCCTCGCGCAAGGTGTCGGCGAGCGTTGGGTAGCGAGCGAGGCTGGCCAGCAGTAGGTCGAGGAACGGCCCGGGCGTGATGCCCTCGGCCAGCGGCGCGAGCATGCCCGCGGCGGCGCTCGACGCCTCGGCGCCTACCACGCCGCGCTCGACGACCGTTACCCGCGCGCCGGCCCGGGCGAGGTGCCAGGCGATGGCGCAGCCGATAACGCCGCCGCCCACGATGGCCACGTCGGGGCTGGAGGTCGACGCGCTCACGCCGCGCCCCCGCCGACCATGTGCACGATCTCGACGCGGTCGCCCTCGCGCAGGGTGATCTCACTGAAGCGCTCGCGCTTCAAGATCTCGCCGTTGTACTCGACGGCGATGACGTGCGGGTTGATCCCATGGCGCTCCAGGAAGGTCAGCAGCGGGGTTGGCGCCTCCAGTTCACGCTGCTTGCCGTTGATGGTCAAGCGGATCATAGGCTCGTCACCTCGCTGGAGGCGGCCCCAGCGGCGAGCCGCCGCACGGCCGCCGGCAGCGGCTCCACGGTGCGTAGCGCCAGGCGCAAGCGTGCGGCGGCGGCCGCCGGGTCGGGCGCCAGGGTGATAGTCGTGATGACCGCCACGCCGCGTGCCCCTGCCGCCAACACCTCGCGCGCATTGCGCGGGGTGATCCCCCCGATGCCGAGCAGCGGGACATCTACCGCTCGACATAGCTCCTGGACTAACCCTAGCCCTGCGGGAGCCACCTCCGGGTGCGAGCGCGAGGGGTACAGCGTGCCCACCAGCAGGTAGTCGACTCCGCCGCAGGCGGCCGCCTCGGCCTCGGCGCGCGAGTGCACCGAGGCGCCCAGCAGGCGATGCGGCCCGAGCACGGCCCGGGCGGCCACGGGCGGCAGGCTGTGGCCGGCCAGGTGGGCGCCGTCGGCCTCGACGGCCAGGGCCACGTCGAGCCGGTCGTTGACCAGCAGCAGCGCCCGGCCAGCGGTGAGATCGCGCAGCCGGCGCGCCAGCCCGTACAGCTCGCGGGCGGGGAGGTCCTTCTCGCGGAGTTGGACCAGGTTCACCCCGCCGTCCAGCGCCGCGGCGACCACGGTTTCTAGGGGGCGCCCGCGGGTCTGGTGGCGGTCGGTGACCAGCATGAGGGCCGGCGCGGGAAGCTCGGCGGTCACCGCACCACGCCTTCCAGCGGGCTGCTCGCCGCGGCGTAGGGCTTCTTCGGGATGCGCCCGGCGAGAAACGCCAGGCGGCCGGCCTGCACGCCGAGGGCGATGGCGCGCGCCATGAGCGGCGGGTTGCCGGCCAGGGCCACGGCCGTGTTCACCAGGCAGGCATCGGCGCCGATCTCCATGGCCAGCGCCGCGTCGCTGGGCGCCCCCAGCCCCGCATCGACAACCACCGGCACGCGCGCCTGCTCGATGATGATGCGGATCTGGTCGAAGTTGACCATGCCCTGGCCGGAGCCGATGGGCGAGGCCAGCGGCATCACCGTGGCACAGCCGACATCTTCCAGTCGCTTGGCAAGCACCGGGTCGTCGTTGATGTACGGCAGGACCACGAACCCTTCGCGCACGAGCTGGCGGGCGGCATCGAGCGTGCCGATCGGGTCGGGCAGCAGGTACTTGGGGTCGGGGATCACCTCCAGCTTGATCCAGTCGCTCATCCCCATGGCGCGCGCCAGGTGGGCCACCCGGATCGCTTCCTCGGCGGTCTGGCAGCCGGCGGTGTTGGGCAGCAGGGCGTAGCGCTCGCGATCGATGTAGTCGAGAATCGTCTTCTTGGTCGGGTCGTCGAAGTCGATACGCCGCAGCGCGACCGTCACCATCTCGACCTCGGCGGCCTCGAAGGCAGCGACCATGTCCTCCATCGAGCGGTACTTGCCCGTGCCGAGGATCAAGCGCGAGCGAAAGGTGCGCCCCGCGATCACCAACGGGCGGTCGTCCATAGCAACTCCTCGCTTTCCGGGCGGGGCGAAGGCTGGTAACCTGGCGGCAGTCCAACGAAAAGAGCCGCTGCGCGCGAGGGCGACAGCGGCTCCCGGTGAAGGAGGTGCCCGCTTCGCTCCGCTGGCATTACCCAGATCAGCTACTAGGGGTCGGCGGCTCGGCCGCCTCTCAGCGCGGCCCGCGTGTGGCGGGCGGTGCTCCCCCAGCGGTTCTGGTTGACTATAGGCCTCCCGGCTGGCGCGTGTCAAACCGCCCCACGCCGATTCGATTGACCGGCGGCCCCGGCCAGGCTACGCTAGCCGGCTAGCAGCGGTGCGTCGGGATGCCGCGTCACTGCGCTCCCCCCAAGACGCGGTGCGCGGACGCAGGAGGTGAGAAGGCCATGCGGGCTGGTCGCTCGAGCTGGACGCGGTTCCTCGCGGTGGTCGTCCTGGGGCTGAGTGGCTGCGCGGGCACAGCTACTCCCGCCCCAGCCCCTGCGCCCGCAGGGGCCGCTCCCCCTGCCGCCCCGCCGACCGAGACGCCCGCCCCCGCACTCACGGTGGTGCGGGGCGGCCAGGTGGCGGCGGTCGCCTACCCGTTCTACATCGGCATCGACCGCGGCTACTATCGCGAGCAGGGAATCGACTTGCAGTTCGAGACCTTCCGCGCCGGCTCCGACATGGTGCCAATGCTCGCCAGTGGCCAGCTCGATGTCGGCCAACAGGCGGTCGTCCCCAGTACGTTCAACGCCGCGCTGCGCGGCCTGCCGATCAAGGCCATCTTAGACGGCAGCCGCGCCATCCCGGGCCAGCAGAGCCATGCGGTCCTGGTTCGGAAGGAGCTCTGGGACAGCGGCACCATCCGCACGCTGCCCGACCTGGTCGGCCGCCGGGTGGCCACCTCGTCCTTGCCCGGTGGGCTGATGATCGACGTGGACCGCGGGCTGCGGCAGTACGGCCACCGCATCGAGGACACCGACCAGGTGCAGCTGCCGTTTCCCGACATGCCCGCGGCGCTAGCCAATGGTTCCATCGACGTGGCGGTCGCCGTCGAGCCCGCGATCAGCACGGCGCTGAACCAGGGGGCCGCTGCGGTGCTGGGTTGGCTGTCCGAGTACTACCCCGACCACGAGATCGCGGTCCAGGTGATCGGACCTAGCCTGGTAGAGCATCCCGACCTCGCCCGGCGCTTCGTGCTGGCCTATCTGCGCGGCGCGCGCGACTGGAACGATGCAGCCGTCTACGGTGTGGGCGTGGAGGAGCTGGCGCAGCTGCTGAGCCCCTACAACCGGCTGCCGCCGGAGGTCAACGCCGCGTTGCTCCGCCGGCGTGGCCTTACCTCGATCGACCCCGATGGGCGGGTCAACAAGGAGAGCATGGCCTACGATATGAACTGGTACCTCGAGCGAGGCTACCTGGAGCGGCCGGTCGACCTCGACCAGTTCGTGGACCACCAGTATGTCGACTGGGCCGTTGCGCGGCTGGGCCCCTACGTGCCCCCTCAGGAGCGCGGCGCCGCGCGCTGACCGTCGCAAGCTGTGCCACGGCTTGCGACGCGCCGCGCCTTGCTGGGTAAAACCAACCTACCTATAATGGCGCGGCGAAGCGCTCGGCGCTTGGGGTGCGCCACGGGACGCGGCGCCACGGGGGCGTCAAGAGGAGGGGGACCGGTGAGTACCACGAGCACCTGGCTACGACGAGCCGGACGGCTGATGGTAGGGGCGGCGCTAGCCACGGCGCTCGCCTCCCCGCTAGCGACGCCCGTGGGGGCCCAAGACGTGAGCACCGTCATCCAGCTGGAGAATCCGGCCGACGAGCCGGTGAGCACGCGCACCATGATCTCGGGCTGGGCAGCCGACCCGAGCGGCGAGGGCACGGGCGTCGACATCGTGCAGCTGTATCTCGGCGACCCCCAGGATGGCGGCCAGCTCCTCGGCACCGCCACCTACGGCCAGCCGCGCCCTGCGGCCGCCGAGGCGCTGGGCGAGGACCGCTTCACCCCCAGCGGCTTCGAAATGGCGGTCGAGCTGCCGCCCGGCGAGTACACCCTGTACGTCTACGCGCACCGCAACACGGCCGGCCCCGACGAGGGCTGGGCGGTGCTGAGCCAAAAGTTCACCGCCTCGGGCAGCGTCCCCCCCGACCCGCGGGCGGTCGCCCTGCTCGGCGGCGACCAGCCGCAGGTGCGCTCCGCCGCTCCGCCGCGCGGACAAGCGAGCACCAACAACAGTAGCAACGCCTCTCCCAATGCCCCGGCGTCGCGCAGCGGCATCGTATCGGGCGGCGGCGTGCGCACCATGATCGACCCGAACGACCCCATGCCCCTCGATCCGCTCGGCTCAGCGGGCGGCTCGATCTTCGTCAGCCCCGGCCGCGACGGACCGGAGCTCGTCGACTCCATGGGGGTGGTCCCCGGCAGCAGCGGGCAAACGGGGACCAATGGCATCCGCCAGTCGGTGGCGAGCGATACGGCGCCCGGTACCTACCGCACCGGACCGGTGAACCTGGTCGGCGGCTCGGGCACCCAGTGCCCCGGCCCCAACTGCCCCGCGGCCCAGAACAATGCGGCTAACGCGCTCAACAACCTGCCGCCCGACCTGGTGCGCGACATCACCGGCTACAACATCCCCGGCGTGGGGAGTACGCAGGTCTGTACGCCCGCCAACGTGGCCGGCAGCGTCCAGGGCGCCTGCAACCCCGTCACCGGCACGGCGAGCGCCCCCGGCGCGCCGACCCAGGCCGACCTCATGCGCCAGCGAGCGCAACAGCAAATGAACAGCGCGAGCCCCAACGCCATCACGCAGACCCCCAACACCGCCTCGCCCGTCTGCGCGCAGTACGCGCCCAACGGCCAGTGCGTCCAGCCGATCAACCAGGTCAGCTTCAACGGCTCGGTATGCGTGGCTTGGGCAGGGACCAACTGCCTGCGCTACGAGGTGCCGAACCAGCAGGCGGCCGCCGCGGGCGCGCTGACAGCGCCCAGCACACCGCTGGTGCCCCAGCAGTCCGCATCCCAACAGCTCACGCCCCAACAGCTCGCCGCCTTGCAGGGCGCGCTGGGCCAGAGCAATGCGATCGTGCCGGGCGTGCAGGGCGCGGCCCCGGGCACCTCGGGCTACCTCAATACCACCTCGCAGTATCTCAACACCTCGTCGGGCTACCTCAACAGCTCGTCCTACCTGAATACCGGCGCGACCAGCGGCTACACGAGCTCCAGCCCGACGACGGCCATCAACCCCTACGCGAGTAACCCCTATGCTAGCAACCCCTACGCTAGCACGCCGAGCACGGCGGCGAACTACACGGCGGGTAGCACAAGCGGTGGCATCTGCCTGCAGTTCAGTGCTAGCGGCCAATGCATGGCCACGCGTTAGCCGCGGGTATCGCTGGGGATCTCAGTACGGCACGCCCTCCGCTGGCGGAGGCGCCCGGCCACACACGTCCGGCCCTCTCGCCAGAAGCCCGGGGCAGCCTGCTACTGCCGTCCGCGGATGACCCCGCCGAATCGCTCGCGCAGCGCCCGCTCGATCGCCTCCCAGGCGACCGCCGCCTCGGCATCGGTGAGCGTCCGGTCGGGCGCGCGGAATACCAGCGCGTAGGCCAGGCTGCGCTGGCCCGGGGGCACCGGCGGGCCTTGGTACACGTCGAACAGCCGTAGCTCCGCCAGCAGCGGCGCGCCCGCCTCGCGGATCGCAGCGGCCACCTCGCGCTCGGGGATGCGCGCGTCGAGCACCACCGCCAGATCCATCGCCACGCCGGGGAAGCGGGGCAGCGGCACCACCGGCGGCTGCTCGCCCGCCAGCTGGACCAGCGCCTCGAAGTCCAGCTCCGCCGCGTACACCGCGCGCCCTTCGAGCTCGAACCGCTCGGCCACCACTGGATGCACCTGGCCGAGCACGCCGAGCCGCAGCGGCCCCTGCACCGTTGCGGCGTGTAGGGTAGCGCAGCGGCCCGGGTGCAGCGCGGGATGCGGCTCGGGCTCCCAGCGCACAGGCGGCACCCGCAGGGCGCGGAGCACGGCCTCCACCGCCCCCTTGAGATCGAAAAAGTCAAGCGCGGGCGGCTTCTCGCTCCAGGTTGCCGGCGTGCGCGGGCCGGTGGCTACCAGCGCGAGCCGGCGCACCTCGGTGGGCAGCGGGTCGAGGGGCGGCAGGTACACCGCCGCCAGCTCGAACAGCAGCGCGCGGTCGCGGTGGCGCAGGTTGGCGGCGACGGTCTCCAGCAGGCTGCCCAGCAGCGTGGTGCGCAGGTAGCTGTGCTCGGCGCTCATCGGGTTGTGGATGGGGATCATGCCCGCGCCGTGGCCTGCGGCCGGGTCCGCCGCAGCATCGAGCCGCGCCAGGTAGTCGGGGCCGACCAGCGAGTAGGTGATCACCTCTTGGTACCCGCAGCCGACGAGCACCTGCTTGACGAGCGCCGCGTGGCGCCGCCCGTGGTCGGGCAGCGGCGGCGGCAGCGGCCCGGCCGGCAGCGTGGTGGGCAGCGTATCGTAGCCGTGGATGCGCGCCACTTCCTCGGCCAGGTCGGGCATGCCCACGACGTCGCGCCGGAACGACGGCACGGTAACGACCAGCCCCTCATCGCCTTCGGGCACCACGGTGAACCCGAGACGGGTGAGCGTCCGCGCGATCTGCTCCGCCGGGAAGGCCTGGCCGAGTAGGCCACCGATCGCCCGGGGCGTGGTGCGGATCACCCGGGGCGGCTCGCGGCCGGGATAGACATCCACGCAGCCGGCGTAGCTCTGGCCGCCCGCCAGCTCGCGCAGCAGCGCCACGGCACGGGCGGCGGCGCGCGCGGTCCCCTCGGGGTCCACGCCCCGCTCGAAGCGCCGCGCCGCCTCGGTGGCCAGGCGCAGCGCCCGCGCCGTGCGCCGGGTGATGCGCGGCTGGAAGTGGGCCGACTCGACCACCACCCGCCGCGTGGTGGCACGCACCTCGGTGTCCTCGCCGCCCATGATGCCCGCCAGCGCCACCGGCCGTGCCGCGTCGGCGATGACCAGCATCTCGGGGGTGAGCACTCGCTCGACCCCGTCGAGGGTGACCAGCCGCTCGCCGGCGCGCGCCCGGCGCACCACGAGCGTGTCGCCCAGCAGGTCGGCGTCGAACATGTGCAGCGGCTGGCCCAGCTCCAGCATCACGTAGTTGGAGATGTCCACCACGTTGTTGATGGGGCGCTGGCCGCTGAGCGCGAGGCGGCGTTGCAGCCAGGCCGGCGAGGGCCCCACCCGCACCCCCTCGACGTAGGCGGCCGTGTAGCGCGGGCAGAGGTCCGGCGCCTCGATGACCACGCGCACCGCGTCGGCGGCGGGCCGCGGTCCCTCGGGCAAGGGCGGCGCGGGCACGCGCAACGCGGCGCCGGTGAGCGCGGCCACCTCCCGCGCCACGCCCACCACCGCCAGTAGGTCCGGGCGGTTGGGGGTCACCTCCAGCTCGAACACCACGTCGCCGAGGTAGGCCCGCAGCTCGGCGCCGAGCGGCGCGTC
>Ga0070737_10003703_pt1 | contig 16150 bp, 10 predicted proteins | sample Coa_R1_10_FD_66438 | JGI IMG/M metagenome (GOLD analysis project Ga0070737, IMG submission 66438) | Surface soil microbial communities from Centralia Pennsylvania, which are recovering from an underground coalmine fire - Coalmine... | ecosystem: Environmental > Terrestrial > Soil > Unclassified...
CCCCACGAAGCCCCCGAACCCTTCTTGCTGTGCCCCGCCTGCCCGGAAAGCCTGCTCGTTTCCAGGCAAAAAACGAGAGCCCTCTGACGGACTCGAACCGTCGACCCCTTCCTTACCATGACAGCGCACGTGGTCTCGCATGCTGCGAGCCACCGCGTTTCTCCCGCAAATTCAGGGATTGCGGATTCAGCTGCAGCGCCCTCTGGGCCCCCTGATGCGGGCTGGGGTTTCCATTTTGTTTCCATCGCGCGCCTCGGCACCGACGCGCCAGTCAGGGGTGGGCACCTACGCTGCGACCGCCGGCGCAAGCTGAGTGCGAGCGTCGAAGCGGTGCTGGAGGTTGGCGAGCAAGCGTGCCAGGGAGTTGCCGCAGGTCTCGGGTGCCAGCAAGACGCGCAGCCACCTGGAGGTCAGCTCCAAACGCAGGCGATGGCCGACGTGCAGATCGACGGCGTTCGCCTCCCACTGTCCGGGTCTGACCTCGCGCGGCACCGCCCAGAGACGAAACGGCTCCCTGCAGGTAAACAGGTTGGCAACCAACGCCTCCAGATCGGCCACCTCATGTGCAAACTCGATCGTCGCCACCTCCCCCTCGACCGTCAACCCCATGGTCTCACTGGCAGATGTCGTAAGCCGATAGCTTTCCTCGAGCATCTGCACGTAGGCCTCGTAGCGGTCAAGCGCGCGCCACAGCACCCCGGCCACAGTGTGGAAGTCATCTCCTGAGGCCACAAAGCCGCCCTGATAGTCGGCAGCGACCTCTACCGCTCCTCCCGCGGGCGACGCGATCACGGACGCCACCGCCGTCAGCGCGGCGCTGGCGCGGTAGCGCTCGGTGCACGAGACAAGCTCCAGCAACTCGTCGGGGTTTTCACCTTCGACCTGGACGCGCCACCGCCGTGGCACGGTCGCACCGGACTCATGTGGCTGCAGAGTGGCTGAGTCAAACGAGGATCGCACCCAGCGCCGCTCGCCATCCAGCTCAAGCAGTTGCTGGCCCGTGAGCCAGGCGCGATCAAGACGCGGGCTGGGCAGAAGGTGCTGCGCCAGCAGGCGTCGCAGCCGCTCGGCCGACGCGGTGGTGTGCAGCAGCCAAAAGCGCGGGTTCAGTCCATCCACAAAGAACGCCTCATCCGACCCCAAGAGCGCCCAAAGCTCATCGCCCACGCGTTGGACGGTCAGCCCGCCGCCCTCCGCGACCTGCTTGAGGAGGTGCTCGACCCCATCTGGCGATCGCTCGGCCGGATGCGCCTCAAGCAGCCGCGACTTGACCCGGCCGGGGCCAAGCCGCCCGCCGAGCGCGTCGTCGGGCACCGCGCCGCGCATCGCGTCGCTCAACGCGTCAAAGAGGTCTTGCCGCTCCATCATGGCCGCCTGAGTCTATGTTCTTTCGCTCCTCGGCCAACCCTCCCCGATCGGCCAGGTCATCGAGCGACAGCTGCCCGGGGATCTCCTTGCGCGAACCACGGCGCAATGCCCGCTCAGCTCGGCGCTGCTGGGCCTGCCAGGACTGCGCTCGCCCCCGCGGGTCTCGCACTGCCGGTGTCGCTTCGATCACGATGCGTCCACGATCACCGGTCCCCCGAGCACGCTCGTAGCGAAACTGACCGCCGAACTCGTCTTTAGCGAGCGCGATCAACAGTCCCTGAAGACGGTCGAGGAACAGCCCACGCGCGCCTTTTGAGAGGATCGTACACTCCGGCAGCACGCGGGCGGCGATGGCCTCGATCGCCACGATCTCCTCGGCGCGCGCCTGCGCGGCGATCAGTTCGGGAATCAGCAACTCGCGCAGCTCCTCGTCGGCGCTTTGATGATCTACGGGGATTCGGGCGGGCGGCAGACCGCCGGCGTGCTGGTGGTCGAAGTCATCGAGTCTTCGACTACGCTTGCTCCCGAGAGTCGTACGCGCTCTGCACCGATCGTCAGAAGCGGCGCCTCAATGTCAAGGTGACGAAGAGCGCGCTCGAGATCTGCGCGATGCTCCTCCCGCCCGACACATAGCGCATGGACGTGGACGGCCCGCCCGGCAGAGATGAGTTCCGGCGGGATCGCGTCGGATCGCCGCAGCCAGGAAACGTCGACGGCGACGTAGCGCCGTGCTTGCTCTGGCTCGATGTTGCGTCCGCTTTTACACTCGCACAGCAGGCTGAGGGCGGGCTGGCGCCGGTAGATGAGCGCGTCGGCTCGCGCCTCCCCCAGCGGCGAGGAGATCGGTACCTCAAGCCGGTGTCGGCAAAGCCCTGATCTCGCAGGATCCCGGCCATCCGCCCTGACCGCGCAACAGGGCAAGCAGTCCGTTGATCGGGATCAAGCGCTCGTCCACGGCGCCAATGTTCGCTGCGTCGGCGGACAGGTACTGCTCTGGCCAGGTTCCCAGCATCCCAGAGCACGATCACGGGCCTCAATCGCCCATCGCCGTTGCCCGCAATCGCCACACGCATCGCCTGCACGCAGGAGCCAAGCCGCACCCCGGCATCTCCCCCCGATGCCCGGAGCGCTCTTGGGTTCCCCATCCGGCTCGGTAGTGCCTGAACCCTGGGACCGCTGCGAACGCGACCTCACGCAGCATTCAACCGATCGTCGCCGTCGCGGTACGCCCGGGTTGGTGACGGGCATCCGAGCCCGTCACCAACCCGGGCGTGTCCGATTTCCACCTTCAGGCGGGCTCTGGGTCAGGGATTGAATGGCGACCGGCTTGGCCTGCCGCCACAGCGAGATCGAGCGACCAGCGACGGCCGCGAAGCAGTCAGATGTTCCAGGCGAGCGCCGGCGAATCGAGCCCTTCATTGGCCTCAACCATCGGAATCGAGCGCTGCCTGCAACGCGCCGCCAAACTCGGCAAGCATCCGTGACCGGCGCATGGAACGACGTCGCGCGTCGGCGACCTCGCGCACGTAGACGGTCCTAGTAACCGTCCCGTCCCGATGACCAAGCAGGAACGCGACCTCATCGACACTCTCCCCTGCCAGCAACGCTCGGCTTGCAACCGTATGGCGAAAGGAGTGCATGGACGGCACGGCACCACGGGGAATAGCAAGGGCCCGCCCTCGCTTGTCGATGGCGTGCAGGATCGGAAACGTGGGCTGTCCGTGTGAGTCAGTCGCGCGACGCTCGGCCTGGCGAAGTGCACGCGCTACGTTGCGCTGCTGCAGCGGTCGGCCCGTGACGGTTGCGAACACGAAGTCCGCTGGAGCGGCGTAGGTCGCTCTCTCACGGTGGCGAGCGAGGATCAGCGCAAGGGCGCCCGGGATCGGAACGGTGCGCGCCGAGCCGTCGGTCTTTGTCGGTCGTCGATGGCCATGGCGGTCGACCTGCCAGCCAAACTCGATCTCGGCCTCCTCAGGCTTGTCCATGCGCACGTCGGCCCAGGTCAACCCGCACAGCTCGGAAACCCGCGCGCCGGTCAACGCGGCGACGATGAACAGCGTGCGAAACGGCTCGCCGGCGGCGGCGATGGTCTGCTCAAGCTGCGCCGCGGTGAAGATGGGCGGACGCTTCACCTGCGACGTCTTGGGTCGCTCGGAGCGCAGCATCAGCGCCGTGGGAATCGTGCCCTGCCAGCCAAGTCGCCTGGCGGCGAACTTATAGATGCGCCCGATGACGGCGAGAGCGACCGCGATCGTCGCCTCGCTCTTGCCCTGCGCGCGCAGCTCTCGGACAAACGCAGCCAGGTCATTGGCGGTGATCGCGTTCAGCTGGCGGCTCTTGAACCTCGGACCGAGGTGCTCGCGGACGATCCAGCGGTACTTGGCCTGCGTCGCTTGCCGCAGATCCACGACCGGACCCTCCAGCCACGCGGTCGCAGCATCGCCGAAGCAAAGCTTCGGCTTGGGGGCGATGCTCTCGCCGCGAGCCCGACGGCCGGCGAGGTCGTCTCTGACCCTGCGCGCGGCGAGGATCCCGCCGTCGATCGTCCGCCAGCGGAGGCGCCCGGTCTCATCCCGGTAGCCGACCTCAAGCACACCCGTGGGACGCCGGTAGATCCCGCGCTCCACGCGCACTCGACGTGGACGGCGGCCCTCAGCCATGACGGCGCCTCCTGCGCAGCTCGATCGGACCGGTCGCAGAGCAACGCCACAAATCAAGCTCGGAGCGGCGAAAGAAGAGCTTGCAGCCCACGCCGGCCTGCTCGCTTTGGATCTTCCCCTCGGCGGCAAGGCGCCGAAGGCTGTCGCGCCCGATCCCCAAGTACTCGGCTGCGCGGCGGGAGTCAAGCCACTCATCCGCTACCTGGCCAGCCGGCTCCGCCAGTTGTGCGGCGACGCGCTCGGCAACGAGATCGGCCAGACGTCCGAGCAAACAGCCGAACACGTCGTCGCCGACGGGACCGAGCCGGGTATCGAGTGGCGGCGACGCTCCATCGACCAGTCGAAGCTGAGTTGGCGACTTCGTCGCCGACATGCCGTAGGCTTGCATCGTCGTGACCTCCTGTTCAGGTCTCGGCCGGGCCTCGGGGTGCGCCAACACCGCCGGGGCCGCTCTTTTCAATGACCGCCTGATCGTATCGCCCTGCCCGGACGGAAAAACTGATGACGGGCGCACCCAGCTGTCCGGTCACAGGTGTAGGCTTCTCGTGTGCCCAGGCGAGTGCTCGTTGATGACCTCATCGACGCCCGTGACGTCGCCGAGCTTCTCGGCCTCGCCCATCGCAACACGGTGAGCACATATCAGGCCCGCTACCCGGATATGCCCCGTCCCGTGGTCAACTTGGGACCGGGCCGACCGATGTTGTGGCTGCGCCCCGAGATAGAGCGCTGGCAGGCTAAGACGGCCGCTGCCGGCCGAACTAGACTGGGCCGTCGCCCATCTGGCGCACCGGCCCTGACCGCCCCGACCCACGACCGACGAGATTGTGCTTTAGCGCTCAGGATGGCTGCGCCAAAGCGTCCGTAGGGTCTGCGAGCGATGAGCGACACCGACCTTCTCAGCAATCCGATCCTGAACTCGCCGTATGACCCTCCGGATCGGCACTTTCAGATCGGTCCCAATGGCCCGACGGGGCGGGTGCTGAGCGGGCGGCGGCCAAGCGAGTCCTTCATCCCAGTTCCTCAAAGCCGCAAAGCAAAGCGCGGAGAGCAGCAGGTGCTGGACTTCGACGTCACCGGCGAGCGTCGCGAGGCCAACACGCTGATCAACGACATCCGGCGCGAGGTAGAGCACTGGCGCGCAAGCAACTGGAACGGCGTGACACCGTATTCACGCAAGCTGCTGGCGCATTGGTCGGCCGGTCCGCCGCTTCGCGACGATCCCGTCTTCTTCTGCCAGCGCGAGGCAGCCGAAACCGTGATTTTCCTGACCGAAGTCGCAGGGCGGCACGGGACGGCTGACTACCGTCGGCGCTTGGAGCCTGAGAACGCGTTGCACAACGACCGATTGCCGAGGATCGGCCTGAAGATGGCAACAGGGACGGGCAAGACGGTCGTAATGGCGATGCTGATCGCATGGCAGACGATCAACAAGGTGTTGGCGCCGCGCGACGCGCGGTTTGCCAGGCAGTTTCTGGTCGTCACCCCCGGCATCACAATTCGCGACAGACTCGGGGTGCTGCACCCAGAGCGCGAGGACAGCTACTACCGCGAGCGTGACCTCGTTCCACCGGAGCTGTGGGATGCGCTGCTTCGCGCCCAGGTGCAGATCGTCAACTATCACGTGTTCTTGCCACGTGACGCCAAGGAGATTCAGGGTGTGGCGAGCAACACGCGCAAGCTGCTGCGCGGTCATCGCCCGCAGGACGCAGACGCGTTCCAGGAGACGCCCGAGATGGTCGCAGCACGGGTGCTGAGGAGGTTTGGGTCTGCGAAAGGCGAGATCGTCGTGCTCAACGACGAGGCACACCACTGCTACCAGGACAGGCTGCTTGACGAGGATCCTGAGGTCGACAAAGAGGCTCGCGAGCGCAACCGCGACGCCCGTGTCTGGTTCCGCGGCCTGTTGGACCTCCGTCGCAAGGTCGGCATCAAGGCGATCTATGACCTGTCGGCCACGCCCTACTACCTGAAGGGCTCGGGTTACAACGAGGGCTTCATCTTCCCGTGGGTGGTGAGCGACTTCTCGCTGATGGACGCGATCGAGTCCGGAATCGTCAAGATCCCACGCGTCCCTGTCGATGACGACGCCGCCGGCAGCCAGCTCGTCTATCTGAATCTGTGGGACCACATCCAACCGCCCCTTCCAAAGCGGTCATCCACCAAGGCCACGGAGACCACGGGAAGCTGGGTGCCACCCGAGGTGCTGGAGGGTGCGCTGCGAAGCCTCTATCGCAGCTATGAGGCCAACTACCGCCACTACCAGGAGACGCTCGCGGCGCTCGGCGAGCCGCCGCCCGTGATGATCGTCGTCTGCCCCAACACGCTGGTCTCAAAGCACGTATTTGACTGGATCGCAGGCCAAGAGGTGGAGCGCGACGACGGCACCCGCCTGCTGGCCCCCGGGAATCTTGCGCTGCTGTCAAACGTGGAGAACGGAGCCTGGGTCAAGCGCCAGCGGACGATCATCGTCGATTCGGTCCAGCTTGAGTCCGGTGAGCCTCTGGGGCCCGATTTCAAGCGGTATGCTGCGCGCGAGATCGAGGCCTTCAAACAGGCCTACCGGTTGCGCAATCCCGGCGCAGACGTCGACCAGCTCAGCGACGCTGACCTTCTGCGCGAGGCGATGAACACCATTGGCAAACCGGGCAAGCTCGGCGAGCACATCCGCTGCGTGGTGTCGGTCGCGATGCTGACAGAAGGCTGGGACGCCAACACGGTCACCCACATACTCGGGATCCGCCCGTTCCGCAGCCAGCTGCTCTGCGAACAGGTCGTCGGACGCGGGCTGCGCCGGCGCAGCTACGCAACCAACGCCGAGCGCCGGCTGGAGCCCGAGTACTCGGAGATCTATGGCGTTCCCTTCGCGTTCATCCCCAGCGATCGGGCGGTGGCCAAGGCGCGCGCGCCACGACCTGCAGTCGAGGTCAAGGCCCTGGATGAGCGATGGGAGCTGGCGATCGGATTTCCCAAGCTCGACGGCTACCGGGTAGAGCTTCCCGACGAGGAGCTGCATGCCGACTTTGGCGAGGACTCGGTGCTCGAGCTCGATCGGCAGACCGTGGTGCTGTGGACCCAAAGCTCCGGCGTAGTCGGTGAGGCGACGGAGGTCGACCTTCACGAGCTACGCGCGGCAAGACCGCAGCGCGTGGCCTTCGCGCTAGCCAAGATGCTGCTGGAGCGCCACTTCGCCGCCGACGGGGGCGTCGAGCCGCCGTGGCGCTTTCCGCAGCTGCTTGCGATCTGCAAGCGATGGCTTGCCGACTGCCTCCTGCTCCATGGCGATCTGACCGTCGGATACCTGCTGATCACCGAGGTCGGGGCGCGCGCGGTGGAGAAGATCCGCGACTCGATCCTCAGAGTCGAGGGAAGCGTCGAGCCGGTGGTGCTGCCCTTGCTGCGCCGATTTGACGCCTACGGCTCAACCGATGAGGTGCGGTTCCTGACGCGCAAGGTCGTGATGGACCCGCCACCAACCAAGTCCCACCTCAACCACGTCGTCCTCGACGGGGTGAGGGGCAACTCCTGGGAGGAGGGGCTCGCGCGGCTGCTGGAGAGCGACCCGCGCGTGAAGTCCTACGTCAAGAACGAGCGGCTGGGGTTCACGATCCCCTACGTGCATAAGGGCCGCACCCACGAATACATTCCCGACTTCCTGGTCAGGCTCACCACCGACCCCGGCGATCATAAGCGAACGCTAATCGTCGAGGTCTCAGGCGGGCTCAAATCGCCCGGCCCCCGGGCCGCCAAGGCCGAGACGGCCCGCAACCAGTGGTGCCGGGCGGTCAACAACTACGGCGAATTCGGCCGCTGGGGCTACGTCGAGGTCCGAAACCCGCTCGCCGACGCCAGCCTGCTCGATGAAGCGATCGAAAACCTCTACGCCGATCGCCCGATCATCGGCCTACCCGCCTGACCCGCAAGATGCCACAACGCAAGAACAGGAACCCCGGGCCGACCCCCGTCGAGGCGATCACCCACGGCGACAAGCGCGCCAACCTGCCGACCGCTCACGCCGAGGACTTCGTAGCGCCCGAGATCGCCAGGCCGATCCCGGTCCGCTATCCGCGCGATCCGACCCTCGACCCGCAGCTCGTCTGGAAAGGCAAGGACGAGCTCGACGGCGAGGACCTGGTCGCCGAAGCACCGCCGATCTACATCCAGGAGAAGATCGATCCGCGCGTCCTCATCGAGAACCTCCGCGACACCGCCACGCGACCACAGGACGAGCCCGAGCTCAAGCTGTTTGAAACCTTTGACGGCCTCGACGAGCTTGATCTGGTCGAGTTCTACCAGCACGGGGCCAACTGGTCCAACCGCATGATCCTCGGTGACTCGCTGAACGTGATGGCCAGCCTCGCAGAGCGGGAAGGGCTGCGCGGCAAGGTGCAGATGATCTACATCGACCCGCCCTACGGGATCAAGTTCGGGTCCAACTGGCAAGTCTCAGCCCGAAAGCGCGAGATCAAGGATGGAAAGCTCGAGGACGCCACGCGAGAGGTAGAACAGATCAAAGCGTTCCGGGACACATGGGAATTCGGGATCCACTCGTACCTTACATATCTTCGCGATCGCTTGAGCGTGGCGAAGGACCTCCTCACGGAGAGCGGGTCCATATTTGTGCAGATCGGAGATGAGAACGTCCACTTGGTTAGGTCTCTTGTCGACGAGGTATTTGGAAGCGAGAACTTCTTGAGCCAAATCGCATTCACGAAGACCGGCGGATTCTCATCGGCACGGTTGGATGGAATCTACGACCTCATTCTCTGGTACGCCAAATGCGCTGAATCGGTGAAATACCGACAGCTGTTTGAACGCAAACGATACGACGGACCAGGTTCAAGCGGCTACACACTCCTCGAGCTGCCTGAAGGGGGTTGGCGGTCGATGACAGCTGAGGAACGAGCAACACCAGCATCGATCCCACCCGGGGCGAGGATCTTTGATGGAACTCCGCTGATCAGCTCCGGGGCAACCAGTGCAGGTTGCGGGCCGTTCGAGTTGGACGGCACTGAGTACAGCCCACCAGCGGGCTCTCACTGGAAGACGACCCAGACAGGCCTTGTACGTCTACGTACAGCTGGCCGACTGATAGCAATCGGCAACCGCGTCGAGTATAAACGCTACTTTGACGACTTTCCATTCTCGCAGCTTGACAACCTCTGGCTAGGGATGGGGGAGCGTGGGTTTACTGGCGCCAAGTGGTATGTCGTCCAGACTGACCCAAGAGTCATCGAGCGGTGTCTTCTCATGACAACTGACCCTGGCGACCTCGTTCTAGATCCGACATGTGGCTCAGGTACCACGGCCTATGCCGCCGAGCAGTGGGGCCGGCGGTGGATCACGATCGACACCTCGCGGGTGGCGCTCGTGCTCGCGCGACAGCGGTTGATGGGTGCGCGTTACCCGTACTACCTGCTGGCCGACTCGCCGGAGGGGCGGGCGAAGGAGAGCGAGCTGTCGGGCAAGCCACTGCCGGTGACCGAGACAACGAACGACATCCGCCACGGCTTTGTCTATGAGCGCGTCCAGCACATCACGCTGAAGTCGATCGCGAACAATCCCGACATCCAGGAGGGGATGTCACGCGAGGAGATAGACGCAGCGATCCGTCGGCATGCCGACTACGAGCTGCTCTACGACAAGCCGTACGAGGACAAAAGGAAGGTTCGTGTCTCAGGGCCGTTTACCGTCGAGAGCCTCTCGCCGCACCGCTCGCTCGCGTTCGCCGGCAGCGCTTTTGATGGCAGCGGCTCGATCAACGCGGATGCCGTTGCCGACGCCTCTGACGGCGATGCCTCCTTTGAGCAGACGATCCTCGCCAACCTGCGCGCCGCGGGAATTCAGAACGGGCGGAAGAATGAGCGGCTGACGTTCGACACGCTCGAGCCCTACGCGGCAAGCTACATCCAGGCCCTCGGGGAGCGCCACGAGGGCACGGAGGGCACGCCAAAGCGCGTCGGCATCACGATCGGCCCCCAGTACGGCACCGTCGGACCGTCCTACATCAAGGAGGCTGCGCGAGAGGCCAACCGCGCCGGGGACATCGACCTGCTGTGCGTGCTGGCGTTCGCGTTTGACCCCACGGTGCTTGGCACCAAGGATGATGGCTACATCACCGCGCAGGACGGCTTTGCCAGCGTTGCCGCGGAGCGAAGGCTTGGCAGTGTCCCGGTGTTGCTGGTGCGCATGAACGCCGACCTCGTCATGGGTGAGGATCTGAAGAAGACCGGGGCAGGCAACCTCTTCACGGTCTTCGGCGAACCCGACATCGAGGTCGCAAAGGACGGCGAGCAGCTGCGGGTGATCCTCCACGGCGTCGACGTCTATGACCCAAACACCGGCGAGATACGAAGCAACGAGACCGACCAGATCGCGCTGTGGATGATCGATACCGCGTACAACGGCGAGTCGTTCTTCGTTCGGCACTGCTACTTCACCGGCGGCCAAGACCCATACAAGCGCCTCAAGCGGGCACTCAAGGCAGACATCGATGCGGACGCGTGGGCATCGCTCTACGCGACGCAGTCCCGACCCTTCCCCCGACCGGAAACTGGCCGAATCGCCGTTAAGGTGATCAACGACTACGGCGATGAGGTGATGAGGGTCTTCGAGGTGTGAGCACTCAGCGCCGAGCGGACCCGCAGATCGTGCGCACCTCGCAGCGACGACAGCGCGCGCCTGGGTTGGGCTGATACTGGCGCGCGCGGATCTTGGCTGCCGCGTCGCCCACGATCCGCTCCGCGTCGGCGATCGCGACGGGATCAACATCGACGGGCTCACGCGCAGCCGCCTTGAGGTCGTGGATGTAGGCACCTTGCACATCGAGACCTTCGCGCCGGCCGGCGTCGGCGTAGACCTGAAGCTGCAGCGCGTGCTCGAGCGCGTCGCCGGAAGTCGAGGTCTTGTAGTCAACGATCGCAAGCGCGGTCGGGACCCCACTCTCCCGGTCGAGGATGACGTCGGCGCGGCCGGAGACGGTGACGCCGTCGAGGTGTAGCTCGAACGGGTGCTCGGTCTCCCACACGCGGTGCAGATCGGCTTCGTGCTTTGTCGCGTAGGTCGTGATGAGCCTTCGCGCGGCGTCCTTGAGCTGCCGGTGGGCCGGCTTGTTGGCGGTCGGCAGAAAGAAGCTCTCATTGAGAATCTCGTCGATCTCGCCTGGGGTAGGGACCTTGCCACTGGCGCGCGTGGCTTCGGCGACCGCGCGCATGACATGGTGAACAGCCTTGCCGTAGCCAAGTTCGGGCGCCAGACGAGGCTGAAATCCTATCAGCTCGCGCAACCGAAACGCCGCACCGCATTCCAGGAACGCCGCCAGCTCACTGTAGGTCAGCGCGATCGGATCGTTGTCAGCGCTATCGGCTGGCTCGATCTCTGGCAGGCGGATTAGGTCAGGGTCAACCACCAGGTGAGAAAGCCCGGCGTGGTAGGGGCTGGGGGCGACTCGATTTTTGGTGACCCTTTCGTGGCGGGAGACCGAAAGCCACTCGCGCGCACGGGTCAGCGCGACATAGAACAGGCGTCGCTCGTCGGCGTCGCTGCCCTCGTAGCGCGCGGCGTTGAAGGACTCCCGGGGGACCAGCCACTCCTGCTGCTGGCCGGTGCGACTGCTCGGGAAGCGCTTCGCCGTGACGGAGGGAACGAAGACCACCGGCCACTCAAGGCCCTTGGCCCGGTGTACCGTTGTCAGATCGACAGCGTCAAGCTCGAAGTCAGCCTCCCCATCAAAGCCCTCATAGGCTTCCTGGGCGTAGTTGACGATGTGAAGCGCAAGGTTTTTGTAGTACCAGATGCCGCGATCCTGCCCGCCGACCTGCTCACCGGGGATATCAGGGTCCGGCCGGGCGCGACGGCGGACGGACTCATAGTCGGCCAGCAGGGATGAGAACCGCGCAAGCGTGCCAAGCCGGTTGACCACAAGCGGCTGTGAGAGGTCCCAGCTGCGGACGTCGAGAACATCGAGGAGGTCGTAGAGCTCGCCGACCAAATCGGCCGTCCGATCGGCGCTGGGAACGGCCGCCTTCCATTCGCGGAGAAAACGGTCGAGACGGTTGACGCGCGCGCTCGGCAGCCCAAAGACGCGCGCATATTCGTTCCGCAGATCATGGTCACCGATCCGTCGGCCAGGCCTATAACGATCTCGCCAATCGGTGTCCGTAAGCCAGGCGTAGGTGCGACCAAGCACGAGCGCCTCAGGCTGCTCGAAGAGGCCCGTCCGGCCACCCGGCTGGACGGGAATGCCAAAGGCTGCAAACTGCTCAAGCAGGGACCGATAGGCGACCCGACCGCGGACGAGCACGGCGATGTCACGGAAGCGCACCCCGCTGTCTGCAAGGTCCAGGATCAGCTTTGCGATCCATCCGGCCTCCTCGGCTTCTGTCTCCGCCGCCCAGACGACCACCGCAGGCTCGGCGCCACCCGCGGGCGGCCGATGCGGCGTCATTGTCTTTTTGATGCGTTCGAGGATCGACTTGGCAAAGTCATCGGCGGCCCTGACAATCCCCGGGCGGCTGCGACGGTTGGTCGTGATCTCAAACCTCGTCACTGACGGATAGCGATCGACAAAGGTCACGATGTTCGCCACATCAGAGCCTCGCCACTGATAGACGGCCTGCTGATCGTCTCCGACTACGCACAGTTCCGCGCTGGGCCCGGTCAAAAGCCGGATGAGCCGCTCCTGCGCGGGGTTCACGTCCTGATACTCATCGACGATCAGGTGGCGCAGCTCGGCGTGAACGATGCTCGCGAGCGCCGGCCGCTCAAGCTCCCGGACCGCACGAACAACCTGCTGGCCGTAGGTGAGCAGGCGGTAGCGCTCAAGCGTCTCGTAATAGGCGCAGAGGATCGCGCCGAACGGATCCGGCATCTCCCGGGGGTCAAGCAGCTCGTTCTCAACCACGTCGACCCCCTTGAGAAATGCCTGGATCGCCGCAAACAGCCGGTTGCCCGCATCAAGCTGCCGGAGGCCAAGCTGGTTGGCCTCCCGGGAGAGAAAGGCCGTCAGCCGGTTGTCATCCAGCACGTCATAGGTCGCATAGCGAGGGACATGCTGCTGCAGCAGGCGAAAGCAGTAGGAGTGGATCGTGCCGACGAACAGGCGCGTGAGCCGGTCCAGCGCGGCGCGACCGAGGCGCCCCTCAACCCGCCGCGCGATCCGACTCTTGAGTTCATCCGCCGCGCGCTCGGTGAACGTGAACGCGACGATCGATTCGGCCGCCAACCCCTCCGCGAGCAGACCTACCACCCGCTGCGCCACAACCTCGGTTTTGCCAGATCCCGCTGCCGCGATGATCTGAAGGTGGCTGCCGCGGTGGCGCACCGCGTCAAGCGCCGCTCCAGCAAGCTCAGGTCCCGCCCCGGGTTCGCGCGTGGCGGTCATACGCTGTCGCTCATGAGCTGATTGCCCCTTGCATTCGGCGATCGCAGCGCGCACCTGTGGAGGGCCTCGGCGCGCGGGTGATCGGCCTCCAGGTCATCGCGGAGAGCCGGGGCCTCCGCATTCCCAGCCCCACACGGGGGCGCATCGGCGCCGCCAACCGCATCTCGCGCGCTTCGAGGGGAAGTGGGGGGCTTGCTCGCGCTCCGAAAAGTATTCATGGCGTCTCGAAGCGAACAGTCAGGTCGTGCTGTCAGGAAGCTTGCGGCCAACGTGGGCCACAATCAGCTTACGCTCCTCGGGATTCTCCGGTTCGAACTTCTCGAGGTAGATCCGAGCGGTGCGGCCTGCGCCGCTGCCACCTCCAAGGCGAACATGAGGTCCCATCACGCGTGTCTCACCGTTCCAAGTGTATGTGTAGTGACGTCCGTGCTTGGACCGAGCGGTCTGCGATACGTCAGCCTTCCAGTCTAGCCCGAGCTGCTTAGCACCTTGGCCGAGGTCATGGCCGCCAATACCGCCCTGACGTGCCCATGTTGCTGCCAGTCGGTCGAGTTTCAGCAACGCGTCGTAGATGTCATTCGGGTGCTTGAACGGTGACTCTCTGGCCGATTCGTACGCTCGGTCGGCGAAAGCGAGATGTGGGCATCGAGTGGCCGCCGCGACAACCGCGTCATGCACGTTGCTCGGCTCATGGTCCTCCTCGTCTTCGTCTGCGTCCGGAGAAGCCTCTAAGCGGTTGTGGGTAAGAGCTTCACCGTAGCTTCGGTTAATGCGCTCGATCTCCTCGTCGCGGGCGCGCAGCTTTTCCTTGAGCTCTTCAAGCTCGATCGCTATCTCTTGAAGCTGCTCCTCTTTGGCTCTTAGCTCGACCTCGAGCTCCTCGTTTACCTCTAGCGCATACTCAAGCATCTCGCTAGCGTCCCCGCCGCGGGCGACGGCCTGCGCCAAATGTGCGGCTCTGCGCAGCTCAGCGTGAGAGGTCGGTGCCGCATTCATCGCTGCAGCTGTGCTGATCCGACGGAAGATCAGCTTGCCTGGGTCGGGGCCCCGCCAATCCCGCAGCGCCCGTCCCGTGAGCAACGGGTGGCGATTGGGATCGTCGTCAATTCTGAGCCCAGGCCACCAGATACGAACGCCACCGTCCCGACAGCCCAGACGCCCCAGGCGCCGCTCCACCTTCCGACCCGGGAGCCCGTAGAAACTGGTGTAGACGTGGGCCAGCCCTGCGAGCTCTCGCGCGAGAGGGTCTGGGTCCAGGTTGGGTGCCATACGCTGCGGATCATCGGAGCAAAACACGACGGGACGAGTGCGTGTCGGGTCAAGCAGGACGCCGTCAACAAACTCGTCGACCGACTGCGCGTCGAGGACCGCGGGCTTAGCCGTCAGCTGCTGCTGGCCATCACGCAGATCGAACCGGCCCACCGCCTCGCGGGCAAGACGAGGCGCCCGCATTTCAAACCGCGGCGGCGCCACCATTGCTTGCGCCCAGCCAACGCGGAGAACGAGATAGAGGGTAACTGTGTCCTCGATGACTCCGATCTCCACGTCCGCGAGAACGTAGAGCCTGAGGTCATCCGCATGGGGATGCCTCCACGCACCGTGCCAGAGTCTTCCGAGGTCGCTCGTGACAACCTCAACCTCGAGCGAATGACCGTGCTCGGGTAGTTCGTAGGATCGCCTGCCAGGCTCCCACGATGTACGCAGTTCTTCAGGTGCGCGCCCACGGGCGATCCACCCACCGACAAAGTTTAAGACGTCGTCGGGGTTCGTCCGGGACCCGAAAGTGAAGCTCACGGCGTAGACGGCGCGCACGGCCTACATCCAGTCAGAATGCCAGGGGCGGCATCGTCAGGCCCGCGGAAGACGGTTGCCCTCGCGATCATTCGCACACAAGCTCGCGGATCTTCTCCAGAATCTGAGTGGACTGAGCCGAGGCAGCCTCGCGAATGACCGCGTCGCCCTTCGCGCCTAGGTTCGTGACCGCTTCGATCAGCCGGCCAGCCGGACTCCCGGCACGGTAAAGGCGGACCTGCTCCAACTGCGAGTCAGGCAGCTCGGCGGGCATGTGAGCAAGCCCGAGACTGCGCAGTTGGTTTGAGATGTTTGACCTTACGTGCTTGCCCAGCCGCCCGGCACCATAAGCATCACGCAGGCGCGCCATGGGGATCGAGAGGACACCTCCGTTTGCGTCGATCAGAGTTGGAAGATCCTCGAATTTCTGAACGGCATCGAGGCTCTCGATCATTTGTTTTGCGTGCTCCAGTCTTTATTAGGTGTAGTAATTAAGGACAGGATAGCAAGACAAATCCTTGCTGTCAAGCGCCCGTTTTGCGCGCGCTGGGAAGGCGGGTCAGGCGATTTCCGTGGTCGGGCGGCCTGGACGGAGGGCGAGGTCGCGGTCTTTGAGCCGGCGGAAGCTGTGCAGCTTCAGGCATTGCGAGAGCGTCACAAGCTTTCTGCCGCCTCGTCCCAGGACCTCCGACGCTTGTTCGTGAACGCGCGCCCGCGCTGGTCGACCCGCGGGGTTTCCAAAATGTTTCCATCACGGCCCGCGGTCGCCGCCCGCCTGACCGGCGCGAGCCAGCAACCCCCCGTAAACAAAGGCGATCCGCGCCAAGCCCTCTGGGGGACTCGAACCCCCGACCCCTTCCTTACCATGGAAGTGCTCTACCAGCTGAGCTAAGAGGGCGCTTGGGCGGGAGCGTAGCGTGTCCTTCGCCACGGCCGCGAACGGTCGCCGCGC
>Ga0070737_10003704_pt1 | contig 16148 bp, 14 predicted proteins | sample Coa_R1_10_FD_66438 | JGI IMG/M metagenome (GOLD analysis project Ga0070737, IMG submission 66438) | Surface soil microbial communities from Centralia Pennsylvania, which are recovering from an underground coalmine fire - Coalmine... | ecosystem: Environmental > Terrestrial > Soil > Unclassified...
GGGCGAAGGTCTCCACAGCTTATGCCTCGGCACTCACATACCTTCATGCTGGACGCAGTCTATTGCGCGAGGAGGATTGGGACCGTAACTATGACCTTATCTTCTCTATTGAAACGCTCCTTGCCGAGTGCGAACTGCATACTGCGGACGCGGCCGCAGCCGAAGGCCGCCTCACGGTATTGGCGCAGCGTGCCAGGAGCCGCCACGATTATGCGGTTGTGACCCGAATGCAGGTCACCCTTTATACGACTTCGGATCGTAGCGATCGCGCCATCGACGTGTTTCTCAGTTACCTTCAGCGCAATGGCGCGAATTGGGCGCGGCATCCGTCGCGCGATGACGTCATCGAGGAGTACAACCGGATTTGGTCTCTGGTCGGCAACTGTCAGATCGAGGATCTATTGGACTTGCCCCTGATCGATGATCCCGATGTTCTCGACATGCTCGATGTGTTCACCGAAATCGTCCATCCGGCCATGTTTTTCGACGAAAATCTATCCACGTTGGTGGTCTGCCGCATGGTGAGTCTTTGCCTGGAGCACGGAAACTCCGATGCGGCGTGTTTCGGCTATGTCTGGTTTGGGATGTTCGCTGGTCCGCGCTTCAACAACTACAAAGATGGATTCCGCTTCGGCCAGCTGGGGTACGATCTCGTCGACAAGCGCAACCTGACTCGCTACCAGGCGAGAACCTACATTTCGTTTGCCACACTAACGCCTTGGGCGAAGCACGCCGCGCAGGGACGTGAGCTAGTCCGGCGTGCGTTCGATGTGGCGTATCGAACAGGGGACCTTACGTTTTCCGCCTATAGCTGGCACGTGTTAATCACGAATTATTTGGCCGTGGGTGACCCTCTTTCGGAGGTGCAGTCCGAGGTAGAGAAGGGCCTCGACTTCGTCAAGAAAGCCGGTTTTGGGCTGGTGGCCGAGAATTGCGGGGCGCAATTAGGTCTTATACGCACACTGCGGGGCCTGACTTCGACGTTCGGATGCTTCGATGCTCCCGACTATAACGAATCGGACACAGAACATCGTCTTGCGAGTAATCCGGTGCTGGCGTTGGCCGAGTTTTTCTATTGGACTCGAAAGTTGCAGGCAAGGTTTTTCGCTGGAGACTACGTCTCGGCTGTCACAGCGTCCCGCAAAGCCCATCAATTGCTCTGGCCGGCGGCATCTCAGGTGGAAACTGGCGATTTTCGCTTTTATGCTGCCCTGGCGCACGCTGCCGACTGGAACTCAGCTTCTTCCGAAGAGGCACAGGAGCATTTAGCCGCTATTAACGATCATCACCGACAGCTCCAGATATGGGCACAGCATTGCCCCGCAAATTTCGAAACCAAAACCGCGCTCGTCGGCGCGGAAATTGCGCGCATTGAAGGACGGTTGCTCGACGCTGAACACTTCTACGAAGCGGCGATCCGTTCGGCACGGGACAACGGTTTCGCACATTGCGAGGCGGTCTCTAACGAATGTGCAGCGCAGTTTTATTCAGCACGAGGTTTTGTCAAAATCGCGCACCTCTATTTGCGAGATGCTCGCGAGTGTTATCTGCGCTGGGGCGCGGATGCAAAGGTCCGACAGCTCGAGGACTCTCATCCAAAGATCAAGGCAGAGAAAACCTCATTCGACAGCCGCGCGATTATTCCCTCCGTCGAGCAACTCGACCTAGCGACGGTCATTCGGGTATCAGAGGCAGTATCGGGTGAGATCGAGCAGGAGAAGCTGATCAATACACTCATGCGCACGGCCATTGAACATGCGGGGGCCGAGCGCGGTCTCCTAATCCTCCTTCGGGGTGGTGCTCGGGGCGGCGAGCCGCGCATCGAAGCGGAGGCGACCAGTAGTTCGGGCAAGGTCGAAGTTGCGGTTCGACAGGCGACCGTCACACCGTCCGATCTCCCCCAAACCGCGCTGCATTACGTGCTCCGGACACGGGAGGGCGTGCTCCTCGATGATGCCACGGCCGACAGAGTGTATTCCAAGGACGAATATGTTCGGCAGAAACGCTCCAGATCGGTGTTGTGCCTGCCAATCGTTAAGCAGACAAAGGTTGTCGGCGCACTTTATCTTGAGAACAACCTGACTCCCGGCGTCTTCACGCCTGCCCGGGTGACGATACTGCACTTGCTGTCATCGCAAGCCGCGTTTTCGCTCGAGAACGCGGGCCTTTACTCTGATCTGCAACGCAGCGAAGCACTATTGAGGAAGAGCGAGAGCGAATCGCGGCTGATTGTCGACAATATCCCTGGGCTGGTCGCACTTTTGTCGGCAAGCGGCGAGGTCGAAATCGTGAATCAGCAATTGTCAGATTACTGCGGCCAGACGCTCGGTGAAGTCAAATTGTGGGCGACGAACGACACAATTCATCCTGAGGATCTGCCTCCCGCAATCGACGTTATAGCACGTTCAATCGCGACCGGTGATCCTTTCGAGATGGTGCAGCGAATCAGGCGAGTGGACGGTGTCTACCGATGGTTTCAATCCAGGGGTCTTCCTGTCCGCGGTACAAACGGGAATATCTCCCGGTGGTGTGTTCTGCTGACCGACATAGAAGACCGGAAGCAAGCCGAGGCGGCGCTCAGGAGTCGCGAGCGTGACCTTAGCCTAATCATCGACACCATTCCTGCTGTGGCGTGGTCTGCGCGTCCGGATGGATCCACCGATTTCCTAAATAAGCCCTATCTTGACTACACCGGCCTCACCGCCGAAGAAGGGATGGACTGGGGGTGGACCGCAATTGTGCACCCTGACGACCTGAATGGGTTGCTCGCCACATGGCGATACGCCATTTCCGCTGGACAATCAGTAGAGGCCGAAGCGCGGTTGCGGAGGCACGACGGAGAGTATCGATGGTTCCTCTTTCGGCCAAACGTGTTGCGCGATGAAGAGGGCAAAATCATTAAATGGTACGGCACAAACATCGATATCGAAGATCGTAAGCGGGCTGAGGACGAACTGCGCCGCAAAGAGGAATTCCTTACAACGGCACAACGGCTAAGCCAGAGCGGCAGCTTTTCTTGGAACCTCGATACGAACGAGGTTGTGTTTTCCGAAGAGGCCCTTCGGATTTTCGGGTTTGCACCTGATTCGCCACTTACTTTGCAGCAGATTGACAGTCGCATTCACCCGGAAGACCGTCATATTCTCCCGGAAAAGAGAAAAGAAGCAATAACGGGGAGTGAAGGTCAGGACTACGAGATTCGCCTCCTGTTGCCGGACGGCTCGATAAAGTATCTGCACACCACTTCGAGCGAAGTCCGCGATGCGAATGGACGGCGGCTGTACATCGGAGCGCTTCAGGACGTCACTCAGCGACGGCTCGCCCGGGAAGCCCTCGAAAAAGCACAATCGGAACTGGCGCATGTGACAAGGGTCACAGCGCTGAGCGCGTTGACGGCATCGATTGCGCACGAAATCAATCAGCCACTCGCAGGAATCATCACCAACGCGAGCACCTGTTTGCGGATGTTGCAGGGCGATCCTCCCAACGTTGACGGAGCACGTGAAACCGCGCGCCGGACTATTCGCGATGGCAACCGCGCCTCAGACGTGATCTCCCGATTGCGATCCCTTTTCAGCAAGAAAGAATTTACGCTGGAGCGGATGGATGTGAATCAGGCCGCGCAGGAAGTCATTGCATTGATATCCACTGATCTGCAGAGAAACGGAGTAACGGTACGCTCTGAACTCGCTAAAGATCTTCTGCCGGTCAATGGCGACCGTGTTCAACTCCAGCAAGTCATCCTAAATTTGATGCGTAACGCCTCGGAAGCCATGGATGGCGTTCACGACCGCCCGCGCCTCCTGTTGATCAGGACTGAGCGTGAGAGCAATGGCTACGTACGGCTGAGCGTGCGGGATACAGGAGTTGGCTTGGAAGGCCAGCACACGGATAAGATCTTCGATTCTTTTTACACCACGAAAAGTGGTGGTATGGGTATCGGTTTGGCTGTGAGCCGCTCGATTATCGATCGCCATCAAGGCCGCCTTTGGGCTGAGCCGAATGAAGGGCCGGGCACCACCTTCGCGTTTACGATTCCCTCCGCTTCATCTTAAGTCCCCAGTTTTCGTCCAAGACGCCGGCTCTTCATCTCGCGTCGGTCCCTCGACTCCACCAGTTGGCAATGGTCGCTGATATTTGGCTCGTCCTTTCATAGTTTCACTGTTTTAGCCCCGGCCCTGAAGTTGCATCTAGGTTGGCTGGCAGCGGCTGCATGGCGCCCCTGCCGGAGCGACGAAGAGCGAGGATCCCTATTTGGAGTCCAAAGATGAAGAGGATAGGAGTCATCATTGTGGCAACACTTGTTACCGCATCATTGGGATCTGCTGCCAATGAACGGCCTGAAAAGTACTCAACGCACTATCGAACAATTTCTATCGATGACGTGTCGATTTTCTATCGTGAAGCTGGCCCGAAAGACGGCCCCACCATTCTGTTGCTTCACGGCCTGCCATCCTCTTCGCGCATGTTTGAGCCGCTGCTCGTTCGCCTTGCCGACAGTTACCACCTGGTGGCGCCAGACTACCCGGGATTCGGCCACAGCGACTGGCCGAGTCCGAAAGAATTCGCGTACACGTTCGATCACTATGCCGAGATCATGACGAAATTCGCGGAGGCGCTCGCGATACCGCGCTACACACTGTACATGCAGGACTACGGCGGACCCGTGGGCTTTCGCATGGCCTTGACGCACCCGGAACGTGTTCAGGCACTTATCGTTCAGGATGCAGTGGCGCATAACGAAGGGCTTGGAGCGAATTGGAGAACCCGGCGAGCGTTTTGGGCAGACCGGAAGGCCAACGAGAGTGCGCTTCGCACCAACCTCCTCTCGCTTGCCACCACGCGTACGCGCCACCTAGGTAACGACCCCAATGTTGAGCGTTATGATCCCGACTTGTGGACCGACGAGTTTGCCTTCCTCAACCAGCCTGGCCAGATTGATATTCAAACGGAGTTGTTCTACGACTACCGCACAAATGTGGACGCGTACCCGAAATGGCAGGCATGGATGCGGGAGCATCAACCACGGCTTCTGGTGCTGTGGGGCAAGTACGACCTTTCGTTTGATCCGAGTGAACCGGAGGCTTATCGCAGCGACGTGCCTAACGCCGAAGTGCACGTGCTGGACGCCGGTCATTTTGCCTTGGACACTGCCGCTGAAGAGATCGCAGCATTAGTACGCGCCTTCATGCGGTAGAGCAGCTCTTAAAGATAACTTCTAACCCTGAGGAGGGAAATGTATGTACACAAACGGAACAGAAATCGCAACTGAAGCACAGCTCAAGTCGACGAATCCCCTTGATGCCATACCGGACGAAATACCATTCGATGTGCCCTATGGGGTCCCGATATCACTAGACCAAGCCCAGGCGGTTATTCACGCCGCCGTGGCGGAGGCTAAGCAGCGGAATTGGAAGATGAATTTAGCGGTAGCCGATTCCGGCGGTAACTTAGTTGCGTTCCAACGAATGGACGGCGCCATGCTTGCCTCGATTCAGATTGCGGAACACAAGGCGCGAGCAGCCGCGACTTTCCGCCGCGAAACCAAGGTCTTTGAGGACGGTATTAACCTTATGCATCTCAACTATCTGCTCGCGTTCGATGGAGTCATTGCGTCACGGGGTGGCATTCCACTGATCGCGCAGGGGAAGATTATCGGCGCAATTGGGGTTTCGGGCGGTACCGATTCGCAAGATGAGGTGGTGAGTAAGGCCGGCGCGGCGGTCATTAACCAAGTCCCGGCAAGAGACCAATAATCCATCCCTCAGCAGCGTTTCGACCGCTTTCGAAGTGAGAGGCCAACCCTCGCACCTTAGAAAGTGTCTGTCGTTATGTAGCGGATTCAGAGCGCGCCTGGGGAGGTTTTATGCGAGACCATTTGCCCGAATATTTGGCCGAATTTTTCGGAACCGCGATTATGATGACGGTCGGGATCGGGGCGATCGTGCTCATGTGGGGGGACGGGAGCCCTGCACGAAAGGTCGAAGTGCCCGACGGCTTGCGCCGTCTGCTGACCGGCATTTTGTTCGCTAGCGGAGGAATGCTCGTTGCCTTATCTCCCCTTGGACAGCGCAGCGGCGGTCACTTGAATCCCGCCGTGACCTGGGCTTTTTGGCGGAAGGGAAAGGTGAAGTCGGCCGACGCGATCCTTTACAGCGTCGCGCAGTGCTTAGGTGCTCTTGCAGGGGTTGGTGTTTTCGCGATCGTGGGGGGCACGTTCGCGAAGAGCATACGACTCGGGCTGACGGTCCCTGGAGAAGGATACCCTCCGTTGGTAGCCTTCATGGCGGAAACAGTGATCACGTTTTCTCTTATGATTCTGATTTTGTACTGCGTCGGCAATTCACGAATTGCCGCCCGGACTCCGTACTTTGTAGGAGTGCTTGTTGCGCTTCTGGTTTTTCTAGAAGCTCCTATCTCTGGAACCAGCCTCAATCCCGCAAGAAGCTTCGCGCCCGCATTCTGGACGCGGTTGTTTCAATTCCAATGGATTTACTGGATTGCACCCGTCGTAGGAGCAATGGCCGCGGTTCCAAGCGCAGGCCTTCTTTTTCGGGGGAAAGCCCAAGCAGGGTGCGCCAAGCTCTTTCACACTGAACATCACCGATGCATATTTCCAAACTGCGGCTACACACACTTGGCTGCCGGGTCGGTCTTCTTAAAAGAAGGCGAGCAAACAGACCGGGCGTACATTTTAGATCGCGGCGAACTTGAAGTCCGCAAGCGCGGTCTCAATGGAACGGAACAGGTCCTCGCGCGACTTTTGCCCGGCGATCCGGTGGGAAAGATATCGCCGCTCCTGTACGTTCCTCAGCACACCACCGTGGTCGCGGTGCGCGATTCTCAACTGCGTACGTGGTGAAAACATAAGCGATCCCTTGATCCTTACGCTTGCGCGGGGCCATTACTGTCCGAAAGAACACCAGCAGCACCTGGATCTCGCTGCGTTTTACCCGAAGATCGCTGTGGCATACACCCATCGCTACAATCTCCACGGATGATCACCACACGCTCCAGGAGTTCCGCGCGTCGGTGGGCGCCCAGAAGGACCTCAACATCGCGGAGTATACCGACCCGGAGCATAATCCGATGATTCCGCACACTCTCGTGCTCAAACCGACGCTTGGTGTCAATGTCTAACCAGCAGCTAATCAGGTATAGATGGTTTCCAAAAGCCGCGAATTCAACGATGCTTGTACTGAAAAATTCTGGGGTGGGGTTCATCAACTGATTGCTCGAACCGAGACCCACCGTCATGCATTTGGAGCGACACAGGTCTCGATGGGCACCTGGAATCGCGGAGCTTCTGCTTACAAGCTCCGCGAAGATGTCCGCTTTGGTTTCGAAGCGTAGGCCTGAGTCGGTCAGTTTCCACGTCCGAAAACCTTTTGAATTCCGGGACCGCGTCGAGCGGCAGCTAGCGCGCGATTTGGCTAAGGTAGTATCCGAGCCGATTCTCGACATCGCCCGGCTGGTGGAAGCCGCGTGCCATCAGCGCTTTGATCCCATCCTGGGCAGCGGGCCTCCCCAGTGAAGCAATGCACGCATCCCACCCTGCGCCAAGTTCCACGTCGGGAGGCAGGCTGGTGTTGACAAGGCGCTTGGTATTGGCGATCGCCCATTTGTCGAACCCGGCGATCCTGGTTGCGAGCGCGTCTACGAAGGCGTCCAGATCGGCGTCGGGCATCGAGCGATTCACGTAGCCGTAGAGCTCGGCCTGCTCTCCCCGGATGTCTTCCGAGCTTAATAGCACCTCAAGCGCTCGGTTTCGACCGATGAGTTGGGGCAAGCGAGCCATGGGGCCTCCGCCGGCAACCATGCCTACGCCAACCTCCCATTGCGAGATGATGGCCTTTTCGCGGCTGGCGAAACTCATATCGCAGGCGAGCGCAATCTCGCTTCCGTTGCCTGTCGCCCGCCCGCGGATGAGCGCGATCGATGCGACTGGCGCACGGGTCAGACGCACGAGAAAGTCTGGCCAGGGCGGCAAGCCTGTAGGACCCGCCGGCATTGAAGTCAAGTCCTCGAGCTTAGCTAAGAAATCCGAGTGATTCAGGAAGTAGTCGTCGACCGCACTGTCGAAGACCACCACCCTCACATGCTCGTCGGCCTCAAGAGCGTTGATAATCTCCTGGAACTCACGGACCATTTCGGGTCCCATGACATTGATCGGCGGGTTATTAATCGTGACGCGCCAATAGGCGGGCGACCGCCGGGTCAGGCGAATCTGTGCGGGTTTCGTTGATCCGTCCATAACTGCATTGCGATTTTCCTTGGTAGCGGGCTTCGTCGCTACTTCAACAGTTGTCATGATTTCTCCTTCTAGCGGAGCTTACGCGCCCCATCGTTCGGCGTTTATCAGGGCAACGCGAATGCCAATGGCAAAGTCTTGAAATCACGAAGCGTTGAGAAAATAAGATTGGCAACTGGCGACAATTCGAGTCGGCAGACCGGCACCGCCTGGAAAGCTAAGCAACTACCTCGGTCCCGTCAACCGACCTGTGGAATCGGCGCGATGTGGGAGTTCATCCAAGCGCGTCATGCGGCTGTGGAGGGACTAGTTTCAACGAGGTGACGGCCATTCGACGCAGTCTCCTGGCTTCCGCCGCTGATGAACTACGCTTCGCCTTGCCGCTTCAGTGAGTTAGTCATGGCGCGAGGCTTGCACAAGTACAGGAGGTGGAAGCCAAACCCAAAAACGTGATCGTGACCGGCGCCGCGCGAGGCATTGGAGCCGGGGTGACGAGGGCCCTGCTGGCGCGCGGCTACAACGTCGTCGCTAACTCGCTCCACTTCGCGCAGAGTGAACTCCTTCCGTCAACGAATCTAGCCCTAGTGGAAGGCGACGTCTCGGCGCCTTCCACCGCTGCGCAAATCGGGGCAACCGCCCTGAGCCGGTTTGGCTCCATCGACGGAGTAGTAAACAACGCGGGCATATACTTCACCAGGGCGTTTACAGAATTCACCGCGGATGACTTTGGGCGGCTGTCCGCGACAAATCTATTGGGCTACATCTATGTCACGCAGCTGGCAGTCAAGCAGATGCTGGAGTAGCGAACCGGCGGGATCGTCATCGCCCTGACCAGTGCGATGGTGGAGCATCCCATCGCCGGCGTAAAAGCATCGATTCCGATGATCAGCAAGGGCGGACTGGAAGCCATCACCCGAAGCCTCGCGATCGAGTACGCAAAGGAACGCATCCGTTTCAATGCGGTGGCGCCAGGCGTGGTGAATACGCCAATGCACGGCGGCGATTCGCAAGAGCATTTGAAGACGCTATCGCCCATGGGAGAGCTAACGGAAGTCAGTGACATCGTCGACGCCATCTTGTATCTCATCGAAGCCCGGCATGTTACTGGCGAAGTGCTGCACGTCGATGCCGGTATGCACAACGGCCAATGGTGAAAAGTCCACTCAGGAGAGGAAAAGCAAAATGAAACTCGCACGTGCATCACGCTGCCCAATGCGGGGCAGCGTTCTAAAAACAGCGGTAATCGTATTGTGCGGAGTTGTAGGTCCGGGTTACTCCCAGACAAGCGAGGCCGTCAAGAGCTATACCGATTCGGGCAAGATCGTCAATCGCACAGACAACCAATCGATCCGTCCATTCTGTATCCACGTTCCGCAAAGCGCGCTGACTGATCTTAAGCGGCGTCTAGCCGCAACTCGCTGGCCGGAGCAGGAGACTGTCATAGATCAATCGCAGGGCGTGCAACTAGCCACGATGAAGGCGCTGGTCAGCTACTGGCACGGCAGCTACGACTGGCGCAAGGTGGAAGCCAGGCTGAACGCACTGCCGCAATTCGTTACCACGATCGATGGTGTCGACATCCATTTCATTCACGTCCGATCCAAGTATCCGAATGCCCTACCGGTCATCATCACGCATGGTTGGCCAGGATCGATCATTGAGCAGCTGAAGATCATCGGCCCGCTAACCGACCCAACTGCTTACGGTGGAAAGCCAGACGACGCTTTTGATGTAGTCATTCCTTCACTGCCGGGCTATGGATTTTCGGGCAAGCCGACTACAACCGGATGGGACCCTATTCGCGTCGCACGTGCTTGGACCGTGCTCATGAAGCGCCTGGGGTACACGCGATTCGTGGCCCAAGGTGGAGATTGGGGGAACGCGGTTACCGAGCAGATGGCTCTGCAGGCGCCCCCGGAATTGATCGGCATTCACACCAACATGCCGGCGACGGTTCCAGATGATGTCGCGAAAGCTCTCCAATTCGGGGAGCCGCCGCCGGCTGGCCTCTCAGCTGACGAGAAAGGCGCGTGGGATCAACTCGATTTCTTTTACAAGCACGGCGTCGGCTATGCCCAGGAGATGGCGAACCGCCCCCAGACACTGTACGCCATTGAGGATTCGCCGGCCGGCTTGGCAGCATGGATGCTCGATCACGATGATAGTAGCCTTGCCCTCATCGTTCGAGTGTTCAAGGGTCAGTCCGAGGGTCTGACGCGAGACGACATCCTCGATAACATCACGCTCTACTGGCTGACGAAGACAGCCGTCTCTTCGTCGCGCCTCTATTGGGAAAGCAAGCTTCCCTTTTTCGCTCCGAAAGGCGTCCGGGTTCCGACTGCCGTGAGCGTCTTCCCCGACGAGATCTACGCCGCCCCCAAGAGCTGGACAGAGAGAGCATATCCCAACCTTCTGTACTACAACCGGCTCCCGAAAGGCGGACACTTCGCTGCTTGGGAGCAGCCGGAGTCTTTCGTCACAGAACTTCGCGCGGCGTTTCGACCACTGCGCCGCACGAACTGAGAGGACATTCATGAGCACACCCACAAACAACCATCCCTCAACCGCCGAGGAGAAGCTGAAGGAACTCGGTGTCGGATTACCAGCGCCGCCCGAGCCATTCGGCGTCTACGCAGAGGCAGTGCAAACGGGCAATCTACTTTTTTTGACCGGCATGCTTCCGACAGAGGGTCGCAGCGCCAAATTCGTAGGGCGCCTCGGCGCGGAGCTGGATGTGGAGGAAGCGCGCGACGCCGCTCGTCTCGCTGCCGTTAATGCCCTCGCCGTCGCTCGCCAGCACCTTGGGTCGCTAGATAACGTGACCCGCGTTGTGCGGCTTGGCGTCTCGGTGGCGACGTCGGGAGATGTGCGCGATCAGCCTAAAGTTGCCGACGCCGCTTCGGAGTTGCTTCAGGACATCTTCGGGAAAGACAAGAACCCTTGCCGCATGGTGTATGGCGTCGCTAGCCTTCCGCTCGGGGCGCCGGTTGAACTGGAACTTATTTTTGAGGTGGTGCGGTAACCGTGCTGATCGTTCTTGCGCTCCTCGCGTTAGTTCCATTGCTCGCTCAAGCCCAGAGAAAGGAATGTCCCATGAAGTACCCGACTCTTTATCGCACGATTCAGGTGGATGGTCTGTCCATCTTTTACAGGGAGGCCGGTCCAGCAGACGCCCCCGTACTACTGCTCTTGAACGGGCTACCCTCTTCGTCGCGAATGTTCGAGCCCCTCTTTTCGCGCCTTTCCGATCACTTCCATCTTGTTGCGCCCGATTACCCAGGCTTCGGACACAGCGATTGGCCGGATCCGAAAAAGTTTGCATATACCTTCGATAACTACGCCTTGGTCATGAATCACTTCACCGAAGCGCTCGGACTCTATCGCTACACGCTGTACATGCAGGACTACGGCGGCCCGGTCGGCTTTCGCATGGCTTTGATCCATCCTGACCGGATCGATGGCCTGATCGTGCAGGACGCTGTCGCGCATAACGAAGGCTTGGGAGCGAATTGGAAGACGCGCAGGGCCTTCTGGGCCGATCGCACGGCCAATGAAAGTGCACTTCGTACAAATCTGCTGTCGCTTGCGGCCACGCGCACGCGCCATGTCGGTAACGATCCGGCGGTAGAGCAGTACAATCCGGACCTCTGGAGCGACGAATTCGCCTTCCTCAGCCAGCCAGAACAAGCGGAAATTCAAAGCGATCTCTTTTACGACTACCGCACGAACGTCGATGCCTACCCAAAATGGCAAGCGTGGATGCGTGAGAAGCAGCCGCGTCTGCTCGTGATCTGGGGCAAGTATGACCTCTCCTTCGATCCCTCGGAGCCGGAAGCCTATCGCCGGGACGTCCCGAACGCTGAGATACACGTTCTTGATGCAGGTCATTTCGCGCTTGATACAGCCGCCGATCAGATTGCTGTTTTGGTCCAAAACTTTGTCGGCGGTAGGGTTCCGGCTGTGATGCGGCGGGCAGCGCAATGAACTTGGCGACGCTGTCAGCAGCAACCCCGCGCATGGCTCGGCATTTGTGGGCCGTGCTCCTGGCCGGGGGCGACGGGATCCGGCTGCGAGACCTGACCGTGAGGATCGCGGGAGATAATCGCCCGAAGCAGTTCTGCCCGATTATCGGTTCGGAAAGCCTCTTGAGTCAGACGCGCGCTCGTCTCAATCCACTCTTTTCTGGCGACCGGCAGGTATTCGTGGTTTCTTGTGCCCATGAGAGGTACTACAGCAACGAACTTGCGGACGCCAAAGACTCACTAGTCATTGCACAACCCATGAACCGGGGCACCGCGATCGCAATCATCGTCGCGCTCGTTCGGATAATGCAGGATGATCCTGACGCGGTCGTGGGCTTGTTCCCTTGCGATCACTACTACTCCGATGACGAGTCGTTCAGGTCATCGGTCACATCGGCGGCCTTGGGCGCAGACCGATTCCCGCAGTCACTTGTCATTGTTGGGGCTGAGGCCGAGTACGCGGAAACTGAGTACGGGTGGATCGAACCTGGGCCGACTGTATTGCAAACACAAGCAGCGCCGCTGTGTCGGGTCAATCGATTCTGGGAAAAGCCAGCCTTGCCTGAGGCGCGAGCTCTACTACAAAGCGGCTGTCTCTGGAATACTTTCGTTACTGTGGGCAGCGCGGTTACTTTCCTTGAGTTGCTCTGTTCCGAGATCCCAGAGGTGGTTCTTTCGCTCACGCGCGCACTGGCCGAAAACGAATTGGCGTCCACCTACGCTCGCTTACCGAAGGTCGACTTTTCAGGCGATATTCTGGCAAATCAGGCGAATAGACTCTTGGTGCTTCGCGATTCTGGCTCGGGATGGGCGGACCTCGGCAGCCCTGATCGTGTGCTCGGTCTTTTTGCCAAAAACATCAATCAGCCAGCTTTGGCTCGTCAGCCGCATAGCTCTTTACAACCCGTCCCCACATTACGGGAACTCTTATGATGGCTGCAGAAATCGACGTCCGCCGAGCCTTTCTTGTAGCTCTGATGCTTACTGGCACCGCCGAAGCTGCGGAAGGTGCTGTATCGAATGCGATCGCTACATCAGGGTGCGAAGTGAATGAACTGCTCATCGCCACGGCGAAGTGCGCCAATCAACTCTGCGATGAAGGTTTGGCGGGGCCGGGGATATCTTTCAGTCTGCCTTGCGAGCTTCAGCGGTTGTTTTTGCTCTCTTCGGTAGGTCGCAAGTGTTTCGTGTTGCGGATTCTGATGAGACTCACGCTCGAAATGACTTCTGAAATTCTAAATTTGCACCGAGACGAAGTTGATCAGGCGCTATGTCGCGCACTGAGCGATCTTCCGCGTTTGGCCGGCATTCATTTGCGAGAGCGCAATGAAGCAGTGCTGCCCAAGGCGGCATCTGCGAACATTTGACCACTTACAAGACGCAACTCAGCGGAGACGGAAAGGAGCGTATTCGATTTCCGGGAACGAAGGATTCTACGATGCAGTCATAGTCGGCGGCGGTCCGGCGGGAATCATTGGTGCGGTTACGGTGGCGCACCTCGGTTGTATGGAGTTGATCTGTTACTTCGTCGCAACGCGGCCGTGAGTGACTTTCGCCGCCACGAGCGGAACGTGAAGGCTGGTCTTAACACCCTGCTTTCGGAGCGTCCGGTGCCGTTCTCTCTCATGGACCCGGCTTTTTCAAAGACGCCCACACCATTCGGGTACAGCTGGCGGCAGGCGATGATGAAGTCTCGTTACATGGGAAAAAATATTCTAATTGCCACGGGCTCCGCACCCGTTCGCCCGGCCGTCCTTCCCTTTGGCACTCCGGGTGTTTATGATTCCGACAGCATTCTCCGTTAGATAGTTGTGCTGGCAGCCAGACGGCAGCTACGAGTATGGCAGCGGCTGCCGACGAAAACTAATGAGAACAACAGGAAAAAGATGCAAAGCTGCCAGCGGCGGCAGACGATCCTTTATGCTCCACTACCAGCCTGCGGTACGTCCATCCAGCCCAGGCCGACATGGATCGCGCCATGGAGTGGTACGCCGGAATGCAGACGCCCCGGCCCGGAACTCGAAAAGATGCTGCTCGAATACGAGGACGGAAAGGCGCATTCAGAGGGTTGGCCCAAGCCAACTTTTGGGCCAACTCAGCCCCAAAAAGCTGGCCCAATTGGCCCAATTAGGCCGAATCAGGCAGCCGGAGGATCTCGTGACCTTCCGGGTGTGCGGCTTTACAGTCAACAACTTACGTTCTAAATCTTGGTACGCCCGAGAGGATTCGAACCTCTGACCTTTTGCTCCGGAGGCAAACGCTCTATCCAGGCTGAGCTACGGGCGCTCCGTGGAAAAACTCACGATCCCTTCTTCGCCATGGCCACCTTCGACCCCGCCGAGCTATGTTTCGAAGCTGACGTGCTACCCAGCGCAAGCAGTTCCTCGATGTGCTGCCGAATGGCGTCTTCGCTCATCAATTTGTTCCAATCGGCGCTGTCGCCGGCTGGCGTCTGATAGTGAATATATCCCTTGCGATCAATCAACACTAACTGCGGCACCACCATCCGTTCCGCCATGCTGAAGCCCATGAAAGCCATCATCTGGTCTCTCGGAATCCAGCCCACCGGAAAACCGACTTGAAAGTTTTGTTGAAAGGCTGTCGCCATCCCATCAGCCTGCGCTGGCGTTCGGTTCTCGTCGAGCGCGTTGATCGCCAGGTCTAGCGCCTCGAAACCGCGCCCGCCGTATTCCTGCTGAAATTTTGTCATCAGCCGCGAAGCCGCTTGGCAATGCGGGCACGTGGTCAAAATGAATTCCAGCCCCACCACCTTGCCGCGATATTGACTCAAAAGCCTTTGCCCTTGGCCAGGGATGTTGAACGCCAACTCCGGCGCCTTTCGAAGCTCAGTCGAATCGGCAAACAGCAGGCAACTCGCTACCAGCGCCAGCACGGTGCCCGGAACAAGGATTCTCTTCACGTAAACTACTCCATCAATAGTTTAGCCCACACGTATCAATTCGAGCCGACTGCTTTGTGCGGCCGGCCCGCTCGCATTGCGAACGGCAATTTGATAGCGAGCTGCTCGCGCGGTGCGGCCTGTAATCGCTGCCAATCGCTCACTTCACTCATGCCCTCGATGCTCGTCACCGATGAGCCGGCTAAACGCGTCAGGAAGTAGCCGTTATCTGCGCTGCCCGCGAATAGAATCCGGCTCGTCGTAGACGCATCGCAATGCTTCCACTTGGACCGGAGGATCTTTTTGTAATCTGCGAAAAAATGCGCCGCGTTCTCCTCCGAATCCCAATCGGAGACATACTCGAGCACGGGTTTGTGCTCCTCTCCCGCTGTAATGATCTGAAACTGCCCCCCTCGCAAGTGCTGCGCGAGCGAGTCCGCTTCCTTTACGCTGATATATTGACGCAGCAGCATCGCATGGTCGAATTCGCCAACTGATCCTTCCGTAATCTCTTTTCCCTGCCTAGTGAGAAATAGCTTCGGCATCTCCGGCTTCGTTTCTTTCTCATGCGCAAAGTAACGCTCCGGATGAAGAATCTGTGCCGAATCCAGCGGGGCATTTGTGAATACGGCCGCGAAGGCGGGCTTGCCCAGCTTGCGGTACACCGCATCGAAAAACGTCGTTCCCGCGGTGTAGGGAAAGAGCAGCGACTGCTGTATGTAGAGCGGCGAGTCCTTTAGAACCGGATAGTCTTCCATCGAGGCTTGGCTCGAATCCACCACCGTTTTCACCATGGCAGGAGTCGGCGCCGGCGGCTGCCCGTTCTGCTTCAAGTCATAAGCCAGCATCAACCAAGACGCCTGCCCTTCTACCACTGCCGTGTGCGCCAGGTTTTCATCGTCATTGGACGGCGTCTCATCCATGAACTTGCCTAAGTCGAAATGCTGGTCTGCAAGGGCATGCGACAGCTCATGCG
>Ga0070737_10003710_pt1 | contig 16113 bp, 15 predicted proteins | sample Coa_R1_10_FD_66438 | JGI IMG/M metagenome (GOLD analysis project Ga0070737, IMG submission 66438) | Surface soil microbial communities from Centralia Pennsylvania, which are recovering from an underground coalmine fire - Coalmine... | ecosystem: Environmental > Terrestrial > Soil > Unclassified...
CAGTTTTGCCTGGTCGTCCCGCTTCCGGCGGTTGGCGCGGGACTATGAACGCTTGGCGACCACCTTGGTGGGCTTGCATGTTCTGGCCTTTACCTGTCTGCTGTTACACCAGTTCATCGGATCGATGTTGAGTCCCTAACACGCTCTGCAGAAACGGCCCCCAAAGGCTGCCAGATGGATCGTAGGTTTGGTTCATCACCCTCTGGGAAACGTTCAGCGCACGCTGTTGTTGATCCCGCGCTAGCCGTCGCAATCTGACATAGGGTGGATTACCAATCACCGCTTGGACTTTGACGGGCGGCACTTTGAAAAAATCCTCATGGATCAACTCGGCAGATGAAAGCCGAAACTCCTGCGCCGCATGAGTTCGCGCTTGTTCATCAAACTCAACCCCAATGAGATGGATTCCTTGAAGGTTTTTCCGTAATGCGCTTTGTGCAATCGCACGAAGAAACACGCCATCCCCAAAGCTCGGCTCCAGGATGCGCTCACCATCGCGACGTAGACACCACTCTGCCATAAAATCCGCAGCCGAGCGTGGAGAATAATAAGCTCCCAGCAAGCGCCGTGTAGACACCGGAATAGTATGTTCAGTGTGGTTGGTGTGGATGAGAGGCGTAGGGTGAGCAGGAACCTCAAGTTGTGAGGAATCGGGAATCAAAGACAACTGCTTCACATTGTTCCTGCCTTTCCTCCCATGAATGTGTTAGCTGCTTGCTCACTATATTACCATCATTTGCTCTTTTTTGTGAGCATCTGACGCAGATGTCCTAAATCGCTCTTCTTAACAAGGACATAAGAGTTGGATATGTCGCTCTTAGCACCCAAAGATTCCCGCATTCGGATTACATGGGATATGTTTCCGGCTCACGGGCGTAGGTGTAGAACGCATGCGGGAGCACACGCAGATACACACCTTCGCCCCAGTTGCGTACGCTCTTTCCTGTCGCCGCAAGCTGCGCCTGCACATACGTTGCGAAGTCGGGGTGATCCGCCTCGATGATCTCCGCGTGGCCGTGGATGATGAAGGCGAGACCAGTCTCTTGATAGTGGGTGAGGCTGATGGCAGAGTGCTTGAGCAGGTGGCGTGTACGCGCGGCGGCCTTGACGGTGGGGATGATGATTTGTCCATGGATGAGCATCGCTCCAATGGGAGCCACGCGCGGCTCACCCTGCGGGGTCACGGTCGCCAACGCCACCGTCAGCGCGCCCTGCCAGTAGCGAACGATCTGGCGGGCGGAAAGCGAATGGGCTGGCATTTCAAACGAACTGCGAAGAAAGTCGCCTGCCTGTTGGATGCTGGCGTCGAGCAACGTTTGCAATCGCTGGATATCGTCAGACGTTTCGTCCATGTGGCATACTCCTCCTGCTGAACGCACATAATCGCCTGATCGAGACGCCTCCCAGAAATAATCGCGTTGGGAGATTCCCTATCCTATTCCAGCAGCGCGTTCAGGGTAGCCATGCGCTATTGCACGTTGACGCCACGTTCAAGCCAGGCGCGAATGGATTGCTCATGCTCCTGGTAGTGGGCGTAGGAATTGCCCGCTACAAGCATCCAGGGCACTACGTCGTCAGGCAGCCCGGTGTAGCGCGGATTGTTGAGCAGTTCATCCGGGCAGGCTTTGATAAGTGTCATCAGCTGGCTAAACACCTGATCCGCCTCGGCAAGCACGTCGGTCAACGGACGTGTGCGGCTCTCAGCGGCGATGTGTGCGTTGCGTTCATCCATCGGCAGGGCGGCCAGTCCACTACGCTCAGGGTTACGCATACCTTCCGCCAGAAGCTGCCGCGCGCTTTCCACGATCCTGTTTTCATACCAGGTGAGGTGCGCGACGATCTGTTTGACCGACCAATCCCCTTCGACGCCCGCCTCCTCAATGCGATCTACGCCAACCTGCGCCAGCAGCGCATTCCACTGGTTTCTGCGTGTCTGCAAGATGTCAGCCAACCTGGCTCCCGTCATTGGTTGGCCTTTTGCCAGGGCAGCGAGTGCGTTGGTCATCGCCGGGCCAGTGTGGCCAAGCGCAAGCAACCACGCCATACCGGCGCCTGCCGCCTTCAATGCGGTGCGACGTGAGAGTGTTCCCTGGCCTTGTGGCGCATGGTCGGGATCAAGATACGCCTGGGTGGATGAACTGACATTTCGCTTTTGCATACTCATCGCATTGCTCCTTTGGAAATAGGGGCCAGCCATACGACTATGATACGATCCGCCCGTCGCGCATACGGATGATGCGGTGTGCGCGTGCCCCAATCTCGGCGGCGTGCGTCACCAGCACGAGTGTCTGCTGGCGGGCGCGGTTGAGCATCGCCAGCAAGTCCATCACCTCGGCGGCGGCGTCGCTATCCAGGTTGCCGGTCGGCTCGTCGGCCCAGACGATGGCAGGCTCATTGACGAGCGCGCGCGCAATCGTCACGCGCTGGCGTTGCCCGCCGGATAGCTCCGCAGGACGGTGGCGTTCACGCTGCGCCAGCCCAACGAGATCAAGCATCGCCCGCGCACGCCGACGCGCCTCGCCTGCGCGCAAGCGCAAGAGCAGCAGTGGCAACTCCACATTCTCGACGGCGCTGAGTGTGGGCAACAGATTGAAGTTCTGGAAGACGAACCCCATCTTTTGCGCGCGAAAGTCTGTGCGGCGCGCATCGCTCAGTCGGGCAAGGTTTACGCCGTCAATTTCGATGCGTCCGCTGTCAATCGTATCGAGGCCGGCGAGGCAGTTGAGCAGCGTCGTCTTGCCGCAGCCGCTTGGCCCCATCACGGCCACCATCTCGCCGCGCGCCACACTCAAGTTTACGCCGTCGAGCGCGGCGATCTCCACGCCGTGCGCGCCATAGGTCTTGCGCACATCCACCGCGCGCACAATCGGTTTGCCGGTCTGGGCTTTGGCCCCTGCCTTTGTGGTGTGGAGATCGTGAGTATCCTGTGGGGCATCGTCCGCGTGAAGCTTCGAGGTGGTCAAGGTATGCGTATCCTTCCCGCTGAGGAGTATCTTGTCTGTATGACTGTCTGGTCGTGCCACAATTTTCTTGAACAGTGCTTGCGCCACTCTTGCGCGATCATATGATCATATACGCGCCAGCGTTGCGATGAGGAGGCCCAGCGCCAGTGCGACGCCAAACAGCAGGTGAAGTCGCGCCGTGCGGGGCATGTTGACGATATAGGGTTTGCGATCCTGGGCGGTCAGCACGGCGCGCACATTCGCGAAAGCCAGCGGGAAGGTCAGCCAGACGAGCAGCGCAGGCCAGGGGAGCAGCCGCGCCAGCACAAACGCTGTCGTGGTGAGATACGCGCCGTACACCAGCACAGCGTGATACCAGCGCCCGAAGGTTAGCCCGAAGCGCACCGGCAGCGTGCGCTTGTCCACCGCCAGGTCGTCCTGGTAGTCGCGCAGGTTGTTCATGTTGAGGATCGCCGTAACAAGCAGGCCCACCGGCACGCTTGCGGCGAAGGCTGCCCACGACCACTGGCGCAGTTGCACGTAGTATGCGCCCCACACCATCAGAAAGCCCATCGCCAGGTAGACCATCACATCGCCCAGGCCACGGCTGGCCAGCTTGAATGGGCGCGCGCTATAGAAATAGCCAATGGCAAGCGCGGCCAGCCCAAAGAGGATGATCGCCGGGCCAACCAGGATAATCAATATGATACCAAGCAAGGTGGCAAAGGCAAACGCGCCCACGCCACAGCCAAAGACTTGCGCGGCGGTCATCTCGCCCCGAAAGATAACTGTGGAGGAGCCAAGCGATTCGGCGGTATCCAGCCCGTAACGATAGTCAAAGTATTCGTTGAAGTAGTTGACGCCCACCTGCAACAGCACGCCCGCCAGCAGCGTAATGGCAAACAGCGCCCAGTGTAGCCCTGCGTCGCGCCCGCCAAACGCGCCCTGGTAGCCCGCCAGCGCCGTGCCCACGAGGATGGGCGAGACGGCGGCTGAGAGCGTGACGGGGCGCGCCGTGCTCAGCCAGATACGCCAGGCAGGCTTTGCTGAGGCTACCGGCCCGGTTGGGCGCGCGCTGTTGGCGCTATTGATTGCTTCTGCCATGTCTGCTCACCTCACAGTCGCTGGCCGCACAGGGCAGGAACGCTGCCATAGAGATCATGATAGATCATGATAGATCATGCCATGCGCTGCCAAGAGCGTTGTCGTTGTATGAGCATCTGGCCATTGACACTCCGCATAGGCTAAAGCTCGAGCGGATTCTTGGCTCAGCCAGTGCGCTTACCGAGAGGCCATGTGGTCTCCCGCCAGCGGCGCCTCTGTCCCCAAGCGTTCGCGAGAGTCCCCGAAGGCGCTCTCGCCCGTTTTCCTGTGCCCCAGGATACGGTAGGCTTCCTGCAAGATGTTCAGCGCCGCGTTCTGGTCACGATCAAGGATGAGGCCGCAATGCGGACAGCAATGTGTTCGCACGCTCAAGCTCTTCCTGACCAGTTCCCCACAGCCTGAACAGGTTTGCGATGTGTAGGCGGGAGGGACAGCGATGCACTCTACGCCGTGCAGCAGGGCATAATAACGCACCCACTGGAGGAACAGTGACCACCCCGCGTCGCTGATGCTCTTGCTGAGATGGTGGTTCTTCACCATGGTGCGCACCTGGAGGTCTTCATAGGCAATCAGGTCGTGAGACGAGACCAGCGCGCATGCCAGCTTCCTGGCATGATCTTCACGCTGCCGAGCGACTTTCAGGTGCTGTTTGCCCAGGCGCTTGCGCGCCTTGCCACGATTCTTGGAACCTTTTGGTTTGCGATGCACTCGTTGGTTGAGTGTGCCCAGCTTCTTCTCCGCCTTCCGATAGTGCCGTGGGTTCTCGGCCACGTTCCCCTCACTATCGGTGTAGAAGGAGAGCAGGCCCAGATCAATACCGACGTGTTTGCCGGTGGGGACATGGATGAGCGTGCGCTGGGCGTCCACACAGAACTGGCAGTAGTAGCCATCGGCGCGGCGCACGAGCCGTACCCGTTTGATCTGGGCGAGGGGGAAGGTCTCAATGCTGCGTGTGCCAACCAACCGCAAACGTCCAATGCCCAAGCCATCCGTGAAGGTGATGTGCTTGCCATCGGGCGCCAGTTTCCACCCCGCCACTTTATACTCAATGGAACGATTGGTGCGTTGAAAGCGTGGGTAGCCCTTCTTGCCAGGTTGCTGCTGCTTGCAGGTGTCATAGAAGCGTTGCACGGCTTGCCAGGCGCGTTGTGCCGCTGCCTGACGCGCTTGTGACCCCAAGGCAGCGGCAAAGGGAAACTGCTTGGCCAGCACAGCCGTAGAGGCGCTCATGGCGCTGGCTGATTGCCCTTCCTCAGCGCGATCCATCCAGGCGCGCAGGCATTTGTTGCGCAGAAATTGCACCACGCGGATCCCTTCATCCATGGCAGCGTATTGGGTGGGCTTGCCATCGAGTTTGTATTCGAGGATCAGCATCGCTTATTGATCCTTGTCCTTGCGGGCAAGATACTCTTGCAGCATATACAACACCTGGCTATTGAATGAGCGTTTTTCTTGTTGGGCCAGGGCGTGTATCCGTTGAAACAGCTTGAGGGGGAATCGTACCCCAATGTTTTTCATCGGCTCCTTTGGTGTATCCATATGCGTATTATACGATGATTGTACGCATACGTCAAGGGGACGACCTCTGGCTCAAGCCACGCAAGCCCTTTCATCCGCGTGGGCTAAAGCCACAGCGGCTTTACGGGCTACTCTGTAAAAAAATCTCCGCGTAAAAAAATCTCCGCTTACCCCGTCGAGGACTTCCTGCTTGAAGTCATTGGCGGCAGCTTGCACGTTGTACAAAATTGGTTGCCACCAGGAGAGATGAGAAGTTTGTGCGCTCGCATACCAGCCATCTTTCGAGATAACAGGTTGGATGAGCGTCCACGGGCCAGTTGTTGCTTCAGTCGTGGCAAGAAGCACCGTGTCACCTGACTTGACCTGCCTGCTCGGTCTAAACCGCAGGATCACTGGCGCTGGAAGATTACCAGAAGGCGTTATTTGAGCAATCGAATCAAGTGGTTGGAACTCAGCAGGAAACCGGTGGCTGATGTTTCTCACGGCGGCTTTGATTGCGCGAGGCACTTCGCTTCCGCTGATACTGATGTTCGCCCCAATCGCTCGGTTCCGCGCTGTCATATAGGTTGGAGGTATTGTGATGAAATAAGTAGCAATCGCCCCAGCGATGACTACTATGATGAGCGCAACCCGAATTACTACCCGAACCCGTCTACGTTGAATCACTTGCAACCAGGAGTTGTAGCCTTTCATATGAACGCTTGAAAGTCATGGGCGCAGGAACCGCATTGACAACCCCTCGTATAATACCCATTGCTTGGTTAAACCAGTGTTCATTCTATTAGACTTGACTGTTGCAGATGAAGTATAGTAAACAGGAGGATGGATGTCAAGTTTGCTACATCACCAATTAAGTGCAACAAACAGCAGCACGTGTGTGATCAGCAAGTGTCAGGTGAGGATGATCTTATTGACCGCCCAATTCATGCTTCCAGCGCGCGAAAGACCAACCGCTGGAAGTGACGTAGCGCGCTTTCCTGGCTGAGCATCAGTCGCCCCTGATCGAAGTAGCCTGTACTCAGGCCGCGCTGAACTGATTCGCATAACACTTCATCCTCCTCCTGCACCTGATTGATGAACTGGATGAAGTCCGCCTCCTCGTCGGCTGGCGTGTCATCGCCAAAGCAATAGTCCTTCACCACAAGCGTGCGGTCAACCGCCAGCGGGAGAAAGTGGTTGATGGAGACATTACCGCGACCGGGATAGATGTTGAGCGTGAAGTTAGGCCACAGATAGGCGTAAAAGCCCGACTGCATATTGCCTGCTATAGCGTATGGCTCCGTCTGGTCACTGCTGCGTGAGGAGGCTTTGAGCGCGCCGCCTTGCACCGAGAACCACTCGTACTCGGCGATGTCGTACTTGGTGAGATCGATCAGACTGCTGAACCCTTTGTGCGCCACAGGACAGTGATAGCATTCGAGATAGTTATCTACGATGACTTTCCAGTTGGCGGCGATGTCGTAGGTATGACGGGCGCGGCGATGGATGCTCTCGAATCGAACGCCTGAGGCGGCGGTAAGCTGTGGTAGTTCCCCCAATATCGTTTCCAACGGCTCCGCATGGGGATCGAGGTTGACGAAGATCAGCGGCCCCCACACACTGACCGGAAGGGAGATCAGGGAATAGTTGTCAGGGTTGAAATCGGGTTCATCCTTCGCCGCAGGGGCCGAGCGCAAAGAGCCATCAAGGTTGTACGTCCAGGCGTGATAGTGGCATTGCAGCGTTTGTCGGCATCCACTTTCAGCAAGCACAAGCTCGGAACCGCGATGGCGGCAGACGTTGACAAAGGCGTGAATCGGGCCGTCCTGGTCGCGAGTCAATACCAGTGGAACATCGCTTATGCGCGTAGTGAAGAAGCTGCCCGGCTTGTCAAGTTGTTCTGTGAAACCGGCGAACTGCCAGGAGTGACGAAATATACGCGCCTGCTCCGCCGCGAATATCGTTGGATCGGTATACCATGTAGCTGGCAGCGTATAGCCCCGTTCCAACGATTCTTTCAAGCTGGCATGAGGGGATGATGTTGTGTGTTCGTTCCGCTCAGCACGCATCACTATCTCCTCCTCAGCCTTCTCGCCTCGATCTTCTCTTGAAAGGCTCCCACATCATACCACCAGCAAGAGCGAGGCCGCGCAGGCGGATGCGGCGTGGCAGCTCATTTCCCTCCCGCTGGGGGAAGGCCAGGGAGGAGGCAGGCGCGCGTTCATGCGCCCGCTGCGTTCGTGCACGAGACATCCTCACTTGACCATCACACGAACGGCGCATTCGCAGGGATTCCCACACATCAGGCATGCGTACCCGGTGGCCAAGCTATCACGGTACCAGAATCGCTCGATGCGCCGTACCTCGCGAAAGCCAAGCGACGCTAACACCCCACACAGGTGACAGCCAGACTGCCTGCTCTCCCACGCAAGTGAATAAAAGCGTTCGGCGCCGTGACGCGCAAGCTCGTTTATGCCAACAGCAATCAATTGTGTCGCGATACCACGCCCATGATGCGCCTGGGAGACAGCAATGGACTTGATGAGGCCCGTATTCCCTCCATGCAGTCGAGCCTCGTCTATATCCTTGCGCACGAGTTCATAGCTATCCAGGAAAGAAGCTGTGAGGGCTTTCGCGTCCACGATCTCAATGGTCAGTGCGCCAAGCACAGCATGTGTGTTCTCATCGAGCGCGACCAACGCCCCACGGAATGGTTTCCACGTCCGGGGTACGGCGTATTCCAGAAAACGCTCTTTCATGATAAAGCCTTCTCCCAATCCTGCTTGCAGCACAGCCAGCGATTGCTCGATAAGATCAGGATTTTGCCCAACATCGGCAATGAGTACGCTTGAACTCCTCACTCTCCTGTCTCTCCTGTAAAAACGCCCCCTTCCCATCGATGGGAAGGGGGTTAGGGGGATAGGTCTTCCTCCGCCCCCTTCCCCACGCGGGAAGGGGGATAGGTCTACCAGTGGTGGTCGGACTCTCGACCAAAGCCGCTGTTGCGTCCGCCGCCCTGACCACCCGCGCGCGGGCCGCGTCCGCCGCCGCCGCCGTAGCCGATCTGGTTGGGGCCACGGCCAAAGCCCCCGCCACCCTGGCCGCGTTCGCCCGCTGGTGCATAATTGCCGCGCGGCGCGCCGTAGCCACCCTGGCCGCCACCGCCGCGTGGGCCACGTCCGCCCCCTGGGCCGCCTGGGCCGCGCTGTGGCGGACGGTCAGCTTCCAACTCTTCGGCTGTCGGCATCGCGCCAGTGAGCGCGGCGCGGCGTGAGAGGTTGATGCGCCCCTGCGGATCGATCTCAATCACCATCACGGTGATCTCATCGCCCACCGAGACGACCTCCTCCGGGCGGTTCACGAAGTAGTCCGCCAGATTCGAGGTGCGCACCAGCCCTTCTTTGCCTGGCAAAATCTCGACGAAGGCTCCGAACTCCACAAGACGCCGCACGACGCCGGTGTAAATCTTGCCGACCTCAACCTCTTCGGTCAGCGCACGCAACGCAGCCAGCGCGCGATCCATCCCCTCGCCGGATGTTGCGGCGACGTGGATCGTGCCATCCTCTTCGATGTCGATCTTGACGCCAGCTTCCTCCTGGATGCGCCGCACTGTCTTTCCGCCTGGGCCAATGACCGTGCCGATCTTATCGGGATTGATCTTGAGCGTCTGGATGCGTGGCGCAAAGGGTGAGAGCGCCTCGCGTGGCTCAGGCAGGGCTTCGAGCATCTTATCCATGATGAACATGCGCCCCTCTTTCGCCTGGCGCATCGCCTGATCGAGTATCTCAGGGGTCAGCCCCTTCACCTTGATGTCCATCTGGAGCGCCGTCACGCCATCCGCCGTACCGGCAACCTTGAAATCCATATCGCCCATCGCGTCTTCAAGGCCCTGGATGTCTGTGAGGATCGCATATTTATCGATCTGATCGCCACTGGCGGTGATCAATCCCATCGCCACACCGGCCACCGGCGCCTTGATCGGCACCCCGGCGTCCATCAGGGCGAGCGTGCTGCCGCAGACTGATCCCATCGAGGTCGAGCCGTTTGAGCTGAGCACCTCGGAGACAACGCGGATGGTGTAGGGGAACTCTTCCTGGCTGGGGATGACCGCCATCAGGCCGCGCTCGGCCAGCGCGCCATGCCCAATCTCGCGCCGTCCCGGCCCACGCGATGAGCGCGTTTCGCCAGTGCTGAACGAGGGGAAGTTGTATTGGTGGATGTAGCGTTTGGTGCTGTCTTCAAGTAAGCCCTCTTGCTGCTGGCCCTCACCCGGCGAGCCAAGCGTCACCAGGCTGAGCACCTGCGTCTGGCCGCGTGTGAAGAGGCCCGATCCGTGGGTGCGTGGCAACAACCCCACCTCGCAGCTAATCGGGCGGATGTCGGTCGGGCCACGGCCGTCCGGGCGGATGCCTTTTTCCAAAATCTGCAAGCGCACGAAGCGTTTGAGTTCGCCGTCGTAGAAGGTGGCGATCTCTTTCTCACGGTCGGGGAACTGAGCGCCAAGCTCAGCGAACATCTCCTCGCGCACAGCGTCGAGCGCGGCGTCGCGTTCGGCCTTGACCGTCTTATTCACGGCGGCCTCGAAGCGCGGTCGCACAAACGTGGCGACGGCCTCGCTGAGTGTGGCGTCGGGTTGTGGCGCAACGAATTCTTGCTTGGGCTTTCCCGCAACGGCAATCAGCTCGTTTTGCAGCTTGATGAGTTCTTGAATCGCCTCGTGCCCCTTGCGGATCGCCGCAATCATGATCTCTTCGGGCAGCTCATTGGCTCCTGCCTCCACCATCACCACAGCGTCAGCCGTTCCAGCGACAGCCAGATCGAGGTCGCTATCGGGCATCTGCGACTCGGTGGGGTTGATGACGATCTGGCCGTCAATGTAGCCGACGCGCACAGCGCCCACCGGCCCGGCGAAGGGAATGCTGGAAATACAGAGCGCAGCGGAAGCCGCCGTGACGCCAAGGATATTTGAGTCGTTCTCGCGGTCGGCAGAGAGGACGGTAATCACCACCTGTACGTCGTTATGATAGCCCTTAGGGAAGAGCGGGCGGATCGGGCGGTCGGTCAGGCGGGCCGCCAGGATCGAGTGTTCGCTGGGGCGCCCCTCGCGCTTGATGAAGCCGCCGGGGATTTTGCCCGCCGCATAAAAGCGTTCCTCGACATCCACTGTCAGGGGGAAGAAGTCAATCCCTTCGCGAGGCGTTTTGCTGGCTGTCGCCGTCGCCAGGACAACCGTATCGCCATAGCGCGCAATCACGGCTCCACCCGCCTGTTCAGCGACGCGCCCGGTCTCGAGACTGAACTTACGTCCGGCGAACGTCGTTTCTACTGAGTGAATCATACACAATTGCCTCCGAGCGCCTTCACCTCGTCGTCATGATGATACAAACCAGCGGCAACTACGGCGGCTGGCGACGCAGACGGACAAAGGCAGGCGCTCTTGTTTGAGCGAAGTTGGCGACAATCGCTACTACACAAGAGATTGTGGCAAACTTCTAGAAAAAGCCGCGCGCCTATACTTGACGCGACACGCGGCAAGCCGATGATTACCGGCGCAGGCCCAGCTTGGCGATGAGCGCGCGATAGCGTTCCGGGTCGGTGCGGTTGAGATATTTGAGCATGCGGCGGCGCTGCCCCACCAATTTCAAGAGGCCACGCCGCGAGTGATAATCATGCTTGTGAACGATCAAATGCTGGGTGAGATCCTGGATGCGCTGCGTCAACAGCGCCACTTGCACCTCAGGCGAGCCGGTGTCGCCCTCGTGCACCTGGTTTTCTTCGATAATCTGGGCCTTTACCTCAGACTGCAACGCCATGTGTTCTGGCGAAGCCAAACAACAACCTCCAATGATCTGCTTGTATCTGTTCGCAGACCAAATGGGAACACGCATTGTTGTTGGCTCGCCGCCTCCTTTTCGATCTACTTCGCTAGACACTGTTTCATAGCACGCCGATGAGAGCGTGTTGCGCTGCGGAATGCGCGTCCTGTCCGGGCGTGTCCGGTGTCGGCGCGCAGGCGGCGCTCCCTTGCCTGCTCCGGTGTTTCTCAGGCGCACTGTGCGCCAAAAAGAGATGGGGCAATACACTGGCAAGGGGCTAGCAACGCAGGCGCCAAAGGAGGTCGAGGCGGAGGCTGGCGCAGTATATGTTCATTTGCGCAGGAAACTCTCTGCCCTGATGATGAACAATACGCCATGCTATGGGATACACCTCGCTCATAAGGTTGTTCGCATATGCGCGCATACGCCAATAGACCGCTGAGCTATGGGTGAATCCTGATGTTACCCCGCAGGGTAGACGACGGATAGACGCCTATCCGCTGTGTGCGCGCTCGGAGTTGACTGAAGCTGGTGAGTATGCGGTGAGTGCGCCACATGACATCTCTTGTCCCTTACGTTTCTAGCGATTCTATCATACCATAGTCGCGTTGTGCGCGCAAGGCATGCGGCTGAGGGAGAGCCGCAAATAGGCGAAATGTCACAAATGGGGAAATCGGCCCGATGTGTGACATGGCGAAATTCAGGAAATGAGCACATTTGTGGCTGGCGTGCTATAATGGTGTGTGACATTTTTCAGCATTTGGCCATACAAAATCTTCTCCTCGACGACCAGATAGTCCCATGCGCCATCAGGCAGCGTCGCCAGATCGGCCACATGGAACGGATAAGGCGCGCCTGGCACAGATTCAGCCCGTAGCGCGATCACATTCGATAGCATACTTCACCAGCCCCCCTGTTTGGATAGAGTGTAGCATATTTTGCCTGTTCTCCATGCTTTCCTCATTTCTGGCCCGCCTCCCCTCATGACGTTATGATCTGACCCAGCATAACCCAAGATGCCGCAGACACCACATACGCGCCTGAGAGAGGAAACTGCACCACATGACCAACGACCAGCACGACACACAACAGCACACATACACCAACCGCCTCATCCACGAGACGAGTCCATATCTGCTGCAACACGCGCACAACCCGGTGGAGTGGTATCCCTGGGGGCCGGACGCCTTCGCCAAAGCCCAGGCCGAGGACAAACCTATTATGCTGAGCGTCGGCTATTCCGCCTGCCACTGGTGCCACGTCATGGCGCATGAGTCGTTTGAGAACGAGCAGACTGCCAAGCTGCTCAACGATTACTTCGTCTGCATCAAGGTGGATCGCGAGGAGCGCCCGGACGTTGACGCGCTCTATATGGACGCCGTGCAGGCGCTGACCGGCTCCGGCGGCTGGCCGATGACCGTCTTCCTGCTGCCCGATGGCGCACCCTTCTTCGGCGGCACGTACTTCCCGCCACAGGATCGCTATGGCATGCCCGGCTTCCCCAAGCTCCTCATGAATATCGTTGACCTCTATCGCACGCAGCGTAAAGAGGTGGAAGAGCAGGCCCAAGCCTTCCGCGAGTTCTATCGCCGCCAGGGGCAGACACATCTCAAGCCGCAGATCGCCCTCGCTCCGGATGAGGATTCCGCCGCGCTGGCCGAGACGCTGGCACAGGCGGCCAACCGCGAGCTGGCCAACGCTGATATGACCAACGGAGGCTTTGGCCCTGCCCCCAAGTTTCCGCATGCGATGGGGCTGGAGTTTCTGTTGCGCATGGAGCAACGCCGCCAGGCGACCGGCGTCGCCCATGCCCCAGCCGAAGGCATACGCGAGAGCCTGCTGCCATCCATCATGCTGACACTCGATAAGATGCTGGAGGGTGGCATCTACGACCAGATCGGCGGTGGCTTCCATCGCTACTCCACCGACGCCATCTGGCTGGTTCCCCACTTCGAGAAGATGCTCTACGACAACGCCCTCTTGGCGCGTGTCTATCTGCACGCCTGGCAGTTCACCAGCGAGGCGCGCTACCGGCGCATCTGCGAAGAGACACTCGATTACGTCTTGCGTGAGATGACCGACCCCAGCGGCGCATTTTACTCCACCCAGGACGCCGATAGCGAGGGCGAGGAAGGCAAGTTCTACGTCTGGATACTCGACGAACTGCGCGCCGCGCTGAGTGATGATGCTGCAGCCATCGTCGCCCAGGTGTGGGGCGTCAGCGAGCGCGGGAACTTCGAGGGTAAGAACATCCTGCATATCGCGCGCACGCCTGCCCAGGTGGCCACCGCCAGCGGAATCAGCCAGGTCGAAGTGGAGGCAATCATTGCGCGGGCGCGGGCAAAGCTCTATGACATGCGGGCGCAGCGTGTCTGGCCGGGACGCGACGAGAAGGTTCTCACCGCATGGAACGGGCTGATGCTACGCGCCTTCGCCGAGGCGGCCTTTACGCTCGACCGCGACGACTATCACCGGGCGGCAATAGCCAACGCCGATTTCCTCATCAGCCATATGCTCATTGACGGACGGTTGCGTCGCACATGGCGACCAAACACTGACGCTACGGATAATCCGGCGCGGATAGACGCCTATCTGGAAGACGAGGCCGCGCTGGCAAATGCGCTGATCAGTGTCTATGAAATGTCAGGCGAGGCGCGCTACCTGGCGACGGCGCGCCAGCTTGCCGACGATCTGCTGGCGCGCTTCTGGGACGAAGAGACCGGCAGTTTCTTCGACACCGCCGCTGACCACGAGCAATTGATCGGACGACCGCGCGAGCTGACCGACAATGCCACACCTGCGGGCGCCAGCCTCGCGGCGGAGACGCTGCTCCGGCTGACCGCGTTCACTGGTGAGGGCAACTACCGCGAGTACGCGGCGCGCACGCTGGTGGCGCTGGCTCCCTCGATGGCGAAGGCTCCCTCGGCGTTTGGCCACTTCCTCTGCGCGCTCGATGATCTGGTTGATCCGTTCTATGAGGTGGCTATCGTTGGCGCGCCCGAAGATGACGCAACACTGGCGCTGCGCCACACGATCAGTCAACGCTTCCTGCCGCGTGTGGTCTACGCCCAGGCCGATCCCGCCGCGCCCGACGCCACCCAAACACAGCAGACTGTGCCGCTGCTGGCGGATCGTCCGCTTGTGGATGGACAGCCAGCCGCCTATGTTTGCCAGGGCTTCGTCTGCCAGCGCCCTGTCACGACAGCCGAAGAGTTGCTCAAGTTGCTGGCGGACTGAGGGTGAGAATCCGATCTACTGTTTCTTCTGGCGTCTGGTCTGACGTGTCGAGCCAGAGACCAACGCCTGCCATTGAATCGCGGAACGCCTGGTCGAGATAGACTGCCCACGCTTCTCCCCGCGGACGCTTTGCACGGTTGAGGTCGCGCTGCCGGGTGACGACCTCGACACGCGGCGCCAGTACGATCAGGGTGGTTGGCAAGCCCGCAAGTTGCTGTTGCACATAGCCCCAACTGTCGCCCAGCATGATGTCATCGAGCACAACGGTAAAACCAGCTTCGTAGAATGAGCGGCCAATCAGGCACATCTGCTGAAGACGCAGATAATACTGGCGTGCGGCCTCGCCTTGTGGCTCCCCTGGCTCCTGGACGCTCACATCGCCCGACACGATCATATGGTGGAGCGCATCGCCCTCGACATGCGCGCCACGCGCAAAGCGGCTCGCCAGCAGCCGCGCAACCGTTGACTTTCCTGCCGCCTGGATGCCTGTCACTAAAACAATTGCTGGCGCGCTTTCCACTGGATGACCCAACACCATGCTGATACCCCCTCCATTTGCCACTCCTCGCCAGAGTCAATGCTCAGCAAGGCATGCGCCCCATGTTCCGGCTGGCGCCCTGCTCTTCTTCTTTCTAACTCCCTCACAGCCTACCACCATCAGCACACACAAGGACATTTGCGCCATACCGCTTGGCGATCAGGCGTGCGCTCGACTATACTGACAGTGAGCGCATGGCGCAGAGAGCATATACGGTGATGCTGGCAAAAACGCTATCCATCGCCAGCCAGGCGGTAATATATCCCACAACAGACGACGACAATGATAGGCGCGAGAAGCAGGGAGCGAGGGCCAGGCAGTGCTAAGTTGGAATGACCTGATCGGGCGTCGCCTCGGTCAATATGAGATCGTCGGAGAGTTGGGGCGTGGCGGCTCTTCGCGTGTCTATCGCGCCTACGCGCACGAGGATGGCCGCGATGTCGCGATGAAGGTCATTCCCAACGACGCCGACGACCGCGCCGGTTTCGTGCAACGCTTCATGCGCGAGGTAGAGGTGATCCGCAAACTCAATCACCCCAACATCGTGCAGGTGTATGGGTCGGGTCAGACCAATGATATTGTCTATCTGGTGTTGCAATGCGTGATGGGTGGCACCTTGCGTCAGCGACTTGGCGGGCGTCCGTTGTCGGTGCAGCAGGCGGCGATCTACGTCATCCAGATGGCGCGCGCGCTGCATCATGCACATCTGCAAGGCATCGTTCACCGCGATGTCAAGCCGTCGAATATGCTGGTTGACGCTGATAACCCAAACCATCTCCTGCTGACCGACTTTGGCACGGCGAAGATTCAGGGCGCGCGAGGGCCGACAAAATCGGGGACGACCATCGGCACGCCGGAATATATGTCGCCGGAGCAGGCCGAGGGACGCGACATTGACCAGCGGTCTGATATTTACGCGCTAGGATGTGTGCTCTATGAGGCGCTGGCTACGCGCCCGCCATTTGTCGGCTCTACCCCC
>Ga0070737_10003711_pt1 | contig 16111 bp, 12 predicted proteins | sample Coa_R1_10_FD_66438 | JGI IMG/M metagenome (GOLD analysis project Ga0070737, IMG submission 66438) | Surface soil microbial communities from Centralia Pennsylvania, which are recovering from an underground coalmine fire - Coalmine... | ecosystem: Environmental > Terrestrial > Soil > Unclassified...
AGGTCGGGGCGGCGCTTACGGGTGCGCGCGAGTGCCTGTTCGGCGCGCCATGCGCGAATGCGCTCATGGTCGCCGCTCAGCAGGATCTCAGGCACGCGCATGCCGCGGAATTCCTCAGGGCGCGTGTATTGCGGATATTCGAGCGTCCCGTCGCTGAAAGATTCCTCGCGGATCGAATCGGGATTACCGAGCACGCCGGGCACGAGACGCGTCACCGCCTCAATTACGACCATCGCGGGCAGCTCGCCGCCCGAGAGCACGTAGTCACCGATCGAGATTTCGTAATCGACCAGCGAGCGCACCCGCTCGTCGATTCCCTCGTAGCGCCCGGCGATCAGCAGCAAACCGGGATGGCGATTTGCGAGTTCGCGCACGCGTTCCTGATTAAGCGGCTCGCCCTGCGGGGTCATGAGGATGCGCCACAGGCCCGGATGCTCACCAATCACCTGATCGATCGCAGCCGCGATCGGTTCGGGCCGCATCACCATCCCGCTGCCGCCGCCATACGGCGCGTCATCGATCTGCCGATAGGAGCCGAGTCCGAACGGCCGTAGATGATGCGCGGTGACGCTGACGAGGCCTGCTTTGATAGCGCGCGCGACCATTCCGGACTTCATCGGCGAGTCGAACATCTCAGGGAACAATGTGATGACGTGAAATTCCATCGGGCGGGTCGGCCGTCAGTCGAGCAAACCGGGAATGGGATCGATCGTAACCCGGCGCGCTTCGAGATCGATCGACTGCACGACGTCAGCGATGACCGGCACGAGGATTTCCCGCGCGCCATCGCGCACCACCATCACATCGTTCGCGCCGGTCGGGAGAATTTCGGCGACGTTCCCGAGCCGCCGTCCATCAAGCGTTACTACTTCACAGCCCAGCGCCTGGAAATGATAGAACTCACCCGGCTCCGGAGCCGGCAGGTCTTTCGCGTCCATCAGCAACGCGCAGCCTTTGAGTGCGGCGCTGGCGTCGGCCTCGCATACATCTGCGAAAACGATCCGCAAACCGCGATGTCCAAGCGACGTTACCTCGACGATACGATGGGTCTCGCGTCCGCGCGGGCCTTCGAGTATCACCCGCATCCCGGGTTCGAGCGCTGTCGAATCCACGTTGTCTGGACGAAAGCGCACCGCACCCTTAAGTCCGTGCGTACCGGTGATGACGCCGATGCGTACGTACTCGCCCGATATCTCATGAGCCGGGCGAGTCGAAGTCCGGTCGGCCAAGGGCATCAACCGCCTACTTCTCTTCGATAATTTCGAGGACCACTTTGCGGTTGGTGCGCGAGGCCACGGCGTTCAGGATCGTGCGAATTGACTTCGCGGTGCGGCCCTGTTTCCCGATCACCCGGCCAAGATCCTCTTTGGCCACGCGCAATTCGAGCACAGAGGCCGTATCGCCCTGCGTCTCCTTGACCTCGACCGCGTCCGGATTATTGACCAGTTGTTTCGCCAGGAACTGAACGAGCTCCTTCATTGGTCGGGCTCCTTGGAGGCGGACGCTGTCAGGCAGTTGTCGTGGCGCTGGACGCTTTCTCCCAGAGTTTACGTACGGTCTGGCTCGGCTGCGCGCCGACTTTCAGCCAGTGTTCCGTCTCCTCCTTGCGGAAATTCAGCCCGGGCGGCTCGGTCGAGGGATCGTAGGTGCCGATCTGAGCGACGAAACGCCCGTCGCGCGGCATACGTGAGTCGGCGACGACGATCCGATAGAAAGGCTTCTTGCGGCTGCCCTGCCGGCGCAGCCGGATCACCAGTGCCATAAGCGTCAGTAATTCTCCTTTTCCATTCTATCTCCCGAGACCCAGTCCACGCATCAGGCCCTTTCCACCGCCGAGCTTGGTGAATTTCTTCATCATCTTACGGGTTTGCTCGAATTGCTTCACGAACCGATTCACCTCCTGCACCGAGGTGCCGCTGCCCGACGCGATGCGTGCGCGCCGCCGCCCGTTCAGAATCAGATGATTATGGCGCTCCTGATGCGTCATTGAATCGATTATCGCCTGAATCCGCCGCAGCTCCGCCTGGGTCTCTTCGGAGTCCGCCTGCCCGGCGACTTTCTTGAGGCCGGGCACCATCCCGAGGAGTTCGCCCAGCGAGCCCATCTTGCGGATCGTCCGCAACTGCTCCGCAAAGTCGGCGATGGTGAATTCGTTCTTTTTGAACTTGCGCTCAAGTTCCCTGGCCTGCGTCTGATCGTAGTTCTGCTGCGCCTTTTCGATTAGCGTCAGCACGTCACCCATGCCGAGAATGCGCGAGGCGAGACGATCGGGATGGAAGACCTCGAACGCTTCGAGCTTTTCGCCGAGGCCGGCAAACAGGATCGGCGCGCCGGTCACGGAACGGATCGAAAGCGCTGCGCCGCCACGCGCATCGCTGTCGAGCTTGGTCAGGATCACGCCCGAGAGCTGCAGCCGCGCATGGAATCCCTGCGCGACGTTGGCTGCCTCCTGGCCGGTCATCGCGTCGGCGACAAGAATCGTATGATGCGGGCGCGCGACGGCCTTGAGCCGCGCAAGCTCATCCATCAACTCGGTGTCGATCTGGAGGCGGCCCGCGGTATCGATCAGGACCGCGTCGAAACCGCCGAGCTCGGCGCGTTTTACGGCGCGCTCGGCAATATCGACCGGGTCTTCGTTCTCATGGCTTTCCGCGACCGGGATGTCGAGCTGCGCTCCGAGCACCCGCAACTGCTCCATCGCGGCGGGTCGTCGCACATCGGTGGAGACCATCAGCGGCCGTCGCTTGCGCTCGACTTTCAGAAATCGCGCCAGCTTGGCGAGCGATGTCGTTTTACCGGAGCCCTGGAGCCCCACCAGCATCAGCTTGACCGGCGGGCGGACCTTGAGATCGAGTTCGCGCGCCTGACCGCCCATAACGACGGCAAGTTCGGCAGCCACGAACTTGATGAGATGCTGCTCGGGCGTGAGTGAGCGCAGGACTTCCTGACCCAGCGCCTTCGACTTTACATGCTCGATAAATTCGCGAACGACGGCGATGTTTACATCGGCTTCGAGCAGCGCGAGCCGGACTTCGCGTAGCGCCTCTTCGATATTGCGCTCGGTTATCCGGCCCTGCCCGCGAAGCTTTTTGAAAACTCCTTCGAGCCGATCGCTCAGCGTGTCAAACATTGGTCAAAAGATAGTTAGAGGTGGCGTACGGAACGAACCCCAGGATTCAGGTAAACAGGATAAGTCGCAAACGTAAGAGACTAGTGCACGCCTAACGATCTTGTCAATTGTGGGCAGTTTGCGAGGATTTCACCGCTTGCTCGAACAGCAATGCCGGAGGGAAACGATTACGCGCCATTATACGCGACGCGAGCTTCTGAAGCACGGTGCGCTTTACCGGAACAGCCGTGGCAGCCGGATTATCGGCCTGGCCGATGGGCTTTGCGGCCCCCTCGACTTTTTCCCGATGAACGTCAACGTGAAACCGGTTTGAGACGAGGTTGCACGCGTTGAAGAACAAGCTTACGGTGCGGTGCGATCGAGCGAGCGATACTGGATCGCTTCGCTGACATGCTGCGCGGCGATCGAGTCCTCACCGTCAAGATCAGCCACCGTTCGCGCGACTTTCAGGATACGCGTGTAGGCTCGCGCGCTCAGTCCCAGCCGGTTGATCGCCAGCTCCAGCATCCGCTCGCCGGCCGCATCGACCTGGCAATGCTCGCGCAATTCGCGCGCGCCCATCTGCGCATTGCAGAAAAACGGCGTGCCGCGAAATCGCGCAAGCTGCCGAGCGCGCGCCTTATCGACGCGCTCGCGAATCACCGCTGAAGATTCGCCCGGCGCGCGCTCCGCGAGCTCGCGATACTTAACCGCCGGCACCTCAACATGGATGTCGATCCGATCGAGCAGCGGTCCCGAGATGCGCGATCTATAGCGCTGGATTGTTATCGGACCGCAATGGCATTCGTGTTGCGGGTCGGTGAAAAAACCGCAGGGACAGGGATTCATCGCCGCAACCAGCATCACACCCGCCGGAAACGTCATCGTGCCCATCACGCGCGAGATCGTGATGCGCCCGTCTTCGAGCGGCTGGCGCAGCACTTCGAGCACGTTTTTACGGAATTCCGGCAGCTCGTCAAGAAACAGGACGCCGTTATGCGCAAGGCTGACCTCGCCGGGGCGCGGCACCGGGCCGCCGCCGATCAAGCCGGCATCAGAGATCGTATGATGCGGCGTGCGGAACGGACGCGTCGCGATCAACGCGCGTCCATCAAGCGTGCCGTTGACGCTGTGCACTTTGGTGGTCTCGACCGCCTCCTCGAAGGTCATCGCCGGCAGGATGGTCGGGAGACGCTTCGCGAGCATCGTCTTGCCCGAGCCGGGCGGGCCGATCATCAGCACGTTATGACCGCCGGCGGCCGCGACTTCGAGCGCGCGCTTCGCCTGTTCCTGTCCGCGAACTTCATCGAAGTCCACGGTGTAGCGGCTCGCCTCGTTAAAAAGCTGTTCGAGGTTCGCGGCGGCCCTCGGCAATTCCCGTTGACCTGAGAAAAATTCGATCGCTTCTCGCAGGCTCTCGACGCCGAGCACCTCGACGCCTTCGCCGACCACTGCGGCTTCGGTGCCGTTGTCGCGCGGCAGGATTACGCCGGTAAAGCCGTTCGAGCGCGCGAGCAGCGCGGTCGGGAGCGCGCCCTTGATCGATTTGACGCGGCCATCGAGCGCGAGCTCGCCGACCACGAGATAGCGGCGCATCCGGTCGACGGCCAGGTTTGCGCCCAGTCCGTTCGCCGCGAGTATTCCGAGCGCCATCGGAAGGTCGAAGGACGAGCCTTCCTTGCGCGTATCGGCAGGCGCAAGGTTGATCGTGATCCTGCGATTGGGGAATTCGTAGCCCGAATTCTTGACCGCCGAACGCACTCGCTCCTGCGCCTCGCGCACAGCGCCCTCCGCGAGACCGACAGTCTTGAGCCCGGGCATCCCGGGGCTGATATCGACTTCGACCTCGACCTTGAACGCGTCAACGCCGGCAAGCGCGCTCGAAAGCACACTGGCGAGCAAGTCAGTCATCCCCCGGACAAAACATAGCAGAATCCCGTCGACTTTAGCGCGTGCGCCGCGATCGTGCTAAAGCCGCCGATCATAGATCGGACAACGGGTGCGCGATGCGAACTTCGGCTGAAGCTGGACGCAATTTTCACGATGCGTAATCATTCGCCTGCTCCGGGAATTCCATTCATGAAACGCAGCATCGAACGTTTTCTGACTACTCATACCGGCAGCCTGCCACGACCCGAAGATTTGGTCCGCATGATGTTCGCGAAAGAGGAGGGCGTGCCGGTCGACGAATCTGCGCTGCGCGCGCGAATCCGCACCGCGACCTTCGAAGTGGCGCGCAAGCAGGCCGCCGCCGGGATCGACGTGATCAACGACGGCGAGGTCAGCAAGCCGAGCTACGCGACTTATATAAAGGATCGGCTCGCAGGTTTCGGCGGCGCGAGCGCGCCGGTCACGAGCTATCGCGACCTGGCCGATTTTCCTGAGCTCGCCCGGCGCGTGTTCGGCGATCCCGGACGCTCTCGACGCAAGACCCCCGGATGCGACGGACCGATCAGCGTGCGCAATCCCGATGCGTACCGGAGCGACACTGAGAATCTGGCTGCTGCGATGGCCGAGGTGAAGGCGGCGGAGGGGTTTCTCTCGGCAGCGTCGCCCGGTGTCATCTCACTATTCTTCGCGAACCATTATTATCCGACCCACGAGGCCTATCTGTTCGCAATCGCGGACGCGATGCGCCATGAGTACGAAGCGATCGCGCAAGCCGGCTTCATCGTTCAGGTCGATTGCCCGGACCTCGCGATGGGCCGCCATATCCAGTTCGCTAATCTCGATCTCGCGGAGTTTCGCAGGATGGCGCGCCTGCATGTCGAAGCGCTCAACCACGCGCTCGCCAACATCGCGCCCGAGCAGTCGCGCATCCATCTATGCTGGGGCAATTACGAGGGGCCGCATCATTTCGACGTGCCGCTGCGCGAGATTGTTGACGTGGTCTTCGCAGCGCGCCCTGCGGGCGTCTCGCTCGAAGCCGCGAATCCACGTCATGCGCACGAATGGCGCGTTTTTGAGGAGCTCAAGTTACCGCCGGGAAAGTTGCTTATCCCGGGCGTCATCGAATCGAAGACCAACTATATCGAACATCCCGAGCTGGTCGCCGATCGTATCGTCAATTATGCGCGCGTAGTCGGCCGCGAAAACGTGATCGCCGGAACCGATTGCGGTTTTGGAACATGGGTGGGGCAGGCGGCGGTTGATCCTGGCGTGGTGTGGGCGAAGCTCACGAGCCTCGCCGAAGGCGCGCGAATCGCAAGCGCGCGCTGCTGGTAAGCTTTGGAAAGAGAAAGAGCATTGGCGATGCATGACAGGGAAGTCCCGGTTCTGATCGTGGGTGGCAGCCTCGTCGGGATGTCAACGGCGTTACTGCTGGGTTATCACGGAATCCGCGCGCTGGCCGTCGAGCATCATCGCGGCACCGCGATTCATCCGCGCGCTGCGCAAATCAGCCAGCGCACGATGGAGATCTTCAGGACCGTCGGTGTCGAGCAGATCGTGCGCGGCGAGTCGGACAAGCAATTCGTCCAGGACGGCGCAATCAATGCGGTCGAGAGCCTGGCAGGTAAGGAACTCGCCGCTTTCATTCCGAATCTTAATGAGGGCGTGCGCGACGTCAGCCCGACGATTCGCCTCTTCATCACGCAAAGCCTCCTCGAGCCGCTGCTGAAGCAGCGCGCGCTCGAACTCGGCGCGGAACTGCGCTTCGGCACCGAGATGATTTCATGCGAGCAGGATGCAGACGGCGTCACGGCCGTCATTCGCGATCGCGATACCGGGAAGACCGAGACGGTGCGCGCCCGCTACATGGTCGCGGCCGACGGCGCGCGCAGTCCGCTTCGCGACCGGCTCGGAATCCGGATGCTTGGACACGGCACCTTCTCGAACAGCATCACGATCTATTTTCGCGGCAATGTCGGCCCGCTGCTCCGGGGCCGGAACCTCAGCGTCATCTACATAACCAATCCGATGCTCCGCGGTTTTTTCCGGCTCGAGAAGCCATTCGACCGCGGCTTCCTGGTGGTCAATGCGGTCGGCGATCCGAACCGTCCCATTACCGACGTATCGGCCGGGCTCACCGACGAAAAATGCATCGAGTACATCCGCTGCGCGATCGGCACCGATGAGATTCCAATCGAGATCGAGAACGTGATGCATTGGAATGCGCGCGCCGATGTAGCAGAGCATTTCCGCGCCGGACGCATCTTTCTCGCCGGCGACGCTGCGCATGTGATGCCGCCGAACGGCGGATTCGGCGGCAATACGGGCGTCCAGGATGCGCACAATATCGCGTGGAAGCTCGCGATGGTGCTCAAGGGCGAGGCCGGTCCGGAATTGCTTTCGACCTACGAGCCGGAACGGCGTCCGGCCGCCGCGTTCACCGTCGAGCAGGCGTATGCGCGCTACGTGACGCGCTCCGCGCCATACCTTGGCACCGAGGGGATGCAACCGGTTGAGAACGATCTCAATATCGAGCTCGGCTACTGCTACTACTCTGACGCGATCATTCCCGATGGCGCGGATCGCCCGGCGCATCTGAACCCGCGCGACGCGAAGGGACGGCCCGGCGCGCGGGCGCCGCATCTCTGGCTGCGGCGCGGCAATGAGCAAATCTCGACGCTCGATCTGTTCGGGAAGAACTTCACGATGCTTGCTGCGGTCGACGGCGCGAACTGGTGCGAGGCGGCGCGCGAGACCGCAGAACGAATCGGAATCGCTCTCGATGTTCATCGGGTCGGCGCCGGCGCGCTCGCCGATCCTGAGCGCGCGTTTCCGGCCGCCTACGGAATCGAGCCCGATGGCGCCGTGCTCGTCCGTCCCGACGGATTTGTCGCATGGCGCGCGAAAAATTCGACGAGCGCATCGGGCAGCGCATTAAGCGCCGTGCTCACGTCCATCCTCTGCCGCCGCTAAGCAATATCGGGAGCTTAGCGAGTCAATGCCACGCGCCGCGCGTGAGTCGTTTGGCCTCATAGCGGGTTGACCCTGGCGGAACAGGGGTTCCCACTACGCTTGGCGTCCGTACCGCGTAGGGTGACGAGCTACACCCGACGCATACGATTGCTGCGGCAGCGATGCTTCCGGCCAGCAGCAGAAAGAGCGCGAGTCTCACCACGACCTCCGCGCCTGGATGGTATGTTCAGATTACGCGGGAAATCGCTCCCTGAATCAAACGTCTAGAGCGACTCGGCCAAACCTGCCGCCGGAATTGGGATGTTAAAGTCCGCAGCCTGCGCCGCCAGCCTGATCGCGAGCGATGGTTCGCCGCCGCTCATGATCACGAATCCGGCCACGTGCGGGCGAAGCGCCGCGATTAGCTTAAGGTTTCGTTCAAACGCGAGCTCCCGGACCTGCTCATCGCTCATGCCCTCGTAGAGAGCGAGGTGATGCGCGGCAGGCTTGAGCTCGCGGACGCCGCCCTTGAGATAGCGCGCCATCGCTGCATTTCGAACCGTGATTATCCCGATCATCGGGGCGATTCCGAGCGCGCGAACATGCTCGACGAATCGCAAAGAGTGCTCCGCATCAAAAAGCGGCTGGGTAATCGCGAAGCGCGCGCCCGCCGCCGCTTTGCGCGCCAGCAGATCGAGTTCCCTGGCGAGATCCGCGCGATATGGATTGGTCACGACGCCCGGATAAAGGACCCGCTCGGCGCGCTCGGCGCCATGCCGTCGCGCGATTTGGATTTTTATTTCATCGACGGCCCGCAGCAGATCCATCGCGTCAAGATGCGGCTCGCGGGCCGCCTCTGGTCCGATTCGGTCGCCGCGCAGCGCAACTACGCCCTCGACATCGTAGGCTGCGGCGGCAAGCAGGTCGGATCTGAGCGCGTTCAGGTTGCGATCACGTGATGAGACGTTGAGCACCAAAGGGATACCGAGACGCTGCTTCGCGGCGATTCCGAACACGAGCGATGAGAGCTTCACACGGCCCATCGCATTATCGGTCAGATTGATCGCGCCAATTCCGGCCGGGAGCGCATCGAGCTTGCGCAGCAGCGGCTCCATCTCGATACCCGCCGGTGGGCTGAGTTCGAGCCAAATCGCAGGCCGGCCGCTCGTGAGCTGTCGCGCAACTTCTGACATCAGGTGGCCCTAATCGCCTCTTGAGGCGCGAGCGCCGTCGAATCGAGCTCTGTGTTCAGCAGCTCGGCGTCGGCTTGCGACAACGCAAAATATCTCGCCTCGGGATGATGAACGACGAGCGCGCTGACGGAAGCCTCCGGGTCCATCATGAAGCCCTCCGTCAGCCGTACGCCGATATGCCGCGCCGGGTCGAGCAGTCGGAAAAGCGCAGCCTGGTCCTCGAGCCGCGGGCAGGCCGGATAGCCGAACGAAAACCGCTTGCCTCGATAGCGCGCCTGATGAAGCGCCTTCATCGTGAGGCCCGGCGGATCGCCGATGCCCCACATCTGTCGAATCTTCAGATGAAGCAACTCGGCGAACGCTTCCGCGCCCTCAAGTGCGAGCACCTGAAGCACGTGCGATTTAAGATATTCGCCGTCATCCTTCAACTGCTCTGCGAGTTTGCGGACGCCCGGCCCGACGGTGGTTGCAAACAGACAGATGTAATCGCCATCCGGAGCGACGAAATCAGCGAGGCAGAGATGTGGCGGAGCGGACTGGCGGCCGAACACCAGCGTTTCGAGACATCGTCCATCGGCGCCATAAATGAGCAGCCGACGATCATCGGACCGCGCCCGGAAAAATCGGTAGACCGCCCCGGCGCGAATGTCATCGCGCTCGATCATCATGCGTTCGATCGACTGCACGATTCGCCGTAGTTCAACTGCTTTCGAATCGCCCGCAGCCAACGCACGCTCCGCATCGCGCAGCCCAAGATGGCGCGAATACAGCATCGCCGGATTCACGTATGGGAAAATTTCCGCCAGGTCGGAATCCTCGATTACGTGAAGTTCGAGATCGGGAGGAATCGGGATCGTACCGTGTCTGATTGATGACTTCGTGGGCTGCGCGGAGGTTGCGGCAGTCGTCGCCGGGCGGCCGACCTCGAGCAGGCTCGCAGTCTCACGCTCGAGCCGCGCCGACAGTTCGCCGCGCCGCTTCGGATCCATGATCTGATTCGCGAGATCCAGCCCCTGCATCGCATCGCCGGCGTAGGCGACGAGACCGTCGTACTCCGGCGCGATCCGAGTCCGCGTGAAGCGCGATGAAAGCGCCGCGCCGCCCACCAGCAGCGGGCAATCGATGCCGGCCGCCTTCAGGTCCTGCGCCGTTGAAACCATCATCTGCGCCGACTTGACGAGCAATCCCGAGAGCCCGATCGCATCGGGATGATGTTCCGCATAGGCGCGGATCAGCTCCTCGGGCGGCACCTTGATGCCGAGGTTGATCACCCGATAGCCGTTGTTCGTCAGAATGATATCGACCAGCGTCTTGCCGATGTCGTGAACGTCGCCCTTGACCGTCGCAAGCAGGATCGTGCCCCGTGTCGCGGTCTCGTGCTTTTCCATGTGCGGCTCGAGATACGAGACGGCCGCCTTCATTACCTCGGCGGACTGCAGCACATCGGCCACGATCATCTGATTGGCGTTGAACAGGCGGCCGACCTCGTCCATTCCGCTCATCAGCGGACCATTGATGATCGCGAGCGGTTTGCGCTCCTTGAGCGCGAGCTCGAGATCGCGCAGCAGGCCTTCGCGCGAACCTTCGATTACGCAGCGCGCGAGCCGTTCATCGAGGGTTAAAGCCGGCTGATTTTCGCGCGCGGGTCTTTCGATGCGCTTACGAAAATAGTTCGTGAACGCCGCGAGTGAGTCCGTGCGCGCCCCGATCAAATTCTCGGCCAGTTCCCGTTCGATGGCGGGAATCGCGGTGTAGGGCTTGAGCGCTTCGACGTTGACGATCGCGAGATCGAGGCCCGCGGCGACGCAATGGTGGAGCATCACGGAGTTCAAAACCTCACGCCCCGCCGCCGGCAATCCGAACGAAACGTTGGATACTCCAAGCACCGTCTTACAACGCGGCAGCGCGTCCTTGATCGCGCGGATACCTTCGATCGTTTCTGCGGCCGAGCCGGTGTAGTTCGCGTCGCCAGTACCGATCGGGAAGACCAGCGGATCGAAGAACAAGTCCTCGTCACGAATCTCGAAGCGGCTGGTCAGCAGCGCATGGGCGCGCTGCGCGATTTCGAGCTTGCGTCGAGCGGTTATCGCCTGCGCCTGATGCTTGTCCTCATCGATACAACCGACGACCAGCGCCGCTCCGTAGGCGCGGGCCAGCGCGACGATCTGCGTGAGGCGCTCGGAGTCAGGGCCCTCCTCAAGATTGATCGAATTAATCAGCGCCTTGCCTTGCGTGCGCTGCAGCCCGACCTTTACCGCCGCGGGATCGGTCGAGTCGATCATGATCGGCACCCTGACTTGGCGCGTCAGGGCGTGCAGGAATCGTCCGAGGTCGTCGCGCTCGTCGCGATCCGGATCCTGCAGGCAGACATCCAAAATCTGCGCGCCCCGCCGCACCTGGGCGCGTCCGCTTTCGGCGGCCTCGTCGAACCGGCCGGCATTGATCAGATGCTTAAACCGGCGGCTTCCCAGGACGTTGGTGCGCTCGCCGACCAGCACGGGACGCGTGCGCTCATCGATGATCAGCGTTTCGGTTCCCGACACGGCGCATCGATGCGGCGCGGCAGCGACGCGCGGCGCGTATCGGCGCGCCATTTCCGCGAGCATCCGGATATGCTCCGGACCGGTGCCGCAACATCCGCCGACCAGGTTCAGCCATCCGTGTTTGATAAAGCGTTCGATCTTCTCGGCCAAAGCGGCCGGCGTCTCATGATAATGGCCGTCTTCGTCCGGCAAGCCTGCGTTAGGCACGCACGCGATCGGAAAGCGGCTGATTTCCGCGAGCGTGCGCAAATGGTCAGTCATGAAATCGGGGCCGGTCGCGCAATTGAGTCCGATCCACATCAGGTTGCGATGAGCCAGCGAGACGTAGAACGATTCAACGTCCTGGCCCGCCAGCAACGTCCCCATCGTCTCGATCGTGCCCTGCACAGCGACCCCCGCTTCCACCCCGAGCGTGGCTATCGCACGGTCGATCGCGATGAGCCCCGCCTTGGCGTTGAGCGTGTCCTGGACGGTTTCGAGCAGCAGGAGATCCGCGCCGCCTTCGAGCAGCCCGAGCGCCTGCTCGTAGTACGCATCGACGAGTTCATCGAAAGTGATTCCGCCGGTCAGCGACAAACTCTTGGTCGTTGGTCCCATCGCGCCGGCGACGAAACGCGGCCATTGGGCGGTGCTGAAAGCGTCGGCGGTTTCGCGCGCGATCGCGGCGGCCTGGCGATTGATAGCTCGCGCGCAGTGGCCGAGACCGAACTCAGACAAGACGATCGAGGTCGCGCCGAAAGTGTTGGTTTCGATCAGATCGGCGCCGACTTCGAGAAAGCTCCTATGCAGCCTGCGGATCAGATGTGGTTGTGTGACGGTGAGCTGCTCGTTGCATCCTTCATGAACGGCTCCGCCGAAATCCGCGGCCGTCAATCCGCGTTCCTGGAGCGATGTTCCCAACGCGCCATCAAGCACAAGAATCCGTTCGCGTATGCAGTCAGCCAGCAAGCCGGCGCGTGATCGTTCTGCGCACATGTTGATTGTAAAAGATGTTGCGCGCGCCGGCCGGTTGCGTCAACGAGCAGAAGTTGCAAAGATTCCCATAAAACGGTCTCATATTGGAAGAAATCAATTATTTTGACGAGTTATTTAGCTGATTATGCCAAGACAGACCCTCGACTCGATCGACATCAAGATCCTTCAGCGGTTGCAGGAGGATGCCGCCATCCCTAACGTGACGCTCGCGCGCAAGGTTGGATTGTCGCCGTCACCTTGTCTGCGCCGTGTGCAATTACTCGAAGAGCGGGGCGTTATTCGCCAGCGTGTCACGCTCCTGGATCCCGCCGCGGTCGGACTCGGGATGAATGTTTTCGTGCAGGTGACGCTCGAGCAGCAGACCGAGCGCACGCTGCAGCAGTTCGAGAAGAAGATCGCAGAATATCCAGAGGTGCTGGAGTGCTACCTGATGACCGGCGAGGCTGACTATTTGCTGCGCGCCGTCCTGCCCGACATGGAATCCTTCGAACGGTTCGTGGTTGACCGCCTGACGCGGATCGCAGGCGTGGCTCGCGTCCGCTCAAGCTTCGCGATGAAACAGGTGAAGTACACGACGCGTCTGCCGCTCTAGCCGGCTGGCGTGCCTCACGCCCATTCACGAGCGCGGGCCGGGTCCCAGTGCTGAATTTTGGTCGGGTCCGGCAGGATGGCGCCGCAATCCTTGCAGGTGCGCAGATTTTCATCCGCGTTGAACGCCTCGATCACATCGCGGATGCCCTTCTCGATGTCGTCGCACCAGAAATCGCGTTGGTAGAGCCGCTTGCTGCAGGACGGGCAGAACCACGCGATGCCGTCGAGTTCCGTCGGCTGACGCGGCCGCTCGACCACCAGCCCGATGCTGCCCGGCGGCCGCCGCGGGGAATGATAGACCCGCTTCGGCAGCAGGAAGAGTTCGCCTTCGCCGATGCGGATGCGCTGCTCGCGGCCGTTCTCGATGACGTGGAGAAAGATGTGACCGTGAATCTGGTAGAAGATCTCGTCGAACGGATCGATATGAAAATCGTTGCGCGCGTTTGGCCCCTTGATGATCTGGAAGATGAAGTCGGAGCCCTTGAAGACTTCCCTGTTGCCGATGGCTCCCAGCGCGCGCGGCAGATGCTCTTCGATCCATGATTGCAGTCCGAAGGGCGCCTTGATTTTGTCCGGCATGTGGGATCGACCTTCCTTCGCCGCTTGCAATCCGGGACAGCCCGAAGCCCGTTGCGGCCTTGTCATCACCGTTATATAGCCCAACGATCTCCGTCGACAATTGGAAGACCGGCATTTGCGCGCGGAGCGATCGTGCTCAGCTTGCCGTCGATGTTCAAGAGCGCCGCTTTAGTCCGGGTCGAGCGAATAACTTCGCTGGGTTGCCGAGTTCGATTTGCATTTCGAATTCTCACCGGGGACCTGTCTAAGATTCTTTCACGGTGCTAAGAAACATTCAGCAGCATCGAGGGCATTGACGCTCAAGGAGCGCAAAGGGGATGACTATGGAGTCCTCGCTCTGGCCAACACGCGTTCGCTGTTGCGGGAAGCTGCGCAGCCCACCTCGGATTAATCCCGGGCCTTCGTGACGGATCGTGCGAGGCGCAACGAAATCGACCAGGCCAAAAACTTAACATGCAGGAGGGATCGGGCGATGGCTATCCCGACCAGTTCATGGATGCGAAATCGTTTTGTCCGAAGCTGCTTGCTAGCCCTGTCGATAATTGCGTTTGCGATCGTGCTGGCCTCGGGCGGCGCGCTTTGCGCGGAGAACGGGGAGCTGCAGTCGCCGGTACCGCCAGGGACTGAGATCACACCGCAAAACTGGCAAAACTATCAGCAGTATATGACTGCCGGGATGGCGGCGCTGTTTTCCGGAAAGTATTTCTGGAAGTTCCCGCCGGACTTCAAGATGGTGATTGCCCCGACGACCAACTACAGCTTTCCGAAGCTGTTCCTGCAGCACACTGAGCAATACAGCAAGCAGGTAAATATCGTTAACCTTCCCGATGGACGGCGCACGATAAAGGGCTACGTGGCAGGACTGCCGTTTCCCAATCCAACCGATCCGCTCAAGGGCTGGAAACTCCTGGTTGACGACTGGTACACGTACGCGCCCCGGGTCATCTGTGCGCCGCAGTCGTTCATCTACAATCAGGATCGCTTCTACAACCGCTACTTTCTCCATCAGGTCTGGGTAATTCGGAAGTTCAGTCACATTTCCGATCCGGGCGCCCCGATTTTTGATCCGCGCGGCCCGGGAACCGAGTTGTTCGAGTACACGCAAATCCTGGCTCCCGAGCAAATCCGCTACCTGACCGTGCTGACGGTCTACTACGACGACATCTCCAAGCCGCAGGACACCTTCCTTTTCATTCCTGCGCTGCGTCGTTCATTGCGTCTGTCGACGGCCGCGCGCTGCTCACCGTTCAACGGCAGCGACTACATTTACGACGATACACGGCACGGTAATTTCAACGGGAATCTGACCTTGTTTGACGCCGACTACCTCGGCGAGCGGATGATGCTCGAGCAGGCGCCGCGAGTTTCCAACGACGCCCAGGTGCTTAACAACCTCAACAACTATTACCAGCCGCTGCTGGTTCTGAAGCCGCAGTTTGGCGCCTGGGAGATTCGCAAGACCTGGGTGATCAACGTTCACCCGATTCCCAGCTACGCCAAAGGCTATTGCATCAGCAAGCGGATACTGTTTATCGACCAGCAGGCTTACTCAGCTTCCCTGGTCGACCGTTACGACGTCAACGGCAAGCTTTGGAAGCCGGGCTGGGGCGGCGAAGCGATTTTCAACGTGCCGGGCATCGGCCGGGTCTGGACCAACGGCGGTTATGCGGTGATCTATGACCTGCAGGCTCAGCACATGGGCTGGGTGTCGCTCGCCTTCGCGGGCAATCAGGACTGCCGGAACGTCGATGGTGTCGACTACACCAACATCGAGCACTTTTCGAGCCTGTCGGCACTCGCGTCGATCATGCGCTAGAGTGCACTTCCGCATGGAGCGGGCCGAATCCAATTTTGATTTGGCCCGCTCCGGCCGCTTTCCTCGATGACTCCGCCGGCGCCTATCGGGCGCTGACGCTGCCAAAACGGTGAAATGCCCCATTGACGGCTTCGTTATAGATCGCGCAAGCTCTGAAATCTGCATGAATATCGCATCACGAACCAAATGCGTGACACGCGAACAGGCGCATCGGCGGGCCTGCGAGCTTGCCGAATTCATCGCGCCGCGCGCGGTCGAAACCGAGGAGAGTCGGCGGGTGGCCGCCGATGTCGTGACTCGGATTGTGGATTACGGCCTCGTCGAGGCGCTGGTGCCGAAGCGTTGGGGCGGCGCGGGGCTCGATTGGGACACGCTGCTCGACACTTCCGCCGAGGTTGGCAAGGTGTGCGGCTCGACGGCGTGGTGCTTCTCGTTTTTCCTCGGACACGCCTGGCTCGTCGGA
>Ga0070737_10003712_pt1 | contig 16110 bp, 13 predicted proteins | sample Coa_R1_10_FD_66438 | JGI IMG/M metagenome (GOLD analysis project Ga0070737, IMG submission 66438) | Surface soil microbial communities from Centralia Pennsylvania, which are recovering from an underground coalmine fire - Coalmine... | ecosystem: Environmental > Terrestrial > Soil > Unclassified...
GGGCGTCGGTGGCAAGAGGGGCCGGCGCCATCCCGGCCGTCATCTTCGTGCGGACGAAGCCGGGCCGCACGACCGTCACCGACACCCCGTCGCCCGCGACGGCGTCCCCGAGCGCGAGGGCGAGGCCGTCGAGCGCCGCCTTGCCGGCGCCGTAGACGAAGTTCGCCCGCCGCACCCGCAGCCCTGCCACCGAGGAGAGGACGACGATGCGGCCGAAGCCCTGAGCGGCCATGACCCGGGCGAAGGCGATCATGGCGGCGGCCGGGCCACCGGCGTTGGTGGCCATCATGGCGAGCACCCGCTCGGGCCCGAGCTCGGCGAGGTCGGCCGTGCCGAGGTCGCCGGCCGCCACCAGCACGAGGTCGACGGTGCCGAGGCGCTCGGTCGCTTCCCGCACGAGCGTCTCGACGTCGCCCGCCGCGGTGACGTCGAAGCGCAGTGTGGCCACCTCCCGCGCCCCCGCCCGCCGCACCCGCTCGGCCGCCGCCGCGAGCCCCTCGAGGTCCCGAGAGGCGAGAAGGACCTGCTCGAGCCGGCGGGCGGCGAGCAGGTCGAGCACCGCGAGGGCGATCTCCGAGGTGCCGCCGACGACCACCGCTGTTTGCGGCATCCCGGTCGCGTCGTTCACGCCGCCTCCTCGAGCAGGTGGAGCCGCCGGCCGAGATCCGAGGAGAGGACGCGGCCAGGGTCGAGGCGATCGCGCACCGCCCTCCACTCGCCGAGCCGGGGGTACATCGCCCCGACGAGGTCGGGGCGAAGGCGGCCATCCTTTGCGAAGTAGACGCGGCCGCCTGCGCCGGCGATCCTCTCGTCGAGGCGGTCCAGGACCGCCCCGAGGCCGGCGGAGCCGAGCGGGATGTCGAGCGCGAGCGTCCAGCCCGGCCGGGGGAACGAGAGCGGAGCCGGGTCGGCCCCGCCGAAGCGCTTCAGAACGGCGAACAGCGACGGGAAGCCGCCGGCGAGCAGCACCTCGATGATCTCGCGGACCACCTCCTCCGCCCCGAAGGGCACGACGACCTGGTACTGGGTGAACCCAGCTCGCCCGTAGAGCCGGTGCCACTCACCGAGGACGTCGAGCGGGTGGAAGAAAGCGGGGATCGTCTGCAGCTCGCCGGAGCGCCGGCGGGGTGCCCTCCGGTACCACAGCTCGTTGAACGCCCGCACTGCTGGGAGGCTCGGCAGCCGCACCGGTGCCTGGAACGGGACCGTGGCGAGCTGGCGCGGCCGGTATCCCAAAGGGTCGCTCCCGCCCCCGCTGCGCCCGGGCGCGGCGCTCAGCTCCGCCAGGGTGGCGTGATCGCCCCGGGTGAGCACGGCCCGCCCGAGCGAGGAGCCCGAGCGGACGCAGTCGAGCCATGCGACCGAGTACCGGTAGCCGGCGTCCCCCTCCTCCATGAGGCGCATGCACTCCTCGAGCCCCTCGGGTCGCTCGGTGTCGACCCGCACGAGCGAGCTCTCGATCGGGATGAGCTCGATCGTCACCTCGATCACGACACCGGTGAGCCCCATGCCGCCCACCGTCGCCCAGAACGCTGCTGAGTCGCGCTCGGGAGAGATGCAGGCTTCGCCGGCCGGCGTCGCGAGGCGCAGGCGGCGCACCCAGCTCCCAAGTGCGCCATCGTGGTGGTGGTTCTTCCCGTGCACATCGGCGGCAACCGCTCCGCCGACCGTCACCTGCCGCGTTCCTGGCGTGACCGGCACGAAGAAGCCCCGGGGCACTGCCCACGAGATGAGCGCGTCGAGGCTCACGCCCCCCTCGACCGTCACGCACCTCGACTCCGCGTCGAACCCGATGAGCCGGTCGAGGCCCGTCATGTCGAGGACGATGCCCCCGCCGTTGCAGGCGGCATCGCCGTAGGACCTGCCGAGCCCGCGGGCGAGCACCCCTCGCTGCTCCCGCTCCGCCGCTGCCAGCAGGTCGACCACCTCGTGGGCGCAGCGGGGCCGCACCACCTCGGCCATCGAGCGGGGCTGGCCGCCCCATCCGGACAGAAGGCGGTGCTCGGCCCTCGCGCGCTCGCCGACCGCCCGCCGCTCCATGGCAGACAGTCTTACCGCCGGGCCGCGCCCGGCGGCGCTCAGGCCCGGTGGGGCTCGAAGCGGAAGAGGCGCACCGCCACGGCCGCGCTCGCGACACCCCAGATCATCACGACACCGAGGTTCCGCCATGACCACGGTGACACCTGCAAGCCGCTCGCGGTGAGGAACGGCGCCTGCATCGCCAGCATGAGGCGCCGGAACGGGAACCACCCCGAGATCTCGGCGAGCACCGAGTGCGGCTGGAGGGGGAACCAGAGCCCGGAGATGAACAGCAGCACGAAAAAGGCGATGCTGAGCATCGGTCCGGCCGCCTCTTCGTTCGGCACGAGGGCGCTCGCCGCCACCCCGAGGGGCACGAAGGCGAGGGCGCCGACCACGACGGCGAGGAGCAGCGGCAGCGGGTCTCCTGGGAGGCGCAACCCGAATGCCAGCCAGCCGACGGCGACGAGGAGGACGACCTGGACGACGGCGACGACGAGTGCGCTCAACGAGACGGCCGCGAGCATCACCCACGACGGCAGCGGTGTGAGCCGGAGCCGCTTCAGCTGACCGGTCTCCCTCCTGCCCACAAGGGAGATGGCGAGCAGGTTGAACGAGGCCGACATCACCCCGTACGCGGCGAAGTTCGGGACGTAGAACTGGACCGACCTCACGTGGTACACGGCGATCCGGCCCGTCCCGCCCACCGCCGCCAGGAGGACGAGGAACACGAGCGAGAACCCGACCGTGAACCCGGCCTTGAACGGGTTTCGCCAGAAGGCGAGCTGCTCGTAGTAGAGCTGGCTCCCCACCATCGCCAGGCTGCGTCGCCATCCCTCCCGCCTCATGGCTCCTGCTCCGCCGCGAGGTAGCCGGTGAGGCGAAGGTAGACGTCCTCGAGAGTGAGGCGCTCGCAGGTGAGCCCGGCGAGCGGCACGCCCCGCTCGAGGGCCCAGCCCGTGAGGCGGTGGAGCACGCCGACGGCGTCGGTCGTCCGCAGCTCGACGAGACCGCCCTCGATCAGCCGGCTGGGCTGCACGGGCAGCTCCGCGGCCGGAACAGTGTCGGGGAGCCGGAACCGCACGACGGCCTCGGCCTCGTCGCGCCCGGCCAGGGTCTCAGGTCGGCCGTCGGCGACGATGCGGCCGGCGGAGATCACGGCGACGTGCTGAGCAAGCGCCTCGGCCTCGTCCATGTAGTGGGTCGTGAGCACGACGGTCGTCCCTCCCGTTGCGAGGCGCCGCACGACCTCCCAGGCATCGCGGCGGGCGGAGGGGTCGAAGCCGGTCGTCGGCTCGTCGAGGAAGAGCAGCTCCGGGTTGCCGACGATGCCGAGGCCGAGGTCGAGCCGGCGCATCTGCCCGCCGGAGAGCCTTGTGACCCGCGCGTTCGCCTTCTCGGTCAGGCCGACCGTCTCGATCACCTCGTCGACGTCCCGGGGGGAGGGGAAGTAGCCGGCATTTCGCGCCAGCACCTCCCGCACCGTGAGGAAGGACTCGACGGCGAGCTCCTGGAGGACCACCCCCATCCGGCGGCGGAGCTCACGCGAGCCGGCCGGGTCACCCGGGTCGAGGCCGAGCACCTCGACGCGGCCCTCATCACGAGCGCGGAAGCCCTCGAGGACCTCGAGCGTCGTCGTCTTGCCCGCCCCGTTCGGCCCGAGCAGCGCGAAGACCTCGCCCGCCTCCACGGTGAAGCTCACATCCTCGACCGCCCGCACCGAGCCGTACCGCTTGGCCAGCCCCTCCACGACGATGGCCGCCATAGGGCCCGACGCTACCTTCCGGTACCACGGGCGCACGGCCACAACTAGCGTGGCGAGCGAGCACAGGAGACCGGGGCGATGACCAAACGAGCGAGCACACCGCCAACCCCTGACTCGGCCAAGCCGTCCGCACCGCCGCCCCCGCCGCCCTGGCGCCATTACCTCTGGCCCGTCGCCGTCGTCATCTTCCTCGTGCTGTTCTTCCTCCTTCCCACCCGGCCGAGCACGACCACCGTCACCCTCGGCTACTCGCAGTTCATGCGAGACGTCTCGGCGCACCGGGTGAAGACGGTCAACCTCGCGAGCAACGGGGCGGCAAGCGGGACCCTCACCGACGGCAAGCAGTACACGACGATGATCCCCTCGCAGGCCGGGCAGGCGTTCCTCGACACCCTCCAGAGCAACGGGGTCGACATCACGGCCCAGCCGAGCGGGGCGAGCTTCGGCACCGACGTCCTCTCGTGGGTGATCCTCCTCCTCCCGTTCCTCGTCTTCGGCTGGCTGTGGTGGCGCCTCTCGAAAGGTGCCGCCTCCCAGCTCCAGGGGGCGCTCGGCGCCGGCCGCTCGAAGGCGAAGGTCTTCGACGAGGAGCGCCCCCAGACCACCTTCGCCGACGTCGCGGGCTACGAGGGCGCAAAGCTCGAGATCCGCGAGGTGGTCGACTTCCTCCGGCGACCGGAGCGCTACGCCCGAGCGGGTGCGATGGCTCCCCGGGGTCTGCTCATGGTGGGACCGCCCGGTACGGGCAAGACGCTGTTCGCCCGTGCCGTGGCGGGAGAGGCCGGGGTGCCCTTTTTCTCGGCCACCGGCTCGAGCTTCGTCGAGATGTTCGTCGGCGTCGGCGCCGCCCGGGTGCGCGACCTGTTCAACGAGGCGCGACGGCGCGCTCCGGCCATCATCTTCGTCGACGAGATCGACGCCATCGGCCAGCGCAGAGGAGGGTCCGCCGTGGTGTCGAACGACGAGCGTGAGCAGACCCTCAACCAGCTCCTCGCGGAGATGGACGGCTTCGATCCCGCGACCGGCGTCGTCGTCCTGGCGGCGACGAACCGTCCCGAGGTCCTCGACCCGGCCCTGCTCCGGCCCGGCCGCTTCGACCGCCAGATCACCATCCCGCTCCCCACGCTCGCCGAGCGGGTGGCGATCCTGCAGGTGCACGTCCGGGGCAAGCGGCTTGACCCGAGCGTGGACCTCGAGGTCGTGTCGCGGGGGACGCCGGGCTTCTCGGGAGCTGACCTCGCCAACCTCGTGAACGAGGCCGCCATCGTCGCGGCCCGAGCCGACCGAGAGGTGATCACCGCCGCCGACTTCGACGAGGCTCGGGACCGGATCATCCTCGGGCGGCGCGAGGGCTCGAACGTGCTGCTGCCCGAGGAGAAGCACGCCGTGGCCGTCCACGAGGCAGGGCATGCCCTCGTGGCCGCCTTCTCGGACAAGGCGGACCCCGTCGCCAAGGTGACGATCCTCCCTGCCGGCCAGGCGCTCGGCGTGACCGAGCAGCTGCCCTTCGTCGAGCGTCACCTTTACGGCGAGGACTACCTCCACGACTTCCTCGCCGTGCGGCTCGGCGGACGAGCCGCCGAGCTGGTCGAGCTCGGGCAGGGCTCCACCGGCGCCGCCAACGACCTTTCGAACGCGACCGAGATGGCGACGAGGATGGTGCGGGAGTTCGGCCTCTCGAGCGCGGTCGGGCCGGTCGGCTACCCCTCGGGCGGCTCGGTGTACCTCGGGGGCGGCGGTGGCCCCTTCTCGAGCCGCCCGTTCGCCGAGCAGACCCAGGCGGCGATCGACGCCGAGGTCGCCCGGCTGCTGCGCGAGGCGGAGCAGCGCGCGGTCTCGATCCTGCGCGAGCACCGCAGCGAGCTGCACCGGCTCGTCGAGCGCCTCCTTTCGGAGGAGACCGTGGACGGGTCCGTCGTCTACGAGATCGCGGGCCGACCAGCGCCCGAGCAATCCGACGGCGTCACGATGGCACCGGATCGGCCCGCCGCTGCAGCTTCGGCGACCGGGGCGCTCTCTCCCCCAGCGGCCGGACCGCTCCCCCGCACCGGCACCGGCACGGGGGGCGGGGCTGCGCCTTCGGCCGCGTCGGCAGCCGGACCGCCGGCGCAGGAGACCGCGTCCGGCTAGCGCGCCGGCCCAGGCCGGAGAGCCGCTCGGCTCCCCCGCGCGGTCCAGGCCCTTTGCGGGTCAGCGCGCCGGGCTGGTCAAGGTCCAGACGATCGGCTGGAAGGTCTGGAAGACGAGGGAGCCACCCGACTCCGTGCTCGGCAGCAGCTTGGGGTACGCCTGCGCCGTGGTGCCGAGGTTGGGGTCGTAGATGTACACCGCGCTGGCACCGGTGTCGATGGTGAACGTCACGAGCTTGTCGGAGGCCGTCCCGAAGTCGACCCCACTTTGAACACCCGTGTAGGTGAGCGTCTTCCCGTCGACGCGCTCGGTTCCCCCTGCGCTCGGGGAGGCGGGGTAGTTGCCGAGCTCGCTCGTGCAGTCGGTCGGCGTGCCGCTCGAGTCGTCGCACACCTGGAGACCGAAGGTCTTCACCGCCTGGCCGCTCGGAGGAGTGACGTCCTGGCCGTTCGGCCAGTTGCCCAGGATGGCCAGCTCGTCGTGGGTGACGGCTCCTGCGGCGAAGGTCGCCGTGATCCCGAAGCCGCTGACGCTGCCGCCGGCAGGCGTGATCACCGCAGTCGCAAAGGCCGTCGCCGCGGGGGGCGGCCCACCTGCGAGAGCGGTCGCGGCCGGCACGGCAGTGAGGGCGCCGAGGGTGAGGGCGCCGAGCGCCAGTCGGGGTGCGCGGTGTGGCATGAGGTTCCTCCAGGCAGGTTGTGGGGGTGTGCGTGCAGTTGAACGCAGCGGAGGGCGGAATGGTTCGCTCGCGAGGGTGGTGAACAATCCTCGGCGCCAATGCGTTGTAGTGCTCATGGCTGGAACGGTCGCCGGGAAGCCCCGTGCCCGGCGGTGAGCGTGACGGCTCCGCCGCTCCTCCGCTCGCGGAGCGACTCCTCATTGCGCTCCACGACGAGTACGCCGGCCAGCTCTTCGCCTTCGCCCTGCGATTGTCAGGGGATCGAGAGCGAGCTGAGGAGGCCGTCGCGGAGGCACTGCTGCGAGCGTGGCAGCACCCCGAGGCTGTGGACGGTCACCGCGGCTCCGCCAGAGCCTGGCTGTTCACCGTGGTGCGCAACTACCTGACCGACAGCTGGCGCCGGGACGCGGCCCGACCCCGCAGCGCAGGCCCCGAGCGGCTCGACGACCTCACCCACGGCGACGAGGTGGAGCGCGCCGTCGAGACCTGGGCCCTCGCCGATGCCATGGCACGCCTCAGCGTCGAGCACCGCCAGGTCCTGTACTACGCGAGCTATCTCGGCTACTCCGTCGACCAGACCGCCTCCGAGCTCGGGATCCCTCCCGGCACGGTCAAATCGAGGACCTACTACGCGCTCCGGGCACTCCGTGCCGCACTCGAGGAGATGGGGTATGTGCGATGACCAACCACGACGACATCCGGCTGTCGCTCGGCTCCTACCTGACTGGTGCCCTCGGCCCGGCCGCACGGACGGAGGTCGACCACCACCTCCACAGCTGCGAGGGGTGCCGCAGAGAGCTCGTGGAGCTCGCCGCCCTCCCCGGCCTTCTCGGACGCGTCCACTTGCGCGATCCCGACGCCCACCCGCTCGCGGCCGATCGCTTCGGCCCCGGCTCGCTCGCCCCGGAGGCCCCGCCCCCACCCCCTGAGGGCCTGCTTGCAAACCTGCTCGCCGAGGCCCGCCGGATCGAGCAGCGAGCGCGCCGGAGAGCTCGCCGCCTTCGGGTGACGGCGGCCGTGGCGCTCCTGGCAGCCGTCGTGGTCGCAAGCGCTGCGCTGGCGGCGCGCCTGGCCCCGGCACCGGGCACGAGCTACCGCCTCCATGCCGAGGCAGCGTCGCCACGGCTGGCTGGCGAGGTGACGCTGCTCGCGAAGCCGTGGGGCACCGAGCTCGAGCTCTCGCTGCAGGGCCTGCCCGCCGGGCAGGGCTGCCAGGCGGTGGTGACCGGGGTCGACGGGCAGCGCGCGACCATCGGCGACTGGTCGACGACGCCCGACCACGCCGCCCAAGTCGAGGTCGCAAGCGGCCTGTCACCGACGGAGCTCGCCTCGCTCACCGTCGAGTCCGCGTCGGGAGCCCCCCTCCTCGGTGTGAGGTTCACCCACCGGAGACCATCCCAAGCGAGGTAAGAGGTCACCTGCGGGCTGAGACCGCTCCCCTCTCACACCGCCGTGTCCTCGAGCCTGCCCCAGAACCTCCCGCCCGGTTGGCTAAGTTCGCTCCCCGTGCCATCGAACCGCTCGCGCAGCTCCCGACGCACGTCCGCCGTGTACCTCCGGCGCCGCCTGGCCGTCGGTGGCGGCCTTCTCGGTGTCGTCGTGGTCGTCATCGCCATCGTGGCGGCGCTCGGCAGCTCGGGGGCACGCCCTCGCCACGACCGCTCCCGGCCGCAGGCCGCGTCGCTCGCCTCCCACCTCTGCCCGCTCACCGACCTGCCCGCTCCCGGCGGCCACGTGCCCGACCGGCCGGCGCTCGCGATCAAGATCGGCAACGAGCCCGAGGGCGCCCGGCCCCAAAGCGGCCTCAACGAGGCCGACATCGTCTACGACACCCCGGCCGAAGGCTTCATCATGAGGTACGTCGCCGTCTACCAGTGCCACGAAGCCTCGAGCGTCGGCCCGACCCGCTCCGTGCGCTGGGTCGACTGGCACATCCTCCAGGCCTTCGGTGAACCGATCCTCGCCTTCGCCGGCGGCATCAACCCGGACGTCTCCGTGGTCGACCACCTCGGCTGGCTGAAACCGGTCAACCTCCTCACGGCGCCTCCCGACGTGTGGACGCGTATCACGACTCGCCAGCCGCCCGACAACCTCTACACGAGCACAGCGGCGCTCTGGAAGCTCTACCCGGACGATCGCACACCGCCGCCGCCGGTGTTCCAGTACAGCTCGGCACCGCCGCCCGGCGCCCGGCCAGCGGCCAGCCTCGCGATCGACTTCTCACCCGGGACTGACGTCGTCTGGAAGTGGGACGCCGCCGCCCACGACTGGCTCCACACGTACTCGGGAGTGACCGACGTCGACGCTCTCACGAGCCAACCGGTCACGACGACGAACATCGTCGTCCAAGTCGTGCACTACTCCTACGGCCCCTACCCCGAAAGTCCGGGCTCGACCGGCGACGTCGAGAGCCAGACCGTCGGCAGCGGGAGCGGCTACGTGCTGCGCGGTGGCGAGGAGGTCCCGGTGACCTGGCACCGCCCGTCGCTCAACTCGCTGACGACCTTCACCAACGCCGCCGGCAAACCGGTGAAGCTCGCTCCTGGGCGCACCTGGGTCGAGATCGTCCTCGACACGATCGCATCGACGCCGGGGGCCGTGAGGATCACCCCCTAGGGAGCCGGCGCCGCAGCCGTGGCGGCTGCACGAGGCTGCTCACAAGAGCCCGAGCGCGATCCCGGCTGCGGCGGCGAGCAGCCCGGCGGCCAGGCTGCCGAGCACGTTCAGCCCCGCCTGGAGGTAGGCACCCTGCTCGAACAGCTCCACGGTCTCGAACGTCCACGTCGAAAAGGTCGTGAACGCGCCACAAAAGCCGGTGGCGACGAACGCCGTTGACTCGGCCGGCAGGGCGCCGCGAAGCGCGAGGCCGGTGAGGAGGCCGAGCAGCAGTGATCCGGCGACGTTGATCGCGAAGGTTCCGAGCGGGAACGAGGTCCTCACCCGGGACGACACCGCCTTGTCGAGGAGGTAGCGGGCGGGCGCGCCAAGCGCGCCACCAGCGGCCACGCACCCTGCGAGGAGGAGCTCGCTGCCGGTGCTCACGAGAGCTGCTCGTCGAGCCGGCGGTCGAGGTGGATGGCAACCCGAGCGAGCGCGACCCCCACCACCACGGCGGCCAGACCGGCAAACAGGCTCCCGCCGAGGTAGGCGACGCCGAGCCAGAGGTCGTGCGCCCGCAGCAGGTTGTCGGTGTCGACGGCGTAGGTGGAGAACGTGGTGTAGGCACCGAAGAACCCGGTGGCGAGGAGGGGACGCGCGAGCCGGGCACGGGGGAAGCGCTCCGTGAGCAGCACGAGGAGCACGCCGATGGCGAGGCTGCCCGACACGTTGACGGCGAACGTGCTCCACGGGAAGTGGCCCGGGTGAACGGGAAGAGCAGTGGCGACGCCGTAGCGCATGAGGGCCCCTGCTGCCCCACCGACGGCGACCGCGAGCAGGATCGTGCGACGGGCTCGGCGGGCGGGCGAGACCTCGGGGAGGAGATCCGGATCGATCGGGAGCCGCCGATCGAGACCGCTGTGGCTGCGGCCGGCCTGCGTTCGCACCTCGCTCATGGCTGCTACTTCCTCCGTCATCTCGACATCGAAGTAGGAGCCATCAGCCACGAGGGCGGTTGCGGCGAGCTCCATCGCCGTTCCCGAGCCTAACTGGCGGCTGAGGGGCGCATGGCCGGCGGCTGCTCGAGACGCCCCGCACCGAGCTCGTCCCGCGCAAGGATCAGCGACCGGCTCCGTCGAAGCGCCGACCACCCTGAGGCCAGCGGTGCGAGCAGGTCACCCTCCCCGATGTCGTCGCCCGCGGCGAGGGCGGCGTGCGGCGTCAATGCCCAGCTGCTCCCCGGTGTGGACCCACCGAAACGGGAGGCGGCACGCCCGAGGCAGAAGTCGCCGTCCTTCGCACCGCCCTGATCGGGCTCGTGGCCGTGCTCGGCGCTCCGGAGGAGCTGACGCCGACGGTCGACGTTGGCTGATGCCGCCGGTGCCCTCGCGGCGGGCGACCGCGTGGTCCTGTCCGGGCACTGCGGGCCGGCTACCTGCTTGCCCGAGTGAACGGCCGTCACCACGTCATGCGCCACCCTGACGTACAGGCCCTATGGGCCCAGTACCTACCCGCCGGGACGGTTAGCGGCGGGCGGCCTTCTCAAGATCGCGGACCGCGTAGCGCTGGTGCTCCCACTCCTCGTTGAGGATGACGTGGAGGCAGCGCAGGACCGTGACCTGGTGCTCGGGAGCCCACGGGTGTGGACGGGTCTCGTCAAGCGCTTCCTCGGTGACGCTGGCGAGGTAGTCGCGCACCATCTGCTGGTGCTCCGCACGAACAGCGAGCACCTCGTCGTAGGACTCGGGCTCCCGGAAGATCGTGACGTCTCCGCCCTCCGCTGCGTACTCGGCGAAAGGTTGGCCAATCCAGTGGAAGGGCTGCTCGTGGCCGAGGATCGCGCCCTGCAGCCAGGCGTTGGTGGCCATCACCAGGTGGCGGAGCGTCTGGGAGAAGCTCCACTCCCCGTCGACGGAGACGTCCTCGAGCCCGCTCGCGGTCGCCACCACCTCGGCCCACGCCCTCTCGACCGCCGCCCAGGCGCTGCGCAGCGCTACAGGAGTGGTCGCTTCCTTGAGCTCTCGCCCCGGGAAGCGGCGGGAGAGCTCGGCCTCCACGTAAGGGACGACGTCGACGCCGTTCACCCACAGGGACCCGTGGTGCAGGCGCGGGTCGTCGATCTCCATCCCGGCGACCTCCGATCCGCGGATGATCGCGCCGGCCAGCTGGCAACGAGTGAACCGGGCGCCGGAGAGGTCACGGTCGGTGAAGTCCATCCCAGGACCGTACCCCACGCTGCAGAGCTCGCAGCGGCCACGAGCTCCGCCTTCAACCAACTCGATGAGCCACGGGGACGAGTCGCCGCCCATCTCCCAGCCGGACGCACGCCGCGTCCGAGCGGCAACCGCACGAAGCGGCGAGGCTCCCTCCGAGGGCTCGTGGTCGCGCACTACAGCACGGCGTTCAACGGCTCGCCGAGCGCGCTGGGGCCGGCGCGTCGTGGTGACCGGCTGGCGGGAGGCGTGGTGGGGCGGCGGCGCGATGGCGGAGGTGGACGGGAATCGAACCCGCCGGACGGGGATCGCCCGTCCCACCCGCTTTGAAGGCGGGGGAGCCCACCAGGTGCCCAGACACCTCCGGGAGCGACCCTACCGGTGTGTCCGCTGAGTGACGTGCCGTTCACCCACCACCTGGGTGAGGGCGATCCGGCCCCGGCACACCTTCCACAAGATCTCGGCGGCGGCCTTGGGCCAGATGTAGGGCTTGGGGTCGCAGCAGTGTCGAGCAATGAGCTCCTCGAGGGCGGCGACGAGGTCGTTGAGACTTCAGCGCACGACGACCGTGGCGCTCGCGGCCGGCACGAGCTCGCCGATCACGACGGCTCCGAGGGCTCTCGCCTGGTCGGAAGGGAGCTCCCCGGCGAGAAGGAGACCGCCCGAGGTCTGGGCGTCGGCGAGCAGCAACAGCTCGGTCTCGTCGCAAGAGGCGTCGAGGGCCGGCCGCACCCAGTCGAGATTGCGGCGGGTGCCGCCGGGGACGTAGCCCTCCTCCAGCAGCCGCCGGGCGCCGTCGAGGTACGGGACTGCTGCCGCATCGACGACCGCCGTCACCCCGCTCGCCCTCGCCATCTTGTAGAGATGGCCGAGGAGGCCAAAGCCGGTCACGTCGGTGGCGCCCGCGATGCCGGCGGCGAGCGCCGCCCGCGAGGCGTCCCGGTTCGACCGGGTCATGGTGGCGACCGCCTCGCCGATCGGCTCTCCGGTCGCCTTGTGCCAGTTGTTGAGGATCCCGACTCCGAGGGGCTTGGTCAGCGTGAGGGCGACACCGGCACGAGCCGCGTCGTTGCGCAGCAGGCGGCCGGGGTCGGCGACGCCGGTGACGGCGAGGCCGTACAGGGGCGTGTCGGCGACGATCGTGTGGCCACCCGCGAGCACGAAGGGCGCCTCGTCGGCAACCGCCCTGCCGCCGCGCAGCACCTCGACGGCGACCTCGTCGGGAAGGTCGCCCGGGAGGGCGAGGAGGTTGAGCGCCGAGACCGGCTCCCCGCCCATCGCGTAGACGTCCGAGATGGCGTTCGTGGCGGCGATCCGACCCCAGTCGTAGGGGTCGTCGACGACCGGCGGAAAGAAGTCCGTCGTGGTGACGATCGCAGTCCCTTCGGCGCCGGTGCCGCCGCCGAGCCGGACCACCGTGGCGTCGTCGCCCGACTCGAGTCCGCAGAGCAGGTCGGCGAGGGGCGAGCTGGTCGGCTCGAGCGCCGAATAGGCCAGCGCCAGCCACGCCTCGAGCTGGCCCGGCGCCACCTTGCATGAGCAGCCGCCGCCCGGAGCCCGGGCCGTGAGGCGCATCTCGTCGCCGCTCATCGTGCGGGCTCTCCCGCCCTCCCGGCGGCCACCGCCGCAGCGAGCCGCGGCCCCGCCACCCGCAGGTCGCCCCGGCGCCTCGTCACTCCGGAGGTGTCGAGGTGGGCAAGGAGGGGGAGCACGTACTTGCGGCTCGTCCCGAGCCGCTCCTTCACGGCGGATGCCGTCACTCCACCCGGCTCCTCGGCAAGGAGCGACTCCACCGCGGCGACGGCCTCGGCGACGGCGCTCGCGGCGAACCAGCACCCCTCGCTCTCCACGACGAGGCCCCGGCGGACGAGCTCGCGAAGCTCGCGGCGCTCGACGCCGAGCTCCTCGGGAGAGGGTGGCCGGAACGGCGTCGCCCTCAGGGCGAGGAGGTACGGGTGACGTTCCAGCGAGTCGCACCCCGTCGAGCCAGCCGTCCCCGCTGGCTCCCTCCTCAGCCGGGCGAGCCCTCCCTCCACCTCGACGTCGGCCATCCCGCCGAGGTAGGCCCGGTCCACATCTCGAAGCCGGGCCACGTCGAGGCCGAGCGGTCCGGCCGACGCGAGCGCCTCCCGCAGGCGCCCCTCGCTCGCCCGGCGCAGCTCCGGGTCGACGACGAAGCGTCCGCCGAGGTTCGGATCCCGTCGCTCCCCCGTCAGCCGCTCGAGCAGGTCGGGGTCGACGACGCCCCGCTCCCGCACGACCCGATCGACGTCACGGTCAGGGCGCGCCCTCGCCGCGGGCAGCACCGGTGCGACGTCCAGCACCTCGCCTCCCCCGACGGTCTCGGATCGTCCCGCCTCGCGCAGCACGTAACGGTCGCCGGGCCGGAGCGCTAGCGGAGCGGGAAGGTGCAGGCGAGCGCAGCCCTGCTCACCGGGAGCAAGGGCGGCGCGCCCGAGCAGCCGGAGCCCAACGGCGTGCTGGCCGGAGCCGAAGTAGGCGCGATACGCGCCTCGGCGGCTCACGGGATGGTCGAGCGCCGCCAGCACGCGCAGCGAGACGTCCACCGTGCGGGTGGGCTCGAAGCAGCCCGGCGGGACAAGCGCGATGCCCCGTCTCACCAGGTGGTGGTGTACGCCGGCGAGGTTGACGGCGACCCTCCCCGGTCCCGCCACCGGCTCGGCTCGCCCATGGCGTTGAAGGGCCCGGACGCGGACCTCGAGCGGGCGCCCGTCGGGACCTGGCCCGGGAACGAGGAGCAGCCGGTCGCCGACGGCGAAGGTCCCCCCGGCGAGCGTCCCGGTGACGACGGTGCCGCTCCCCGCCACGGCGAAGCTGCGGTCCACCCAGAGCCGCCCAGCCCGACCCGGCCCAGCTCCCCCGAGGGCGTCGACCGCGGCGAGCATCCGATCGAGCCCGGCCGCAACGGCGTCGACGCCGATCGAGGCGGGTGCGTCGACCTCGACGATCTCGGCACTCTCGAGCCACGACCCGGCCACGCGCTCGCCAATCTCAAGCCGAGCGAGCTCGACCTGCTCGGCGTCGAGCGCGGCCACGTTCGTGAGGGCGATGAGCCCGGCCGTCTGGCCGAACAGCTCGAGGATGCGGAGGTGCTCCTCGGACTGGGGCTTCCAGCCCTCAGCCGCCGAGACCACGAACAGGCAGCTCCCGACGGCACCGGCGCCGGCCAGCATGTTCTTCAGGAACCTCACGTGGCCGGGAACGTCGACGAAGGCGACCTCCCGACCGGAGGCGAGCGTGGTCCAGGCAAAGCCGAGGTCGATCGTGAGACCTCGCTCCTGCTCCTCGGCGAGACGGTCCGGGTCCATACCGGTGAGGGCCCACACGAGCGTCGACTTGCCGTGGTCCACATGACCGGCAGTCCCGACGACCTGAGCTCTCATCTCGTGATCAGGCCCCGAGCGCCTGGCGGAGGGCATCGGCGAGCACGAGGTCGTCCGACGGGTCGACGGACCGGAGGTCGCACAGTGTCGTGCCGTCTCGGAGTCGGGCGACGACGGCGGGATCGTGGCGGCGGAGGGCGGCGCGGTGGTCCCCGGCCGCCGCCAGGCCGTAGGAGGGGAGCTCGAGGCCAGGTAGCGAGCCGGCGCCGGCCACCGCGGTGCAGGCCACAGGCCGCACGCCGAGGCCGACCTTGGCTGCGAGCAGCTCCGCCCGCTCTCGCAGCGCGTCAACCGGCACCGTCGCCATGCGCCAGAACGGGATCGCCTCCACATCACGGCGCAGGTAGGCGAGAGCAGTCTCCTGCAGGGCCGAGAGCACCAACCCGCCGGGACGGAGCGCGCGCGCGAGCGGGTGGCGGGCGCAGGCCGCGACGAGATCTCGCCGCCCGGCGATCACGCCGGCCTGGGGGCCGCCGAGGAGCTTGTCCCCTGAGAAGGTCACGAGCGCAGCGCCCTGCTCGAGGGTCTGGCGGGCGGCCGGCTCCCCGGCGAGCCAGGCCGGCGGGCCGCCTCGCAGCCACGGCGTCCCCGCGTCGAGCAGCCCTGAGCCGAGATCGACGACGACCGGCGGCCCGAGGGCGGCGAGCTCGGCGACGCTCGCCGCCTCGGTGAAGCCCACGATGCGGTAGTTGGACTGGTGAACCTTCAGCACGAGGGCGCACTCGGGCTCGGCGGCGAGGGCGGCCGCGTAGTCGGAGCGACGGGTCCGGTTCGTCGTCCCGACCTCGACGAGGCGCGAGCCCGAGGCAGCGAGCACCTCCGGGATGCGAAAGCCACCCCCGATCTCTACGAGCTCACCCCGGCTCACGAGGACGGGTCGCGCCGGTGCAAGGGCGGCGAGCACGAGCAGCACGGCGGCCGCCCCGTTGTTGACCACGATGGCGTCCTCGGCTCCCGCGAGCCGGGCGAGGAGCGCGCCCGCGTGGGCCTGGCGCGAGCCGCGCCGGCCGGTGGCGAGATCGAGCTCGAGGTTCGTGGCCCGCGCCGCCACATGGTGCTCGATCGGCGCCCGCCCGAGGTTCGTGTGGAGCAGGACCCCGGTCGCGTTCAGCGCCGGCTGGAGGAGCGACCGGGACACCTCGGCCGCGAACAGCTCCGCCTCGTCCTCCCGCCCTGCCGCGATGGCCGCACGGGCCACCTCCACCAGCAGCGGCTGGGGCAGCTGCGGCCAGGAGCCCCCAAGCCGGCGGGCGACGGCATCGACCGACGGCGGGCGACCCGCCTCAGGCGGTCGGTCCGGCC
>Ga0070737_10003713_pt1 | contig 16107 bp, 16 predicted proteins | sample Coa_R1_10_FD_66438 | JGI IMG/M metagenome (GOLD analysis project Ga0070737, IMG submission 66438) | Surface soil microbial communities from Centralia Pennsylvania, which are recovering from an underground coalmine fire - Coalmine... | ecosystem: Environmental > Terrestrial > Soil > Unclassified...
CCCATGAGAAGGGAAAGCGGGCAAACGCAAACCCTTCTCCGTTCGCGGCTCTGTGCGGCCTCCCGTTGGTCGGCCCCGAGCTGCACAACAACTTTGGAGTAGACAAACCATCATAGGAGGAGAAATCATGTCCATGCATTTCGGAAAACCTTATTTTGTTGGGCTGGCGGCGATGGGAGCGGTCTGTCTGTTCGGCACGGTGGCTGCCGCGCAGGCGCCCGCGGCCGCGCCATTCATGACCCATCAGTTGAAGCCGAATGTTTACTGGATCGAAGGGGGCGGCGGAAACAGCACGGTCATCGTGGGAGACAAAGGAGTGATCGTAGTCGATGCGAAGACCACCGCGGCGCAAGGCAAGGAACTGCTCGAGGATATTGCCAAAATCACTCCCAAGCCGGTGACCACGGTGATTCTCACGCATAGCGATGGCGATCACGTCAACGGATTGGCTGCGTTCCCCAGCGGGATCACCATCATCGCCCAGGAGAACAATAAAAAAGAGCAACAGGCTGCGCTGGCCGCCGGCGGCCGCGGCGCTCCTCCCGCGGATCATCTTCCCACGCAAGTGGTTTCCAAAAACAAGGAGAATCTGAAGATCGACGGCGTGAAACTGGAACTGCTGCATTGGGCTCCGGCGCACACCAGCGGCGACCTGGTGGTCTATCTGCCGGACCAGAAGATTGTGGCTACGGGAGACATAATCGCAGGAAACGGCGACCCCCTCATTCACCTGGAGAAGAACGGTTCTTCGGAAGGCTGGATCACCACTACGAAAGGGATTGTGGCGCTGAACGCGGATACGTTTGTGCCCGGCCACGGCGATATCCAGACGAAGGCGGCGATCCAAAAGCGGCTGGCCGATACGGAAGCCAAGCGGGCGAAGATCAAAGACCTGGTGGCGCAGGGCAAGTCTTTCGATGAGATCCGGGCGGCGGTCGGCGATCCCGCTCCCGCGCAAGGGGGCCGCGGGCCGAGATTCGCCAGCTTCACCGAAGTTGTTTATAAGGAGTTGACGGCGAAGAAGGGCGCATAGACGCGCCCGCCCGAGGCGTCAAGATCTTGCTTGCCCGGGGCCAATTCCTGCAAGCTTGCCGCAGGGGCCCTCCAGTAATGTAGGATGAACAGGAATTGAGGGCCTATGCATCACGTCTCCCGTATTCAGGAAAGCGGCGCGCAGACACCCGCCGGATACGCGGCGCATTCGCGCGGATTCCGCCGCGCTACGTATGTCGATCGCTCGACCGGTAGCGTACACATGGGAACCGGGATCTGTTTTCTCGCGCCCGGCGGCGTCATTGAACCGCACTTGCATTCCTTCGAAGAGAGCTTCTATTTGCTGGAAGGGTCGCTCGAGGCGGAAATCGGCGGCGGCAAACACGAACTGGTTCCGGGGAACTTCGGGCTGATTCCCACGGGCACACCGCACACCTTTCACAATCGCGGCGGGGCGCCGGCGCGATGGCTGGAGATGCAGGCGCCGCAGCCGCGGCCGCTCGAGTACGGGCGGGACACGTTTTTCGTGAATGGGACCGCGAACCCGCCGGGGGGCGCCGCCCGGCTGGGCCATTTCGATGAATCGCAACTGCCTCGTCCGGGCGGCGCTTCGCAGATGGAGGGCTTCAACCCGACCACGGGAGTGGCAATCAAGATGTTCGTCGACCGCTCGTTCGGCGCGGTGCACCAATCGTTGTTTTTGATTCAGTACATGCCGGGCGCGAAGATCGACCTGCACGACCACACCTTCGAAGAGTCGTACCTGATTGTGAGCGGGCGGGTGCGGGCGACAGCCGATGGAAAAACATACGACCTGGGCCCGGGCGATGTGATCTGGACCAGCGTGGGCTCGATTCACAGTTTCGAGAACGTGGGCAGCGAGCCGGTGCGATGGATCGAGACGCAGGCGCCGCTGCCGCCGGCTAAGGAAGTGTTCCGGTTCGAAAGAGACTGGGTGCGGTATGCGGCGGCGCCGGCATAGGTTCGGAAGCCCTGGCCCCACTATTTGGAGGATACTTTGTTGATCAATGAGACTGCCGCGCGCACGCGCCCTTATACCGGCGAGGAATACATCGAGAGCCTGCGCGACGGGCGGGAGATCTGGATTTACGGCGAGCGCGTCAAGGACGTGACCACCCACCCGGCATTTCGCAATACGGTGCGGATGCTGGCCCGGCTGTACGATGCGCTGCACGGCGAGAAGAAAGGCACGCTCTGCACGGAAACCGATACGGGCAACGGGGGCTACACCCACAAGTTTTACAGGGCCACGCGGAGCGCCGAAGAACTGGTGGGCGCGCGCGACGCGATTGCCGAGTGGGCGCGCGTAACCTACGGTTGGATGGGGCGCAGCCCGGATTACAAAGCGGCATTCCTGGCAACGCTCGGAGCCAACGCGGAGTTTTATGCGCCTTTCGATGAGAACGCGCGCCGCTGGTATAAGAAGGTGCAGGAAGAGGCGACGTTCGTCAACCATGCCATCGTGAACCCGCCGGTGGACCGCAACAAAGAGCTTTCCGAAGTGCGCGACGTTTACATGCACGTGGAGAAGGAGACCGATGGCGGGCTGATCGTGAGCGGGGCGAAAGTGGTGGCGACGACTTCGAGCCTGACTCACTACAATTTCATCGCCAATAACGGCGCGCTGCCGATCAAGACGAAAGATTTCGCATTCGTGTGCATCGTGCCGACCGACGCCGCGGGCGTGAAGCTATTCTGCCGGCCTTCCTATGAAATGATCGCGCAGGCCGCCGGCAGCCCGTTCGATTACCCGCTCTCCAGCCGGCTGGACGAAAACGACTCGATCATCGTGTTCGACAAAGTTTTCATTCCGTGGGAGGACGTTTTCGCTTACGGCGATATCGACAAGGTGAACAACTTTTTCCCGCGCTCGGGTTTTCTGCCGCGGTTCATGTTCCAGGGATGCACGCGGCTGGCGGTGAAACTGGATTTCCTTGCCGGGCTGCTGTTGAAGGCGGTCGAAGCCACCGGCGCCAAGGAGTTCCGCGGCGTGCAGGCGCAGGTGGGCGAAGTGCTGGCCTGGCGGAATCTGTTCTGGGGATTGACGGATGCGATGGCCCGCACCACCACGCCCTGGACGAACGGCTACGTTCTGCCGAATCTCGATTCCGGGCTGGCCTACCGGGTGATGTCGAACATGGCGTATCCGAAGATCAAGGAGATCATCGAAAACGTGCTGGCCAGCGCGCTGATTTACCTGCCTTCGCACGCCAACGATTTTAAGGCGCCCGAGATCCGGCCGTATCTCGAGCAGTACGTGCGCGGTTCGAACGGCTATTCGGCGGTGGAACGGGTGAAGCTGATGAAGCTGATGTGGGACGCAATCGGCACCGAATTCGGCGGACGGCACGAGCTATACGAGCGCAACTACTTCGGCAACCACGAGAGTATCCGCTTTGAAACCCTGATGGTTGCGGAGGCCATGGGCCAAACGGCAAAATATAAAGGATTTGCCGAGCAGTGCATGGCGGAATACGACCTGGATGGCTGGACGACGCCCGATTTGATTAATCCGGAGAAGCCGCGGAGCGCGGTAGGGAGTGAGTAAGGAGACAGGAGTTAGAACTCAGGCGCCGATGGGGCCCGGGGCCTTCGATACTCGGCAGTTTCGCAACGCTTTGGGGCGCTTTGCCACCGGAGTTACGGTAGTGACAACGTGTCACGAAGGCAAGATGCACGGCATGACGGCCAACGCGTTCGTGTCGGTTTCGCTCGAGCCGCCGCTGGTGCTGGTTTCGGTGGACCGGCGGGCGGCCATGCATCGCCTGTTACCGCGGACCGGGCGCTACGGCATCAGCGTGCTCGCCGAAGAGCAGCAGGCGCTGAGCAACCATTTCGCCGGACGCACGGTGGAAGGGCTGCATGTGCGGTTCATCGACCGGCTGGGCGTGCCGCTGATTGAAGGAGGAGTCGCCTGGTTCGTGGTGAAGGTGGTGGATGCGCATGTCGCCGGCGACCACACCTTGTTTATTGCGCAGGTGGAGCATTTTGAAATGGGCGAAGGGCGGCCGCTGCTCTTCTATGGCGGAAAGTACCAGCGGGTGAGGCCGGAAAAGGCGAAGCCGGCGCCTTGGCCGGAGGACGAATTTTCGCTGTTCTCGATCGGCAATATCGATCCGCCGGTGACGGAGCGCTAAGGCGCGAAGTGGCCGGATCGAGGCGCCGGTGGGCGCGGCTTGGGCACAGGGTGCGCCGCTGGCCGCGGCTTGGGTACTCGGTGCGCCGCTGGCCGCGGCTTGGGTACTCGGTGCGCCGCTGGGCGCGGCTTGGGCTGCCTGCGTTTTGATTTTCGTGTTTCAGAGCCGATTTATCTTCATTATTCGACGGGCGGGAGCGCGTCCTGGGAGTTCTGGGCGGCGTTTGGACCGGCGGCCGCGACGGGGGAGGGGGCGAGACCGAGGTTCGTGGGGGGCTCGGAGGAATCGGCGCGGAACGAAGCCAATTTTGACGCGGCCTGGCTATCAATGGCGGCCGGTTCCGGCGCGGCCGTCTCGCCGGTGGCGCGGGCGGCGGCGTGCTTTTGGAGTTCTTTGAGGGCGCGGTAATAGGAGCGCTCGACGCTGTCCAGGCGGCGGTAGAAGCGGGCGAGGCGTTTGGCTTCCTTGGAATCCGGATCCAAAAAGGCATCTTCACTCCACAGCCTGGGCTGGATTTTGCGCAGGCGGCGGAGTTCCCAATCGGCGGTGACGAGAGTATCGAGGAGGGCGATTTCGACCGGGCTCGCGGGCTGGAACTGCAAGCGGTAATTTTCGGCCAGGGCCTCGAGTTCGGCGGCGTCTTCGCCGGGGATAATGAGCGATTTGGCGTCGAGGCCGGATTTGAGAGCGTTGAAGCGAGTGACGGCGAGTCCGGCGGGCGACGGGCCGGTGCTTTTGGCGGCGTTGAGCCGGTTGGCGGCGAGTTGCGCGAGTGTAGCCATGGGACTTCTCCTGGTTTGGGTTGGCAGGCGAAAGCGCCTGCCTCACTTCCTCCTTAACATGGCGACAGAACGGGATATTCGGGGAAATGGAGTAAGTGGTTTCTAATCAGTGAAAAAATTGGCAAAAAAACCTGTGACTGAAAGAGATCGGGGCCTGCCGTACAGGCGGATGCCTTACGCGAAAGCCCCGTGATTCGCCCGCCGAACTAGGCGAATTTCCGGCCCGGATTCTAAGCTCCTTTTGCGCCCCCGGCTCTCCGCTTTTTCCCGATGAGGAGAGCATATGGTCCGAGGGCTTGGCTTCCGATGCCTTACAGGAGCGTTCGCGATCCTGTGCCTGTTTGCGTGCCGTTTAGAGGGGCAGGCGGGGTTGGATTTCGAGAAGCTGCGCCCGGCAAACCGGCTGCGGGGGCCGATTGATGAGACCGCGCGCGTGCGGTTGCGCGGGAACCGGCATCCGCTGGCGCGGGCGGAGTACGATGCGGGGCGGATGGCGCCGGAGGAGCCGCTGGAGCGAATGATACTGGCGCTGGCTCCGGACGGCGCGCAGCAGCAGGCGCTCGAGGAGTTGCTTCGGGCGCAGCAGGATCCGCAATCGCCGTGGTACCGGAAATGGCTCACGCCAGAGGAGTTTGGGACCCGATTCGGGGTTTCCGAGAGCGACTTCGAGGCGGTGGCCAATTGGCTGGAAGAGAAGGGGTTTCAGGTGGAGCCGATGGCCGCGGGGCGGCGCGTGGTGGTGTTTAGCGGGACGGTGGGGCAGGTGGAGTCGGCATTTCACACCGAGATGCACCGGTACCGGGTAAGGGGGGAAATGCACCACGCGAATGCGAGCGATCCGGAGATCCCGGCGGCGCTGGCGCCGGTGGTTAGCGGGTTCGTCTCGCTGCACGATTTTTCCGCCAGGCCGATGCACGCCGCCGAGCCACTGCGCCTGGCGATGGGGATGGCGCAAGCCACGCCGGCATTCACCAGCGGCGGATCGCATTACCTGGCGCCGGCGGACTTCGCCACCATTTACGATTTGGGGCCGCTCTATGCGAGCTCGACGAACGGCGCGGGCTACACCGTGGCGATTGTGGGGCGGAGCAATATCAATCTTTCCGATGTGGCCACGTTCCGCAATCTTTTCGGGCTGCCGGCCAACACGCCGAAGGTGATTCTGGCGACCGGGACCAATCCGGGGCTGGTATCGGGCGATCAGGAGGAAGCCACGCTGGACGTGGAATGGTCGGGGGCGGTGGCGCGGAACGCCACGGTGGAACTGGTGATTGCCGGCTCGACGGCGGCTTCCGACGGGGTCGACCTGGCGGCGCTGTATGCGGTGAATCAGAACCTGGCGCCGGTGCTGAGTGTGAGCTTCGGGGCGTGCGAGGCGGCCATGGGCGGGGCGGGCAACCAATTCATGAATGCGCTATGGCAGCAGGCGGCGGCGCAGGGCATGAGCGTGTTCGTAGCGGCGGGGGATAGCGGCGCGGCGGGCTGCGACGATCCTTCGGAAAGCACGGCGACCGCGGGGCAGGCGGTGAACGGGCTGTGCTCTTCGCCGTACAGCACGTGCGTGGGGGGGACGGAATTCAACGATACCGCCAATCCGGCGCTCTACTGGTCATTCGGAAATTCGAGCGGGTATGGCTCGGCGCTCAGCTACATTCCGGAGACGGTATGGAACGAGAGCGGGAGCGTGGCGGGCGGTTCGGGTTTGTGGGCGGGCGGCGGCGGCGCGAGCATCGTGTATGCAAAGCCGGCTTGGCAGAGCGGAAACGGGGTGCCCGCGGGAGGCCAACGCTACGTGCCGGACGTTTCGCTGGCGGCCGCGGGACACGATGGATACCTGGTTTGCCTGAACGGGCAATTCTGGGTATTCGCGGGGACTTCGGCGGCGGCGCCTTCCTTTGCGGGAATTGCGGCGCTGGCGGCGGCGCGCGAAGGGGCGCGGCAGGGCAACGTAAATCCCACGCTGTACGCACTGGCGGCGCAGCAGGCGAGCGGGGGGACGGCGGTGTTTCACGATACGACGGCGGGGAATAATTCGGTGCCGGGGGTAAAGGGGTTCAGCGCCAGCGCGGGATACGATCCGGCGAGCGGGTTGGGGTCGGTAGACGCAAACCTGCTGGTGAATGCATGGGGGAATGCGACGAAGCCGACGCCGGCGTTTCAGCTTTCGGCGGGGACGACGGCCGATTCGATTACACAGGGGGCCAGCGGCAGCTTGAAGCTGACGGTGACGGTGAGCGGAGGTTTCCATTCGGCGGTGAGCTTTTCGGCGGGGACGTTGCCCGCGGGCCTGACGGCGGCATTCGCGCCCGCATCGCTGGCGGCGCCGGGATCGGGATCGAGCAGCCTGACCCTGACGGCGGCGGCGCAACTCGCCACCGGAGTTTATAACCTGACGCTCACGGCCAGTGGAGGAGGAATCAGCCAGAGCGTGCCGCTGGCGGTGACCATCGCGCCGCGGTGCGCCTACATTTTGAATCCGGCGAGCGCGCAGCAGCCGGCAGGGGCGGGTAGCTATGCGGTTACGGTAGCGGCGGCCGCGGGTTGCACGTGGACGGCGGTGAGCAACGCATCGTGGATCACGGTAACCGGCGGGGTTTCGGGCAGCGGGAACGGGCAGGTTTCTTACGCGCTGGCGGCAAATTCCGGCGCCACGCGCACGGGCAGCCTGACAATTGGGGGCGAGGCGTTCCAGATCGTGCAGACGGGACCGAGCGGGACGTTCACGCTCCAGCCGGCTTCGATGAACGCGGCCGCGAGCGGAGGAATGGGGATGCTTTCGATCACGGCGCCCGGGCCGAATACGCCCTGGACCGCGCAAAGCAACGTTCCCTGGATCACGATCGACGGAGCGGCCTCAGGGAGCGGCAACGGGTCGATCGTGTACACGGTGGCCGCCAACAGCGGGACGGCGGCGCGCACGGGAGCGCTTCTGGTGGCGGGAGTGGCGTTTACGGTGACGCAGGCGGGGGCGCAGCCGGGTTGCAACTACAGCGTCCGGCTGGGCGCGATTACGGCCTTCGGCAGCGGCTTTACGGGGTCGGTCTCGGTGACCGCGGGCAGCGGCTGCAACTGGACGGCGACGACCGGCGTTCCGTGGATCAGCATCGTTTCCGGATCTCCGGGCACGGGCAACGGGGTGGTGAACTTCACAGTGCAGCCCAACACGGCGCTCACCTCGCGCACGGGCGGGCTGACGGTGGCGGGATATTCAATTGCATTGACCGAGGCGGGAATGCGCGCGGCCGCGCGGGTGATGGGGCAGTGACGGCGCGCTAAATAAACATCTCTTCGTCCTGCGTAGCGTGCTCTACCGAAGAGCGGCGGGAACCATGGATGAGCGTGGAAACGGCGGCGGAAATCGCCGCGCCGATGGCGTTCGCTTCGCGCACGGGGCGCATGGCGGCGCGGCGGACGTTTTCGCCCACCTGCTCCACCTGTTCCACGGTGTGGTCGACCGAGCGATCGATTTGTGCGATGCGGGCGCGGGCGCGGGTGCTGGCGTCATCGAGCAGGCTGCCCAGATGGTCAACCTGCTCGCGGCCGGATCTTACGATGGCCGCGGCCTGGGTGCTCATTTCGGCGATGCGCGGGCGATTCTCTTCGAGGATGAGGTGCGTGGAGGCCAGGATGGCGGTGACCTTGTCTACAGCCGGCCCGGCCTTTTCGACCACCGGCACGGCTTTTTCGAGCACCGGGCGGACTTTTTCGAGCGTCGCCGCGGCCTGCTCCGCCAACGGTTTCATCTTGTCAATGACCGGCATCGCCCTGGTAGTCACCGCGTCCCCCATTTCAATCAGGGTGGCGACTTTTTGCTGCATTTTGCGCAGCACGACGAACAAAGCGATCACGACGATACTTTGCACTACAAAGGCAATGCAGGCGAGAGTGACCGCCACGGCGACGATGTTCCGAAACAATTCCTCGGACATTTCCTGGCCCCGCGGGGTTAGTGGGCGGAGGTCTCGGAATCGCCGCCCCGCGGGGGACGGGGTACTTCCGGGTTGACGGTTTCGCGGTAGGCCTGCCGGCCGGCTTCCATGGCTTCCGAAAAGGTTTCCCTTTGCCGGCTGATGACATCCCGGCCACGGTCTACCCATTCGGAGGCGGCTTGCCGCAGGTCCTCGCCGCGCTGCTTGAGGAAGTCGGATCCCTCGTTGGCTTTGTTTCGCAGATAATCCCGCGTCTCCGCGCCGGATTTGGGGGCCAAGAGCATTCCGATGCCAACTCCCACGCCCAGACCCAACAGGAAGCTCGACAAGCTGTTCTTATCCATGTAGTTCTCCTATGTGTTCGCGGTTTCTCAAGAGTGGGAACCCGCCCGCGTGAGGCCAATTCCAGTATACTCCCCAGTGAAACCATTTATGACCGAACGCAAGCCGCGATTGCTGGATGACGATGCACTGTGGTCGTACGCACTGCGGCTGTTGGCCGGGCGGGCGCACTCGCAAGGCGAATTGCGGGAAAAGTTGCGGCGCCGGGCGGCGCGGGCGAGCGCGGTGGACGAGGCCATGGCGCGCCTTAAAGAGGATGGATACCTGGACGACCGCAAGTTCGCCGAGGGATTCGCGGCGGCCCGGCTGGCCAGCGAGAAGCTCGGCCGGGGGCGCGTGGTCCGCGACCTGCGCCTGCGGCGGGTGGCGCCGGCCTTAGCGGAACAGACAGTCGCGCAGGTATACCGCAACGTGAATGAGGAGGCGCTGATCGAACAGTGGGTGCGGCGCAAATACCGGCTGACGCCGCCCGAGAACCTGTTCCGGGAAGAAAAAGAGATGGCGTCGGCCTATCGCCGCCTGTTGCACGCCGGCTTTCGTTCAGGCGATATTCTGCGGGTACTCAAACGGTTCGCGCGAAACCCGGAACTGCTAGAGACCTTCGAGCCCCCGGAGGATTCCTTCGAAACGGAATGACTCCGCGCAGACCGGAGTGCGGGCGAAGGCGAACTCCTCCACCACGCGTCCGCCGATGAGATGCTCCTGGATGATGCGCTCGAGCACTTCCGGATTGGCGGAGTGATACCAGACGCCTTCCGGGTAGACCAGGGCGATCGGCCCCTGCTCGCAAATCCGCAGGCAATTGGCGCGGGTGCGGTAGATGCGGTCCTGAAGCTTCAGTTCGGCCATGCGGCGCTTGAGATAATCCCAGGCCCCGGTGCCCGCTTCGGCGGTGCAGCACTTGGGCTTGGCCTGCTCGGCGCACAGGAAAATGTGGCGCTGAATATCGGGGATATGCAGGTTTTGCGCGATCTGTTGCAGTCTTGGCACATCGGCCATGAATTTTAATCTCCTTTGGGTCGCGGCCGCGCGGCAGCGCCGGTATCGAGGTCCTGGCTGGTATGAAAGTAATTGTCGTTGCGGGCGAATCCGGAAATGGCCGCGACTAGGTTTTCGGGGAACATCTGAATCGAGGAATTGTAGTGCTCTAAGATTTCATTGTATTTGCGGCGCTCGACGGCGATGCGGTTTTCGGCTCCCTCGAGATCCTCTTCAAGGCGCGCCAGTTTGCCGGAGGAGCGCAGCGCGGTTTGGCCCTCGGTGAGCACGAGCAAACGGGAAAGGGCATTGGAAAGGCGGTCGTTAGCGGCGAATTTTTCCGCGGGCGAACGGCCGTGGAGCAAGCCCGCGCGGGCCTGGTCCAGATCGCGGAAAACGGCGGAGGCGGGCGCGGGTAAGGCGCCGAGCGACTGTTCGAAGCCGGGAATGAGTTCGGCCCGGTGAGTGAGGGCCCGATCAACCTCGATCCACTCCGAGTCGATGGCGTGCCGCTCCGCGATCAGCCTTTGGCGCACATGGAGCAGCCCACTGGCGGCGGCGAGGACGATTCCGGCGGCAGCGACGCCATAGAGCAGTGCGGCCCTCATGAGCCGGGCTCCGGCGCGGCAGCGGCATCCAGGCCGGCATCCAGGCTATCAACCGCCTGGACGACTCTGCCGATGGTTTCGAGGTATGGGCCGAGCAGCGCGGCCGCATCTACCTGGCGGGGCGGGCAGCGCCCTTCGCGCAACTCCAGGAGCTTTTCGAGAGGCCGGCGATCGATACCGAAGGTGGCGGCGGCGCGCTCCACGATTTCCCGCTTTTGGGGCGGGACGTCCACGCCGGAGAGCGCCAGGGCGTGGCGGAACAGGACGCAAAAGGTGGAAACGGAATCGGCCAGCAGGCGGCGCAGCAGGTCGTCATGCGACATCATTCCCGCGGCCTTCTGGCGCAACCGGAACAGCTTGGCGCGAAGCTCGCGTTGCACCTGCATACGGTATAGAGACGTGGCGCGGGTGAGGTCGATTACGAGGCCGGAGAGGACATCTTTTCCGTAGAGCAGGCGGTGCTGCCGGCGGATATCCAGGAACTCGATTGCGAAACAATCGGCGGCGGCGGCCATTTCGGATTCGGAGAGCAGCAAGGGCGAGGGATTGCCTTGGCCGCGCCACCAGCGGAACAGGTCCTCGCAGGCGGCCAGTTCGCGGGGCGTAACGGCGGCGAGCACGCAAAGGACGTTGATATCGGAATATTTGGGATGGTGATCGGAGCCGGCGGCCGATCCATAGAGCACAACGGAGACGAGCCTTTCGGCAAAGGCCCGTTGCAGCTTGGCGGCGAGTTGCCGGGGCAGTTGTTGGAGGAGGTCCGGCACGGCTTACCAGTCGGCGGCGGCCCCGCCGCCGAAGCCTCCGAAACTATCGCCGGAATCGTAGCCGCCGAATCCGCCGCTGCCGCGGCTGCCCCAGTTGGACCGGTGGTGGAGATTGCTCAAACCGTTCAGAAAGCCGGGGTGGCGCGCCCAGAAGCCGTGGTTTCCAGGGCCGGCATAGCCATGCGTTCCGCCGCTGAGGAGCAGCCAGGCGAGGAGCACGAGCGCTCCGGGCAGAACGGCCCAGGGGACCGAATCCCAAATGGTGGGGCGCATGTGGCGGGGCAAGGAGGCGCTGAGTTTCACCCGCTTGCCGCGTGCGATGGCGTTCCCCAAAGTGGCCGCGGCGGCCATGAGGGCTTCGCCATAACGCCCGCTGCGCAGGGCCGGGCGCATTTCTTCCAGAAGGCGAGCGTGCAAGCCGCCGGGAAGAATCGCGTCCATACCGCTGGCGGCTTGGAGAGCGCTGCCGCGGTCGCCAATCGACAGAAGCAGCAGAACGCGCTGGTCAGGCGCGCTGTTTTGGGCCGCGGCGCTGTTTTCGGCCGAGCTTTTGCCGGCGGTCCAGGCGCGAAAAATGGCGGCGGCGACTTCATCGGCCGGTTCGCCTTGGAGCGAGGGAACCGTCACCAGGGCGATCCGCGCTCCGGTGGCCTGCTCGACGCTCTTGCAGTAATTTTCGATCTGCCGCCGGGTGGCGGCGCCGGCTACACCCGCGAAATCGCCGAGGCAGGCTTGCGGCTTATAGGCGTTCCAGTCCACTGCTCCCGCAACCAGCGTGGACAGCGCCGCCAGAATGCTTAGCCGCGGATAGATGTACATGCGGACTTTTTAGTGTAGCGAAAACGCTTTTCGCGGGTCTTTGGGGCCGTGATCGGCCTGGCCTTAGGATAAATACAGATGCCTCGAAACGTGGAGATGAAGGCTCGCCTGCGCGACCCCGGCCGCGCGGAGCAGATCGCCGCGCGGCTGAGCGGCACGAGCGGCGAGGCGATCCACCAGGTGGATACATTCTTTGCCTGCGAACGGGGGCGGCTGAAATTGCGGATCCTCGGGTCCGATTCCGGCGAACTGATTCTCTACGAGCGGCCCGACCTGGCGGGCGCGCGGACTTCGCGGTACCTCATCGCGCGCACGCCCGATCCGGTGAATTTACACAAGATCTTGAGTGCCGCTCTGGAAACCACCGGCACAGTCATCAAGGCGCGGCGCCTGTTTCTGGTGGGACAAACGCGCGTGCATATCGACGCGGTCGAAGGTCTGGGGAGTTTTCTGGAACTCGAAGTAGTGCTCGGTTTCGGGCAGGGCGAAAGCGAAGGGAAGCAGATCGCGGAACGGTTGCTCGCGGAATTCGAAATCGCGCCGGACCAACTGATCGCGGAAGCCTACGTCGACCTGTTGCGGAAGAAGGCTCGCGGCGCGTGAGGCGGCTGGTGATCCGGCCGGGCGCAATCGGGGATCTGATCGTTTCGCTGCCCGCGCTCGAAAGCCTGAAAACGGATTACCTCGAAATCTGGGTGGCGGGTCCGAACGTGCCGCTGGTGCGGTTCGCCGACCGGGTGCGGGCGATCGCTTCCACCGGGCTCGACCTGCTGGGTGTGACGCAAACGCCGGAAGGATTGATCGAGACGCTGCGCGGCTTCGATTCCATCGTTTCCTGGTATGGGGCGAACCGCCCTGAATTTCGACAACTGGTGGCTTCGCTCGGCCTGCCCTTCACGTTCCACCGCGCGCTGCCGGCGGAAGGCGAGGGGCGGCATGCAACCGATTTCTATCTGGAGCAGGTGGGCGCGCCTTGCGGGGCGATTCCCTCGATTTGCTGCAAGGCGGCGCGCGAGAATTTCGCCGTGATTCATCCCTTTTCCGGTAGCCCGCGCAAGAACTGGCCGCTCGAAAAATTCCGGCGGCTGGCGCGAGGATTGGAGCGCACGATGGAGGTGCGCTGGTGCGCCGGGCGGGAAGACCCGCCGCTTCGAGGCGCGGTGTTTTTCGAAGACCTTTATGAGCTGGCGTGCTGGCTGGCGAAGGCGCGGCTCTACGTGGGAAACGATTCCGGCATCACTCATCTGGCCGCGGCTGTAGGCACGCCGGTGCTGGCGCTGTTCGGGCCGACCGATCCGGCGGTGTGGGCGCCGCGGGGGCCGCACGTGCGCGTGGCGCGGTGGAACCCGGAGTTAGCATAAAAGAAATGCCGGAAAATCGCTTAGGCAACGGCTCGCTGACGGTCGCGGCCCGGTCTAATCGGGGCCGCGCGCGTAAGCAAGCGGTTTGGATAGGATTGGTAATCTTCGCGGCCAGCGGTCTCGCGCAGACCGCGCCCGTGCCGCAAAAGACGTTGGTCGGGATCCTCCGCTCTCCCGGAGGCAGTGCGACCGGCCTGGTCCAGTTGCGCGCGCCGAGTTTCCAAAGCCTTTCGCCGCGCGAGCAGGCGCTGGCTTACTGGCTGAGCGAGGCCGCCATCGCGATCGATCCGATCGTCTACGACCAGAACTCGCGGTATGGGCTGCGGCAGAAACGGCTGCTCGAAGGAGTGATGCGCGCGTCGCCGGATATACCCGCGTTCGGCAAGATCCGCGAGTACAGCGAGCTTTTCTGGGCAAATCGCGGCAACCATAACGATCAGACCGCGCAGAAGGTGATGCCGGAGTTCACTTTCGAGGAACTGCGGAAGGCCGCGAGCGCGGCCCTGGCCGGAGGCCAGTACAAAAGGGCCGCATACGGTTTGCCGCCGATCGCTTCGCGGGCGGATCTCGACCGCGAACTGAACCAACTACGGCCCTCCATCTTCGATCCGGCATTCGAGCCGACGATTACGGCCAAAAGCCCGCGCGGCAACCTGGATATTCTGCAAGCGAGCGCGAACAATTTTTATTCCGGCGTCAGCCTGGCGGACCTGAAGGGTTTTCACGAGATGCATCCGCTGAATTCGCGGCTGGTGAAAACCAAGGATGGCAAGCTGGTGGAAGAGGTATACCGCGCCGGAACGCCGGATGGCAAAATTCCGCCGGGCCGCTATGCGCTGTTCCTGGGCAAGGCGATCGGGTATCTCGAAAAAGCGCGGGCCGTGGCCGAACCGGGGCAAGCCCCGGTGTTGGACGCGCTGATCCGGTATTACCAGACCGGCGATCCGGCCGACTGGATCCGCTTCGGCATCGCGTGGGTGCAAAACAACCCGCAGGTGGATTTCGCCAACGGGTTTATCGAGGTGTATCGCGATGCGCGCGCGGCGAAGGGAACCTCGCAGAGTTTCGTCACGATCACCGACCAGAAGATGACTCACCTGATGAGCACTTTGGCCGCGAACGCGCAGTATTTCGAAGACCACGCGCCCTGGCTTCCGCAATACAAGAAACAGGGGGTAAAGCCGCCGGTAGCCAAAGCGGTGGAGACGGTGGTGGAGACGGGCGATTTCCACGCCAGCACCATCGGCGACAACCTGCCCAACGAAAACGAGATTCATGAGAAGTACGGCAGCAAGAGCTTCCTGTTCACCGGCAGCACGCGCGCCATCTTCGCGGCGCGCGGCACCGGCGAGATCGACGAGTTCGCGGCGACCCCCGAAGAAAAGCGGATCAGCTACGAATACGGCGCGGAGGCCAACGACCTGATGACCGCGCTGCACGAGATCATCGGCCACGGTTCCGGCAAACTGAATCCGAAATTCCCCAATGGCACCGAAGCGCTTTTGAAAGAATATTACTCGGCGATGGAAGAGGCGCGCGCGGACCTGATGGCCCTGTGGAACATCACCGACCCCAAGTTGCGCGAGTTGGGCCTGGTCTCCAGCCCGGAAGTGGCGAAAGCCATGTACTACCGGGCCGTGCGCGTGGCGCTGACGCAGCTTCAGGCAAATCCCAAAGGCGACACCCTTGAAGAGGACCACCAGCGGAACCGGCAGTTGATCGTCAACTACATCATGGATCAAACCGGCGCCATTCGGAAAATCGAGCGTGACGGCAAAACCTATCTGGTGCTCACGGATTTCGACAAAATGCACCAGGGCGTGGGCATGCTATTGGCGGAACTGATGCGCATCAAGGCGGAAGGCGACTACCCGGCGCTGAAGGCGCTGATGGACAAATACGCGGTGCACTTCGACCCGGCCCTGCGCGACCAGGTGATCGCCCGCTATAAGAAGCTCGATATCCCGGCGTATTGGGAAGGCGTCCACGCCGTGCTCACGCCGCAGCTCGACGCGGGGGGCAATGTAAAGTCAGTCGCGATTTCGTACACGAACGATTTCGTGAAACAGCAGCTCGGGTTCGCGGAGATGTACCGGTAGGGCAGGGGGATATCGAGGCGCGGTAATCACGGGACAAGAGTTGCCGGTACGAGGTCGGCAGTCTCGCCGGCTAAGGCAGCTCGATCCTGGCCCGCCGCCCGGCGATCGCCGAGGTGAGCGCAAGTTGTGGCGGACGGCGGCTTGGGATGTGCTGAAGCCGATCTATCGCGCGGCGACCAGCGAAAAGGCCCAGCAGCAGTTAGCAACCTTTGCGGAGGAATGGGATGGCCGGTACCCGAGCATCAGCCAGATTTGGCGGCGGAACTGGGAG
>Ga0070737_10003714_pt1 | contig 16099 bp, 12 predicted proteins | sample Coa_R1_10_FD_66438 | JGI IMG/M metagenome (GOLD analysis project Ga0070737, IMG submission 66438) | Surface soil microbial communities from Centralia Pennsylvania, which are recovering from an underground coalmine fire - Coalmine... | ecosystem: Environmental > Terrestrial > Soil > Unclassified...
TTCGCCTACGATGACGAGGGAGTAGCCGCGCAATGCACGCCCATCATCCAGAACGGCCTTTTTGCCGGTTATCTCACTTCGCGCGAGTCGGCTGCGTCTGTCGGCCAGCCGCGTTCGAGCGGCGCCATGCGCGCCGACGGCTGGAATCGCATTCCCCTCATCCGCATGACCAACGTCAGCCTGCTGCCCGGAAAAGGGAAGCTGGAGGATCTGATCGCCGATACGGATGACGGCATTTATATGGAGACCAATCGAAGCTGGTCGATCGATGACCGTCGCTATAACTTCCAGTTCGGAACGGAAATCGGGTGGGAGATCAAGCATGGCAAGAAGACCCGAATGCTGAAGAACCCCAGCTACGGCGGCATCACAACCGAGTTCTGGAATTCCTGTGACGCGATCTGCGGTCTGGAGGAGTGGGTGCTTTGGGGCACGCCCAATTGCGGCAAAGGCCAGCCGATGCAGACCATGGGCACGGGTCACGGAGCGTCTCCGGCGCGCTTCCGCAAAGTAAAGGTCGGCGTCGCCTACCAAGGCAATTGAGAGATTTTTTCATTGTTTCATTGATTCGATGAAACAATGACGCAATGAATCCATGACTTTATCTCGCCAATCTGCAGACGAACTTTTCAGCAAGGTGCTGAAGTATTCCCGCGCGGAAGAGACCGAAGCGTCGGTGACTGGAACCTCTTATTCCCTGACGCGCTTCGCCAACAATACCATCCACCAGAACGTTTCCGAGGAGGACATCAACCTTTCCGTGCGCGCCGTGGCAGGCCAGCGCACAGCGCGGGCGAGCACAAACAAGCTGGATGATCAATCGATCCGCGAGGTGTGTGAGGCAGCTCTGGCGCTGGCCTCGCTTCAGCCGCCGAACCCGGACCTGCTCCCAATGCCGGGCCCGCAGATGTATCGGGCCATTGACCGTTACGATGGGGAAACTGCGCTGTTGAGCCCCCAAACACGCGCTGGAACCGTGCGCAAAGTGATCCAGCGCGCGGAAAAGGATGGCTTGACCGCTGCTGGCGTTTTTTCAAGCGGCTGCACGGTGCATGCGCTTTACAACTCTCGGGGCCTCGCGGCATTTCATGAAGAGTCCATCTCCGAGTTTTCGGTGACGATGCTTGGTGAAACAAGTTCCGGCTGGGCGAAGAAGACTGGCCCGCGACATCAGGCGCTCGAAATTGATGCGCTTGCGGATCGCGCTGCCCGCAAAGCCCTGCGGAGCCGAGAGCCGCGCGAGGCGCCGCCCGGGAAATATACGGTGATTCTGGAACCTTCGGCGGTGATGGATCTGCTCGGATTCTTGCTGCTGGACTTCGGCGGCCTTTCCGTTTATGAGAAACGGAGTTGTTTTACCGGGCGGGTGGGCGAAAAGGTTTTTGGCGAAAACGTTCAGATTCGAGATGATGTGTTCCATCCCTCGTCAGGCGGCGCTCCATTCGACGGTGAAGGCGTGCCGCGCCAGCGCGTCTCGCTGGTGGAGAATGGCGTGCTGAAGAACCTGGTTTATTGCCGTGAAACAGCGCATAAAATGGGCACGCAGCCAACGGGTCACGGTTTTCCCCTGCCGAACGAATATGGCGAAGCGCCGCTGAACCTGGTGGTGGAAGGGGACCACGCCAGCGAAGAGGAAATGATTCGTTCGACTGAGCGCGGCCTGCTGGTGACGCGCTTCTGGTACATCCGTGAAGTGGATCCTTATGCCAAGATTCTGACCGGAATGACTCGCGACGGGACTTTCTGGATTGAAAACGGAGAGGTGAAATACGGCGTCAAGAATTTCCGCTTCAACCAGAGCATCATCGAGATGCTGAATCAGGTTGAAATGATGAGCCCGCCCGAGCGCGCTGCCGGGGAAGAGTCCATTGAGATGGTGGTTCCGAAAATGAAGATTCGGGAGTTCAACTTCTCATCCCTCACCAAGTTCTGAAAAAATTCTGCGTTCTTCATTTCCCAACAAGCCGCGAGATGCCTCGCTGTGCCTGGCGTGATGTCCCGGGGATTTTGTTGTACCTTTCTGAGCAGCCGATTGCGAGTGGCCTGCGATCCATCGGAAGTGCTATCATCGACTGTAGATTCATGGCGCTATCGTCTAGGGGTTAGGACGTGAGATTCTCAATCTCAAAACCCGGGTTCGATTCCCGGTAGCGCTACCAACCGCTGGCATGCTGTGGCGGGCGATTGGGCGTTTGCTTCTCTCGACTTTGGGTGACTTCGATGGACCTCGAAAAAGCAATGCAGTTCGTGATCGAACAACTCGCGCGGCTGGAGGCTGCTGCGGCTAAACACGATGAGCAGATCGCGCAGAACGCAGTCCAGATCGCGCAGAACGCAGTCCAGATCGAAAAGAACACCACCCAGATCGCGCAGAACACCGCTCAGATTGCCAGCGTTACGGATTTGGTCGGGCGGCTGGCCCAATCCGAAATTGTTCTCACCGAAAGAATGGACAAAGGATTTCGGGAATTCCGGGAGATCCTGGCGCAGACCGATTACAAACTCAATGCGCTGATCGATACCGTAGATAAACTTGTGCGGCGCAACGGCAACACCCCCAAGGTTTAGCCCAAGCTGAACTGGAGGGCTTTCACGCGCTGCCATTCATCAGGCGAAGGGATGCCGGCCAAGTTCCAGAGCGCGGTCGGCCAGATGGCGCTTGAGTTCGATGGTATCAACCGGCGAGCGCTTCAGAAAGCGGCGGAGCAATGCGAAGTAGGATCGTAACGTATCGCCTTCCGCAATCCGAGGCAGAACGCGGCGGGCCTCCATTTCCACACGGTCCGCTGCCTCATGAATATAACAGCGCGCTGCTTCGCAATGGAACCTGGCCATCTCCTCTGATTCTCTGGAGAGCTTTTTCCGGGCGCGGAGCAAAGCGCTTTCCATGGCATAGACTTCTATAATCACATTGCTGAGCCCGCCGATCACTTCCTGTTCTTCTGAAAGCGCTTGCAGATATTTCTGCACAGCCGCGCCTGCCACAAGCAGCGCCACGCGCTTTGCGCCTTCGACCAATCGGGTCTCAGCGGCCAGCATCCCGCCCTCCTCTTCATCCGGGCTTCCCGAGCCAAGCACCTCATCCAGAACTCGCTGAGCCGCCGGGATCAGCGCCAGTTCGCCCTTCATGGATCTTTTCAGCAGCATGTCCACGATCAACAGGCGATTGATTTCGTTGGTTCCTTCAAAGATGCGGTTGACGCGCTGGTCGCGATAAGTTCGTTCCACTTCGTAATCCGCGCTGAACCCGTACCCTCCGAAGATCTGCACCGCCTCATCGGCCACGTCATCCAGCGCTTCGGTCCCTGCCACTTTGAGAATAGAGCATTCGACGGCATATTCCTGCAGGGCTTCCAGGATCTGGCGGGCGGCCTCGGGAGCGCCCTGGTCCACGCCTTCCAGCAACATGTCGATCATGCCCGCCGTGCGGTAGGACATGCTCTCGGCGGCGTAAGTGCGCGCGACCATCCTGCCCAGCTTTTCCTTGATCATTCCGAAGTCGGCGATAGGTCGCCCGAAGGCCTGGCGTTCTTTGGCCCACTGGAGGGTTGGCATCATCAGGATTTTGCAGCCGCCGATGCAGCCCGCGCCCAATTTCAGCCGTCCCATGTTGAGAATGTTGAAGGCAATCTGATGCCCCTTGCCGATTTCGCCTAGAACATTTTCAACAGGCACTGGCGCATCTTCCAGGTTCAACGGAGTGGTGGAGGATCCCCGAATGCCCATTTTATGTTCCTCAGCGCCGGGTGAAACGCCGTGAAAGTTCCGCTCCACAATAAACGCCGTGAACTTTTCGCCGTCGATCCGGGCGAACACGATGTAGATATCCGCGATGCCGCCGTTGGTAATCCACATCTTGGCGCCGTTCAAAATGTAGCGCTTTCCATCCGGGCTCAACGTGGCTCTGGTTTTGCAGTGCAGTGCGTCAGAAGCAGAGCTCGCCTCGCTCAAACAATAGGCGCCCACCCATTCGCCGCGCGCAAGCCTGGGAACATATTTCTGCTTTTGAGCTTCCGTGCCGAAAAAAGCGATGGGCAGGATGCCGATGCCTGCTTGTGCGCCAATTGTGGAAGCCCACGCTCCATCGCGCGCCATTTTTTCCGAAATGATGATGGAAGATATTTTGTCAAGCTCCAGGCCGCCGTATTTTTGGGCAACGTCCGTGGCCAGCAAGCCCAACTCGCCGGCTTTCTTCAGAAGCTCGCGCAGCAGGCCGGGCTTTTTTTCTTCAATCTCCTTCAGGCGAGGAATAATCTCGCGCTGAACGAATTCTTCCGCCGTCTGCGCAATCAGCCGATGCTGGTCGGTTAAATCCTCAGGGGTGAAGACTTCTTCCGGCTTCCGGGTTTCGATCAGAAAGCTGCCGCCTTTGATGACAGCGGGAATTGAACTCATGGTTGTGGTCATTCGAGCTCCGCGTTCAAATCAGAGATTTGGCATCTCGGCCCTCAGGCTTGCAGATTTTCAAAGATTCCTGCCGCGCCCATGCCGCCGCCCACGCACATGGTGACCATGCCGTAGCGCGCTTTTCGCCGCTTCAATTCTCCCAGCAGGGTTGCAGTCAGTTTCGCGCCCGTGCAGCCCAACGGATGCCCCAGGGCAATGGCGCCGCCGTTCACATTTGTCCTCTCCGGGTCAAGGCCCGCAACTTTCATCACGCTCAGCGCCTGGGCGGCGAAGGCCTCATTGAGCTCGATCAAATCAAGATCGTGCAGCCGGAGGCCCGCGAGCTTCAAAGCCTTGGGGATCGCTTCAACTGGCCCAATGCCCATCTCCTCAGGCAGTGTTCCGGCGGTGGCATAACTTACAAAGCGGGCCAGAGGTTTGATTCCCAGAGCCTCGGCCCTCCGGGCTGACATCACCGCGGCCGCCGCGGCCCCATCACTGGTCTGTGAGGAATTGCCCGCGGTCACCGTCCCATGCGCATGAAAAACAGGCTTCAGCTTGGTCAGAGCTTCAAGCGAAGTATCACGGCGCGGACCTTCGTCGGTGGCAAAGGCTATCTTTTGAGTTTTGGGTTTTGCGCCTCCATTAAGACCAACCTCGATCACTTCCAGGGGGGCGATCTCGTCCTTAAATTTACCTGCATCAATCGCTGTGATCGCCTTTTGATGGCTGCGCAGCGAGAACTCATCCTGCTGCTCGCGCGTGATCTGATGCTTGCGGGCAAGATTTTCGGCAGTGAGCCCCATATTGAGATAAGCATCGGGGTAGGTCTCAACAAGCGTGGGATTGGGAGAAAAGTGATGGCCGCCCATTGGAACCAGACTCATGCTTTCCGTGCCGCCAGCGATCAGGACCTCGCCGAACCCCGCCATGATGCGCTCCGCGGCCAGGGCAATGGATTGGAGCCCAGAGGAGCAGAAGCGATTGATCGTCATGGCCGAACAAGCGACCGGCAAGCCGGCGCGCAAGGAGGCAATGCGCGCAACATTATTTCCCTGCTCAGATTCGGGCATGGCGCAACCGAGGATCACATCCTCAACTTCTTTCGGATCAAGTTGAGGAACTCGGCGAAGGACTTCCCGGATGACCGCAGCGGCCATATCGTCTGGCCGCGTGTTCCGCAGAGTGCCCCGCGGAGCTTTGCCCACGGCTGTCCGAGCGATTGAAACTATCCAGGCTTCTTGCATGACGCCCTCTCAAATGAAGGTCGTACATCTTGACCTTCGGTATAGCGGTAGCTCATAAGTACCATTTTGTCCGATCCGTCCAGTCGAATTTCCCCTCGTTTGCATTCGTGTTGGTCATGTCAAATTCGCTTCCCAATTGATCTTTGTAGTGCAGGCGCCTGGTTCTTCCCTTGATGTCATGACGAACGTTCCAGGCAGTCATGTTTTCAACCACGATCGGATTTCTTCCGTCGCCTCCGGTGAGATATTCAGCCTTAAATCCGCCCCTTCCAGCGATGCTGACCTCAGCTCCTTGCTTTCCTATCGCCTGAGTAATACGAGCCGTCTCGAAGTGAATGAACGACGGCATCCGCCATCGCAATGCCTCGGAGATATGCGCTGCAATTCTCTGAAGCGCTGCGGCTTGTATCGGCGTCGCGCGATCATCGATGTACCACACGATAGCTTTCTCGCCATGGCCGCGAACCAGATGCAAGCCATTAAGCTTCACTCTTCCGTAATGGCCTTTTTGAATGTTGAGCGAGGCGATGGACCAGCAGTAAGGGTGCGAAGCGTGGCTATGGAAATTGCAACCACAGGGCACGCTACAGGTACAAGCCTCGCTCAACTCACCTTTGATCTCCCAATGCGGTTCCTTGCCACGGGCTGAATCGGCAGCCAATGTAATTGCCGGAAGGAGGAATAAACTCAATATCGCAACAACCAACTCTGCGGCCTCATAGTTTGTCCCGCCTTTTTGGTAAAGCAACATCATCTCCCTCGCCAAGCGCGTATCGATGACACGCGCCATGTTTCTATCAGAAGTAGGCTGGTGTTTTGTCTGTCCAATCGAAACGGCCCATATTTGAATTTGTGCTTTTCAGATTGTATTTGTTCCCAAATGAGTCGCGGTAGTAAAGCTTCGTGGTTTTGGCCTTCACGTCATGTTGAACGTTCCACGATTGCATGTTCTCAACGACGATGGGAGTCTTGCCGTCCATTCCGATAATATAGTCGGCTTCAAATTCTCCTCGATGGCCGATTTGCAGGCGTTGGCTCTTGTTGCCGATCTCCTGAGTCACCCGGGCCGTTTGGAAGTAAATTTTGCGCTTCGCGTGGGGTTTTTGAGGCAGCACATGGCTGGCGATGGTCTTCAGCGCCGCTGCCTGTTCAGGTGTGGCGCGATCGTCGATATACCACACTGTGCTCTTTTTCCCATTTGCCCCTGCCAGGTGTAATCCATCCAAAATCACGTTGCCATAGTGGCCTTTCTGAATTTCAAGAGACATCATCGACCAGCAGTAATGGTGGGGCGAGGCGCCCGCTCCAAAGTTGCAACCGCACGGAACGCTGCAAGTACAGGCTTCTGATAGTCGGCCAATGATTTCCCAATGCGGCCCTTGCTCCCGAGTCGCGGCAGCGCCAGGAAGGATCATCGGAATCGCCAGCGTGCCCAGTATTAATAAGACAGCGCGTTTTGCTTTCAGCATGGATTTCCCCCTGGCTGTATTGGTCCCAGCGCGTTCAATTTCTCAGCGGTTTTCCCTTCTTGAGCATATGCTGGATGCGTTCCTGAGTCTTCTTTTCGCCGCAGAGACTCACAAATGCTTCGCGTTCGAGGTCCAACAGGTATTGCTCAGAGACGCGTTGCGTGGAGGTGAACTCACCGCCGCCAGAAAGCACCTTGGCCAGTTTTATGCCGATCACGACATCAAAATCCGAGATATATTCCGCGCGCCGCATCAGGTGCAGCCCGAGTTTCAGCTTGCTGTAAGCTGCCTGCCCCAGAACCAGAACATCTTCCCGTGGCTTGCCTGGGCGGTAGCCCAGCTTCACCAAGTCTAACGCCAGTTGTTTAGCCGCCGCCAACTGGCGATCACGATTCATGCAGATGACGTCCTGAGAAGAGAGATAGCCGAATTTGCGCGCCTCTTCCGCGCTGCTTGAGACTTTGGCCATGCCCAGATTCAAGAACACCTCTTTCAATGGAAGGAACAGATCGGCATCGTCAACATTGGGAACGGAATCCATAGTGCGAAGGAGCATCTCCTTGCTGCCTCCGCCGGCGGGAATGAGACCGACGCCGATCTCAACCAAACCCATGTAAGTCTCGGCAGCGGCGACTCTGCGCGCGCAATGCAGAGAAACTTCGACGCCCCCGCCCAGCGTGAGTCCAAAAGGCGCAGCGATAACGGGTTTCGGCGCGTACTTCAACGCCATGTTGGCATTCTGAAAGGAGCGGACCGCCTCATGCACTTCGTCCCAATCACCTTCCTGGATGGCAAGCAGCAATAACATCAGATTCGCGCCAGCGCTGAAGTTCGTGCCCTGGTTCCCCACTACCATCGCGTCAAAATCTTCGTCCAGCGCCTTCAGGCCGGAGTGAACCATCTGAATCGTGTCGGGGCCGATGGTATTCATTTTGGAGTGAAACTCCAGACACAAGATGCCATCGCCCAGGTCGATCAGGCTTGCGCCAGGATTCTTTTTGATTTCGCGGTTCTGAGCTTTAAGGGACGACAGCAGAAGGACGCCGGGCTGTTCTTTAAGAGCCGTGGGGCCACCGCGGTGATAGTCGAAGACTAAGGTTGAGCCGTTGGAATGGGAATAGAAGGATTTCTGCCCGGAGGCCAGAAGCTTTTCGATCAACGGCGGCGCACAGAGGTTCTGGCGACGCCAGACCTCCATGACCTGTTCAACGCCGATGGCGTCCCACAATTCAAAGATCCCGAGCTCCCAGTTGAAGCCCCAACGCATTGCGCGGTCGATGGAAACAATGTCATCTGAAATTTCTGGCATGCGCTGCGCGGTGTAATGAAATGTGCGGCCCAGAAGTTCCTGATAAAACTGTCCGACGCGATCGGAAGACTCAAACAAACTGCGCACTCGCTGCCCTGCGTCCTCAATATTCACAGCCATTTCGAGAGCCGGCAATTTAGGTTTTTGCCGCGGTCGGTATTCAAAAGTGGAGAGATCCAACGTCAGGATTTCGCTTTCTCCCTCGCGCGCCTCCTTTGACGGAAGCTTCTTGTAAAATCCCTGACGAGTCTTCTCACCTAAAAGATGACGTTCGATCATCCGGGGCACGAACTCCGGAAGGCAGAAGGCATCAAGCTGTCTTTCTTCCGGGAGCGAGTTCCGGAGGTTATTGACCACACGCGCGAAAACGTCCAGTCCGACCAGATCGAGCAGGCGAAACGTGGCTGATTTGGGCAATCCCATGGCAGGGCCGGTGAGCGCGTCAATCTCCTCGATGGAGAATCCGAAAGTTTGCATCAGCCGAAGCGTGATGCCCATTACAAACGTGCCAATCCGATTGGCGATGAAGTTGGGCGTGTCTTTGGCGCGAACGACGCCTTTGCCGAGCGTTTCGTCTCCAAAGCGCGAGATTTGCTCCAGAACTTCCGGCAGAGTCTCCGCCGTCGGAATCACTTCCAGAAGCTTCATGTAACGCGGCGGATTAAAGAAATGAGTGCCCAGCCAGCGCCGCCGGAAATCCTCGGGAAGGCCTTCAGCAATTGCGGTGAGCGAAATGCCTGAAGTGTTGGAACTGATCACAGCGTCCGGCCTGAGATACGGAAGAATCCGGCGCAGCAGCGCTCGTTTGATCTCAAGGTCTTCAGTGACCGCCTCGATAATCCAGTCACAGTCTCTGACCCAATCGAGGTGATCTTCAAAATTTCCAATGGAGATAAGTCGAGCGAATTCAGGGACAAAGAAAGCCGGCGGGCGGGCCTTCAAGGCGTTATCCAGCCCGATCCGCGCCAATCGATTCCGGACGGGCGGATCATTCAGGGCAAGGCCCTTTTTCTTCTCATCAGGCGAAAGTGAGGAAGGCGCACAGTCGAGCAACACACATGGAATCTGAGCGTTAGCGAGATGGGCCGCAATTTGCGCTCCCATCGTTCCGGCCCCAAGCACAGCAACTTTGCGAATTTCGCGCATGATGATCCTCAGAATGAAGATAACACAATCGCGCGCTGGCTTGGCGCGTTGCTCTCTACTGCGGGCAGCCGCTTGGTTTGCGACAGCGCAAGCGAATGGCAATCTGAGGCTTTAAGCGAAATTTTCGCTGTAAGACGTGTTAAAATACCGAGATTTTCGCATAAAATCATATATTAAGTGCAATTGCGAAAGGAGATGCTTTGAAAACGGTCATCCTGGCTGTTCTGCTAAGTCTTGCGATTGGAAGCTCGGTCTGGGGTTCACAGCCCGAATCTCAAAACGGCTCCATCAACCTGACCATCTCTGCCGCGATCAGCCTGACTGAACCTCTGCAGGCGATCCGAACGCTTTACCGTCAGCAATCGCCCAATGTCTCTCTGACGTTCAACCTGGGCGCTTCCGGCATTTTGGAGCAGCAGATTGAAGAAGGCGCGCCAGTGGATATCTTCATTTCGGCATCGCCTGAGGAAATGAATGCGCTCGCCTCCCGAGGGCTTCTTCTGAATCAAACGCGGCGCGACCTGCTGAAAAACACATTGGTTTTAATCTGTCCGAGTTCATGCAAGGTGTCAGGGTTTATGGATTTGACCCGCCCTGATGTCAAGCGCGTCGCAATGGCCAATCCGGACAGCGTTCCGGCTGGAGCTTATGCGCGCCAGACGCTCGAATACTTCAAAATTTATCAGCGAATTTATCCCAAAATCCTTTTCGCGCAGGACGTTCGCCAGGCGCTGGCCTATGTTGAGACCGATAATGCAGATGCAGGTCTGGTTTATGCAACAGAAGCAAAGCTCTCGAATAAAGTAAGGGTCGCTGCGGTCGCACCGGAAAACTCTCATGCTCCCATTGTTTATCCCATCGCCGTCATAAAAAGATGTCGTCACGCGGAGGCGGCGGAAAGATTCGTGCAATATCTTTCAGGCCCCGAGGCGCAGAGGATTTTTGAGCGTGAGGGCTTCGTTCCAGTTGAGAAATGATGACCACTGCTTGCGCTGACGGGCTGTTGAGTTTTCCATGGCCAGCCCAACCGTTTCTGGCGTCTTAAAACAAAAAGCATGGAATTCAGCTTAGCTCCTCTCAGAGTCTCGGTTGAAACTTCGATTGTCGCAACCGGAATCACCTTTTTTCTTGGCTTGGCTGCCGCGAACTGGCGCACCCGCACATCGGGCCGGCGCGGCCCCGTGATGGATGCGCTGTTCATTGTTCCTTTGGCCCTGCCGCCGACGGTCGTAGGCTATCTTTTGCTCCTTTTGCTTGGAAGAAGCAGCCCTCTGGGAAAGGCGCTTGAGAGCCTTGGCCTTCAGGTGCTCTTCTCATGGCCCGCCACGGTGATTGCCGCCACTGTTGTTGCTTTTCCGTTAATGTACCTCTCGGCGCGCGGAGCGCTGGAGCAGGTGAATCCAAGTTTTCTTCACGCAGCGCGCACGCTGGGAGCTTCCGAGTGGACGGCCTTCTGGAAGGTCGCGCTGCCCCTGGCGTGGCCGGGCGTCATTGCCGGAACCATTCTCGCCTTTGCGCGCGCTCTGGGAGAGTTTGGCGCCACGCTGATGATTGCCGGCAACATTCCCGGAAAGACCCAGACACTGCCCATTGCGATCTTTTTCGCCGCCGAAGCGGGCAATATGAGGCAGGCTCTGGCCTGGGTGCTTATCACGCTGGGGATCGCCTCGGTAGCCTTGGTTGCATTGAACACATGGGGGCGCAGGCGGCGCGGAACACTAAGCAGCACGCGAGGATGATTTTGGAGCTTCTGGTCGAGATTCAAAGGGAATTCAAAGACTTCAAGCTGGAAGTCGCCTTTTGCGCCGGAGAAAAGACGCTTGGAATTTTAGGGCCTTCCGGCTCGGGCAAAAGCATGACGTTGCGCGCGATTGCGGGCCTCGAAACGCCCACCCAGGGCCGGATTGTTCTGAATGGCCGGACGCTTTTTGATTCGAAGCGCGGGATTAATCTCCCCAGCCGCAAACGCCGCATGGGGTTTCTGCTGCAAGATTATGCGCTCTTCCCTCACATGACGGTTGCGGAAAACATTGGATTCGGCCTGCGCTACTTGTCCCGACACGAAGCCGGAAAAAAAGTGGCGGAGCAACTGGCTCGGGTTCAACTCCAGGGATTGGAAGACCGTTACCCCAGGCAGCTTTCCGGCGGCCAGCAGCAGCGCGCGGCGCTGGCTCGGGCCTTGGCGATCGATCCAGAGGCGCTTCTGCTCGATGAGCCGCTCTCCGCGCTCGATGTCCCCTTGCGCAGCCAGATGGAAGCTCTGCTCGTTGAGACGCTTTCAGCCTTTCGAGGCGTTTCTCTTTATGTCACTCACAATCTTGAAGAAGCTTATCGAATCTCGGAAGAGATCGTCGTCATTTCGAAGGGCAAAGAAATCGCTTTGGGCCCGAAAGAAGAGATTTTTCGCCATCCGCGCACGTTCACGGTGGCGCAGGTGACCGGCTGCAAGAATTTCTCGCGCGCCCGGCTGAAGTCGGCTGATGAAGTTGAAGCCCTGGATTGGGGTTGCCCACTGCATGTGTGCTCTCCGATTCCGGAAGACATGGACTTTCTCGGCATTCGAGCCCATCATCTGTCGCTTTCGGACGTGGGAAGCGCAGCGAATACATTTCCCTGCGAATTGATCCGCATGATCGAGGGGCCTTTCCGAATGACGCTCTATCTGAAACTTCTCATGTCTGAAGCTCCCGTCGCCCATCATCATCTCCAGGCGGAAATCACCCGAGAGAAATGGATGTCTCTCAAGGAACGTCCATTCCCGTGGTATGTCCGTTTGGAGCCCGAAAGAATCATGTTGCTGCGCAAGGATTCGGCGAATGGATAGCCGCCGAGCGCGATATTCGCAGCCAAACGCGGCGTCACCTTGAACTTTCTGCGTCACGGGTTGGAGAATACAACCGCGCTGCCGTATCGTGAAGATATGAGTGGGCCATCTTAAGCGCCGCGACTTCTGTGATCTCATGATTTCCCACCATCTCCGCGAGCGCCCAGGCCAGTGACTGGCGCGCCGAACGGACTCCAAGCCAATAACCCTCCTCGGCTCCAATGATTTTGCTGTAGGGGTAGGCATCCGAGCCGAACATCACTTTATCGGGATAGATTTCGAGCCATTGCTTCAGGATGCGGGTGAATTCGGAGGGGTAGAGCAGAAGCTCAATCTCGGAGGAATCCAGATAAACGTTCCGCATGGCCGTCAGCCAGATGGCCTGCCGGTCATAAGGGTAGCCGCCGTGGAGAAGTACGAAAGTTGTGTGAAGGTATCGAGGGTCGCGCAGGATGTTTTCCAGGTTCAGGACGTTGCTCTTTTGCAGGCTGAAGTAGTCTCCTCCGACGGCTGCCGTGTGAATGTTCACAGGCAGATGCAAACGGCCGCCCTCGCGGATGAGGTAGCGGAAAACGTAATCCTGGAAGGTCTTATATTCCGCCGGGCTCGGAAGACCTCCGTGACAATATCGGGCGTAAATGGCCGCTGCGGCGGCGCGTGGCGGATCGCTAAAGTTCAGCGAGCGAAAGTAGGCAATTTCAAACTTCATGGCGATGCCGCCTCGCTTCTTGTTCTGTTCAAGGATGTGGGTGATGAAGGCCAGGTAATTGCTGAACGTGTCCGGAAGACGCTCAAGCGCGGCCTGCTGCATGTAACGATGAAGCATTTTCTCCTGCAAAGGAATGTATACGGCCTCGTCGGGATTGCGATTGATGAAGTTTTTGTTGTTAAACGGGAAGAGGAAAGAGTCCACAAAAAAGACCCAACGGAAACGCTTTGGATCAAGATAACGTGGCATATCAACCCGATTAGCCAGCGAAGTTTCTATCCCGCACTGGTCGAGGATGTGATCCCAATAAGCGATGCCCGGCCGGTCAGCGGTTTGCCGCAGAAGCCAGGCCTCATGCGCAGGCGAAAAATCAGAATAGGGATAATGGAAAAGAGCGCGCGCAGCCTGCAAAAATTCCGGATTTGTCTCGCGCAGTCGGAGCGGGGAACTGCCTGGAGGCGAAGTCATCGCATCCACGTTGGGATCGTCGGAGAATCCCGAGTGAGCGTGGTCGTCAAAAATCGGGATTCCATCGATTTTCCCGATCAGCGCCTGATAGATGGCCTGCAAATCAGTTCCTGGAAACGGACGCGCCTGGGCGCACAAGCGCTGAGGCAGAAGGATTAGAACAATCCCCAGCAGCGCGTTATACAAACACCGAAGGGGTGACGCCTCCGAAAGCCGCCGACTTACGTTTCCGGCGCTAAAGCCTGAAGTGCGCCGTGTACGGGCGGACGGCATCCGCCCTGGGCGCATGCCACACGCCCATGCCATTACGGACCAGCCGCACAAAAGAGACATCGTATTATCCGAGCCGGGGTGTGGAAGACGGCCACTTGCTACACCAAGGAAATTTGATGCTGGCATTACCAATTCGTATATGAGCCGTCCGGGCGACGCAACATGGGAATGGGACGCGTCGGCTCCGTAATCTCAGCGGCCAATTGCAAGGGCTTCGTATCCAGAGTCACACCCAGCCCGGGACGCTGATTGGGCCACATCTTGCCATCCCGGAAGTCGTAGCACTCAGGCAGATGAGGATGTTTGCCGAGCGCCGGATGCAACGCTTCCATCAGGACGGGACCTGAGAAGGTGGAGAGCGCATGGACCAGGGCAGCCTCGGCTACGGATCCGGTAAAGTGAGGGATCAGCCCCACATAGTGCGTTTCGCACAGCGCCGCAATCTTCATGTATTCGGTCAGACCGCCCACGTTCGGCAGGGTCACGCGGGCATAGTCAATCAGTTGCTGCTCAACCAGGTCGCTCACGTCCCATCGGGCGCCAAATTGCTCGCCCACCGCGATCGGAACCTTCACGTGGGCCCGCAGTTGCCGATAGATATCGGGATATTCTGATCGCACCAGATCTTCGGCAAAGTATGGCTCCAGATTCTCGATCAGCGTGCTGAGGCGAACGGCATCGGGGAAATTGAGACGGGTATGATAATCAAGCGACCAGTCGCCTTCCTTGCTCACCCCTTCGCGAATTTCGACACACTGCTCGTAGGTCTTGCGCACCATCTGATGGGAATTGAACGGCTGGCCGGGCGCAGGATCAGCCACCGCCGTGCGGAAGGCGCGAAACCCATCTTCCATGCAGGCGCGGGCGGCTTCCTTGAGGCTGCCTTTCACCGGATAGGCTGTAGCATAGCATTCGATGTAATCCCGCGATCGCCCGCCGAGCAATTCATAGACGGGAACGCCCAGCGCCTTGCCTTTGATGTCCCAGAGCGCCAGGTCCAAGGCTCCCAGCGCATCCAATTTCTCGCGTCCCGCGGGATAAAAGTAGCCCCGATACATCACCTGCCAGAGATGGTCGATGCGGAAGGGGTCTTCGCCAATCATCATGGCGCCGCACTGCCGGATGGTATCCACCGAGCCGCCTTCGCCAATGCCGGTAATGCCCTGGTCGGTCTCTATCGTGACAATATGGGCGCTCTGGTTAAAAGTGGGGGAGGACAGCGGATTGTGATAGAACCGAATCCGCGTAATTTTCATCCTGGAGGGAGTGGGACTGGACTCCCCATGTTCCGATGCCGTGAGCGCCGCCGTCCCGCCAATCCCCACCGTCTTCAAGAATGAGCGTCGTTCCATTACGACTCCCATGCGTTCTCAAAAATGTTCGATCAAATTCGCAATCCGAGGCACACTTGGAAACCGAAAAGGTATTGCAGAAGAGGGAAAATTTCAAGCCCTTTGCGCTCTTGCCCTCCCAAGTTTCTGATCTGCAGTCAGTGAGTTTCGTCTGCGCTGTAACCGAAGAGCTCAATCGGCATATTGGAGCCGTCAACTCCTTAACTCGCCACAAGGTTTAGCCTGGGCGAAAGTACTGTGATCCTTCGCTACGCGCAGAATGACAGTTGGAAAGACTTTTTCAGCCCGCGCAGGATTAGACGGCATCCCTCCCAGGGCGCATGCCCCTCGTCGACCCCTCCCCTGGCGACCGTCAATTGGCCCTTGGGAAAGGGGTAAGGCGCCACGGAAGCGTCCTCAATTAGGCTATTGTAATAGCCTAATTCATGTCAAGTTCCCGCCCGCGCGGGAATAAGCGGCATGAGCGCTCTTTGAGAGAAGGGAAGCCCCGCCATCCTGTCATTTTGAGCGGAGCGAAGATTTCAGTTCAGAGAAGCGTCCTGTGTTTGCAGAATCGCAAGCAAATGCGGGGATTCTTCCGCCTCGCTCGGCGTAGGAATGACAGACGGTGAACTTTTACAGCTTGTCATTCGGAGGAGCCACGGGTGGCAAGGAATCTGAAAGGCAGTGACAAGTGATGAGTGACGAACAAAGATCACCTTCGGCGCTTCGGCTGCTTTTTCTTGTCTCTCCTCGCTCTTCGCTCACCAGTACCTTTGAGATTCCTTGCGGAATTTACCCTGAGTCAGAAATACAGAGATTCTTCGGTGCGCCCCAACGGCGCAGATCACTGGTGGGTGAAAGTCCCACCCAGATAGTTGTCGGTAAGTCTGGTAGCTGACAAGCGGCTTGGTTCGGTAACGGGCCGGGCCGGAGC
>Ga0070737_10003715_pt1 | contig 16092 bp, 8 predicted proteins | sample Coa_R1_10_FD_66438 | JGI IMG/M metagenome (GOLD analysis project Ga0070737, IMG submission 66438) | Surface soil microbial communities from Centralia Pennsylvania, which are recovering from an underground coalmine fire - Coalmine... | ecosystem: Environmental > Terrestrial > Soil > Unclassified ...
CTGGAGCGCGAAGGCATTGTTTTGTTGGCCCCGAAGGATTTGACCGAGCTGCATCGCAAGCACCTGGCCGAACTGTTTCGCCGTGAAATCTTCCCGGTGTTGACACCGCTGGCTGTCGATCCCGGCCATCCGTTTCCGTTGCTTTTAAACAAATCGCTCAATCTTGCCATCGTCCTGCAGCGGCCGGGCGACCCGGAGAAGTTGTTTGCCGTCGTGCAGGTGCCGAGCGTTCTGCCGCGCTTTGTGCCGCTGCCTCCTCCTGTATCTTCCTCCGGAACGGGAGGGGACACCGGAGGGGGCGCCGCGCTGCGGCACGTCTTCACGCCGCTGGAGAACGTCATCCGCATGCATCTGCCGGAATTGTTCCCCGGAATGCAGATCGAGCGCGACACCGTTTTTCGTGTCACACGCTACAGCGACATCGAAATTGATACAGACGATGTTGAAGATCTGCTCAAAGAAATTGAAGAAGAAGTGCGGCGGCGGCGGCGCGGGGCGGCGGTGCGGCTGCAAATCGAATCAGATGCCCCGGTCGAAGTCGAGCAGTTCCTCATGACCGCCCTCGATCTTGATCCGACCGACGTGTATCGTCATCCGGGCCTGCTCGATTTGACCGGGCTGTTTCAGATCCACAGTTTGCCAGGTTATCCACACTTACGCGATCCCCAATTTGTGCCGCAGCTGGTGCCGGAATTCGTGCAAGCGCCGAACCTGTGGTCAGCCATCCGCAACCGCGATATTCTCATCCACCATCCTTACGAGTCCTTCAGCCATGTCGTCGATTTCGTCGAGGCAGCGGCTAACGACGAGCGGGTGTTGGCCGTCAAGCTGACCTTGTACCGCACCAGCAGCGATTCGCCGGTGGTGCGGGCATTGGCGCGGGCTGCCGACAATGGCAAGCAGGTGACGGCGGTCATCGAACTGAAAGCTCGACTTGACGAGGAGCGCAACATCGTTTGGGCGCACGAGCTGGAAAAGGCCGGCGTCCACGTGGTTTATGGCTTTCCCGATCTGAAAACGCATTGTAAGGTCGCCCTGGTGGTGCGCCGCGAGGATGATGGCATTCGCCGCTACGTCCACCTGTCCACCGGCAATTACAATCCGCAGACAGCCCGCATCTATACCGATATCGGTTTCTTCACCTGCAATCCAGATTTCTGCGAGGATGCCTCGGCGCTGTTCAACTACCTGACCGGCTATTGCGAATTGCCGCAGTGGCGCAAGCTGGTGGTGGCGCCGAGTCGGATGCTAGCGTTTATGATCGACAAGATTGGCCGCGAGACCGCCTTGGCGCAGAGCGGCCGGGAAGGCCGCATCATCGCCAAGGTCAACGGCATCCTGGAGCCGGCTATCGTGCAGGCGCTCTATCGGGCCAGTCAAGCTGGCGTGCGCATTGATCTGATTTGCCGCGGCATCTGTGCCTTGCGGCCGGGCATCCCCGGCATCAGCGACAACATTCGAGTTATCTCTATTGTGGATCGCTTTTTGGAACATAGCCGTATCTATTATTTCGGTAACGACGGCGATCCGCAGGTTTACATCGGCTCAGCCGACTGGATGGACCGCAATCTGAGCCGCCGTGTCGAAGTGGTCTTTCCCATTGAGACGCCGGAATTGAAGCAGCGGTTGATCCGTGAGATCTTGGCCACTTCACTGGCCGATAATACCAAGGCGCGTTTGCTTCTTCCGGACGGCCGCTACGAGCGCCTCCAACCGCTCGATGGTCAGCGTGCCATCCGCAGCCAGGCTTGTTTCTTGGAAATGGCTCTCCAAAACGCCACGCGCTCGATCGCGGAGCCGCCGCCCTCGCCACCTCTGCCGTTCATCGAACAGCGCCCTACTGTCCGCCGTCACCGTAAACGACAAACAAGTTGATGCTATCCGAGCCGCGCACGAAGTGAAGTGGAGTAAGGCGGTTCGGAGGCGTTGCTAGACTTGCCCTCGGTCGCTCAGGTTCCGGGATTGGAAGCGGACGTTACGGTCTTTACGCCAGAAGGATCAACTGCCTTCTTGCTATCCCAGACCTTACATCTCAGGAATACGACCTCAGCCTGTCAAGCATCTCCCTCGAAAAAATCTCAAAAAGATTCCTGGCGTTCGCCGAAGGGTGCGCGGCTCGGTTTATTTCGCCGCGGCGTAGCGGTGCGTCGGCTGCGGGCGTCCAGGGCGGAAGCATTGCATAGTATGAAACTCCGCTTTAGCGCTAGAGGCAGTGCAAGCCGCTATCACCGTTTGTCGCACTTGCTGCGCGATCAGCTCCGGATCAAGGGCCACACGCGCGTTGACGATCAGATCTAGCGCCTTTGCCTCTGTCCGTGACGGCAAGGACAATTCCGTTATACTTTGGCTGCTCACCAGGTTGGCCACGCCGAACGATGTGTCCGAAAGGGCGATGGCCTTCAAGTGCGCCACCTCACCGCCGAGTTGGTTTAGCGCTTCGTGCAAGCGGGAAATCACGTCGAGCAAGAGCGCATCTACTGACAATGGTTTGTCAGCGACAACGCGGATACTGCTGTTGAGCCAGCCCAACTCCGCCTCGCCTTCGGCATAAATCTCGTAATCGATGTCGAGAATTTTGCGGCCAAAGTTGCCGCGCTGATCGAGCAGTTCCGTCAGCGCCGCGAAGCCTTGTCCCGTTTTGGCCGACAGACGTAACAGCGGTGTTCCCGGAAACGCGGCGTGGACGAGATCGGTCAGCTCCGCCATTGTGGCGGCGTCCAATTCATCGATGCGATTGAGTACGATGGCATCGGCTTCTTCGAGTTGTTTGCGAAAGATGTACGCGGCTTTCGGGGAGAAACCGCCATTTTTATCTCCTTTAAGGATGCGCAACCCGTGGCCAGGCTTGAACAGCACCGGATAGGGAGCGACCTCGAAGCGGTCCCCATACAGATCCTTGAGCGGCTGCACGACGGTAGCGACGAGATCGGTACAACTGCCGACCGGCTCGGCCAGGATCACGTCCGGCCGCTGGCTGCTTTCCAGCTGCTCGACCTTGCTGATTAAGTCATCGAAGCGGCAGCAGAAACAGGCGCCGGGCACTTCCTCGACTGGAAATCCCTGGGCGCGCAAGCTGGTGGTATCCACCAGATCCTGGGCCTGATCGTTGGTGACGAGGCCGATCTTCTGGCCGCGATCCCGATAGAAGCGCGCCAGGCGTGCCAGGGTCGTCGTCTTGCCGGCGCCGAGAAAGCCGCCGATCATGAGGAAACGCACGGATTTCATTGATGATCCTCACTGTGGCCCCACCAGCCGGCAAACGGCCGGCCATTCGCTGGATACTCCAAGGCTTGTGTATCAAGGACCACATCGCTGACAAGGCAGCGGCGCGTGGACCGGAGCCATCTGCGGCGGACGCGAGGTATCGACTGGATGGATAGCGCCGTTGTTGCGCTCACAGGCCAAGACTCGCGCGGGATACCCCAAGGCCCAAAACAGCTGGAATTGTGCCTTGTTATAGTCAGCGACGCTAACGTAGTAGTTATTGTACGCGCGGATCAACTGCTGAAGGGCGACCACAGCTTCGAGTGGTCGATTGACCAAGATCAGCCGGTCGCCAAAGCGCGTGGTCTCGCTGATGGCCTTGAGATTGCCAGCGAAGGTTGTTTGCGCTTCCTTGACTTCGGTTTCCGCTTTTCCGATGCGAAGGACCGCGGACTGGACGCGCGCATGGGCCTGGACGACCTCAGCAGCCACCCGATCCTGGATGCGGAATAATTCGACCAACTCGCGCTGCCGCTCGGCCTGCCGTTCTTGAACCAAGGCTCGGTTGCCGAAACCGAGGTTGCGCAGCTCCCAGGTTCCCATCGTCAAGGAATCGAAGCGGCCGACCCACGGCTCCGGTTTGCCATTGACGTCTGAGGCGAAAACACCGGTCATCAGTGTGCCAAAGGGCGCGCCGGGCACGGCGTTGGGGGCAATGATTAGACTGGGCATTAAGGGCCGCAATCTCTCCTGGCGAATACGTTCCAGCGCCCATCTCACCAACGCCTGCTGGGAAGCTAATTCCGGACGGTTGAGCAAACCAATCGGCACCAATTCGTCCACGGCTTCTTTGGGTGAGATGAGGGTCACTTGCAAATGGGGCGGTTCCAGCGGGGCGGCCACGATGGTCGGATTGAGCCGTAATTCCCGCGTCAAGTCGGCGCTGGCGACGCGCCATTCCTGATAGCGCAGCAGCATCTCGCGCTCAATATCGGCCAACGTTGTCAAAGCTCGGTCGATTTCAAAAGGCGACGTGAGATCCTTGCTCAAGGCCCGAATCCTCTCGGCCAGGTTCCGGGCTTTCTCTGCGGCATCCTGCGCTCCGGCCATGCGTCCGCGTGCTTGCTGAACATTGAAATAGGCCTCGGCCACAGCCCGTAAGGCATCGTTCCTTGCCGTCTGTACGTCGAATCGGCGAGCTGCGGCCTGATCTCTGGCTTGGCGAGGGAGAAAGATCAGGTCTACAAAGGTCCAATCGAGAAAGGGACCGGCGCCAATCATGTACTGATCACGGCCGACGATGAACTCGATGCCGCTGTTGCCGGTGCCGCCGCCGTCGTGGCGATACCAGGTGCCGCCGGCCGTCACGTTGGGAAGCCAAAGCACCTGCGTACGCTGCAATTGGGCCACAGCGATTCGCAGGCTGGCCTGAGCGGCAGCGATGAGGATAGGGCGTGCATCGGCCAGTTGCAGGGCGGTAGGCAAATTGATGGGCATGGCTTGATCGCCGGGCTGCACCTGGCCCGGCTTGAGCTGTGGCGGCGCCTGGCCCTCCGAGACAAGCGGCCCTTGCAAGAATTGTCCCGGCGAGGGACAGCCAGGCGGCGCTGGCGGCACAACATCCGTGCCACGGGCCGACGGGGCCTCGGTCAAAGGACGAGGCGGCGGCGCGGTTTCCTCCGCTTCCCGGTGATCTGCGGCACCACTACCCAGTGCACTCAGGAGCATCCAGCAAAGAGCATATCGATTCATGCCCCATACTCCCTTCATCGGGGACAGCCCGAACAAGGCGCCGGCGCATGGACCGGGGCCATCTGCGGTGGACGCGAGGTATCGACCGGCACGAGGCCGCCGCCGTTTCGCTCGCAGGCCAAAACGCTGGCGGGATAGCCGAGTGCCCAGTAGAGTTGGAATTGTGCCTTGTTATAATCGCTGACACTGACAAAGTAATTGTCATAGGCCCGCGCCAATTGTTGGAGAGCAACCACCACCTCCAGAGGTCGATTGACCAGTGTAAGCTGATCGCCGAAACGTGTCGTTTCCGTGATGGCCTTGAGGTTGCCTGCGTAAGTTACTTGCGCTTCCTTGACCTCCGTTTCCGCTTTGCTGATGCGAAGCACTGCCGCCTGAACGCGGGCGTGAGCTTCAACGACCTCGGCGGCCACCCGATCCTGAGTGCGGAACAACTCGGCGAGTTGGCGTTGTTGTTCGGCAGCTCGTTGGCGGATCACAGCTCGATTGCCGAAGCCGAAGTTCTGAAACTCCCAGACGAGCATGGTCATGGAATCAAAGCGGCCAACCCAGGGGTTAGGATGGCCATTGACATCCGAGGAGAAGATGCCGGTCATCAGCGACCCGGCAGGAACGGCCGCGGTCACGTAGGGAGCAGCTGGAACAGCGTTAGGGGCGAATACGAGACTGGGCAACAACGGCCGCAGTCTTTCTTGGCGTAGCCGATCGAGCGTGTACCTTACCAGAGCTTGCTGCGAGGCCAACTCCGGGCGGCTGAGCAATCCTACCGGCACCAGGTCCTCCACGGCTTCCTTGGGCGAGATGAGGGTCACTTGCAAATGAGGCGGCTCCAGCGGCACGACCACGGTGAGAGGATTGAGCCGTAATTCCCGCGTTAACTCGGCGCTGGCTTCCCGCCATTCTTGGTAACGTAGCAGCATCTCCTGCTCAATGTCGGCCAACTCGGTGCGTGCCCGGTCGATCTCGATGGGAGATACCAGGTCTTTGCTCAACACCTCGATAGTGCGCACAAGACTGCGGGACTTTTCGACGATATCCTGGGCTCCGGCCAGACGTCCGCGTGCTTGCTGGACGTTGAAATAGGCCTCGGCCACGGCAAGGAGGGCGTCGTTTTTGGAAGTTTGCACATCAAATCGGCGGGCGGCCACGCGGTCCTGGGCTTGTCGCGGCAGGAGAAGAGCATCGGTGAAAGGCAAGGCAAGGATGGGACCGGCGCCGAGGAAATATTGATCGCGGCCGACAATATATTCGATGCCGCTGTTGGCTGTGCCGCCGCCGTCATGCCGATACCAGCTGCCGCCTATGGCAAAATTGGGCAGCCACAGCACTTGCGCCTGGCGCAGTTGCGCGATGGCGATTTGCAGGCTGGCCTGGGCGGCAGCGATGAGGATAGGGCGTGCATCGGCCAGTTGCAGGGCGGTAGGCAAATTGATGGGCATGGCTTGATCGCCGGGCTGCACCTGGCCCGGCTTGAGCTGTGGCGGCGCCTGACCCTCCGAGACAAGCGGCCCTTGCAAGAGTTGCAGCGGAGATGGAGCTTGAGCCGGGACGACTTCTGCGGAGACGGCGGTGAGAAAACCGGCCAGGATGACCAGATTACCCAAGTCTCGCCAATGTCCCCCCGCTCGTGTCATCTACGCAATCCTTCCATTAGCGTATCTCTCCCCGGCCCAGGAGGCACCGCAAGATTCACAAAATCGATCTTTCCTGTACATCGGCAAAAATCGGCGCAGACAACCATCTATTTGCCCATCCATCCAAACCGCACCCGGGAGACATGGTAGGGAAGGACGGTCTTCAGAGCGCGGCTCGGCTAGAATGGACGTGGTGCGAAAGTGGATTGCCTGGGAAACATTTCGAAAGGGCTTGCCATGAACCCTATTCGCTTTGCCATGCGGCACCCCATCACCATGTTCATGATCGTGGTGGCCTTGTTCGGTTTTGGCGGACTCGCCATTTACAAGATGCGCATCGACATCTTTCCCCAATTCAACAATCCGGAAATCTACATTATTCAGAATTACAACGGCATGAGTCCCGACCAGATCGAAGGCTTGCTCGTCAATCAAGTCGAGACGAACTTGCAGTACGTTGATGGCATCAAGAAAGTAGAATCGCAGTGCATTCAGCAGATCGCCCTCATCAAAGTATCGTTTTTCCCCGATACGGACATGGCGCAAGCGATGGCGGCGGTAGTGGCCCAGGTCAACCGCGCGGAGGCCTTTCAGCCCAAGGGTGTGCTGCCGCCGCAGATCATGCGCATGGATCCCGGCAGTGTGCCTATCGGCTACCTGGTACTGACCAGCCAGACGACCTCGTTGGGGAGGTTGGCCGATCTTGCCCAGTATCGCATCCGTCCACTCATCCAATCGGAAGTGCCAGGGACTGTTGGAACAGCACCGTTCGGCTCCAATGTCCGTTCTATCGTCGTCACGGTCGATCCCGACCGGCTGCGCTCCTATAATCTGTCGTCCGAAGATGTCTCCAAAGCGCTGATGGAAGGCAACGTCGTCATTCCGTCCGGCAACCTGTACATCAAGGACCAGATGCCCATTGTTCCCACCAACGCGATGGTGGACGACATCCAGAAAATCGGCCAAATCCCTCTGCGCGCTGGCCGCAACCTCTACATTCGCGACGTGGCCACCGTCTCCGATGCCACCGACATCAACTACGGCTACGCGATGGTGGACGGCAAACGTTCCGTCTTTATCCCCATTGTCAAGAAGAACACAGCTTCCGCCCTTACGGTGGCTAACGATGTCCGCAAAGGCATGTCGCGCTTTCAAAGTGTGCTGCCAGAGGGAGTAGACATCCGCTACGAGTTCGACCAGACGCCGATGGTGGTCGAGGCCATCCGCAGCGTAGCCACCGAAGGGGCCATCGGCGCCGGTTTGACCGGCCTGATGGTACTGATCTTCCTGCGCGATTGGCGCAGCGTGATCGTTGTGGTCTTCAACATTCCACTGGCCCTGCTCGGCTCTCTGTTTGCCCTGTGGCTAACCGGCAATAGCATCAATATCATGACGTTGGGCGGCCTGGCCTTGGCCATCGGCATCCTCGTCGATGAAGCCACCGTCGAATTGGAGAACATCCACGCCCAGATGGAACATGTCGCCACTATCCCTCGGGCCGTGCGCCTGGGCAACTCCATCACTGCGGTTCCTCGTCTCTTGGCCATGTTGTGTATCTTGTCGGTATTCATCCCCGCCTTCATCATGCCGGAGCCCGTGCATTCGCTGTTTGTGCCCCTGGCGTTGGCGGTCGGCTTCGCCATGATTACGTCTTATTTGCTGTCCAGCACGTTGGTACCAGTGCTGGCCACCTGGCTGCTGAAAGGCCCCAAAGAGCTGAAAGATTTCACGGGAGAACAAAGCGAACCTCGCCAGTCCGAAGCCCAAGCCAGGGAAACAAGCGAACACGAGGAGCGGGACGCTCTGCGTCCCGACATGCGTTCTCATGCCGAGCATGGGAATGAGGAAGAAGAGTGGATACATCCGGGATTTTTCGGCAAAATCCAGCGTGGGTTCGTCCGCATCGTCAGCGCCAGCGTGAGCTGGCGCTGGGTGGTTGTGCCGGCGTACCTGGCGGCGTGTCTGCTGGTCCTGGTGTTTGTGGGCCTGGAACTTGGCCGTGAATTGTTCCCTGCGACCGATATGGGGCAATTTGTGCTGCGCTTCCGTATGCCTCCGGGCACCAACTACGAGTTGACCCGCGAGGCGTGGATCCACTGTCTGGAAACGATTCAGGAGGAAGCCGGCGCCGGCAACGTTACAATCGCGATGGGCTTTGCCGGCCAGCAAGCGCCCAACTACGCCATGAACAACATGATCCTCTTCATGCGTGGGCCGGACGACGGACAAATGCGAGTCAAGTTGCGGGAAGACAGTGGCCTTTCCATTTTCGCGTTGCAGGAGAAGCTGCGTAAGGCACTGCCCGAGCGCCTCAAGCCGTGGCTCACCGGCGTGTTGCGCAAGGAAGGCTACTCTAACGAGGAAGCCGAGGAGCGCGTTCGCCACTTGACGTTCGGCTTTGAACCGGGCGACATCGTCAGCGAGGTTATGAGCTTCGGTTCGCCGACCCCCATCGAAGTCCTCGCCGCCAGCCACGATCTTCAGGAAGCCCGTGCTTTCCAGGAAAAGGTGCGGGCCGAAATGCAAGCCAATCCGTATTTGCGCGACGTGCAATTCCGTCAAGAGCTAGATTATCCCACGGTTCGAGTGGACATTGACCGCCAGAAAGCCAATCTAAGCGGTACCAACATCGATGAAGTTGGCCGATCTGTGCTGGAGGCCACGTCGTCCAGTCGTATGTTGTATCGGAATTACTGGACCGACAAGAAATCGGGCGTCAGCTATCAAGTGCAAGTGCAGACACCTATCTCGCGGATGACCTCGGAGTCTCAGGTGGAGACGCTGCCCCTGGTGAAGGTCAGCCCCTGGCTCAATTTGATGGTCCGCGATGTAGGCCGCGTCGGCAAAGGCAGCATGCCCGGCCAGTTCGATCGCACGCAAATGCAGCGTTACCTGAGCATCACCGCCAACATCGAGGGGGAGGACCTTGGCCGGGCTGCCAGGCAGGTCGAAGAGGCCGTGCAGCGGGCCGGCAAGCCGCCGCGCGGCGTACATATCGAGCACCGCGGCCAGGTCAAGCCCATGAACGATATGTTCGAGTCGTTGGCCATCGGCTTGGTTGCTTCCGTCTTCGTCATTCTTGTGTTGCTGACAGCGTATTTTCAGTCGCCGCGTCTGGCCCTCTCCTCCATCGGGGCAGTACCGGGCGTGCTCAGTGGCGTTGTCTTCATCCTTTTTTTTACCAAAACGACTCTCAATATCGAATCATTCATGGGTACGATCATGAGCGTCGGCGTCTCGGTGTCCAACTCGGTCATGCTGGTTACGTTCATGGCGATGGAGTGGCAAGGAGGCGCATCGATCCGTGATTCGGCCATCCGCGGCGCCGGCGAGCGGCTACGGCCGATTCTCATGACCGCCTGTGCCATGACCATCGGCATGGTGCCGATGTCCTTGGGGCTGGAGTCCGGCAGCAAGATGGAAGCGCCCCTGGGCATAGCTGTCATCGGCGGCTTGATCCTGTCTACGTTTGCCACCTTGCTGATTTTGCCAGCCATTTACACGATCCTCCTGGGCGAACGCAAATTCGTACAACCGTCTATTGATCCGGAAGATCCGATCAGCCGATATCACGACGGCGGCGAGGAAGCCAGCCGACGTATCTTTCGAGAAAGACAGCAAAACCGGGAGAGGCAATCATGAATCGCTTATCTTCTTATCGCCGCGGCGAACGGCCGGCATCAGCCGGCGGATACAGTCGCCACCAGCCAGCATCCGTCGGCCGTTCACCTGGAAAGATACTGTGGGCCGGGCCGCTACTGCTGATCTTGGCAGGGACGATCGGATGCCACAAAGCGTCCCCCGAAGGGAAACCTATTGAAGTGGAGCCGCCGGTTAGCCTGGTCAACCCCGAACGGCGCGACCTGCACCGCGAAGTCGGCCAACCCGGCTACGTATTCGCATACGAGCAAACCTCACTGTATCCGAAAGTCGCCGGCTACATTGAGGAATGGATGGTGGATATCGGCGATCCGCTTAAAAAAGGACAGCTCATGGCGCGCATCTATGTGCCGGAGCTGCACGCTCGCTTGCGCGAGAAAAAAGCCGATGTGGCTTTGGACCAGGTGCGTGTGCGGCTGGCCCAGCGGTCGGTGGACATGGCCCAAGAGCAATTGCGAGTGGCCCAGGCCGACATCGACAAGTACAGAGCTGATGTCGAACGATGGCAGTCGGAAGTGTCGCGTTTGGCCAACGCCAAAGTTGAGGGTCGGTTGGTCGTCAACGAGCAAATCCTGGCCGAGTCTCAACGACAATTGGAGCTGGCCCGGGCCTCTCTGGCCGCCGCCCAAGCCCACGAGCAGGTCCGCGCCGTGGAGGTGGCCAAAGCCAAGGTCGATGTCGAGGCCGCCCAGGCCCAGGTCACGGTCGATCAGGCCGCCGAGGAGCATTTGGCCGCTCTGGTTAGCTACACGAAGATGCACGCACCTTACGACGGCATCGTTGTTGTCCGCAACGTCAACACCGGCGATTATGTCGAACCGCGTTACGGCGACGCCTCGGCCCCACTCGGCGGCATCCGCAGCGAGACCCGAGAACTCGGCACGCCTCTTTATGTCGTGGCTCGCACGGACATCGTCCGCGTCTATGTGGACGTACCGGAGATGGAAGCCAACTACGTTGATCGCGGCACCAAAGCACGCGTCCGCATTCAATCGCTCAACGATGAGGAAATCGAGGGTACAGTAACGCGGACTTCGTGGGCCTTGAATGTGCAAAGTCGTACTCTCCGGGCTGAAATCGACTTGCCCAACAAAGACGCTCGCATGCGTCCCGGTATGTACGCTTTCGGTGAGGTCGAGATTGTGCGCCGCAACAGCCTCGCCGTGCCGCTGGAAGCTGTTATTGAGATCGGCAATCAGAACACCATTTATCTGTACGAGGACGGCAAGGCCGTCCGCACGCCGGTGCAAACAGGAATCAACGATAATAAATACATCGAAGTGTTCCGCAAAAAGGTCAAGGACCGGTGGGAACCGTTCACCGGCGACGAAGAAGTTATCCTTGGCGATCTGCCGGAACTGCGTGACGGCGAGAAAGTCCGTGTTGTTCACAAGAAAGGAACAGAGAAAAAAGCGAGCAAGCCAGCCGTCAGCGGCAAAGAGAAGCGCTAGTTAGAACTCCATTTCCCGTAAGGCCCGGACGCCGGCACGGAGCGGCAGTATCACACAGGCAATGCCCGCGAACAGTCCCAACACCACACCGGTACCCAGGAAGCCCCAGGATAGCAGGGCTGGCCCCGGGTCGATTTCGGATAGAAGCGGTATCATGGCCAGGTAAGCTCCCATATGCCACGGCGCAGCCATCAAACCCAGGATCAGTAGCAAAAACAGCAGCCCTGCCACCAGGTTCAAGGTGCCGCCGAAGCCGGCCGCAATCTTGGATGGATCGTTTTCACGGAAATTCGGCATGATGGCCCCCAGACCGACGCTCAAGCCGCTCAGTCCGGCTGCCAGCACAGCCACCGTCAATAGATGCAGCAGCACCGGCAGTATCGGCATCAGCAGCATCAAATCGCTGGCCAGCACCAATCCGCCGGCGATCAGGCAGCCGCCCGTCAGTGAAAAAGCGAACTTGCCCCACAACAGCTGTTCGCGCTGAAACGGCAAAAGACCAAGAATCCAGAAACGGCTTCCTTCCAGACTCAGCATCGGATAGACGAACCGTCCCGTATACGTACACAGCAGTAGCGCTACGGCGCATAGGTTAAGGAAACTGATACTGTTCTGATAGGGGCCGCTCACGTCCTCGACGAAACGGCGGATGTTGAGGAAATAAAGCAGCATCAGGCCGCAAAAAGCCAAAATCTGCCCCCATTGCTGCGGATCACGGCGAAAGGTGCGGAAGTCTTTGATGAGCAACAAACGCGTGCAGGGATGGGCGAAGAACAAGACACCATAGAGCAAGCGGTCCATCCAAAATTCACGGCGAACGGCCGGCATCTGTCGGCGGGTAGATCCGGCTAGCTGGCTGACGGTATCCCTAGCAGCCAGCAGGCGCCGGCCGTTCGCCCAGAAATCACTGCCCGTGGTCATGCGATTGTAGCCGCGACGATAGAGCCAGGTGGAAGCGACGGCGGCAATCAAATAAAAAAAGAGTCCATTACTCCATACCAAGGCCAGATAGTATAAAGCGACGCCGACCTCGCCACGCACCACGCGGCGCAGACCCAGCGACACCCAATGGCTTGGCGCCAGGGGATTGCGCGTGAATTGAAAATAGCTCAACAGCCGTGTAACTGCCTCGCGCATCTCATCACGCCACAATTCGGAGGGTGATGCCGTGGTCATGCGATAGATCCACACCGTCAGTGTCAGCGCCAGCGCAGCCAGGCAGATGCCCAGCACCTGTTTGCGGCGCTTGGGAAAGTAATTGACGATCAGCAAAGCCGCCAAGCCGCCCAATGACCCTGGCAGCAGTACGAAGCCAAGGAAAAACAGCGGCAACAGAACGTAGAAATACCACCCTGCTTCGCAGACCAGACCATAAGCAATGAGGATGGGCGCACCCAGGAGCAGAAAGGCCCAGCTGCTAAATGCCACCGCGCCCTGAAATTTGTAGGCGAATACCTGATCGGCTGCCACCGGACTCGACAGCAAAAACGCCGTCTCTGGTGAGGTGAACAGGCTGCTATAAAGGATTAAACCGCTCGAAAAAATCAATAATACCGCCAGTGACAGAAACAGCAAGTCCAGCAAGATGCCGACAATCTCACCTGTCAGCGGCACACCGATCTCTGTGTGTAGAAACAGAAAACCGCCCCAGCTAATGGTGAAGACGAAAACCCACACGATTAAGCTGCACAACAAAATGGTCAGTGGTCGCATTGACGATTGCCGGACCATCACATGCCACGAATTGCGCAGCAGCTGCACACGCAATCTCTGGAACAGCAGCGCTTGATTCACAGTTTCGTCACCTTGTCTTCGAGGGGCCTTGTCAGTGTCAGGAATACGTCTTCGAGAGGGCCATCCACGGCGGCCTGCTGGCGTAGTGCTTTGAGAGTGCCGCAGGCGACAAGCCGGCCATGCTCGATGATGGCGATACGATCGGCCAATTCCTCCACCACATCCAGCGAATGCGAGGACAAAAATACGGTCGTCCCCCGGTCAGCCTGACGACGCAGCAGATCTTTCAAACGGCGGACACTGTGGGGATCGAGACCAACCGTTGGCTCATCAACGATCAAAACGCGCGGCTCATGGACCAGGGCCGCAGCAAACACCGTGCGTTGCCGCATTCCATGAGAATAACGCTCCGTTAAATCGTCGATGAATTCATGCAGCTCAAACAACTCGATCATCTCGGCGACGCGTTGGGCGGATTGGGCGCGTGACAGTCCGTACATATCAGCGATGAACTGCAAGAACTCACGGCCGGTTAGTTTCTCGTAAAGGAACGGTTGATCGGGGACGTAGCTGAGCAATTGTCGGGCACGGTCGCCGTCACGGCACAGGTCATGGCCGCCGATGGAGACAGTGCCGGAAGTGGGAAAGAGCAGGCCACACATCATTTTGATGGTCGTGGTCTTGCCGGCGCCATTGGGACCGAGAAAGGCAAACAGCTCGCCGGCTGCGATGTCCAGGCTCACGTCTTGGACAGCCGTTTTGGTGCCGTATTTCTTGGTAACGTGATCCAGTTTAATCATGTCAGGAGTCCAGAAGACGATTGCGGCTTCGCCGCGGCAGTTCGCGCTTCATGATCCAGCGGCTGTCCTCGAGGATGGCTTCCTGTTGCAGCACCCGCTCGCCGTCCTGCTCCACCCAGGTGCGGCCTATCCGTTCGTTCTCCTCATTGCTGTATTCGATCACCAGGCAGCTGGTCTTCTTGCCGTCCAGATCCAGCACCTCCGGCCGCGGCAGGACACGCGCATTGAGCCAGCGCACGCTACCGGAGAAGTCCGGCAGAAAAGCCAAGGCATCGCGCAAAGGGTCTATCAGCGGTTGACGCCAGCTTTGACCAAGACGTAAACCGCGAATGTGGCTGACGGGATGCAGCGGCATCAATACGGAACCTGTGTACGATACAGGTACCGGAGGCAGGTCAAACTGAATCGGCTTGTAGGACGAATGGGCAAGCTGTTCTTCTTCTGCTGGATCCAAGGCAACGCGACAGTGAGCGATAAATTGCTGGTCGTGCACTTCGCCCTGGATTTGCAATTCAATCTGTTTTACGGAGGAGGCGCTTGGTGTGAAACCCAGTCGCTCCAGAAGATACTTGAAAAGCGGGTTCTGCTCCATGGCAGCCTGAACTCTCACCTTTGTCTCCAGGGAGCGCAGTTGACCGGAGTGATTCACCCGATAGGCACTGGTGAGAAGATTGATCAGGAAGAACTTCGCCACATAGACGGGTTGAGATTGCGGGCCTTTGCTCGCCTCAAGGCTGGCGTTGAGTGTGTATTCATCTTCTTCTTTGTGGTAATCGACCCAGGTCGAGGCACGGAAGACGAGGTAGGGCTTGGCCTGGTTCTTGTCCTGCCGCTCTACGTTCCAGAAGGTCCGCAGCCGGTTGCTGCCTTTTTGTTGCACTTCTTCTACGTCATCGATGTGGAACGGCGGCGGCTCGCCGGGCAGCCAGCGCGGCAGCAGATCGTGCCACAAGAGCCAACCCATCGTCGCCAACCAGGATCCAACGATGATCCCACACAACCAGCGCGGAGGCATGCCTTCTCCTCTTCCTCGCTTGCAGGATGTCTCGCTGCTTTTATTGTCTCACAGAAGCACTGTCCGACAAGTACAATAACTCCGAACCTGGCCGCAGGTTAGTTTGTCCTCGGAGGCATGAACCCGACGGTGGAAATGGACGCTCATACGCTTGAGCTGTTGGAATTCGACAAGATCCGCGAACTGCTGGCCGGCTACGCGGCCTCTTCGCTCGGCAAGGATCTGGCACGCCAGCTTGAACCTAGCACCGACGCCGAACACATCCGCGCCGAGCTGACGCTGGTCAGCGAGATGGTCGATGCCCTGGGGGCAGGACTGGCGCCGCCTTTCGGTGGATTGCACGATGTTCGTCTGATCGTGCGCCGCGCTGCCATCGGTGCGCAGCTCACCGTCGAGCAACTGCTGGAAGTGGCCGATACCCTTACCTGCACCGGCAACATTTATCGCTATCGCATGAAGCTGGATGATCGGCACCGGCATCTCCTCGACTTGGTAGCGCCCGTTGAAGACCTGGGGGCAGCAGCCAAAACCATCGGCGGTTGTATCGATGCACGTGGCCACGTCCTCGACATGGCTAGCCGTGAGCTAGCCCAGATTCGGCAGAAACTCGCCGATGTCGAAGAACGTGTGCAAAATCAGATTCGCCGGCTTCTCCGCGATCCCGAGCTGCGCAAGATCCTCCGCTATCCCAACGCCACCGTCAGCGGCGATCACTACGTCTTGCCCGTGGCCGTCAATCATCGCCACAAGCTGCAAGGTGTGGTCCATCGCACCAGCAGCAGCGGCGAAACACTGTTCATCGAGCCGGCCGGCATCGCCAGCCTCAGCGCCGAACGGGCCGT
>Ga0070737_10003716_pt1 | contig 16085 bp, 14 predicted proteins | sample Coa_R1_10_FD_66438 | JGI IMG/M metagenome (GOLD analysis project Ga0070737, IMG submission 66438) | Surface soil microbial communities from Centralia Pennsylvania, which are recovering from an underground coalmine fire - Coalmine... | ecosystem: Environmental > Terrestrial > Soil > Unclassified...
TCGGCGAGGTGCGCGGCGCCGAGGTGCTCGACATGCTGCAGGCGATGTCGACTGGGCACGACGGCTCGATGGCGACCATCCACGCCAACAATCCGCGCGACTCGCTGGCGCGGCTGGAGATGATGATGCTGCTGTCGGGCATTGCGCTGCCCGAGCGCGCGATGCGCCAGTACATCTCGGCGGCGCTCAACCTGATTGTTCACGTCAACCGTTTTGCCGACGGCAGCCGCAAGGTGGTCAAGATTTCGGAGATTACCGGGATGGAAGGCGATGTGGTTTTGATGCAGGACCTGTTTGAGTACGTAACCACCGCGACCACCCCGGCCGGAAAGGTGCTGGGCCAGTTCCGCCCCACTGGGGTCAAGTCCATCTACACCGAGCGGATGCTGAAGGCGGGATTCGTGCCCGACGCCAGCTATGTGCGGGACGGCGGCGGTTAGCCATGGAGATGGTGTTCCCCTTCCTGATGCTGATGGTGATCGGCACGCTGGCGCTGGTCTTCTACCTCGGCCATCGGCGCGAAGAACTGGCGCGCGAGCGTGCGCTCAATGAGCGCATCAAGCCCTTTGCGCCATCGCCGATGGTACTGGCGGCAGAGAAACCGCCGCCGGTGCGTGCGCGACCCGCGGGCGGCCCGGCCGTCAGTTCCAACCTGCTGCGTCCGCTTGATCGATGGCTGGCGCAAGGTGGGGTGAAGATTCCCGCCGCGCGGTTCGTGCTGCTGGCGGTGTTGATGGGCGCTGCCACCACGGCGGCTGCCGCCCTGTGGGTCGACAAGCCGATGGCGGGTCTGTATGGATTGGCGGCCGCCGCCCTGCCGGTGGGATACGTTTATGTCGAGCGCAGGCGCCGCCTGGTGACCTTCAGCCAGCAGTTGCCCTACGTGCTGGATTTTCTGCGCTCGGCGCTGTCGGCGGGCCACACCCTGCTGCGCGGGGTGCAAATGGCCACTGAGAATTCGCCCGAGCCGATCGCCACCGAACTGCGCCTGGTGGTCGACCAGATTCAACTGGGCAGTAGTCTGGCCGAAGCGCTGGACAACATGTTCCGGCGCGTGCCCGAAGAAAGCCTGGGCTTCCTGGTGGCGGCGGTGCGGGTGCAGTCCGAAGTGGGTAGCAGCATCTCAGAGATTCTCGATCGCGTCACCGACAGCATCCGCAGCCGCCAGCGCTTGCAGCAGGAAATCAGAACCCTGACCGCGCAGGCGCGCATGAGCGGAATGATCGTCGCGGCATTGCCCTTTGTGCTGCTGGGCCTGTTCGCCCTGATTCGGCCCAATTACGTCGCTCCACTGTTCAACACCGCGTTGGGGATAAGAATGCTCGAAGCCGCAATCGGGCTAGACATCGCCGCATTCCTCGTCATCCGGCGGATGATCCGGGTTGACTGAGTCGCCGCGCGTATTGGTTGGCAATGGCAACGGATCCGTTGTTGCTCTCGGTTCTGGTCTTCATCCTCACGGCGCTGGGTTGTGTAACCCTCTATCAAACGATCTTGGGCCGTCCGGAGCTTGAGGAACGGCTTTCCATTCCCGACACTGAACCGGGCGCACGGTCCGGCCGCGCGCGCATCCCGCGGCTGGTGCGATGGCAGGTGCAGCGGCTGCGCGAAACCCAGGCTACCATTGGCCCCGAACAGAAACTGCCCGAGACACTGACCCAGGCCGGATTTCGGGGAATCGAGTCGGTCGCACGCTTTCAATTGGTCAGGTTCGCCGCGATGGGCGCGGGTGCGGTGCTGGGCGGTGTGTTGTGCGCCGCAACCGCCAAGCCATGGCTGCTGGGCTCCGCCAGTGGCTTCCTGCTGGGCTATGCCGTCCCCACCGTGGTGGTCGCCCGCATGGCGCGCGCCCGCCAGCGCAGAATGATTCACGAACTACCCGACGTGCTGGCCCTGATCGTGGTCAGCCTGGAAGCGGGCATCAGCGTGGGTGAAGTGCTGCGGCTGGTCGGACGCGAGACGCTGCGCCAAGGGCAGGTACTGGGACGCGAGTTGACCGTGACCTCAGCGCAGTTGGCCGCGGGTGTCAGCTTCGAAGACGCGTTGCGCGATTTCGGCACGCGCACCGGTGTGGAAGAAATCCGCTCACTGGCGGCGTTGCTGATTCAGAGCGAGAAGATCGGCGCACGCCTGGCGCCTGCCCTTCGCGCGGCCGCCGACCTGCTCAATTCGCGCCGCCGCATGGCCGCCGAAGAGGCGGCGCGCAAGACTTCCATCAAGATGCTCTTTCCGCTGGTGTTCTTCATCCTGCCCGCGATGCTGCTGGTGATTCTCGGCCCCGCCGTCATCCAGATCATGGAAGTGTTCCAAAAGCAGTGACGCTGCGCCTGGCGGGATGGGGGCAGACCGTCCCGGTTGCCGGAGAGCGCCAGCCGGTGCGGCGGCTTGCTCAGCGTCTGCCGCGGCCGCCTACAACGACCGCAACACCTTGGGCGGCAGCGACCAGATCAGGGTATAGCGATCCTGCCCCAGATCAGGAGCGTGCTCCAGGCAGGCGACGGCGCCCTTTTTGAATTCGATGCGGCAGTTGCTGGGCGAGCCGGTGAGCATAAAAGAAGCCAGTTCGCCGAGACCCGGTTGATGGCCGACCAGCGCGAGCTCTTTGAGATTGTGGTACGGCACCAGCGCGGCCAGGATGTCGGCGGGTGCGTAGGGACCGGCGCCCAACTCGCGCAGTTCCTCCAGCCGGATTCCGCCCAGCTCCTCGGCCAGGATGGCCGCGGTTTCCAGCGCGCGGCGCAGCGGGCTGGTCACAATGAGGTCGGGCCGCACCTTGAGGTCGCGCAGGCCCTTGGCCGCCGCCGCCATCCGCAGTCTGCCCTTGGGGGTCAGCGTCCGCTCGGCATCGCCGGCAGGATTGTGATCTTCCGCCAATGCGTGGCGCACCAGGTAAATCCTCATGTAGGCAATTGTGCGCAGCGCAGCACTATAGTCAACGGCAACAGCTTCGGGCATCGCCGGGCGTTGGCGGGTTTGGCGGTCAAGCGCTATCCTCTAAGGGTCGTGAGCGAGAACCCAAATCCGCCCGTCGCCGATCAATCTGTGCCCATCTCTGAGCAGGCCGGCCAGGCCCGCCCGAACGAAGGCCGCGCACGGCTGCATAAGCTGCTTGCCAAACAGTTGCGCAATTTCACCATTCTGTTTGCCCGAACGCTGGCCGAAGAGGATGCCGACACGGTCCATGACCTGCGCGTCTGCACCCGCCGGCTTCAGCAAATCCTCACCGCGCTGGTTCCGGAAAAAAACCTCAGCAAGGCGCGCTCGGTGCGCCGGACGCTGCGCCGGGTGCGGCGGGCGCTGGGCAGTTGGCGTAACTGCGACGTGGCGCTGCAGTGGGTGGTGCGCCACGAGCGGCGCGCCTCAAAGCCCGCCCGTAAGAGCGGATGGCGGCTGGTGCGTGAGAGCATCGCCGCCGAGCGCCAGGAGGCGATCGAAGGCGCGCGGCGCAAACTGTACAAGGCCGACGGCGTTACGCTCGCTCACCGGGTTCAACAATTGCTCGCGCTTGGGCAGGACCGGCTGGGCGGCGCCGATCCGCACGCGGTGGTGCGCACGGCGGTGGCCGACGCGGCCGCGCAATGGCGCCAGGCACTGGAGCGCGCGCAGGCCGATCGCTCGGTGCAAAACATCCATGCCCTGCGCATCCGGACCAAGCGCTTGCGCTATTGGGTCGAGTTGGCGCGCGACCTCGGCTGCTCTCAGGTGTCAGCCCTGATCGGATGGTTCAAGCTGATGCAGGACCGGCTGGGCCGCTGGCACGACCGCCAGGAATTGGGCCGCTTCATCACGCGCGCCTTGGCCAACTCCGACGTGCTGATTGCGCAACCCGCCGTCGCCGTCGAGTTGCTGCGTGAAGTCGAGAAGGATCTGAAAATCAGCTCCCGTGAGGTGGAGGAGCTGTTCCGCCTCGCGACGCAATCCGAGGGCGCCCGCCAGCTGCAGCGCTGGCTGCAGTCGTACTGTGCGGCGAGCGCCCGGGAAACGGCCGCGCCGGCTGGCGACGGCGCCACGCCCATCGAGCCGCCGCCGTCGGCATCGACGCAAAGCACCGCCGGCCCGCAAACCAGCCAGCAGCCCCAATCATCTGATGAAGCAGACGAAGAGGTACGGAACTGAATCCATGAAGAAGAGCGCAGCCTCCTCTCCCAACCCCGATTCGAACTCGCCGCGCACCCTGGCCGTCGACATCGGCGGCACCGGCATCAAGACCATTATCCTGGATCCCGACGGCAAACCGCTGACCGAACGCGAGCGCATTCCCACTCCGCCGCGCGCCACGCCAAAGAAAGTGATGGCGATCATCGAGCAGATGGCGCGTCAGCAGGGCGAGTTCGACCGCGTGTCGGTCGGGTTTCCGGGCGTGGTCAAAGACGGCAAGCTGCTGACGGCGTTCAACCTGGGTCCGGGCTGGACCAAATTCGATTTTCAAAAGGCGCTGAGCAAGCAGCTTATGCGTCCGGTGCGAATCGCCAACGACGCCGACGTACAGGGCCTGGGCTCGGTCAGCGGCAAGGGCATCGAGCTGCTGATTACGCTCGGCACCGGGGTGGGCTCTTCGTTGTTCGTCGACGGCCATCTGGCGCACCTCGAACTGGGGCATCATCCGTTCCGCAAAGGCAAGACCTACGAGGACGAACTGGGCAACGCGGCGCTCAAGAAGAAGGGCGCCAAGAAGTGGAACAAGCATGTGCTCGAAGCGATCGAGACCCTGCGTGCGGCCTTCAACTACGATCGCCTCTACATCGGCGGCGGCAACAGCAAGCACATCAAGGGACCGCTGCCCGCCAATACGCAAATCGTGAGCAATATCGAGGGACTGCTGGGCGGCGTGATGCTGTGGCGCGATTGAACTACCACGTCATTACAATTTTGCCGGTGGATAGCCGGCCCGGGCTGGGGCAAACCGGCTTGACTTACCCGGGCCGGCACGTTTGGATCAGCGCGAGTGACCTCCAGGCAAAAGGGAATACGGTTTTGGCTAACGCGGTAGACGGCCTGCAAGGTTCGGGCGATTCCATCGACAGGCCGGTGGCGGTGTCCCCGCAGGCGGCCGTGCGGCGGGCAGGCAAGAAGAGCGGGGTGCGGGAGTTGTGGGCGGCGTGGAAACGAGTCGCGCGCAAGATCGGCGACTTTCAGGCCCGCGTGCTCCTGACCATCTTTTATTTCGTGCTGCTGGCGCCCTTTGCGCTGATCGTGCGCCGTACTTCCGACCCGCTCGCGCTCAAGCCCGGCACGCCGCGCGGATGGGCCGAGCGGCAGAGCGCGCCCCAATACACGCTGGAGATGGCGCGCAAACAATTCTAGCCGGGCCGATCGTTAAACCCCGACCATGGAAGCAAAGCTCACGTGTTGATTCTCGGCGTTTCCTGCTATTTCCATGACGCCGCCGCAGCGCTGTTGCGCGACGGACAACTGGTCGCGGCCGCCGAGGAGGAACGCTTTTCGCGCAAAAAACACGACTACGGTTTTCCCGAAAACGCCATCGACTTTTGCCTGCGCAGCGCCGGCATCAAAGCCGCCGACCTCGACTATTTGGTCTTCTTCGAAAAACCGTTTTTGAAGTTCGAGCGCCTGCTGCTGACCAGCATGCAGACCTTTCCGCGCTCGCTGCGGGTGTTTCGCGAGGCGATGCTGACCTGGCTGGGCGACAAGATCTGGATCCGCCACCTGATCCAGAACAAGCTCGGCCTGCCCGGCGAAAAAATCCTCTTCAGCGAGCATCATCTGTCCCACGCCGCCAGCTCTTTTCTGTGTTCGCCCTTCGATGAAGCCGCGATCCTGACCATCGACGGCGTCGGAGAATGGACCACTGCCAGTCTCGGACTGGGCAAGGGGACCGAGGTCCGCCTGCTCAAGGAAATCCGCTTTCCTCACTCACTGGGTCTGCTCTACAGCGCGTTTACCGCCTTTTTGGGCTTCGAGGTCAACGAGGGCGAATACAAAGTGATGGGGATGGCGCCGTTCGGCAGGCCCAACTATGTCGATAAGGTCAAAAAACTGATCCGCCTGCACAGCGACGGCAGCTTCGAACTGGACATGGATTACTTCAGCTTCCATCACTCCTCGGAGCAGACCTACAACGGGAAGTTCGTCGACCTGTTCGGCACGCCCCGTGCCCCAGAGTCGCATTTCTTTACTGAAAGTAGCGGCTATCCCTCCTATTTCGGGGCCAAGCCCTCCAATTACGAGGTGCTGTGCAGGGAAAATCAGCATTACGCGGATATCGCCGCCAGCATCCAGGTGGTGATTGAGGAGGCGGTGCTGAACCTGGCGCGCCAGGCGCACGTGCAGACCGGATGCAAAAACCTGTGCATGGCGGGCGGCGTCGCGCTCAACAGCGTCGCCAACGGCCGCGTGCTGCGCGAAACGCCGTTCGAAGGACTCTACATCCAGCCCGCCGCCGGCGATGCCGGCGCGGCGCTGGGCGCGGCGCTGTTCGGCTATCATACGGTGCTGGGACAGCCGCGTTCCTTCGTGATGGAGCACGCCTATTGGGGCGAGGAGCACAGTGCGCAGGTAACCGAAGCCTTTCTCAGGAACAACGCCATCGCCTACGAGCATTGCGCCAACCAGGAGGAGCTGATCGCGCGCTGCGTTGACGCGCTGGCGCAGGGCAAGGTGCTGGGATGGGCGCAGGGGCGATTCGAATGGGGTCCGAGGGCGCTGGGCAACCGCAGCATTATCGCTGACCCGCGGCGTGCCGACATGAAGGAGATCGTCAACGTCAAGATCAAGTTCAGGGAGCCGTTTCGGCCCTTCGCGCCGTCGGTGCTGGCCGAGCGCGCGGAGCAGTATTTCGAAGTCGGTGCGGGCGACGGCAAGTATCCCTCGCGCTTCATGCTCAACGTGGCACCGGTGCGCCAGGACAAGCGCGCCGTGATCCCGGCCACCACGCACGTCGACGGCACGGGACGGCTGCAGACCGTCGCGCGCCAGACTAATCCCCGCTATTATTCGCTAATCGAGTCGTTCGGCCAGTTGACCGGCGTCCCAGTGCTGCTTAATACGTCGTTCAATCTGCGCGGCGAACCGATCGTCAACACTCCGGGCGAGGCCTACAGCACCTTTGCGCGCAGCGGGATCGACGTGCTGGTGTTGGGCGATTACCTGGTTCGCAAAGACCGGGATTAGCAGGGTGGAGCGGAGCATCTGATGAAGTTCTTCAAGGGAATCGGGCAGCGGGCGTCGACGGCCTCCGAGCTGTTGGGATTTTTCGGGCGGACCAAATGGTGGTGGCTGACGCCGATGCTGCTGCTGTTGTTCATCCTGGGCCTGATGGTGGTGTTCGTGCAGACCTCCGCAATCGCGCCCTTTATCTACACGCTTTTCTAAGTGAAGTCATCAGAGCGCTTCGCGGGCTGCGCGAGAACTCATTCACTGTGAGCCACAAGCCCGCGCAGCTTCACGCCTGCACCAGATCGTCGAGGCCGCGGGTGCTGGGCGAAAATCCGGGAAAGACGCGCTGCAAGCCGGCGGCGCCGATTCCCAGGTGGCGCTGAAGGACCACGCTCAGCACCGCGCGGAAATCGGTGGTCAGGGCCAGGTCGCGCCCTTGGTATAACTCCGATTCGCCCAGTCCCGGCCAAGTGCCGTAAACTTTGCCGCCCCGCACCGGTCCGCCCAAAAGCCACATCACGTTGCCGTGTCCGTGGTCGGTGCCGCCGTTGCCGTTTTGCCGCGCGGTGCGCCCAAACTCGGACATCACGACCATCACCGTATGCCGATAGGCGGGGCCAAGTGCGCGGGCCAGGCTTGCCAGGCCATCGCCCAGGGGCCGTAGATGGTTCGCCAGTTGACCTTCGGCCGCCCCCTCGTTGACGTGCGTATCCCACCCGCCCAACGCCGCGAACGCGATGCGAATCGACGGATCCCGCGCCATCAAGGCGCCCAGCCGCGCGCTGCTTTGGATAAAGGCACGGTCCGGATACGGCGCGCCGTTGTCGGCGGCCTTCATATCCTGATTCAACTCTGCGAGGAGCTTTTGCCGCGACTGATAGCCTTCCTGGAAGGCGCGGCTCAGCGGATCGCTGCCCGGATACAGCCTCGCAAACGCCTGTTCGACGCGCGGCCGATCAAGCGGCAAAGGGCGGCCGGCGCCGCGGCCCATCGGCAGATTCGCAACCGCCATCGGGCCCGCCAGAATCCGCGGCACGACCGGCCCCAGGTTGAGCGCGTCGGTGGGCCGATGCGGTCCGGGCATCGCGGCCAACAGCCGGTTGAGCCATCCGTCGGGAGTGCTTTTGACCCCCGGCGTACCTGACTCCATGTAGTCCTGCGCGTCGAAGTGCGAACGGGTCGGATCGGGCGAGCCGCAGGCGTGGACGAAGGCCAGACTGCGCTCGCGCCACAACGGCATCAGCGAGCCGAGCGCCGGATGCAGCCCGAAATGCCCGTCGAGGTCAGCAATCGCCGGAGGCGGGACGGCGATCGACGGACGCATCTCAAAGTACGCCGCATCGCCATGGGGCGGCACGACGTTAAGCCCGTCAACCGCGCCGCGCAGGAAGACTACGATCAGGCGCGCCTGATTGCCGGTATCGGCAAAGGCGCTAGCAATCCAGCCGGCCGGACCCAGTATCCAGCCGGCCGATCCCAGCGCGGCCGCGCCCTTTAGAAAATCGCGCCGATTCACGATCAAGTCTCCTCGCCAGGAATCGCCCAGGCGTCCGATGTTTAGGACGTATCGACGCGCAGGATCGTTTCACCTGCGGAGCAGCGAGAACCTAACCCCGAACCCTTCCCGAAACGGGAACGGGAGTCCGGTTCGCCTTCTCAGGCAACCGGGAGGCAGATTCGGTCCGCTTCCCTGTCAGGGAAAGGGATCAGGGGTCAGTCTGCCGGTTCCCGCACCAGGATTCCCTGGCGGGTCAACTCTTCGACCTGCTCGGCGCTGTAGCCCAGGTAGTTGCTCAGCACGCTGAGGTTGTGCTCGCCGATAAGCGGCGCGGGGCCGGTGATTTGGGTCGCGCTTTCGGAAAATTTAAGCGGCGTCACCGGCAGCGCAACGTCGCCGATCACCGGATGCTCGACGTGCTGGAGTGCGCCGCGCTGCTTGAATTGCTCCTGCTCCATCGCCTGCGCGACGCTCAGGACTGGCGCGGCCAGGATGTGATTGGCGTTGAGGATCTTCAGCGCATCGTCGCGGCTGGGAAACGACTTGAGCCAATCTTCGATAATCGGCACCAGCTCCAGGCGATTCTGGACGCGCCGCCACGACGGGTTAAAGCGCGGGTCGCTGAGCAGCTCGGGTTTGCCGATGGTTTTGGCGAAATGCTCCCAATGATGGACCAGCGCCGTAATCACGACATAGCCGTCGCGCGCTGCGAAGACTCCGCACGGCGCGGTGCTCGGATGATGCGACCCCATGCGCTGCGGCGCGCAGGCGCCGTGGCTGGCCAGATGTTCGACCAACCCCATGTCGTGCAGATGGAACAGCGCCTCGACCATCGAGATGTCGATATGCTGGCCGCGTCCGGTGCGCTCGCGCCGGAACAGCGCCGCGCATACCGCGATCGCGCCGTGCACGCCGCCGTTGTTGTCGGCGATAAAGTATCCGGGCAGTGCGGGTGCACGATCGGGATAACCGGTCAGGTCCATTACTCCCGACAGCGCCTGCGCGACATGGTCGTTGCCCGGGCGGCGCGCCAGCGGTCCGGTCTGGCCGCATCCCGACACCGATACCATCACGAGGCGCGGATTGACTTTGCGCAGTTCCTCGTAACCGAGCCCGGCGCGGTGCATCACGCCGGGGCTGAAATTCTCCACCACCACATCGGCGCGGCGCACCAGCTCTTTGGCGATCGCAAGTCCCTGCGGTTTGTGGAAGTCCAGACAGACGCTTTTCTTGCCGCGATTCCACAGCGCAAATGCAACGCCCACCGAGGCCATCGGCCCCTCTTTGGTAAAGCGCGGCGGGATGGGGTTTTCGCGCGGCGGCAATTCCACCTTGATCACCTCCGCCCCCATGTCGGCTAGAAAGCGCGTGACCACCGGTCCCGCGATGTAGTTGGTGAAATCGATTACGCGCACGCCCGCCAGCGCGCCGTCTTCCATCGGATCAGCCATAATGCATCCAAACCTTACGCAGCCGCGCCGGCGCGTAGCAGCTTGCCCGGCAGCGGTCCCTGGGGGTCGACCACGTCCCGGCCGTGCTCGCGAATCGGCACGCCGTTGACAACCACCAGCTCCACGCCGATCGCGTCGGCGACCAAGCGCGCGGCGTTGCGCGGCAGGTCGTGAACGCGGCGCAGGCGGCTGGCGCCGACCGTCGCCGGATCGAACACGGTTACGTCGGCCGGGGCGCCGACCTTGAGCACACCGCGGTCCTTGAGTCCGAAGACCTCGGCCGGGCGCGAGGTAATCATCCGCACCGCCTCCTCGATCGGCACCAGGCTCTTTTCGCGCACCCAGTGGCCCAGCAGATGGGTGTAGGAGCAGGCGTCGCAGAGCTGGCTCATGTGTGCGCCCGCGTCCGACAGGCCCATCACCGTGGCGCGGTCGGTGAGCAATTGGGCGACTTCGGCTTCGTCGTTGTTAAACAGCGACATCAAAAAGCGCGCTTCCAGGCGCGAGGCGATCGCCAAATCGAGCGTCAGGTCGACGGCGTCCTTGCCGGTCTCGCGCATCACTTCAGCCAGTGTGCGTCCTTCGTACTGGGGTTGCGTCGGACAGTTGGTGATCCAGGTCTGATCGTAATTCCATCGCTGGCCCAGCGGTCCCCTGCCGGCGGCGACATGCTCTTTGAAGGTGCGCCGGAATGCGGCATCCGCGTACACCCGCATCTTTGCCTTTGGGTCCGGTGCTTCCGACACCGGCCTGAAGAAGTCCATGTTCTCGAATACGAACGGGTCCTTGAAGCAGACCTCGTTGACGACCGGACGTCCGATCACCTGCGGCACCAGCGGCAGCCCCTGCGCGATCAGTTCATGCGCCTTCTCCATTCCCTTGCGATGGGCGCCTGGGCCGCCCGCACCGGTCACCATCGCGAACGTGATCGGACGGCCGTTGCCGCGCACGATTTGCGCGAATTCGTCGTACATCAAACCGGCGCCCGGCGTCACCTCCACGATGCCGCGGCCGCTCTCGCCCAGCGTTGAGGTCAGCGTTTCGATCTCATTCCAATCGGCGAGGCGGCTGGGCACCGGCTTGCCCAGGTAGCCGATATGAGTAAACGCCTTGGAGGTCGCAAAGCCGACCGCGCCCGCCTCCAGCGCCTGGCGCACAATCGCGCGCATCTGCGCGACTTCCGCCTCGGTCGCCGCGCGTTCCATCGATGCTTCGCCCATCACGTAAAGCCGCACCGGAGTGTGCCCGATCAGTGCGCCGAAGTTGATCGCGGCGCCTCGGTGCTCCAGCGCGTCGAGGTACTCGGGAAAGGTCTGGAACGGCCAGTCGTAGCCGAGCCCGCCCTCCAGCGCGTCCAGGCTCATCCCCTCGACCTTCTCCAAGGTGCGCATGATGAGTCCGCGATGTTCAGGGCGAGTCGGCGCGACGCCGAAGCCGCAGTTGCCAAACACCACCGACGTCACGCCATGCCACGGCGAGATGGTGAGCATCCGGTCCCACAGGATCTGCGCATCGAAATGGGTATGGATATCGACGAAGCCGGGCGCCACGGCCAGTCCGGCGGCGTCGATGGTGCGGGCGGCCTGGCCGCGCGCAACGCCCAGCGCCGTCACTTTGCCCGACTTGATCGCCAGGTCACCTTGAAAGCCGGGCCTGCCGGTACCGTCGAAGATCGTCCCACCGCGGATTTTCAGATCGTAGTCCATGATGGCCTCCCTGATTGTGGGCGTGTTGGGGCTGTTATGCGGCGAAGTAGTCGCGCGGGTTTTTGACCAGCAGCGTGTCGATCGAAGCCTGGCTGACACCCGCCTTGCGCAGCGCCGGCAGAATGTCCTCGGTGATATGGGTGAGCTTCCACTTGGGCGAATTCCTGATCATGGCCTGCATGCCCTTGCCCAGACGGCCCAGCCAGCAGTTGACGGTATCGTGCGCCAGCATGATACGGTCGTATCCCACGCCCAAAAGCCCAATCAGCGAGGCCAGCCGCAGCCGGTCCGGCGCGACCATCTCGATCCCGAAGCGGTCAAACCCCAGCCATGCGCCGCGCTCCAGGATGTCGAAGTAGTAGCGCATGTCGCCGACTCCGCACGCATGGCCGATCATGACGCGTTTGGGTTCGACACCCTCGCTGCCCAGGATATCGAGCACCTGGCGCCCGAACGGTGCGGTCTCGCTGTTGTGAACCAGGATCGGCACCCCGGTCGCCTTTTGCGCCCGCGCTGCGGCGCGGAAGACTTTTTCTTCCACGTGCGTGATGCCGGCTTCGCCCGGATGGCCCGGTATGCCGCTGTTGGCAGCCTTGATGAGTCCGGCCTTGATTCCGGTCGAGCCGATTCCTTCGGTGATTTCGCGCACATACAGCTCGGCGATTTCATCGGAGTCCTTCATGCGGAAATGGGTCGGGATGCCCATCGCGTCGTTGTAAAGCCCGGTGGACATGATTACCCGCATCCCGGTGCGATCGGAGATCGCAGCGGCGAACTCGGGGTCGCGCCCCAGCTCCATCGGGCAGGGGTCGATCAACGTCGTGATGCCTTGCTGCTTGACCTTCTCCACCGCGCCCGCGACGTTGCTGAACTCTTTTTTGCGGTCGAAGTCCGCGGCGTCCAGGTATGCGCCCGGCATGCCGGTGAGCAGATGTTCATGGACCAGGGTCGGACCGAGGTCGGCCGGGTCGCAGCTTCCCAATACGGTGTTGATCTTCATGTCAGGGCTCCTCGAAGCCGGATTTGCTGCCGGTTTACGAATCGCACCTCCCGGGCCCGTTGTCAAAACCCTTGCCCTGTGAAATTGGAGCAAGCGATGTTATACATAGGGAACTTCTGATGGGACTCTTATGGGCGCGCTGGCGCATAGCATCGATCTAACTTCGCCTCCACCGGGGTTTTGGCAGCGATACTTTGCGCCGCCCTGTGCCGGCCGCAGCCAACCCAGATGGCACGTCTCGCCCGCCATTGACATCGCGGCGTATCACTTCAGTTGGGCGTGGGTGCTGATTCCGATGATGCTGGCGAGCCGCGAGAGCACCATCTTCTATATTTACGCACTTGTGATGGCGGCCAACCTTGCCCATCGCCATTACGGGTTGCCCTACGCCTATCTGGACCGCGAGGTCTTTCATACATACGAGCGGAAACTGACGTGGTTTCCGGAAGTCTGCCTGTTGCTGTTTGCCGCCACGCCGCTGCTCTTGAGTCTTAAGGGCGTGGCCGCCGGCGCGGTCGGCGCGGTGGTCTTTTTCTCCCTGCTGTGGAATTTCTGGCACACCTACATGCAGAAGTTCGGCGTCCTGCGTCTGTACCGCGCCAAGGATCCCGCCGCCGTGCAGGAGCGCACGCCGGGCTGGATCGACAGGTACCTGATGCTGTGCTGGGTGCCGCTTTACTTCACCTACCTTGGGCCCAAATACAAGGATTTGATCTTCGCCAACGGCAACCACATCCGCGGGCCCGCGGCGGCAATTATCGCATTGATGGAAATGCACGGCCGCGCTCTGGTTTTGCCCAGCGTCGTGATTGCGGCGGGCGGCGTCGGGCTGTGGTTCGGCAATGAATGGCGTGCCCAGCGCTTTGCAAATCGCGCGCGGCTTTCGGCGGCGCTGGGCACGACGCTGATTTCGTCTGCCCTGCTGTGGGCCAATCCGGTCAAGGCCTTTATCGCCTTCGCGTTCAGCCATGCCGTCGAGTACATGGTCTTCGTGTGGGCGTTCCAGCGCCGCCGATATGCGCGTCCGCACCCCGCGCCGTCTCTGATCGAGCGGGTGTTGCGCTATCCCAAGACCTGGTACCTGTGCTTCACTGCGTTCTTTGCTGCCATCGCAATTGCGCAGACCCTGTGGGGCCGGGTGTTTATGAGGGGGGCGCGCCCGATTGAATTCTTCGGCCTGGCCGGTGGCATGTGGCTGTTCTATTACGCCGCGTACGAATCGTTGGTGCACTTTTACATGGACGGCTTTTTGTGGAAGATGCGCCGCCCCGACGTGCGCCAGAACATTTGATGGCGGCCGCGTTCCAAGCGGCGGCTTGCACTACGCGTTGATTCGTAACAAGTTGGGCTCGCGGCGGTGTTGCGGCCGGCGCATGACTCGCTGACTTTAGGAGGCGGTGATGAGATTCGCGCTGATGTATGAAATCGAAATGCCCAAGCCGTGGTACGAGGGCTACGAATACGACAAGTACTGGCAGGTGATGGCCCAGATTCAGCTCGCCGACGAGATGGGCTTCGATTCGGTGTGGGCGGTCGAACATCATAGCCTGGAGGAACTCTCGCACTGCTCGGCGCCCGAAATCCTGTTCGCCGCCGCCAGCCAGCGCACCAGCCGGATCCGCTTCGGCCATGGCGCGGTGTTGCTGCCGCAGCCCTACAACCATCCGGTGCGCGTCGCCGAGCGCATCGGCGCGCTGGACATCCTGAGCAACGGCCGGCTGGAAGTCGGCTTTGCGCGTTCCACCACATTGTGCGAGATGGGCGGCTTCGGCGTGGACCCCAACGACACGCGCCCGATGATGAACGAGGCGCTGGAAGTGATCCCGCAACTCATGACGACCGACCGCTTTCCCGGCTACCAGGGCAAGTACTTCACGGTCGGTCCTAATCGCAACGTGATCCCCAAGCCGATCCAGAAACCGCATCCGCCGCTGTGGATGGCGTGTTCGTCGCCGCAAAGCTTCGAAATCGCGGCCAACGCCGGGCTGGGCGTCTTGTCGTTCAACATTATCCAGGCCCAGACGCTGGAGGAGCGGGTGCGCAACTATCGCCGGGCGATTCAAAATCCGTCCAACCCCGTAGTCGCCAAAGTCAACAACCAGATCGCGACCTTCATGATGACGCTGTGCGGCGAGAACAACGACGAAACCATCGAGATGGCGGGCGAGGGGATGCATTGGTACATGTCGCTGCTGCGCGGGCAGACGCCCTACTGGCAGAACATCTTCGAGAAGGGGCGCGAGGAGCTGTTCGCGCAGATCGAGAGCTACAAGTACATGTCGCGGCGCGCGCCCGAGGCGCTGCAGTTCGGCGCCGACCTGACCGAGGAGAAGGCGCGCGAGCAGATGCGGCCGCGCAACCTGGTCGACAAGGGGCTGCTGTGCGCGGGCAATCCCGATACCTGCATCCGCGTCCTGGAGCGCTTCGAGAAGCTGGGCATCGACCTGATCCTGTGCTTCATGGAGATGGGCCGCGTGCCGCATCAGCGCACCATGGATTCCATCCGGCTGTTCGGCAGGCACGTGATCCCGCACTTCAAGCGCAACGGTGCGCCGGCATCGGCCAACGGTCAGGCATAGGCGCACAAAACCCGCGTGCGGCTTGCAGGGGCGGCGGCTTTAGACCGCGTGCGCAGGTTGCGGCGACGTTAGTTAACAAGATGATTTGATGAGGGGCGCATGGACCAAAACATTCTCGGCCTGGCAGGAAAACCGGCGCTGGTGATCGGCGGCGGGTTCGGCATCGGACGGGCCAGCGCGCTGCTGCTGGCGCGCGCCGGCGCCCACGTCGCGCTGGCCGACCTTATCGAGGAGCGCGCGCAGGCGGTGGCCCGGGAAGTCGAAGCTCACGGCGTGCGTGCGCTGGCGCTGACCGGCGACGTGACCGACATGGCCGCCGCGCAGCGCATCGTCGCCGACGCCGTCAAGTTTCACGGCAGCCTCGAAGTCCTGATCAACATGGTCGGACTGGCGACCTGGAACGAGTTGATGGACACGGACGAGCAGGCCTGGGAGCAGCAGATGCTGATCAACCTGCGCCATCATCTGTATATCGGGCGCGCCGCCGCGCGTCAGATGATCCAGCAGGGCAGCGGCGGACGGATGGCGTTCGTGGCGTCGGTCAGCGGGATTTATGGCGCGCCGTTGCACGGCGCCTACGGCGCGGCCAAGGCCGGGCTGATGTCGCTGACGCGCACGATGGCGAACGAATGGGGCCAGTACAACATCCGGGTCAACGCCGTCGCGCCCGACGTGATCTCCACGCCGCGCCATCCGGGGACCATGAATCGGGAGCAGGCGCTCGAGGAGGGCGTG
>Ga0070737_10003717_pt1 | contig 16081 bp, 13 predicted proteins | sample Coa_R1_10_FD_66438 | JGI IMG/M metagenome (GOLD analysis project Ga0070737, IMG submission 66438) | Surface soil microbial communities from Centralia Pennsylvania, which are recovering from an underground coalmine fire - Coalmine... | ecosystem: Environmental > Terrestrial > Soil > Unclassified...
CCGCTGGCCACCCCGATGCTCGTCGGCTGGTATGACCGCGGCGCGGCGCCGGGCCAGGCTGGCGCGGCGGTGCTGCTCGGGCACGTCGATTCCGCGGCGACCGGGCCGGCCGTCTTCTACCGGCTCGGCGGCCTGACACCGGGCGACCTGATCTATGTGGCGAGGCAGGACAACCGGACGGCCGTCTTCGAGGTGACGTCCGTGTCGCTGTACCCGGCGGCGGATTTCCCCGCGCTCCGGGTGTACGGCCTCACCGCGGACCCCACGCTGCGCTTGGTCACCTGCGGCGGCGACTTCGACCTGCGGACCCGCCACTACCTTGACCGGACCGTCGTTTTCGCCCGCTACGCCGGCCAGGCGTTACGCGGCACCCGGCATGCATGCGACGCCCCTCGACCCTGGCGCGATAGTGCGACCCGGACCCGCCTATTCCCGGGCCTGGATCATCAGCGGCCTCTCCCAGGGCTATTTTCCGATAACACCGAAGGTTTATGGCCGCGCCGGTAGTAAATTGACCTCGCCTGTTGCGCGCGTTGCAGGAAGCGCGGCCTACCGGGACTTCGCCTATCTTAGGTTGCATGCCCAGAATATCTTAGCAGAGGTTTAGATATTCGGCGTAAAAGACATGTACAGCGGATGTGGCTGCCTCTGCGGCTCTGCGACACGCCTGGGATAGCCGCGCCAGATGGGTTGAGTTGTGTCCGGCGAGCGGGCAAGACCGGAAGTTCTGGGCGGCCAGCCGGCTTGTCAGCCTCAAAGCCGGCGCAGCCAGAACGGCGGCACCGCGTGCCCGGCTGCCCGAGAGCAAATTACGTGCCGCGGCGCGGGCGGTCTTATGCGAATGCCGCTCGCGGCGATGACTTGGGCGGTGCTTGGCCGGGGAGTTTCAGGAACCCGGCGGGTATCAGGCCCGCCTGCCGCAGGATCGACGCCAGCGTGCCGCGCTTCACCGCGCCATGTCGCGGAATGACAGCCACCCGTCCTTCCCGGTCGCGGTAAACCAGTCCACTTCCCGGCGCAGTGCTGCGGTCGGGGGTGTGTGGCACCTCCGGCACGGAACCACGATAGCCGCTCGCTCACCGTGTGACCTGGAGCTCGACGGCATCCTGCGGCGCCGGGCCCGCGCCCGGGGCCGCGCCGGGGCCGCGCGGCGGCTGCTCCGGGCCCGCGCCGGGGCCGCGCGGCGGCTGCTCCGGGCCCGCGCCGGGGCCGCGCGGCGGCCGCTCCGGCCGCCAGTGGCCAGGCAAGCCGGGGACGATTACGGTGCCGCCCGGCCGCGCTATGACATCAGCGGCATTGATCGTTGTCCTGGCGCCCGCCGCGAGCGTCGGCGATCCCGCTGGCGGCCATAACCGGGCCGCGCCCCCGGCCGATTCGTGATAAATGTGGCCTGAGCAGGTCTTTGGTACTGCCGGCCGCGGCAGCCGCCGGTCCTGCCATTGCCGTGTGGCCGCATGCCCCGGAATGGTCACAAATCGGTAAGCCTGGCATGATCGGCCTGAGCGCGGGCAGCTAGTCCTGCCGACCATGGTGCTGCGCCATGGCCGGCCAGCGGCGAGCCGCCCGGCGGCGGGTAAGGTCCGGGCGTGCTGGTGCCAGCGGTTGAGGAGGCAGGGTGACAGCGGACGCGAGCACGCAGGTCACGGAGCTGACGGCGGACGATCACGCGTGCTTGACCTTCGGCGAGGCCGAGGAGCTGTTCGACCTGACGGCGGCGTTCGTCCGCGACGGGCTCGCCGCGGGCTTGAAGGTGATGTGGCTCAGCGACGCCGGCCCGGGGATCGCGGTCAAGGAGCTGACGCGGCGCGGGATCGCCGTGGAACCGGCGATGGCCGCCGGGCAGCTCGCCGCGGACGGATGTGAGGGCCGCCTGCTGTCCGGGCAGGCGTTCAGCGCCGACGCGGCGGTCGGCTGGCTGAGCGGCCAGGTCGCGGCGTCCCGGGAGCAGGGGTTCCGGGGACTGCGGATAGCGGTGGACATGGGATGGGCGCTGCGCCCCGTGACCGGGGTCGAGGAGCTGCCCAGATTCGAGGAAGGCATAGCGGCGGCACTGGCCGGCACCACCGCCTCGGTGCTGTGCCAGTATGACCGGGAACGCTTTGACCCGGTCACGCTGGCGTCCGTGGCAGGGTTCCATACTCGCTCGGTGGCCGCCGCCACGTACTACGCCGATGCCGTGCTCCGTATCTGCCGCCAGTACGCTCCCCCGGGAGTCAGGATCGCGGGTGAACTCGATTACCAGGCCGAAGAACCGCTCGCCCGCGCGCTGGCCGAGGCGGTCCGTCTCGAAGGCGACCTGGTGGTCAACATGGAGGGCCTGGCCTTCATCGACGCGCGGTGCACGCTGATGATCGCCGATGCCGCGCGCACCATGGCCGCCTCCGCGCGCATGGTGACCCTGCGCTGCCCGCCCGAGGTCGCCTCCGGTTTCGTCCGGCTCGGTATGGCGGGCGTGCCCGGCGTACGGCTGGTGACAGCCGATGAGTGATCAGGGCTACCGGCCTGCCGGGCAGCCGGGCCGGGCAGAGGCCGGCCGGGGCGCGGGGCCGGCCGGTCCTCCGTCCCTGGATCAGAACTTCGACGCCGGCTCGCTGTACGCGCTGCGGGCGGCTGTCGCGGCGCACGCCGCCGCGGCCGGCCTGAGCCCGCAGCGGGTGTACGACGTGGTGGTCACCGCGCATGAGCTGGCGGCCAACTCCGTCGTGCATGGCCCAGGGCACGGGCGGCTGCGCCTGTGGGCCGGCGACGGGTTCCTGTACTGCCAGGTCAGCGACGACGGCCCCGCGGAACCGGAACCCGCCGTGACCGGCAATGCGGCAGAGACCGGCAATGCGGCCGGGGCAGGCGACGCGGCCGGGGCCGGGATGCCGTGGCATGCCGAGCACGGCCATGGGCTGTGGGTGGTCGGCCAGGTGGCCGACAAGGTCAGCGTCGACCACGGCCGTGCCGGCACCACCGTCACGGCCAGCTTCGGCATCACCCCTTCTTGACGCGCTCGCCGGCTTCCCCGGCGCTGACGGCGCTGACGGCACTAACGGGGCTGACGGCACTGACGGGGCTGACGGCGCGGAACAGGAAGCTGACGAGTCGCTCCGCGTGAGCCTTGATGTCGCGGGCCAGGCTGGCCCTGCGGTCCGGCGGCGTGCTGAGCGCGTGCATCATGGCGCCGCCGGCCAGGGTGTCGAGCAGGAGCGTGACGGGCGTGTCCGGGGCGAGTTCGCCGCGGCCGATGCCGCGGCGGACGATGGCGCGCGCCGCCAGCACGTGGGATCGCCTGATCCCCGCGTAGTGCTCGGCCACGCCGGGGATGGCGTCGGCTTCCAGGCTGAGCCGCAGCGCGGCCCTGCTGCTGGGGCCGGCGTAGAGGTCGAGCATCTGGACGGCGAGTTCGGTGAGGTCGCCGCGGAGCGTGCCGGTGTCGACGTCGGTCACCCGCGACATCCGCATCGTGACGGCGTCGGTGAGCAGCGCTTCCTTGCTGTTCCACCGCAGGTACAGCGAGGCCTTGCCCACCCCGGCCCGCCGCGCGACCGTCTCCATCGCAAAGCCGGCCCAGCCGGCCTCGCCGAACAGGTCGAGCGCCGCCTGCGCGATCTTGCGGTCCACGTCCGGGTCGCGGGGGCGTCCGGGTGTCACGTGCGTGGCGGTCACCGTGCCTCCCTCCAGATGAGCCGGTCACGGGATATTGCTGAACGATCTCCGTTAAGATATCATCCCAGAAAATGAACGATGAACGTTCAGTAAATGTCTGTCGTCCAGCACGCGGAGGTGCCGGGTGAGAGCAGCGGAGCTGGCAGCGTTCGGCGCGTCCGTCGCCGGCGTGACCGCACGGCGCTGGGGAAGGGCGGCCGACGCCGCCGCCGCGGACCTGGCCGCCCTGTGGGCCGATGGCGCGGCCCAGGGCTGGTTCGGCCTTGGCGGTGAGGATGCCCTGGATGCCGCGCTTGCCGCGATCCGTGAGCTAGGGCGGGTGGCCTGCCCGCTGCCGGTGATGGACGGCTTCGTGGCCATGCGGGTGCTGGGCCGGGAAGGCAGGCTCGCTGAGCAGATCGCGACGGGCCAGGTGCGGGTCCTCGTTGCCGCCGACAGCGGTACCGGGGAAGCCGCCTACGTGGACGGCGGCACGGCCGCCACCCACGTGCTGACGCTGCCGGGCGGCGGCGGCCCTGCCCGGCTTCGCCCGGTGACGGCGTGCCGGGAGGTGGCGGGGCTGGCCGTGCCCCCGTGGAGCATGCTGGAACTCGGGCCGGAGCAGGCGCGGGCCGAGCTTGACGCGGCAGCGGCTGACCAGGCCATGGTGCTGCTTCGCCTTGGCCTTGCCGCCCGCGCCATGGCGGCTGCCGGGCGAGCGCATGAAATGGCGATTGAGCATGCCAAGACCAGGCGGCAGTTCGGCAAGCCGATCGGCAGCTTCGGCGCGGTCCAGCAGCGCACGGCCAGCTGCCAGATCGATGTCAGCGCTGCCGGGCACCTGCTCGGCCGCGCGGTGGACGCCTGGCTGGCGGGCAGGCCCGACTGGCTGCTTCAGGCGGAGATCGCCGCCGAGTTCATCGCCGGGGCGGCGCGCCGGGTGCATCTGGGCGCACAGCACACGCTCGCCGCGATGGGCTACTTCGAGGAACACGATGCGCCTTGGCTGTTCCGCCGCGTGCACGCCGACATCGCCCGGCTGAACGCGCTGCCGCTGCGAGCTGGTGAGGTGGCCGACATCCTGGTGGAGACGCCGGCGTCGCTGCCCGCCTTCGACCTCGGACCGGTCGGCGAGAGCTTCCGCGCCGAGGTCCGCGAGTTCCTGGCGGTGACTCCCCATGAGGCGGACGTGATGGTGCCCGCCATGGCCGAGCGCGGCTGGTTCGGCTTCGGCTGGCCAGCCGAGTATGGGGGCCGGAACGCGTCGCTGGCCGAGCAGGTGGTGCTCAACGAGGAGGTGATGTACGCCCGGGCACCGGTCACCATCCAGATCGGCTCGGTCATGCTGCTCGGCCACTCGATCCTCCGGCACGGCACCGCCGCGCAGAAAGCCGCGTTCCTGCCGCTGATCCGGGCCGGGAAGCTGCGCTTCTGCCTCGGCTACAGCGAGCCGGAGGCCGGCTCGGACCTGGCCTCCCTGCGGACTAAAGCCGAACGGGACGGCGATGACTGGGTCATCAACGGCCAGAAGCTCTGGACCACGGGAGCCCACCTGGCCAGCCATGTGTGGCTGGCCGCCCGAACCGACCCGGATGCGGCGCCGCCGCATGCGGGCATCACCGTGTTCCTGGTCCCGATGGACACCCCGGGCATCACCATCCAGCAGCACCGCGCGCTGTCGGGCGAGATCTCCTGCACGGTCTTCTACGACGACGTGCGCGTGCCCGACTCGGCCCGCGTCGGCGAGGTGAACGGCGGCTGGAAGGTCATCACCGACGCGCTGGCCGGAGAGCGCGTCCTCATGGGCGGCATCGCGGCGAGCCTGCACCGCCAGCTTGACGACCTGCTCCAGGCGGTACGCGCCGACCCGGCGGGCACGGTCGGCCCGCGCGGCTCGGCGGCTCGGGCGAGGCTTGGCGAGCTGGCCGTCACCTTGCAAGCGAACCGGGCACTCGTGGCGGCGGCGATCGGCGCGACAGCGGCCGGCGGCGGTGCGCGGCTTGAGGCGCCGATGGCGGGCGTGCTGGGCGGCGAACTGGCCGAGGCGTTCGGTGAGGCGGTGCTGGACATCCTCGGCCCCCGCGCGGCGCTGTCCGGCGAGGTTCCCGGCACGCCGGGGGGCGGCGCCTTCGAGTACGGGCTGCGGCTGTCCGTCATGTACGTGGTCGGCGGCGGCACCAACGACATCCAGCGTGGCCTGATCGCCCGCGGCCTGGGCCTGCCGCGCTGACCCCCCGTCCCTGACCTCCCGAAGGAGGAGCGATGCCGTCTCAGATCACCGGTGACCGGCTGACCACCCTGTTCCGTCCGCGCAGCGTCGCCCTAGTCGGCGCGTCGGACAAGTCCGCGTTCTCGGCAATCGCCTACAGCAACCTTGTCCAGTCCGGCCTCGGCGAGCGTACCTACCTGGTCAACAGGCGGGGCGCGGTGACGCATGGCCAGCCTACGGTCCGCTCGTGCGCGGAGATCGGGGAGCCGGTCGACGTGGCGTTCCTGATGGTGCCGCAGGCCGGAACGCTGGAGGCGCTGAGCGACGCGGCGGCGGCGGGAATCCGCAACGCTGCCGTGCTGTCGTCGGGTTACGCCGAGGCGGGGGAGGCGGGCCGGGCGGCGCAGGCCGAGCTCGCCGCGCACGCCGACTCGCTCGGCATGGTGCTGCTCGGCCCGAACCACCTGGGGTTCGCCAACTTCACCGAGGGCATTCCGGTCTGCGCGATCCCCGGCCTGCCGCGGGCCGCGGGCCCGGTCGCGCTACTGTCGCAAAGCGGTGCCAGTTCCTCGGCGATGCTCGATTTCGCCGCGATGGTCAATGTCGGGCTGTCCTATCTGGTCACCCTCGGCAACGAGGCCATGATCACCGCGGGGCACGTACTGGACTTCCTGGTCGACGACCCGGGGACCCGGGCGGTGGCGGTCTTCATGGAGACCGTCCGCGATCCGGACGTGTTCCGCCGGGCCGCCCGGCGCGCGGCGCGGGCGGGCAAGGCGATCGTCGTCCTCAAGGCGGGCAGCAGCGCGCTCTCGGCCCGGACCGCCGCGGCGCATACCGGCGCCCTGGTGGGGGACGACCGGGTCATCGACGCGATCTTCGCCGACCTGGGGGTGATCCGCGTGGACTCGATCGAGGACATGCTGATCACGGCGGGCGCGGCGGCGGCGCTTGGCCGCCTGGAGCGGCCGGGCATCGGCATCGTATCGATCTCCGGCGGCGCCTGCGACATCGTCGCCGACCGGGCCGAGGACCTCGGCGCCGAGCTGCCGGAGCTCGCCGCGGACACCCGCGACGCGCTCGCGGCGATCATGCCGGACTACGGCACCGTCCAGAACCCGCTCGACGTGACCGGGGCCGCGGTCATCGATCCGGCGATCTTCACCCGCGCGGTCCGCGTCATGTCACAGGATCCCGCCGTGGGCGTGGTCGGCGTCATCAACGGGGTGCCGTGGATCGACGACGGCAAGCCGTACCTGGGACAGCGATTCGTCGACGCGATCGGCGCGGGCATGCGGGAAGCCTCGTGCCCGACCGTCTACATCAACCAGGTCATGCAGCCGGTCACCGACTACACGCGCTCGGTGATGGACCGCGGCGGGGTGAGCTATGTCATCCCCGGCCTGCGGCAGGCGATCGTCGCGCTGCGCAACGTGGCCTGGTGGTCCGGTGCCACCCGCGCCGGCCGCGACCGTGACGCCGCGCCCGCCGCGACCGTGACGGTGCCGCCCGCGGCCACGCGGCACGGCCAGTGGCCGGAGGACGCGGCCCGCCGGATGCTGGCCGATGCCGGGATACCCGTCGTGCCGGCCCGGCTTGCCGCCTCCCCCGGCGACGCGGTCAAGGCGGCGGCGGAGTTCGGCGGCCCGGTGTGCGTCAAGGTGGTTTCGCCGCAGATCATGCACAAGACCGATATCGGCGGGGTGCGCCTTGACGTCCCGGCCAGCGAAGATGCGGTCAGGGAGGCGTTCCGCGCGGTCACCGCGGCGGCGGCGCTGGTTGACGGGGCCAGCGTGGAGGGCGCCCTGATCAGTCCCATGCGCCGCGGCGGTGCTGAACTGCTGGTCGGCGTGGTGCGCGACCCGCAGTGGGGCCCGATGCTCGCGGTGGCGCTCGGCGGCGTCTTCGTGGAGGTGCTGCAAGACGCGGCGCTCTCCCCGCTGCCCGTATCCCCGGAGCAGGCGCGCCGCCTGCTGGACCGGCTCCGCGGCCGCGCCGTGCTGGACGGGCTCCGCGGCGCAGTGCCCGCCGACCCCGGCGCGCTGGCCGCGGTGATCGCCCGTGTCGGCGACCTTGCCGTGGCGCTGGGCGATGACCTTGAATCACTGGAGATCAACCCGCTGCGGGTGGACGGCACGGCGATCGAGGCTCTCGACGCGGTCGTCACCTGGGCCAGGAAGGGGCAGGACTGATGCGGACCGCCTTTACCGAACTGGTCGGCGTGCGGCATCCGATCGCCGGCTTCAACCGCTCGCCCGGCGTGGTCGCCGCGGTCACCAACGCCGGCGGCTTCGGGGTCCTCGCGGCGTCCGCCTACACGCCGGACGAACTCGACGCCCAGCTCACCTGGATCGAGGAGCAGGTCGGCGGGAAGCCCTACGGCGTTGACCTGCTCGTCCCGGAGAAGTTCGCGGCCGGCGACCCGGACAACCTCATCGCCAGCCTGCGCGCGCAGATCCCGGAAACCCACCTGGCCTTCGTCAGCGGCCTGCTGGCCAAGTACGACATCCCCGAGGCGCCCGGAACGCCAGGAAAGACCGGAACGCCCGGGACGGCACCGCAGGACGAGATCGCCGCCAGCCTCAACCCGCGCGGCGCGCAGGCGCTGCTGGACGTCGCGTTCGGCCACCGGATCTCGCTGATCGCCAGCGCGCTCGGCACCCCGCCGCCCGGGCTGGTTGCCCGCGCCAAGGCGGCGGGGGTCGCCGTCGCCGCGCTGGTCGGCCAGGCCAAGCACGCGCGCCGGCAGCTCGACGCCGGCGCGGACGTGCTGATCGCCCAGGGCACCGAGGCGGGCGGGCACACCGGCACGATCGCCACCATGGTCCTCACCCCGGAGATCACCGACATCGCGGCCGGGCGGCCGGTTCTCGCGGCGGGCGGCATCGCCTCCGGCCGGCAGATGGCGGCCGCGCTCGCGCTCGGCGCGGCCGGCGTCTGGTGCGGATCGGTCTGGCTGTGCAGCGAGGAGGACGTCGCCAACCAGGCCATCAAGGCCAAGTTCCTCGCGGCCGCCAGCAGCGACACGCTGCGCTCGCCGACCCGTACCGGCAAGCCGGCCCGGCAGCTGCGCTCCGCCTGGCACGACGAGTGGGAGCGGCCGGGCAGCCCCGCACCGCTCCCGATGCCGTTGCAGCCGCTGCTGGTCAACGAGGCGTGGCAGCGCATCGACGCTGCCGCCGCCGCCGGCCACGAGGGCGCGCTGCGCCTTGAGTCGTTCTTCGTCGGCCAGGTCGTCGGCTCCTTCGACGCCATCCGGCCGGCCGCCGAGATCACCCGGCAGATGGCCGCCGAATGCGAGCAGCGGATCGCCGAACTGGGAGCACTGCTATGAACCTCGACCCCCGCACCCCCGTGATCGCCGGCGTCGGCCAGTCGTCGGAGCGGCTCGGCGCGCCCGGCTACCGGCGCCGCTCGCCCGTGGACCTGGCCGCTGACGCGGCACGGGCCGCGCTGGAGGACAGCGGCGCGGACCCGGCCGCGGTCGCCGCCGCGATCGATACCGTCGCCGGGGTCCGGCAGTTCGAGAACTCCACGCCCGGCGCCCGGGCGCTGCTCGGCCGCTCGGACAACTACCCCCGCTCCGTGGCCGGCCGCATCGGCGCCAGCCCGGCCCGGGCGGTCCTCGAGGTCGCCGGCGGCCAGGCGCCGCAGCACCTGGTCAACGAGTTCGCCGCCGCGATCGCCGCCGGGCACGCCGAGGTCGTGCTGCTGGCCGGCTCGGAGGCGATCTCCACCGTCGAGCACTACGCCAGGGCGGGCGAAGCGGACCGGCCCGACTTCACCGAGCACGCCGAGGGCAGCCTGGAGGACCGCGGCTACGGGCTGAAGGGAATGATCTCCCGGCACCTGGCCGCGCACGGGCTCACCGACGCGCCCAGCCAGTACGCGCTGATCGACAACGCCCGCCGCGCCCGCCTCAAGCAGAGCCGCGAGGAGTACGCCGCCGCGATGGGCGCGCTGTTCGCGCCGTTCACCACGGTGGCGGCGGCCAACCCGCACGCGTCGGCCCCGGTCGAGCGCAGCGCGGCGGAGCTGGTCACGCCGACCGCGGCCAACCGGCTCATCGCCGACCCGTACACCCGGTACATCGTCGCCAGGGAGAAGGTCAACCAGGGCGCCGCCGTGCTGCTCATGTCGGTGGCGGCGGCACGGCGCCTCGGCGTACCCGAGGACCGGCGGGTATTCCTGCACGGCCACGCCGACCTGCGCGAGCGCGCCCTGATGGACCGCGCCGACCTGTCGGCCAGCCCGGCCGCCGTCATGGCCGCGCGGCACGCCCTCGAGGTCGCCGGCATCACGGCGGACGACCTCGCCACCATCGACCTGTACTCATGCTTCCCGGCGCCGGTGTTCAACATCTGCGACGGGCTCGGCATCGCACCGGACGACCCGCGCGGCCTCACGCTGACCGGCGGGCTGCCGTTCTTCGGCGGCCCGGGCAACAACTACTCGATGCACGCCATCGCGGAAACGGTGCGGCGCGCCCGCGGCGCCCCCGGGACGTTCGGTTTCGTCGGCGCCAACGGCGGCATCATGAGCAAGTACTCCGCCGGGGTGTACAGCACGGCCCCCGCGCCGTGGAAATCTGATAACAGCAAGGAACTGCAGGAGGAGGTCGACGGCTGGCCCGCCCCCGAACAGGCCGTGCATGCCGACGGGTGGGCGGCCATCGAGACCTACACGGTCAGGCACGCGCGGGACGGGTCGCGCACCGGCATCGTCATCGGCCGGCTGGAAGCCGGCGGACGGCGGTTCGTCGCCATGGGCGACGACGACGAACTGCTCGGCCTGCTCACGTCGGGAGAACCGTTCGGTGCCCGGGTGTACGCGCGTTCGTTCGGGATGGGGAACAGGGTCACCACGAGCCGGCAGCGGATGAGCGAGCTGTTCCCGCCGGAGCCGCTGGTGCTGCGCGACCGCTACGAGCACGTGCTGGTGCGGCGCGACGGGCACCTGCTCGAGGTCACGATCAACCGGCCGGAGGCCCGCAACAGCCTGCACCCGATGGCCAACGACGAGCTCGACCACGTCTTCGACTGCTATTTCGCCGCCGACGGCCTGTGGGTCGCCATCCTCACCGGGGCCGGCGACAAGGCGTTCTCCGCGGGCAACGACCTGGTGTACTCGGCCTCCGGCAAGCCGGTGTGGGTGCCGAAGAACGGGTTCGGCGGGCTGACCAGCCGCCGCCACATGCCCAAGCCGGTGATCGCCGCGGTCAACGGCTACGCGATGGGCGGCGGCTGCGAGATCGCGCTCGCCTGCCACCTGGTCGTCGCCGACGCCACCGCCCGGTTCGCGCTCAGCGAGGTCAAGGTCGGCCTCGTCGCCGGCGCCGGCGGCCTGGTCCGGCTGCCCCGCACCGTCCCGCCCAAGGTCGCCACCGAGATGATCCTCACCGGACGCCGGATCACCGCCGAAGAAGCGCTCGGCTACGGCCTGGTCAACCGGGTCACCGAAGCGGGAAAGGCACTGGACGGCGCCCGCGCGCTCGCCGCCGAGATCCTCGACGGCTCGCCCACCTCGGTCCGCGTCTCGCTGCGGATCATGGCGGAAACCCGCGGCATCCCCGACGTCATCGACGCCGTCACCCGCCCGTCCGATGCCTTCGACGAGCTCATGGCCAGCGAGGACGCCGTCGAGGGCATAACCGCCTTCGCGCGGAAGCGCCGCCCGTCCTGGCGGAACAGGTAGTCCCGGGCCTGGCCGGCGCAGGGCCGCAGCCATGTCCCCGGGAGCCATGTCCCCGGGAGCCATGTCCCCGGGCGGGAACCCCGCGTCCGTTCGGCAGACGGTGATCTTCACTCAGAACGGACGGTGGTTTCTCCCCGCCGGCGCGCTCAGCCTGCCCGCCGCGTCCGCGACGGCGGGGACCTGGCTCATCCGGCCCGCAGCTCCCTTTTGAGTATCTTCCCTGTCGGGCCCTTCGGCAGGTCGGCGACGACGCGCACCTCACGCGGGTACTTGTACGCCGCCAGCCGCTCCCGGCAGTACGCGATGATGTCGTCCGGGTCCGCCCCGGCGCCCGGCCTGGGCACGACGAACGCGACGACCTCCTCGCCCAGCACCGGGTCGGCCTTGCCGATGACGGCCGCCTCGGCCACCGCGGGGTGGGTGAACAGCACCTCCTCGACCTCCCGCGGGTAGACGTTGTAGCCGCCGCGGATGAGCATGTCCTTCTTGCGGTCCACGATGAACAGGTAGCCGCCGGAGTCGGCGTAGGCCAGGTCGCCGGTGTGGAACCAGCCGCCGCGGAACGCCTCCGCGGTCGCCGCGGGGTTGCCGTAGTAGCCCTTCATCACGTTGTGGCCGCGGATGACGATCTCGCCGATGTGCTCCGGCCCGGGCGGCAGCGGCTTGCCCTGCTCGTCCACCACCCGGACCTCCACGCCCCAGATCGGCCTGCCGACCGAGAGCACCTTGCGCTGCTCGGCGCTGATGTTGAAGGTCGTGGTGCTGGCCGTCTCGGACAGCCCGTAGCCCTCCAGGATCACCACGCCCGGGAACTTCTCCTCGAACGCGCGGATGACCTCGCCCGGGATCGCGGCGCCGCCGGAGATCCCCACCCGCAGCGACGACAGGTCCCGGCCCGCGAGGTCCGCCCGCAGCAGCTCGTAGTACATGGTCGGGACGCCGGAGAAGATCGTGCACCGGTACCGCGCGATGGCGTCCAGCACCGCATCCGGCTCGAACCGGGGGAGGAGCACCAGCGTCCCGCCGAACCGCACGGCCGTGTTCAGCACGCTGGACAGGCCGAACACGTGGAACAGCGGCAGCACCGCGACCCCGATGTCGTCGTCGCGGAAGCCGAACAGCTCGCCGGCCACGGTGCAGTTCATGTACAGCTGGAAATGGGTCAGCTCGGCGCCCTTGGGCTTGCCGGTGGTGCCGCTGGTGTAGATGATCACCGCGGTGTCGTCGGCGTTCGTCGGCTCGATCTCGCCGGTGTCGTCGGCGAAATAGAGCTCGTCGTAGTGCCTGGTCCCCGCGGGCCGCTGGTCGTTGCCCGGAAGGTTCACCACGTACGTGGGCACGTCCCCGGCCTGGCGGGCGGCGGCCACCGCCTCCGCCGCGAACCCCTCGAAGGTGATCAGCGTCCTGGACTCAGAGTCCTGCAGCTGGTAGGCGATCTCGGGCGCCTTCAGCAGCGGGTTCAGCGGGACCATCACCAGGCCGGCCTTGAGGATGGCGAAGTAGGTGAAGAGGAACTGCGGCAGGTTCGGCAACTGCACCGCGACCTTGTCGCCGCGGCGCAGCCCGCTGCCGAGCAGGGCGCTGGCCACCCGCCCGGAGATCTCGTCCACCTGGGCATAGCTGAAGGTCAGGTCGCTGATGTGGCACAGCGGATGACCCGGCCTGGCGCGGCGGGACTCCCGCAGCATGACGGCGAGGTTGAAGCTCATGGCGCTCCAATGACAGGCGGATAACTCACTCTACGACGCCGCGCGGCCGCGGGACGAGCGCGCTAGTAGCCCCGTCACCGGGGTTCCGTGCCCGGCCCCGGTCCGCCGGCCGTGAGAGGCCGCATGGCCCGCAGCACGCCAGGCATCTAGATGCCTGCCGATACAGGCACTATGATGACTTTATGCGTACCACCTTGACGCTTGACGATGATGTGGCGCGGCTCGTGGAGGAGCAAGTCCACCGGACGAGGTCGACGGTGAAGCAGGTCGTCAACGACGCGATCAGGGCCGCGCTCGCGCCCAGGCCGGCCCGGCCGGCGCCCTACCGCGTGCGGGTGCACCATGCCGCGCTCGCCCCGGGGCTGGACCTCGCCGGGTTCAACAAGCTCGCCGACGAACTCGAGGACGAGGCGATCCTGCGCCTGGCCGAGCAGTGATCATCCCTGACGTGAACCTCCTGCTGTACGCGGTCATCGACGCCTTCCCCCAGCATGAGAAGGCACGGGAATGGTGGGAGGAGGCGATGAACTCCGGCGAGCTGATCGGGCTGACGGACCCGGCGATCTTCGGATTCCTGCGGATAAGCACCAACCCGCGGCTCATCAGGCCGGCGCTGGCCGTGGAGGAAGCAGCAGGCTACATCGAAGAGTGGCTTGCCGAACCCAACGTGCGCTGGACCGTTCCCGGCCCGCGCCATCACGCTCTGGCGCTGGGCCACCTGCGTTCCGTCGGCACCGGCGGGAACCTGACCACCGATGTGCAGCTCGCGGCGATCGCGGCCGAAAACGACGCGGTCGTCTACTCCAGCGACGCCGACTTCGCCCGCTTCGACGGCCTCCAGTGGGTCAATCCCCTGGGGCGCGCCCCTAAATAAGTCACCGAAGCCCGGTTCCCGGCATGCGCCATCCGGCAGGCCTGCCTGCTCGGCGAGCGGGACGATATCGCCCGGCCATGCCCCGGGCGGCCTTGCCACCGCTTCAGGCCGATGCGTTACTGCTTCAGGCCGATGCCGCAGATGGTGGCGTCTTCGGCGGGGCCGGCGCCGGTGTCTCCGCCTTCGCTCCGCCACCGGGAGGCGGGGACGATGCCGGGCGGCACCGGGGTCAGGCCGTCGAAGAAGGCCCCGATCTGTGCCGGGCTGCGCAGATGATAGGAGCTGGCCGAGTTCTGGTTGTAGGCCGCGATGGCCTGGTTCAGCGCGGGGCTGGTGTCCGTGCCGTCGCACAGCGCCAGGTAGCTGCCGGGTGGCAGGGCGTCCAGGTACCGGCGCAGGAGCGCGTGGGGCTTGTCGGAGTCGGGGAGCTGCCCCAGGATGCCGAGCATGATCAGGGCGACCGGCTGGCTGAGGTCCAGGGTGCGGGCGGCTTCGCCCAAGATGGTGTCCGGATCGCGCACGTCGGCTTCGATGTAGCTGGTGGCACCGCCGGGCGCGCTCGTCAGCAGCGCCTGGGCGTGCGCCAGCACCATCGGGTCATTGTCGGCGTAGACGATCCGCGACTGCGGCGCCACGGCCTGGGCGACCTCGTGGGTGTTGTCGGCGGTGGGCAGCCCCGTGCCGATGTCCAGGAACTGCCGGACGCCTGCTTCGCCTGCCAGGAAACGGACCGCGTGCACCAGGAAACGGCGCTGTAGCCGCGCGAGGCGGGCGATGCCGGGGAACATCTGGAGGATCAGGTCGCCCACCTCGCGGTCGGCCGCGAAATGGTCCTTGCCGCCGAGAAGGTAATTCCACACCCGGGCCGAGTGGGCGACAGTGGTGTCGAGCCTTGACCATGCTTCTCTGGCCTGCGGCACTTCCCCGGCCTGCGGCGAGCTGTCGGCCATGACCTGGATCCTCCTGATGGGGCGGCGATGCGGCTTCACGGGCGGAGCGGGCGCCTTCCCGCTTGATGCAGCGTACACGCGGCGGCGCCGCCTCCCGCGCCGGGCCGCGCGTGCCCCGCTCCGCCTCCCGCCGGGCGCCGGGTTGCCCAGGTGACCGGGAGCGCCAAGGGGCTCCCCGGGCTGGCAGAAGGGTCAGAAGAACTTGATGTCGACGGCCCGGAGCCGGCTCCGGTGCATGCGCACCGCCCTTTCGGCCGCCCCGGGCGAGACGAGGTCGCCCCATGCCCCCGCGGCCGCCTGCCCCAGCGCGAGGAGCGCCTCCACCTCGTCGCGGCCGAGCCCGGCCCCCTGGACCAGGCGCGTGCCGAACCCGATGTGCCAGCGCTCGTCGCGCAAGACCAGCTCCACTCCCCGGCGGACGCCCGGAAGCCCCGCGGACAGCCGGGCGAGCGTGTCGAGCAGCGCGTTCTGCCCGGCCAGGAGGACCACGCCTTCGAGCACCATGTGGTACAGCCCGACCGCGGCGGCCAGCCCCTGGTGGTCCCCGGCGAGGCGCAGGGCGGTAGCCGGGAGGCGCTCCTCGAACAGGTCGATGAGCTCGGGACTGACGAGGGTGCGGAGAACGTCCAGCCGAGCTGCCATGTCGCCCCCCGGGACGGCCGCCACCTCGGCCGCGACGCGGTCGAAGAAGCGGGCGTGGCGGTGCTCGTCACGGGCCTGCGCGCGGAAGCACGCCGCCACCCAGTCGTTCCAGGCCGCGGCCTGGAACGAACCGAGGTGCTCCGACACCGCCGACTCGGCGATGCAGAAGCCCGCGATCAATCCGAGGACCCGGGCGCTCTCGGCCTCGCCGAGCGCAGGCCACGCCGCCTTGTCGGGCGCGAAATCGAGGGCCGTCTCGTCCCATTGCAGCGTGTCGGCGAGTATCACGAAGCTGTCGTACCTGGTGAACATGAATCGGTTCCCCCCGCCATCCGGGATCTGGTGCCCCTGGCCCGGCCTGTCCCCTCGCTGA
>Ga0070737_10003720_pt1 | contig 16077 bp, 10 predicted proteins | sample Coa_R1_10_FD_66438 | JGI IMG/M metagenome (GOLD analysis project Ga0070737, IMG submission 66438) | Surface soil microbial communities from Centralia Pennsylvania, which are recovering from an underground coalmine fire - Coalmine... | ecosystem: Environmental > Terrestrial > Soil > Unclassified...
CAGCTCGGATGGTTCAAGCGCAACGGCGCCGACAATCAGCAGGCGCTCGCGCGCTACACCGAGGAATCGATTCGCCTGGCCGGCGTGCTCGACCATCGCCTGGGCGAGGCCGAGTATCTGGCCGGCGAATATTCGATCGCGGATATCGCGAATTTCACCTGGATCGGGGTGCTGCCGTTCTTCAACCTGGCGTTGGATCGATGGCCCAACCTGCGCCGATGGCACGCAGCGATCGCAGCGCGCCCCGCCGTGCAGCGTGGACTCAAGGTCCCGCAAGTCTGAGCGCCGGCCAATCAGGGAGACGGGATTCGATGAGGCCCGGCGCATGGACGGCGCTGTTGTGTGCACTGGCGTGGGTGTTCGCGGCCAGCGCTCATGCCCAGTTCAGGTTCGATCCGGCCAACTACACCGCGATGGCCGAGGCGGCTTCGGCCGAGACCATCCCGGTCGGGACCCGAATCACCGCGCACAACTGGCAGCAGTACCGCAAGTTCATGCCCATGTCGTTCGTCGCTGCTTACAGCGGACGCTACGCGTTTAAGATCGGCGACGATCGCAGATACACGATCAATGTGGGTCCGGCGGCGCCGCTGGCGATGTTCAGGCAACTGCGCGAGAACACGGAAAAGTACGCCTCTCGAAGTCGGCTCAGCCGCACCGCTTCGGGTGGCTATACCATAAACGGCTACGTGGCCGGCGTGCCTTTTCCCAAACCGTCGGGACCGCTGATGGCGTATCAATTGCTATACAACGTATGGACTTACTATTTACCCTCGATTAGCCATTCGGACGGCTCCTACGTGGCGGTGGATCGCTACCGCAACCGTTTTTACGAACAAATCGACGTCGACCAATGGCGGCTCAGCCACAGCAGCGACGAGGGTTTCCCCACCAATCCGCCCTACGGCGCCGGATTTCTGCAATCGACCCGGCAATTGGTGGACGCGCCCGAGCAGGAGAAATATACCGCGCAGCTCGCGCTGCTGCCGGACGATCCGGAAAAGGTACAGGAAATCTATGTCTTTGTGCCGGCGCTGCGCCGTTCGGTGCGGATGTCGTCGGCGGCGCGATGCTCGCCGCTGCTGGGCAGCGATTTCAACGAGGACGACAACAGCGACGGGATGTTTTTCCAGCCGCCGAATTTCAAGGCAACGCTGCTCGGCGTGAAGAAAGTGGTAGCGTTGATGCATGGCGATCTCAACCATTGGTATGGCGGGGATTTGCCGGGCGGCGACAAACTCTACGACCGCGACGGCCTGCCCGGGTGGCCCAGTCCGCTGGCCGGCAAATGGGAGGTGCGCGACGTATATGTACTCGAGGTGGCGCCGCTGCCGATACTAACCGGCTACTGCTACGGGCACAAAGTGATCTTCATCGACAAGGAAACCTTCGTACAAATCTATCTGGATGACTACGACGCCGGCGGCAGACTCTACAAGAGCCAGCTCATCTGGCACTCTCCGATCAACGTCAACGACCACGAGAGATATATCGCCCGCGGCCACGATCCGCAGACGATGATCGACTGGAAGGAGATTCACGCGACGACCTCGCTGCCCGACCGTCCTCCGGAAGTAAACCGCATGAACCATACCGCCATCGGCAACCATCCCGAAATCTACGCCTTTCCCGGCGGCCTGGCGTATATCCTGAAGTGATTTTGCGATGACCCGCTACCAGGAAATCGCCGCGCAGTTTTATCGCAACCGCCTGCTGTTCGGCAGCTCCGAGCAGCCGGGCATCGTGGCGGTGGAAATCGGTCCGCAAAAGGCGGAAATCTTCCGCCGCATCGGCGGCAAGCTTACGCGCGAAGAGCAGGCGGCGCGTTTCTTCGTGCTGCTCGGCCATCCCGCGCTGCTCTCCGGCCTAGGCGCGCCGCACTCGATTCGCGAGCTGGAGGGAGATTTCGCGCTGCGCTATATCGCGGGCTTCGATACCGCGGCCGCGCTGGAGGCCGCCAAGCGCCATCTGCGCAAGGCTGATGCGGGCGGCAACGAAATCCCTTATTTCGTGCTGACGGACCCGGTGGAACAGTTCCTGATGCTGACCGGGATGACGTTTTTCGTCGGCCTTGAGTTCGCGCAGCTCCATCGCATGCAGATCGACGTGCAGGCCTGCATCAGTCCGGGCTTCGAGTTTCCCTCCGGGGCGCGCGAGGGTGACCGGATCGCGGCAATCGCGATCACCGATTCAACCGGCTTCGAGCACGTCCTGCTGGGGTCCGAGATAGATGAGAAGGCGATGCTCGAGCGGTTCGCCGCAATTGTCCGCGAGCGCGACCCCGACGTCATCGAGGGCCACAACCTTTTCCGTTTCGGCCTGGACTACCTGCAGGCCCGCGCGCGGCGCAATCGCGTGGCACTTAAGCTCGGCCGCGACGGCAGCCTGATGAGGTCGCGCTCCTCGCGCATGCAGATCGCCGAGCGGACCATCGCTTACCGCCGCTTCGACATCTACGGACGCAGCGTGGTGGATACCTGGATGCTGGCGCAGCATTACGATATCGCCAGCCGCGAGCTGGAAGGATTCGGTCTGGCCGAAATCGAGCGCCATTTCAGACTCGCGCATCCCGGCCGCGTCTATATCGAACCCGGGCAAGTCGGCGATTTCTTCGCCAACGACCCGGCGCCGTTGCGCGATTTTACCCTGGACAATGCGCGACAGGTGGCAAAGCTGGCCGAGATGCTTTCACTGAGCTACTTCGTGCAGGCGCAGATTTTCCCGTACTCCTATCAGAACGTGATCCTGCGCGGAAACGCGACCAAGATCGACTCACTGCTGCTGCGCGCCTACCTGGCGGAGAATCACAGCGTGCCGATTCCCGGCGAGCCGATTGCATTCGCGGGCGGCCACACCGAGGTCCGCCGCCTGGGCGTGGCGCACAACGTGGCGCATTGCGACGTCACTTCGCTGTATCCCTCGCTGATGCTGCAGTTCGGGCTGGGTCCGGGCAACGATCGCCTGGGCGTGTTCCTCAAGATGCTCGAGCAGCTGCGCACCTTCCGCGTGCAGGCCAAGGCCGCGGTGCGCGAACTCCAGGGCACCGAGCGTCGCTACATGGAGGCGCTGCAGCAGACGTTCAAGATCCTGGTCAACTCCTTTTACGGCTACCTGGGCTTTTCGATGGGCCATTTCAACGACTACACGCAAGCGCAGGATGTGACCCGGCGCGGGCGCGAACTGATCCAGCGTGCGATGGCGGAGCTGGAGGCGCGCGGCGCACAGGTGATCGAGGTCGACACCGACGGCATCTACTTCGTAGCGCCGCCCGGATGCGCCGGCGAGCGCGAGCAGGAGGCGCTGCTGGAGAGCATTGCCGAGGTGCTGCCGGAGGGGATCAGGCTGGAGATCGACGGGCGCTATCCGGCCATGTTCAGCTACAAGATGAAGAACTACGTGCTGCTCGACGAGGCGGGCGAGCTGACCATTCGCGGCTCGGGTCTTAAGTCGCGCGGCCTAGAGCGCGTTCAGCGCCGCTTCATGGAGGAGATGTTCCGCTTGTTGCTGGAAGAGCGGCGCGCCGAGATTCCCGCGCTGCTGGCGCACTACAAGGCCCGCATCGCGGCCCATCAAATGCCGATCCGCGAGCTGATGAAGACCGACACGCTGCAGGATTCGCTGGAAGTTTACCGCCAGAAGATCAGTGGCAAGCGGCGCAACGTAGCCGCGGCTTACGAGCTGGCGCTGAAGTCCTCGCGTCCTTATAACAGCGGCGACCAGATTTCCTACTATGTGACCGGCAAGGGACTGCGCGTCAAGGTCAGCGCCGCGGCCCGCCTGGTCTCCGAGTACGACCCGGCCAACCCCGACGAAAACGTCGAATACTACCAGGCCAAGCTCGACGAACTCTACAATAAGTTCAAACCCTACCTGGACCGCTCCGGCCTGTTCGACGCCGCCGCCCTGGTCCCGCCCGAGGAACGCGTACAGCAGGAGCTGATCGGCAAATCGGCCGCAGAGGACGAAACGGATTAATCACAAACGTTGCGCCGGCAACGCTCGGCCGCCGATTGCGGGAAATCAGGCGCAGCGGCGAAACCGCGTCGTACTGGCTCCAGGCGCTATCTCCGCGCGTCGACGAGGTGCCTGGTCCAACCGTAATTAATTAAGTTCATAATGGTTAGTCACGACCGCCTGGCCGGGCTGGCGCGGCGGTGCCGGCGCCGCCAGGTTCGCATGGCGCCTGAAAGACCGTAACCCAGCAGCGGCGCGCCGGCGCAACATAGCAGGGCGCCCAGGACCGTGCCGATCCAGAATCCCGTAATCGGATGATTGACGGCGAGTCGATTGGCCGAAGGGTGGGAGGGAAGATATATAACGTCAACTGCATCGCGCTCGCGAATCGAGTGCCATCTGCGGTAGCTCACATCCTGCGAGTTTTCCACAGTCAGTCCTACTTCGGTTCTAAACCGATAGCGTACGGTATAATCGGTTTGGCGATTGTGGCGCCAATCAGTATCGCGGTGGACGCTCTTGGTGAGTATTATGCCGACCGCCGTTTTGCCGTTCGCGTCGAACTCGTGCTCGCGGCGAATCGACCACACCGACGCGGGCAGCATCACGCCCCCGATTATCAGCATCGCTGCACCGAACACCGCGGCCGGATTAACTATCGCGCCGAGCAGCGGCGAGCGAATCGGATGGAGTACGGCGGCGGTCTGACCTGCCGGTTGCCGGCCCGCCGCTCCGCGCCACCAAGCGCCCACAAGCACGGCTCCCAATGGGCAAAAGACGGAGCCGATCACGGCGAAAACCAATCCCGCCAGCCAATAGCTGTCCCCGGATAGCCGGTTTATCCCGGGCGCGCTGACTATATACTGGATGCGGATTGGATCGCCCGGCTTGAGCCGATCCCATTGGTCAACGTCGACGGTGTCACGGCCCCCAAACCGCCGGTTGCCGGCGGCAAAGCTGTAGCTAATTTGGTAGGAGGTGTCGGCTGTATCGGAAGCCTCGTGGAGCTTTTTCTCAAGTACGATACCGATGGCTTCGCGCCCCTCGCGCGCAAAGCGCCGATCTTCATTGAGGTATGAAAGACCGGCAAACAAAAAGACCGCGCCGATGGAAAGAAACAACAATCCTGCCCACAAGCCGGATAATTGCGATCGAAGCGTGGCGCTGCCTTGGAAATGCAATTGAGTCATCTTCAGCTTGTAGCACGACCGCACGGCGGTCAGGGCCGCATCGCGAAGCTTTTCACCCAGGCAACCTTGTCGATGGTGCCGGCGTCGTTGTCGGCCGCGATGGCCGCCCGAACGATGGTCCCGGTCTCCGCCACGGAGTCGACATGCACGCGCGTTCTGATTGAGGCGGTTTCACCGATCCCGACCTCACCCACCTCCCACCACAGTATGCCGCCCTGGAATTGGCCGCTTGCGGCCGAGCGCGCCACCGGCGGCTGCGAATCGATCATCGCAAGCCCGCGGTCCAAGCCCAGCGACACCGAAACCTTCGACGCCGTCTGATTGCCGAAGTTTCCGTATCCGACCTCAAATATCACGTCCTTGCCGGCCTGCAGGGCGCCCGGAATTTTGGCGCCGAGAACATTGACCCAGACCTTGAGGTTGGCGCCGGCGGGCTCGACGCGGCGCGCTATTTCAAGATGGCTGTCGGTGGGCCTTAGCGAGGGCGCGGGGCTGAAGGCGTCAAGCTCGAAACGCGCCAGGTTGTTGGGATTGGCCGTGTGGGAGAGTGCCGCTTCCAACTGCCGGTCAGGCTGAATCTTTACTATGACGTCGCGCGACTGAACCGGCGCGATGTCGCCGAGCTGCCATGTAATGACATTGCCGCCGACTTGGGCAGCGGCCGGAACGCTTGATTTGAATGACACCCCGGCGGGAAGTTTGATCCGCAGTGTCGTAGCCGAAGCCGCGATGGTGCCCAGATTGCCGACCTTGACCCCGAAATCCACGGGGCCCACAGCGGTAAAAGGCACCGAGTTCAGGTCCGACTCGATCGTCAGGTCGGCCGCCGGGTCTTGCACCATCAAAGTGGCGGCAACCGCGTCGTGGCCGGACCAGGAGCGATCGCCACTGGCGGCGGCAAGCACGGAAAGTTGGCTGCCCCTACTAAGCCTGGGCGCGACCTGCAAATCCAGTTCGAAGATTTGCGCAAACGCTCCCGCTTTCACCGTGCCGAGATTCCATACCAGCCGCTGCGCGGCGCTCCGATTGGGCACCGGCCGGGCCTGCTTGAGTACGAGTCCCGTAGGGATGGAAACCGTAAGGGCCGTATCGCGGATGTCGGTCTGACCATGCAGATTGCTCACGGCGATACTCAGCGTCACAGTTTGACCGGGCGCGGCCAGCAGCCGCGGATCATTACCCGATCGCAGGATAGTAACGCTCAGGCCCGAGCCGGCCGCCGCCGATCCGGTCGCTACCAGTGCGCATAGAGCGGTCAATAGCGTGGCAGCGCGGGACCTCAAAGCTCAATCCTCGACATGCAAATGCAGACGGTGGGGAAACCAGGCCGTGCCATTTCCGTAGGAGGTGGGAAACTCGCCCGCTTCGCACTTGGCTTTGGAGGTTACGGCGCTGGCTCCGGGACTGCTGTTGGTCATCTGGAGATCGGTGCAATCCCAATGGCCGTAAAAGGTTCCCAAATCGAGCAGGGTGTGCGCGTACCAGTTTTGAATGTTCACCGGCCCGCCGTAGCACTGCTCTCCGGTAACATTGCTCAGTTGCCCGCTGCCCGCGCCGAAGCGATTGAAGTCGCCGCCCTCGCCCTTGTTGTGGGTCTGATGACCCGGGCGCCAGTTGGAGTTGAGATCCAGCACGCCACCGTCGGGCAGCGCGATGTCGTTGATACTCAGTGGCGCAACCGGCCAGGGATGCTTGCCGCAGCTTACAAGCGCAGCGTTGTGGACGTCCTGGTAATGGCGGAATTCGTCGGCCAGCTTGACGAATGCTGCACGCGTTGCGGCGGATACGTACAGGCCGCGCGGATGTGGTCCGCCTGCGCCCTCTCCGGGCCGATCCAGAACATAATTATCACCCGGCGGTATCCGATCCAGATTGTCAACCTTGGCGATTACTCTGGTGCTGGCGCTACGGTCAGGATTGCGCGCCGATTTGGCGGTTATCTTGTATACGCCGGAGATCCCGACTTGATAATCGCCGTAGCGCGCGTGATCGACCGCGCCGGTCAGCGGGGAGTCGAATTTGACTTCCGCAATGCCGCCGGGACCGGTCTTGACCGTTGTGCAAGGCTCTTCAGGAAAGGAGCTGTCGAGCATGTCGTCGGCAGAGGTGCCGGAGTCAACGCCGCAGTCGATGCCGTTTAGTTTTCCGCGCGGGCGGTCCGGGATGTGATTATGACCGCCGCTGCGTTCCTCGACATGTACGGTCAGGCGGACATCGGCGTCCTCGAGCGCAGCGCCCTGGCAGGTGACCCTTACCTTGAGTTTGCTGCGGTTATCACCCGGACTGTCGCGGTTGGGCTTTATCTGGGTGGGATCGGCCTCGATTGCGACGTCCTCGGCCACCAGCGGCGAGGCCCATACGCTGTATAGACGATCGCCATGCTGCTCGCTGTAACAGCATCCGCCGCGGAGCCGCTCGCGCGATACCAGTTTGGGCATCACGATGCTTTCCGGCGCGTGGAAATATCCAAAACAATTACCCGTTCGCCAGCGCCGGCAGCGCCATTGCATCCGCGCGGCGTCTTCACCGCTTACCCATGTCGGGTCGCCTGCCGAGGGACGCAACTCCAAATCTCCGCCCGTTTCGCAGCTGAAGCCACCGCATCCTTCGACGTTGTTGTAGGCAACGCCGCTCCAATGAACCCTGCGCGAAACCCATTGCAGTTTGCCTTCCCTGCGCTGCTTTACGTAAACCGCATGCACCGAGAGGTCAGTGTCGTCCGTGACTTGAAAGCCGTTGGCGCGATAACCGCCCGCCGGGCTCTCGGTGTAGCTGCGATGGGACTCAACATGTACCGCGGCGCGCCAGGTCTCTCCCTGGCAGGATTCCTGCGCCCGGGCAAAAGAGCTGAGCAGCAACACCGCAGCCCCGAGCGCAACAGCTTGTCGCGCAAGCGCATTCGTTCCCATCACCCGCCCTTGTTTTGAAAAGCCACTCCGATCGCTTCGGAGCCATCGCGTCGGTCGCTGACCCCAAACCACATCCAGGTGCCGGAAGACTCGACCAACTCGACCGGCTGGTCGAGCCGATTGAAGCTGAAAGCGCCGGGAAACAGCTCCTTGAGCTGGGGCGCACCGTCAGCTCTTTGCCAATTGGAACCGTCGCTGGACTGCAGCGCCGTCAGTTCGTCCCGATCGGGCGAGGCGAACAATGCGTGCCAGCCCGACGGCCCCCGCGACACTATCCTCATTTGCCCAGGCGGAAGGCCGAGCTGATGGAAAGACGTTGCGCCCGCAGACCGCCAGTGCCGGCCGTCGGCACTGAGCAGATGCATCAGGGAACGCCCGGAATCAAAGTCGGCATACCACAGATGCAGGGTGCCTCCGTCGGCGAAAGCCTCGGGCCACAGATGGCCGGTATTCCGGCAATTCGCCCGCAATATCTCCTGTGGGGAATCCCAGTGCAGTCCGTCATGCGAAGACGCGTAACTGAGAATGGTGCAATGACCTTCGCCGAAGCCGTGGGAATCGACTGCGTACCATATCGAATACTCATTTCCAACCCGCACGGCCGCAATCGAATGAAGATAGCGGCTGAGAGCGCGATCCTTCAAAACAAGGACAGGTCCCTGCGTCTTGCTCCACACCACGCCGTCGGATGAGCGGGCGTGTCCGACGGCGCAGGTGTAATCCTCCGCAACGAAATGGCATCCGACGTACCACATCCGGTAGGCGCCGCCGGTGTTGATCACGACCGGCGACATTACCTTGAAGTCGTCCCAGTCATACAACTCACCGCGCGCGAGCACGGGCCTGGGAACGGGACTTCGGGCGTTATTCAGTTCGCGCGATGCGGTCGCGTATTTCTCGTCTGCGGCGGCCAGACGCTGCTGGGCCGCAACCAGGGCGCGCCGAGCATCTTCAGTCCGCGGCGCAGAGGCATATCTGCCGGATGCGGCCTGCAAATCGCGGCGTGCAGAGTCTACTTCGGCTTTGGCCTCATCGACGTCGGCGCGCGCGGAAGAATATGACTTGACGCCGTATACCGACCACTGGCCCGCTTTCGCATTCCTGCATTCTGCGCGAAACCGGGCCAAATCAGCCGATGCAAATTCCGGCGGCGCGCCGGATTTGGCCGCCACAGACGCGGCGCGCGGCTTTTTCGATCCGACATGAACGGACGCCGATTGAACCGGCTCCTGCTCCCGCGAAGCATCGCCGTGCGACACGTAGCCATGAAAAATCACGGCCGCACCAAGAACCAGCAGCCCGGCGGCGGCTTGTATCCCCATCCTGCGCGTTCGGCCTATGCCCTCCCATGACGACCACCGCGCGGATTTCCGCTCGCGCAGCCGCGCCATCGCAGCCTCAGCATCAGCCGCGCGCTGCGGAAACTTCTTTCGCCGGCGCGCCAACTGTAACAATCTGACCGAGTCGGCCAGGTCTGACGCCATCCGCCCCAGGTACAGCATTGCCTGACCCGCCAAATACAAAAGCTCCAAGGTCAGGTGCCAGGCCAGCGACAGCCATCTGCCGCCCTCGGACTGCTTGCGCGGCGCCATTGCCGGTCAGCGCGGGCTCACAGTGATTTCAACCCGCCGGTTTTTCGCGCGCCCTTCGGGATTGTCCGAACCATCGGGCCGCACGTTTTGGGCCACCGGTTTGGTCATACCCCATCCACGAGTCGTGATTTTGGCGCCGTTGAGGTCGGCGTGAGCCGTCAGCCATTGCGCCACCGCCGCAGCGCGCTTTTCGGACAGGCGCTGGTTGTAGGCGGCGCTGCCCTTGCCGTCGGTGTGGCCTTCGATGAGCACCTTGGCGTTGGGATAGGACCTGAGCACCGTGGCGACATTCATCAATTCGGGCTGCGCGGCCGGTTTCACGTCCGCTTTGTCAAAGTCAAACAACAAGTCGGCCGAGAGATTTACCTTCACCCGCTCCGGCGTAACGTCGGCGTTCAAGTCCTTGAGCGCACGTTGGAGCTCCATGGAGCGCCCGGCGACCGCTACGCCCGCGGCCGCGGCGCCGCCTTCTCCGCTGATGGAAACGGCCTCGAAGGGGGCAAACCATGGCACGATCACATCGACCGAGCGCACGCTGTCGGGCGGCGCTTGAAAAGTAAGCTCGAGCAGTGCCTGGCTATTGGGCTCCACTCGCGACAGGAACCACCGCCCGCCATCGTTTTTGTCCGCCATTGGGTTGGCCAGAAACAACCCCTGGTTGTCCTTGAGCAGCGGATAGCTGCGCTTGCCCTGGGAATCGAGTGCGTAAACGTCGCGGTAGAAAAGCGTGTGCGAGCCAATCCGCCGATTTTCAGGGTTGACGATTTTAAGCCGCACGCGCAGTTGCCCATCTTGGCGCGTTGCCGAGCTCACGCTCGCACGCAGCGGCGGCACGCTGCTGATCGCCTCCTGGCCCGGCGGCGGCGGTGTCTGGGTAACGCTGACATTGTCGAAGGAGTGGAAAAGCGGCCCGTCCACCGTAACCGTATCGCCGGCCGGCACCGTATCGAAGAGCACCCACAGCAGCGTGTCCGAGCCCGGCAGCAGCTTTGGGAACCAGCGGCCTCCTCCATTCCAATCCGAAGTCGGGCCTGCCAGATAGCGGCCGTTGGCGTCCTTGAGCGGGAAATACTTCTTGTTCGCCTTGGCGTCGACGATTGTGATGTTGCCGAAGTCGAGCGCCCGGTGCGCATCGACCTCCCTGGCACCGGGATTGTGCAGGATGACTCCCAGGTGCAAAACACCATCATATTGGCGCAAGAACGCGATATCAGCTGTTATACCGGAGAGCTCGGTGTCCTGGGCGCCGATTGCGCTGAGGGGAACGAACAGCAGAACGAACACCGCGCCGGCGGCAAGGAGGAGCCGGCTGCGCTCAGCCACATTAAAACCGCTCTTTGGACTCATGCAGATTAAAGATAATCAACCTCTAAATTCGAACCTTCTAGATCAAATCTCCTCACTCCTCAAGATTTAAGTATATAAACGTCGAAGGACGGATGCTTCGCTGCGCTTGATATGGCAGCGCGTGGCCGGTCGCCCATCCCGTCATAAAGGCACGCTTTCTTCCGAATCGGCGCAGCGATCTTTTGGCGGCGGGTTGATGAGCCGAGTTGCATCCCGCTCGGCGGGTCGAGTAACCTCGTTTGGTTCTGGGCCGCGCGATGGCGCGGGCCGCGACGAATTCAGAGAAATTAGAAAAACCCGGCCATGCCCCTGCGCAAGATTGCCGTCTGCGTCAAGCAGATCCCACTCATCGAGGACGTCAGCTTCGATCCGGTCACCAAAACCATCCGGCGCGACGGCCCCACCGTGATGGGCTCTTTCGACTTGAACGCGGTTGCCTACGCGGTCGAGTTGGGCAAACAGTTCGGCGCCCAGACCACTTCGGTTACGATGGGACCGCCGCAGGCGCAAAGTTCGCTGCTCGAGACGCTGGCGATGGGCATTGACCGCGCCGTGCATCTGCAGGACCGCGCCTTTGCCGGCTCCGACACGCTGGCAACCGCTCGCGCCCTGGCGGCGTGGCTTAAACGCGAAGCCTTCGACCTGGTGCTGCTGGGCAAATATTCCCTGGACGCCGAGACCGGCCAGGTCGGACCGGAAATCGCGGAACTGCTCGGGATCGCGCAAATCACCGGCATCCGCAATCTGAGCGTGGACGGCGACCTGGTGCGGGCCGAGCGCGAAAGCGACGAGGGTACCGAGGAGATCGAGTGTCGGCTGCCGGCGCTGCTGACCTGTGCCGAGCGCACCACGCGTCCGCCGCCGCTGCGGCCGTCAGCGCTGGAAGCGGCCAAAAGCAAGCCGTTTACGACGCTGAGCGCAGCGGACCTGAGCCCCGACCCCAGCCAGTTTGGATTCGCCGGTTCGCCGACCTGGGTGCAGGAAGTGCGGGTGCAACAGGCGCCGTCGGTGCAATGCAAGTTGATCGACAGCGCCGACCCCACCGCCGCCGCGCAGCAGGCGGTCGCCGAGCTGGAGCGGTTGGAGGCGCTCAATGCCGCCGGGCGCACCCGGCGCAAAGCGGATACCGCGGCGCGCATATCCGCATCCGGCAGGGACGTGTGGGTGGTCTGCGAGAGCAATCTGGCAGGCGAGATCACGCGCGGCAGCTTGGAACTGCTATCGGCCGGCGGCGAACTCGCCGGGAAAGTCGGCGGCGCGCTCGTCGCGCTCGGATTTCCCGCCGCGATGGCGCGTCACGCGCGGCTGCTGGCCGGCTACGGCGCCGACCGCGTGCTGATCATCGACCATCCGGCGCTGGACTCCCATCGCCCGGAATCGATCGCCGAAGCCGCTGCGCAATTGGTCGCGCAGCGCCGCCCGTGGGGACTTTTGCTGTGCGCCAGCGAGTTGGGGCGCGACTGGGGACCGCGCCTGGCGGCCCGCCTGAGCCTGGGATTGACCGGCGACGCGATCGGACTTGAACTGGACGCGCAGGGACGCCTGGTCGCGCTCAAGCCCGCCTTCGGCGGCAATATCGTCGCTCCGATCCTGTCGAAGACCTATCCGCAGATGGCAACGGTGCGCTCGGGCGTGCTTGAACTGGCGCATCCGGAGCCCGCCCGTCGAGCCGAGGTCGAGGTGGTCAATCCCACTTTGGCGCCGCCGCTCAGCCGGCTGGTAAAGGCCACCTCGCTGCTCGATCCGTCGATCATGCCGCTGGAGGGCGCGGAGATCGTGGTGGGAGTGGGGGCCGGCGTTGGGGCGGAGGGTGTGGCGCGGGTCAAGCAATTCGCCCGCACCATCGGCGCCGCGATTTGCGCTACCCGCCGCGTCACCGACATGGGATGGCTGCCGCGGCAATTGCAGGTGGGGCTGACCGGCAAGGCGATGGAGGCGCGGCTGTACGTGGCGATCGGTATCCGCGGCGCGCCCAATCACGTGATCGGCATCAAGCGGGCGCATGTGGTGGTGGCGATTAACAACGACCCTGAGGCGCCGATTTTCGCGCGCGCCAATGTCGGACTGGTCGCCGATTGGCAACAGATTTTACCCGCTCTGGAGGACGCGATGCGCATGCGGCTGGCCAATTAGCGGCCGCGCTCCGGAGCGCAACTCAGGAGTTTGAACCAAGGTGCAGGAATTCGATGTTGTGGTTGTAGGCGGCGGCGCCGCGGGATTGCGCGCCGCGATCGCCGCTAAGCAGGCCGGCGCCAAGGTCGCGCTGCTCAGCAAGGTCCATCCGCTGCGAACCAATACCGCCCTGGCGCAAGGTGGAATCAACGCGCCGCTGGGCGCCGACGATTCGCCCGAAGCTTACGCCGGCGACATCCTGGCCGCGGGCGATGGTCTGTGCGACCCGGCCGTGGTGCAGAGCTTCGCCCTGGCCGCCGCCGACGCCGTAATGTGGCTGGAGCGGATGGGCACACCTTTTAATCGCGGTGCCGACGGCCGCTTCGACCGGCGCCGGTTCGGCTCCAACTCCCGCGCCCGCAGCCTCTATGTCGACGACCGCACCGGTCACGTCGTGATGCAGGTGCTGTACGAGCAGTTTCAGCGCGCAGGCATCCCGTTGTTTGCGGATTGGTTCGTCACGTCATTGGTCATCGACTCCGCCCGATGCGTGGGCGTCACTGCCTTGGGCCTGCGCTCGGGCACGATGGACGGCTTTGCCGCGCGCGCCGTGATCCTGGCCACCGGCGGCTTCACCCGGATGTACCTGCCCTCGACGGTGTCGATGGGCACCACCGGCGACGGACAGAATCTGGCCTACCAGGCGGGGGTGCCGTTGATGAATCTGGAGATGGTGCAGTTCCATCCCCTGGTCTATCCCGGCGGCAACGCGCTGATGATCAGCGAGGCGGTGCTCGCCGAAGGCGGGCAGATCGTCGCCGGCGGGCAGCCTATCGCCAACCTGGCGGGCGCCACCCGCGACAAGATTTGCATGGCGATTCAGCAGGCGGCCCGCGACGGCGCGGCGGTCGCACTGGATCTGACCATGATCGGCGGCCAGAGACTGCGCGCGCGCTTTCCGCAGACGGTGGAACTGTTGCGCACGGTCGCCGGGCTGGACGCGACGAAGGATTCGATCCCGATTCGCCCGGTGGCGCATCGTCCGGTGGGCGGCATCGAAACGACCATCGCCGGTCAGACCCCGATGCACGGTCTGTTCGCCTGCGGCGAATGCGCCTGCAACGGGCTTAACGGCGCGGGCCGGCTGGCAGGCAACATCCTGACCGAGGCGGTGGTGTTTGGCGCGCGCGCCGGCGAAGCCGCGGCGGCGTATGCCAAAGCGGCGTCCGCCCCGAGTTTCCCGGCCGAGCGGCTGGAAGAGGAGAAGAAGCGGCTGGAGGCCCTGGTATCCACCGATAAGTGCGAGGACACCGCGGGACACATCCATGCCGAGCTGGGCGCCCTGATGGACCGCAATGCTGGCGCGATACGCGACGCGGCCGGCTTGCAGGCCGCGCGCGATCGGATTCATGCGCTCAAGGAGCGCTACGCGCGGCTGCGTGTACGTAATCAGTCCGCGATCTACAATTACGATTTGGTTGCGTACCTGGAGTTGGGATCGATGCTCAATCTGGCCGAGGCGCTGGTGGTGGCGGCGGCGGCGCGCAAGGAAAGCCGCGGCGCCCATCGGCGCTCCGACTTTCCGGCCCGTGACGACCGCACCGGCATCAGCCATACTGTGGTGACGATGGTGCAGGGTGCGCCGCAGGCCGATACCAGAGCGGTCGTTGCCTTGTAGCATCGGCCGGGATAGGAGTTGGACATGCAAGCCAAGTTCAGCGTTTACCGCAAGGAGCCCGGCGCGCACAGCAAGCCGGGCCGTTCCACCTACACCGTCGAGCTCGCCGACGACGCCACGGTGATGGACGCGCTGCTCAAGATTCGCGACGAGCAGGATCCGACGCTGGGTTTCCGCGGCTCCTGCCTGCACGGCTACTGCGGCGATTGCACCGTGCGCGTCAACGGCAAGGCCGCGTTCAGTTGCACCGCCAGGGTTGCGCCGCTGGCCGCCAAGGGCGGCGAGATCGCGGTCGAGCCGATCCGCAATATGCCGGTAGTCAAGGACCTGATCTCCGACTGGGACGCCTTTTTGTGGGAAAAGATCGATTCCACCAAGCCCTGGATGGAACCCAAGGACGCCGACGGTGCGGCTGAGCCGCAGATCGACGACAAGCTGATGGCGCGTGTGCGCCAGGCGATGAGCTGCAATTACTGCGGCCTGTGCGACGAAGGATGCACGGTGCTGCCGGTGGATTTCAAGTTCGTCGGCCCCGCGGCGCTGACCAAGGCCTCGCGCTTCCTGTTTGACCCGCGCGACCAGGCCACCGCCGAGCGGCTACGCATCCTGGAGCGGCCCAAGGGGATGTGGGACTGTGTGCACTGCTTTGAGGCCAGCGAGCACTGTCCGCGCGAAATCGCACCCACCGAACGCATCGTCGAAATGCGCGATGAAGCCTTCAAGCGCGGCATCACCAACGAGAAGGTCGCGCGCCATCACCTAAGCTTTGCGGCTTCGGTCAAGCGCAGCGGATGGCTGGACGAGGGGCGGCTGGCGATCGAGAGCGAAGGGCTGACCAACGTCTCGGGGCTGATGAAACTGCTGCCCACCGCGGCCAAAGCCATCGCCCGCGGCAAGGCGCCGATTCCCTATCTGCATCCCAAGCGGCCGGGCGCCGATCGCATCGCGCGCATCATCGAGAAGGCGGAGGCAAAGGAGAAATGAAGTACGCGTTTTATCCCGGATGTGTTTCCAAGGGCGGATGTCCCGAACTGTATCCCTCCGCGGTCAGGGTCGCGGCCAAACTCGGCATCGAACTGGAGGAAATGAAGGACGTCGCCTGCACCGGCGCCGGCGTTCTGCCCCAATACATCTCCGACCCGATCAACGCGCGCACCTTTGCCAAGGCCGAGCGGATGGGTCTGCCGATCATGACCATCTGCAGCACCTGCCAGGGCGTGTTCGGACAGGCCAACCTGCGGCTGCAGGATGCGGAGTATCGCGCCAGGATCAATCGCGAATACCTGGCCGATGAA
>Ga0070737_10003721_pt1 | contig 16072 bp, 16 predicted proteins | sample Coa_R1_10_FD_66438 | JGI IMG/M metagenome (GOLD analysis project Ga0070737, IMG submission 66438) | Surface soil microbial communities from Centralia Pennsylvania, which are recovering from an underground coalmine fire - Coalmine... | ecosystem: Environmental > Terrestrial > Soil > Unclassified...
GCACCGCGCGCCTGAAGATCCGCGAGACGCTGGAGGTAGTGGACCGCACCATCGAGGGTATACGGCGCATCATCGGGCGGCTCTCGCCGCTGGTCCTCCAGGAACTGGGCTTGCTTGCCGCTGTCCGTAAGGAAGCCAAGGACTTGGCGATGAGCGCCGGAGTAAAAGCGCGAGTCACCGTCTCACAGGGGTTTGGCCGCTTGCCAGCGGCATTGGAAATTGCTATCTACCGCGTGGTGCAGGAGGCTTTGCACAACGTCGCCCAGCATGCGAACGCCAGCACGGTGACAATCGACCTGAGGCGCGAAGGCGAGCAGGTAAAGCTGCTGATCGAAGACGACGGCCAGGGCATCATCTCCACCAGGCCCAATCCCGGCCGCCAAACCTTCGGACTGACGGGCATGAGGGAACGCATCGGAAATGTAGGGGGAAAGATAAAGGTAATCTCGGCGCGAGGCAAAGGAACTCGCATCGAAGTAAGTGCGCCTGTAGTAGACACCACGCTCGCCGTGGATCAGGCACTGGCGGCAGGCGGGCCGGGGGCAGTCGCGCGGGGCGCTTAAGTACGCGACAGTGGTGACGGTGCAACATGCCAAAAATCAGATGTCTGCTGGTGGATGACCATACGTTGTTTCGGCAGGGCGTGCGGCGGCTGCTGGAAAGCGAGAGCGACTTCGAGGTGGTCGGCGAATCGCCCGACGGAGGCGATGCGGTGGAGAAAGCGCGCGAGCTGCGACCGGATGTTGTTTTGATGGACATCGGAATGCCCGGCCTGTCATCTTTTGAGTCCACGCGCCTCATCAGGAGGAACCGCCCGGAAACTAAGGTCTTGTTCCTCACCATGTATGAAGACGAGGATTACCTGGTGCAGTGCCTGGAGGTGGGCGCGGCCGGCTACGTGTTGAAGGACACACCGGCGCCGCAACTGGTCAGCGCCGTCCGCGACGTCTACAAGGGTGGCAAATATCTAAGCGCGCAGGTGCTGGGCAAACTGGTGGAGGATTTCCGCGCCCGGGTACGCGACTCCAGGATGCGTCCCCGCATGGCGACGCTGACGCCGCGCGAGCGCGAAATCCTGAAGCTGCTGGCCGAAGGTAACTCGGTCAAGGAGATCGCCGTACTGCTGGGACTGAGCGTGAAGACGGTCGAGGCCCACAAGTTCAACCTGATGCGCAAACTCGACATCCACAACAAGGCGCAACTGGTGACCTACGCTATCCAGAAGAAGATCATCAAGGTGCCAGTCAATCAATAAGCCCCCGCCTCGCTGGCGCGCTTGCCAGAATTCTCTTGCGCCCTTTCTCCGAAAAACTCTGTTCTCGGATCGTTTCATCAGAGCACGGCTTCTAAGCAGGGGCGTGAGAATTCCGTTGGAACCTTACTGCAAGGGATTGCACTCAACCCCCCGGACGATTCCTAAATGGTACCGATGCAACCCGATAGCTTGGCACGAAGATTGCATCGTCGCATGCACGGAGATCAGCACTTCAAGGCTAGTCCTTGCTAGGAGCGTCGCGTCTCCAGTAGAGGGCCCCGCTCGTTGTTCTCCCTCGTAGGCAACAGTTCACCCTTCCAGCATTAACCGTCAGGAGGCGTTTATGAAAATGCGCCCGGCTTTACTCTCACTGGCATGTCTAGCTTTGACTGCATCGGCCGCCGGGCAAACGAGTCTCTACAATAACGGCGGTCCAAACGGCAACGTCGACGCTTGGGCCATCAACTCTGGGTTCGTGACCAGCGATACCTTTACTCTTCAGGCTCAGGGCGACGTCGATGGCGTGGGCTTTTGGGCATGGCTCGTCCCTGGAGACGTGGTGAACTCGGTCGACGTATCTTTCACCTCCGCGGAGAACGGAGGCACCAGCTTCTTCAATCAGATCCTCAGCCCAACTCAGACCAACTGTGCCGTTAATCAATACGGCTACGACGTCTGCCTGGAAGGCCTGACCATTTTCCCGGTTGTTCAACTCAACAGCGGCACCTACTGGCTAAATTTGTCCAATGCCACTACTGGGAACGGCGACGAGGTCTACTGGGACGAAGACAGCGGCCCCTCCCAGGCGTCGATAAACACCCTGGGCACGATCCCTAGCGAGTCGTTCAATATCGTCGGCTATGGCACAACTAGCTCGCAGACGCTTCCCGAGCCGGGCAGCATTCTGCTATTCGGCAGCGGAATCGTTGCGGCCGTCGGCTTGATGCGGCGTTGGTTGCCGTAGATATTCGAATAGTCCGGGCGCGCCCGGGGAGCACTTCCAGCATTGGTACGTGAACCACGTCGTGCAAGCCTCCGCGGGTCAGGCAGGCGTGCGCTGGTACGAGCTTCGGACGAGTCCATACCGCGCAACGATTAGCAACTTAGGCCTGTTTCAGTCGGGAACTTTCGCCCCTGACTCGAACTACCGCTGGATGGGATCCATGGCACAAGACAAGAACGGAGACATCGCTTTGGGCTATAGCGAATCGAGTTCAAGCTCCGATCCCTCGATCTATGTAACGGGACGCGTGCTGGGCGACCCCATCGGTCAAATGGAGGAGGAGGTTCAGCTTCCTCCGCTCACTGGTACTGGGCCGCAAGGGATTACGCCTCCGCGATGGGGCGACTATTCCAGTATGGCGATCGACCCGTCCGATGGCTGCACGTTCTGGTACGTGCAGGAGTACTATCTGTCCGGTAACGGCAGCAACTGGCACACGCGTCTGAACTCTTTCAGGTTCAACGGCTGCCAATGAACCTCCCTAGCGTACAGTTACGCCATGAAGCGTCAAAACCGCTGGACTTGCCGCCCTGCTCTGGCCCTCTGGCGGGGTGGAATCCGCCCGGTTACCGAACGACCGTTCAGTTACTAAAGTACAATTACCCCTATTGTACTTTCGTTATCTTGCGCGGATTACCCTCTCATCGCATACTGCACTCACCTACCACAGAACCTGGGAGACAGGGTTGGACGGGGTTACGAGGGTCTCCTCGCCCAACCCTTTGTTTATGCCCGGACCAACCGCTGTCGGCAGCTGCCCCAGTACTTTTACGAACCCCGCAGGACACTAAAGAGTAACTGCCCATCCTTCTCTTGCCGGACGAAGTCGCCATCAGACGCTCTAAGATGAAGTAGGCTGATGAAGATCGGCTTACGGGCATGCCCTACTGGAGTTGTGATATGAAAAACACCGTAATAGCGTTCCTAGCACTGGCAGCACTGTTCGTAACGCTTCCTTGGGCCGCCGCCTCGGACCGCCGGGATGCCGACCTGGACCGCATCCAGACCGCCAGCACGGTGCTGAACCAGATCATGTCCGCCCCCGATCGCGCCATTCCCGATAGCATCATGGCCGGTGCGAAATGTATTGCCATCGTGCCTTCGATGCTAAAGGGGGGGTTCATTGTCGGCGCCGACTACGGCAAAGGTGTGGCCACCTGCCGCACGGAGCACGGGTGGAGCGCTCCGGCGTTCTTTAAGCTGACGGGTGGCAGCTTCGGATTCCAAGCGGGCGGTCAGGCTGCCGATCTCGTCCTCATCATCCGCACTGATGACGGCATGCAACACCTGTTGCAGAGCAAGTTCAAGCTGGGAGCTGATGCCTCTGCCGCCGCCGGACCAGTTGGGCGCGATGCCCAGGCCTCGACCGATCTTACCCTGCGTGCTCAGGTTTTGACCTATTCGCGCTCGCGCGGACTTTTTCTCGGCGTTTCGCTGAGCGGCGGCGTGATCAATCAGGACCGGGCCGACACTCGGGCCTTCTACGGCAAGAACTGGACGTACTATTCGGTGCTGAATGGGCAAGTCCCGCCTCCGCAAGACGCCGAAGTCCTGCTGAAAACGGTCGAGAAGTACGCACCGACGCCCAAGCCGGCAGCAACACATGCACCGTCGGCAACGCCAAGTGCGAAAATGACAACCAAGCCGGCCGCGGCAGCTCCGGTTTCAACTGCCTCGTTGACTCCATCGCCGGCCGCCGCAACCGAGAGTGCTGACCCCAAGGCCGCACCGGCAAACTTCAGTTCGGCGACGCCATCCCACTCCGTCGCGCCCTCGGCAACTGAGACCACGCCGCCGGCGCCGAGCGGAACGGGCGCACGCTGAACGCTACGGTTGCTGGATCAAGCATAGCGGTGGCTGCGGCCACCGCTTTTTTCCGCTGCCACCTCGCCGTTTGACCACCATTTTTCCGGATGCTACCGTCGAACTGAACTCGCCCGATGCTTTATCGATTGCAATACTGGCCGGTTGCGCTACTGGTGCGTTTGATTGGTGTTCTGCCGCGCCCGTTGGCGCATGGCGTGGGCATCCTGATTGGCAAGCTGGTCTATCGTCTGCATCCTCGTTTGCGACACGTCGGGCGTCGCAACCTCGAACTAGCGCTTCCCGAAAAATCGCCCGCCGAACGGCAGGAAATCCTCCGTGGCGTGTACGTCTCGCTGGGCCGGTTGCTGGGAGAAGCGTGTCTGTTCCCTGGCTACACGCGTAGCAATGCTTCGGAGATCGCCGTCTACCGGGGTTTTGAAAACTTCGAAGCGGCGCAACAGCGCGGCACCGGCGTGCTGCTGCTTACCGCGCATCTCGGCGGATGGGAGATCGGCTCGTTCTTCCACTCGCTGCAAGGCCATCCCATGCACATCGTGGTGCGGCCACTGGACAATCCTTACGTCGACGCCCTGGTGGCGCGCTATCGCGGGCTGCACGGCAACACCATGATCGGCAAGCAGGAGTTCGCCCGAGGGCTCATCGCCGCCATGCGGCGCAACGAAACCGTCGGCATCTTGATGGACACCAACATGACGCCGCCGCAAGGCGTCTTCGTCGATTTCTTCGGCATCCCGGCTTGCACCGCCGATGGGCTGGCGCGCATCGCCCTGCGCACCGGCGCGACTGTGGTCCCGGCCTTCACCATTTGGGACCCGGTGCTGCGCAAATATCAAGTGGAGTTCGACCGTCCGGTGGAGATCGTGCGCACCGGCAACGACGAGGCCGATGCCGTGGCCAACACGGCGAAGTTCACCAAGGTGATCGAGAGCTATGTTCGGCGCTACCCTGACCAGTGGCTGTGGGTGCATCGGCGATGGAAGACAAGACCTCAAGGGGAGCCGGGATTGTATTGAGTACAAGTTTCTTTTCCGCCATGGATCACAGGGGAAACTTGAAACCGCAGGCGGGAAACGGGAAACTGTCTTTATGGCTTATACCCTGCAAGCTCTGGCGGAATTCACCGCGGCACGCCTAATCGGTGACGGTGACATTGAGATCACGAAGGTGGCCAGCATCGCGCAAGCCCAACCGGGCGAACTGATCTTCGTGCAGGATGAAAAAGACCTGGCGCGAGCGCTGACCTCGCGAGCCAGCGCCGTGATTGCCGGCGAGTTTGCAAGTTCGTTCGCAGGACGCAAGCCGCTGCTGATCTCCGACAACCCCCGGCTCGCTTTTGCCCGTGCCGGGGCGCTGCTGCATCCGCCGAAGACTTATCCGCCCGGCGTGCATCCCACGGCTATCATTCGTCCCTCGGCGCAGGTCGCCGCGACGGCAGCGGTGGATGCGCACGCTGTGATTGAGGCGGGAGCGGTGATCGGCGAGCGAGCGCACATCGGCGCGAACTGCAGCATCGGCGAAGGCGTTGTGATCGGGGAAGATTGCGACCTGTATCCTTGCGTGGTGATTTACAAGGGCACGACGCTGGGCCGCCGAGTGATCGTGCATGCCGGAGCGGTGTTGGGTTCGGATGGCTTTGGATTTGTGCGCGACGAAACTTACGGCCGCTACCAGAAGTTCCCGCAGATCGGCACGCTGGAGATCGGCGACTACGTGGAGATTGGCGCCAACTGCACCGTCGACCGTGGCGCATTGGACAAGACCGTGATTGGGCCGGGCACTAAGCTCGACAACCTGGTGCACATCGGTCACAACGATGTTGTCGGGGCGAACGTGGTGATCGCCGCGCAGACGGGGGTCTCCGGCAGCTCGGAGATTGGTGACGGATGTGTCATTGGTGGGCAGGTGGGCATTGCCGATCACGTGAAGATTGAAGGCGGAACGATTCTGGGGGCGCAAACGGGTGTGCCTTCGAACAAGATTCTGCGTGGCAAAGGCGTGGTGTTTTGGGGAACGCCAGCCCGGCCGATTGGCCAGTATTTGAAGGAATTGGCCGTGCTGGCGCGTCTGGCGCGCGGCAAGCGGCGAGAGCGGCCCTGAGCGATGGCATGCCTCATGGTCCTGCAAATCATGGCCGTTCAGATTTTCGTCCCGTGATCTTGTCCGGCGGTTGAAGCATATACCGGCCGGGTAGGATGCTGTATCTCCGTTCAAGTTCTAAGCGAAATCACCGATGGTTTGCTGGGAGGGCCTTATTGGCTTGCGTGGGCGCGACCCTAGGCCGAGGTTGCAAACGGAGCCGCAATGGGTTTCCGGCCTCGACAGAACCACTGTATGAAATGGATGGCGCGCTTGAGCACGCTGCGGCAAGCAACTGCCGATGTTGCCAACGGAGGCTACGGGAAAAGTGATGACTTGCGCCATCGGCAAAGCCGACCTGATCTACCTAGTCGATGAAATCTTCGTCTCCATGGCGGGAATGGAGCTTACACCCGTCCCCGGGGTCTTCCGCCTCGACAAGGAACACGGATATGTGGTTTCCGCGGTGCAAATTATGGGCGACTGGCAAGGTGCGGTACGCCTGGATGCCGACCTGGGGCTAGTACGCCAGGTCTGCGCCCGCTTTCTGGGAGTGGATGCCGGCGACCTCTCGACGGAAGACGTCCGCGACGCTGCCGGGGAGTTGGCCAACATCATCGGCGGCAGCGTCAAGTCCCAGCTGGAACCGACCGCCAACTTGTCGCTTCCTTCCGTTGTCATGGGCCGGGACTACGAGGTTTCTTTTCTGCAGGGAAAGGTGGTCCAGGAGTCAGCGTTTTCTCATGCGTCAGGGGGGCTGCTGGTTAGTATCCTGGAAAAAGAGGTCTCCGGCTGAGCCGGGTTTGGCGTGCTCACCCCAGCGGCACAAAACACACAAGACGGCTGCAAAACTCACAGCGGGCCAGTACAGACTACTTTTTCTCTATGCCGCGCGCAAAGACAAGCAGGCGCACTCCCGCATTCGTAGGAGCGCGCCTTAACCTTACGGCCAAAACCAGCTATTTCAGAATGTTCCCCCCGAAGCGGATCGCGGGTCCGATAGAAAAGCGGACACTGTTGCGGCCACCGTTCAACAGACCGGAGAACATGTCGTAGTGCACGAAGTCGGCGGCGGTGCGAAGCGCAAAGTGCCGGCTAAAGTTGAAGTCCATGCCTCCACCGAATCCGTAAAACACCACGGTGTCGGTTTTTTGGAAGGTTGGACCCGTAAGCCCCTCGACCAAGGCCCGAGTGATGGGATCGGTCGGATTCAGGGTGGCGGATTCGTGCAGCGCGCCCAGCGCCGGCCGCACGAAGAAGGTCACTTCCTTCAGTTGACGGAAGTTGATCTGCGGTCCCGCGCTATAGGTGTAGGTAGTGGAGTTCGTCGGCACATAATTTAGGCGATATCCCGGTGGAATCTGGCCCGATGCAATTCCAGCAGCAATCGCTGAGCCCAGTTGTTGCTGCACGGAGTTTGACAACATGGCGGGCGTCAGGTTGTTGGAGCCGGTAAAGACACTAAAATCGAAGCCCAGGGCCAGCCACTTGACAACGTTGACGCCAAATTCCCCGTTAAAGCCATTCTGAAGGAGATTCAAGCTCGGCGTGTCGAAGAAAGCATAACCGCCGTAGGCGTCGAATCGGCTCACATAGGTTTGCTGGGTAAAAGCGGTGAGAGATGTCAAAACAACAAACAACAACACTGCAGAGAGAAGCTTAGGCCGCATGAAATATTCTCCTTGCCACTCTCCTAGGTTCGGGAGTCGGCCAAAACAGCAATCGCAGCGGACCTTGGGCCGCGGGCGGCAGAGGAAGACCGTGCGGTGGCCAAGATCGACGGTGCTTTGCTCAGTTTCCTCTTCTTGCGCCTGAGAATCACTAACAAAGCAGCAATGTTTTGTCGCGCATTCCCAAAATGGCACAAAGATCTAGCAAAAAACGGAAATCCCGCTCAGACTACAGGACGCGTAACCTGGTTGCAAGATAGAAGTTGACAATGCCTAGGATGGTCGCCTCGTCGCGTCTTAGTCGCAGGCGTGCGTCATCGCCAAGCGCTTGGCGATGATGGCATACACGGCTGCAGTAAAGGCCAGCCCGATGTGGGTGCCGGGCACTTGGAAATCATTCTCGGGATTGCCGGTCATGCAGTAACGCCAATCGGCAATCCCATCGGTGCCGGTATAGATGGCCGTTTGCCGGACCGAAGCGGGCATCTTGCGCCGCAGCAAAACCAGGAAATCGCAGGTGCAGCGCCCGGTGTAGCAAGTGGGTAGCACCGCCGGTCACGTGCTCGGCGAGAGTCTGCATACGCACGGCTTCGGCGGCACGCTAAATGGCGGGATGCACCACCGTGCCGCGGAAGGGCGCTGCCAGGGTGATCCCCGAAGCGACATCGTTCGGCCGCTGCAGTGAAGAACTTATTGCAAGGTAATGCGCCGGAGAAGGGCGGCGATCCCAGCGCAGAACTGCTCGAATTGCGCCGGCGGGTTGCGGAACTGGAAACCCAGCACCGGAAACCGAAAGCGCGCAAGAAAGTCACACGCAAGCCCAAATAACCATCCGCCTTAGCAACCGGCTGATAGCTCACTTCTCGAAGCGGGGTCAGGCGGGACCTTCGGCCGTTGTGGGGTCGATGATACGCCGGACCTGCGCGACGCTGTTGGCCGGAAAGCCGCCCTGGCGCGCATGTTCGCGGATGAGTTGCTCATTGGGCGCAATATAGACGCAGTAGATTTTGTTGTCGGTGACGTAGCTGTGCAGCCATTGGATTTCCGGTCCGAGTTTGCGCAGGACTTCGCAGGACGCTTGCGAGATGGCCTGGATCTGGTCAGCCGGCAGGGACCCAACTCCGGGGATCTCGCGCTCAATCACGAACTTTGGCATAGCAGCGACCTCCTGTTTGCGGCAAGGAACTCGATTAGTTTATACGAGGGTCGGGGTGCGCGTAGGACTTATTCGCGCAAACCCATATGGCTAAGAACCAAGCGCCAAAGCCAGGAGCTGATGGCCGCCTTCCTAAATGACAATCGTTAATGGCAGGATCTCGCGCCCCTAAGTCCGGCGGGAAAGGTATTCTTATCGAACGGGGACATTCAGCGGAAAATTGCGCTGCCTGTCACGCTCCATAAAACACCACACCGGGGGCGTCGAGTCGAGCCTCGCTCCGTTCCGGTGGAAAGCAACGCTCACAACTGGGGCCGAATCGTAAGATGACATCCTTCTCGCAATTCCTGGCGCAAGCGAGTGAGAACGAGATCGTCGCCACCGCACCGTGCCGCGCCGACCTTGCCGGCGGGACGATCGATATCTGGCCGCTCTACCTGTTTCACCCCGGAGCCGTCAGCGTGAACCTCGCGCTGGAGATCCTGACGGCCTGCCGGATCACGCCGCGGGCGGGACGCGACATCGTTCTCCGGTCGCACGACACCGGACGCGAAGACAGCTTCGCGAGCCTGGAGGATTTGCTGACCGCGAAATCCTATGCCCACCCCCTGGCAGCGCATTTGATTCGTTTCTTCAAACCGGAAGGCGGCTTCACATTGGAGACGCATTCGGAGTCGCCGGCGGGTGCCGGCATCTCCGGTTCCTCAGCGCTGATGATCGCCACCACCGCGGCAATCGCACGCTTCGCTAAACGCCCCATCGAACCCGAGCAGATGAGAGTGATCGCGCAGAATGTCGAAGCGCAGCTCATCCGCGTGCCCACCGGATGCCAGGACTATTACCCTGCGCTCTACGGCGGCGCCAGCGCGGTGCATCTGGAGGTCGATGGGATCAGGTGGGAACGGATTCCGGTTTCTCCCGAAGAAGCGGACGAGCGCTTCGTGCTGTTCTACACCGGAGCGCCGCGAGAGTCGGGCATCAACAACTGGGAGGTCTTCAAGCATCACATCAACGGCGACCGGGGGGTGATCGGCAACTTTGCCGAAATCTCGCGCATCGCCCAGGCCATGCATCGCGCACTCGCCAGCAAACAGTGGGACCAGGTGGCCAGGCTGATGCAGGAAGAATGGAAATTGCGGCGTACGAACGCGCCTGGAATTGCTACCCCCCTAATTGATAAGCTGATCGAAGTCGCGCAGCAAAACGGAGCGCGGGCTGCCAAAGTCTGCGGTGCTGGCGGCGGAGGCTGTGTGATTGCGCTGATCGAGGAGGGCGCCCGGCAACGAGTGGAGGATGCCCTCCGCCGGCAAGGGGGCCAGCCGCTGAAATTTCGCCTGGCGCGCGAGGGACTGCGCTTCCACTCTCCAACTAGGGAGCAAACGGCCAAGGTATAAGCATGTTTACTGATCGTACGGGAAAGTTACGTCCTATTTGGGCATTCTGGTTCGCTCTGTTTCTTGGGGCGCTGGCGTTTTTTGTTTCGGGAAATATTGCGCACGAAGCCGCGGGCAATCATCCCTTTCGCGCCGAGTTTGTTTTTCGCGCGCTGTGGGCGTTGCTGTTGGTTGGCATCTTTGTCTGGCTGCTGACGGTGGGCGATCACATCGAAGAGCACCGCATCGCAGCTCAGGGACTGCCCCGGGTAAAAGGCTGGCTCAAACAATTTCTCCTGGGCAGCATTCTAGGATTCCTGTTCACCGTCCTGGCCGTCGCACCCATCCATTTTTGGGGACATTTCCGCACCAGGAACCTGATGACCTGGCATCTTGTCCCGAACTTGGGAGCCGTCATTTTAACGCTCCTGTGCGGGACCCTGGCTGAGGAGGTGATGTTCCGCGGCTATCCTTTCCAGCGTCTGGAGCAAGCCATCGGCACGCCGCGAGCGGTGGTGCTTTTCTCGGTGTTTTATGGGATCTTGCATGGTTTGCATCGGCTGAATCCGGAGGCCAACGGCTGGGGAATTGCAAATACGGTCCTCATCGGGATTCTGCTTACGGTTGCCTACCTGCGCACCCGTGCGCTTTGGCTGCCGTGGGGGATTCATTTCGGCTGGAACGCCACGTTAGGGCTCGTGTTGGGACTGCCGGTCAGCGGTTTCCGCGTCTTCAATCTTTGGATCTACACCCAGGCGTATGGCCCCAACTGGCTTACCGGTGGCTCCTACGGGATAGAGGCCAGCGCACCAGGCGCCATCGTGATCCTTCTCGGGCTGCTGGTGGTATGGAAGCTGCCGTTGGCGAAGCTGGCGCATCCAGCCCCACATTCTTCTTCGGAGTCAGCTTTGCCCACCCTCATGGGCCTCAAACCGTAAGCTCAGCGGCAGAACCCGAGTTGCTGTAATGTGTCCCTTGCGCCTTGGGGTGCGTCGCCGAGGAGGCATATAATTGACCGCAATCGGGGTCTGTCATGAAGCGCGCGTATTCCCTGCTCCTGACATCCGCAATTCTCCTGCTGACGCTTCCGCTTGGCGCTGGCAATCCGAAGCAGCCTATCTCCTCCGAAAGAATGACGCCGCAGACCAAGCTGCTGATTATTCGCGATCTGACGGCCGAGCGGGCATTTGCGCGAACTCTTTTCCCGAAAGGTAAGCAGGGTTTGGTGATCAAGGACGGCAAGGTAAGTCCCAGCCAGAACCAAGTCGCGCGACTGGCGATGGAAAATGGCTTCGCTGCCCACCCGGGCGACCGCGTCGTCATCAGCAATGTCGTAATCAAAGACAAGGCAATTGTCTTCGAGATCAACGGGGGCGGCAAGAAGAAAGACAAGTGGTATCGGCATGTTTCCATCGGCATGGGCGGGGGAATGGCGGGCCCGCCGCCAAGTCCCGAGGCCACGGGCTCCAGCGTGACCCTCGCCTTCGACAAGTACGTTCCCGAAATGACTGGCGAGCAAGTGCGGAGCCTGCTGGCGCCGGTCTTCGACTTCAAGGCGCTAAGCGAAGCCGAAGCCTACGAACGGACCTTGCCTCCCAAGGTACAGCAGGCCATCAAGGACCATCAGGTCCTGGTCGGCATGGACCGCGAGATGGTGATGTATGCCAAGGGGCGTCCCTGGAAGAAGGTCCGCGACAAGGACGATACCGGCGCGCCTTACGAAGAGTGGATTTACGGCCAGCCGCCGCAGGAAGTGGACTTCGTGCGCTTCCAGAGAAATCTGGTGAGCCGCCTGGAGATCATGACTGTCGACGGGCGGAAGATTGTTCGTACCGAGAAGGAAGTGGATTTGCCGTCACAAGAAATTGAGATGGCCGACAAGAAGCCCGAGGAAAAGCCGGCCAATCCTCCCAGCCTGCTTCGCCCAGGGGAGCAAGCTGAGAACCCCGGTATGGATAGCAGCAACGATAACACCTCGCAGACGCCGACGAACTTGCCCCCGCCGCCCAGCACACATCCCCCGACCGGTGCTCCGGGCGGGTATCCTGGTCCGTAGCAGCGGGCCGTCTGCTCGCCAGGCGAACCGGCCTTTCGGCGCTGTTACACTGATATCGTGAGGATCGCACTCGGCCAGATCAATACCGTGGTAGGGGACTTTTCCGGCAATTCCGAGAAGATCATTGACTGCGCGCAGCGCGCCAAAAGGGAGGGAGTCGCTCTCATTCTGTTTCCTGAGCTTTCCGTTTGCGGTTACCCGCCGCGTGATCTAGTCGAGCGGCCCTGGTTCGTGGAGCGGAATCAGCAAGCGGTGGAAATGATCGCGCGCACCGCGGAAGGAATTGCCATCATCTGTGGTTTTGTGACACCGGCGCATTCTTCAACTGGCAAATCGGTTTTGAACTCGGCGGCGTTGCTGCGCGACGGTAAAGTCGCGTTTGTGCAGTCCAAGCGCCTGCTGCCCACCTACGATGTTTTCGACGAAATGCGCAACTTTGCTCCCGCCGATAGCCAGCAGCTTTTCACCTTTGCCGGGCAGGCGTTGGCGTTGACCATCTGCGAGGATGCGTGGAACGACAAGCACTTCTGGGACCGCCAACTGTATGGCGTTGATCCGGTGGAGGATTTGCTTGCCGCCGGCGGCAAGGTGCTGTTGAACGTATCGGCCTCGCCCTTTTATCTGCGCAAGCGCGAGCTGCGGCAGGACATGCTGGCAACGATCGCGCGGAACTATCGCGTTCCGGTCGCCATGGTCAATCAAGTCGGCGGCAACGACAGCCTGGTGTTTGACGGTTCGAGCTTTGCCCTCGGACCGGCGGGGCAAGTGATTGCCCAGGCCAAATCGTTCGAGGAAGATCTGATCTGCTTCGATACGGAAACACTGACCGGCGATATGCATTTTCGCGAGGAAGGGCTGGAGGCAAGCGCCTATGCTGCGCTAGTGCTGGGCACGCGTGACTATGTGTGCAAGTGCGGCTTTCGCCAGGTTGTGCTGGGCTTGAGCGGCGGTATCGATTCAGCGCTTACGGCTTGCATTGCGGTCGACGCTCTGGGACGTGAGAACGTGCTCGGCGTGGGCATGCCTGGTCCGTACTCTTCACGTGGCAGCATCGATGATGCCGCCCAACTTGCGCGCAACCTTGGCATTCGCTTCGAACTGGTTCCGATCGGCGCGATTTTCGATGCTTACCGGGAAGCGCTGGCGCCGGTGTTTGCCGGCCGGCCGGCCGATGTGACGGAAGAAAACATTCAGGCGCGCATTCGCGGTTCGCTGCTAATGGCGCTGTCCAACAAGTTTGGCAGTCTGCTGCTAACTACGGGCAACAAGTCGGAGCTGGGGGCGGGGTATTGCACGCTTTACGGCGACATGTGCGGCGGCCTGGCGGTAATTTCCGATGTATCCAAAACTCTGGTCTATAGGTTGGCAAACTTCGTCAACTCAAGGTCGCCTGTGATTCCGCGCTCTACCATCGAGAAACCACCCTCGGCGGAATTGCGTCCCGGTCAGAAGGACAGCGACTCTCTGCCTCCTTATGAGATGCTCGATACTATCCTCGACGACTACATCGAGGACAATAAATCGCCGGAGGTGATTGCTGCGGAACACGGCTATGACTTGGAGCTCGTGCGCAAGGTAGCATGCATGGTCGACAAGAACGAATACAAGCGCCAGCAAGCAGCGCCAGGATTGAAGATTTCCGAGAAAGCCTTTGGCTTCGGCCGCCGCTATCCTATCGCCGCCAAACTGGATGCTTGCGTGCGAGCAACTAGCAATTAGTAACTAGCAATTGGTTTGGAGCCGTTAGCGCAGTACTGAAATCATTATTGAGAGTCACAAGTTATAGTGACAGGAGGTTGTCGCCGGACACGGGTCGCCATTTTTGAGCTGTCATCGCGGGTGCCCCGGCTCCCAGGCGCGAGGGCTGGCTTTTTGTCGCTCGTTAGGAAAGCGGATCCCGCGCCGCCTTAAGCCGGCTCGTGATGACAATCTCGTAGTTTCGTCACTATATACTGCGAACCCAGTGGAACCGATAATCTGGGGTAGACTGTTGGTCCCACAGGCTTAGTTGACAATCATTTACGCCGAGAGGTGTAAAAGCTGCTGCTAATTGCTAGGTGCTCATTGCTTCGAAAGGACCCATGAATTGTTTCACGCGTGTACTCCTGACTGCCGGCCTTTGTATCGCCAGCATGATTTGCTTCGCCCAGAACACCCGTGAGGGCAAGGCGGTCGCTTCCACCAAGGCGACTACGTCCTCCACTACCGGCACTCCACTTCCCACGGAAGCGACAGTCAACGCTTTCCTGAAGAGCATGTTTGGCTGGAACCCGGAGTTGAGCTGGAAAGTAGTTGAGATCAAACCTTCGGAAGCGCCGGGCATAGCGCAGGTGACAGCAGTCTTCAACACGCCGAAGGGTTCGCAGGTAGTACGAATCTACGTGACGCCCGACCAGAAGTACGCCTTCATGGCAGAGCTGGTACCCTTCGGCGCCCATCCCTTTGCCGAAACTAAGGAGATGCTAAAGGCCGCGAGCGGCCCGTCGGAGGGGCCTCTCAATGCGCCGGTGACCATCGTCGAATTCGGCGACCTGGAGTGCCCGGCCTGCAAAGCGGCGCAAGCCAGTATCGCCCAGTTGCTGCAGGAGGAACCCAAAGTAAGGCTCATCTTCCAGAATTATCCTCTGGACCAGATCCACCCGTGGGCGCTCACCGCGGCGAAATACGTGGATTGCCTGACCCGCGAAAACAATCAAGCGGCCGTGAAGTTCATCGCTACCACCTATGAGCATCAGGAGGAGATCAATCCACAGAACGTGGAGCAGATGCTGCAGGGGTTCGTAAAGGAGTCCGGCGGCAATCCAGATGCGGTCGCAGCCTGTGCCGCCAAGCCGGAAACCAACCAGCGGGTGCAGGAATCCGTGGCGCTGGGGCAAAAACTGGATGTCACCAGCACGCCGACGTTCTTCATCAACGGTCGCCGCATGGTTGGATTTTCGCCTACCAGGACTCCCCTGGAAGCCGTCAAAGCCATGGTGGATTATGATCTCGCCAATCCGGATTAGACAGCTCCGGGACAGCCTTTTAGTGTCCAGCGTGGTAGGGATGCCCCTTCAGGATGGTGAAGCCGCGATAAAGCTGTTCCAGCAGTACAATGCGCGCCAGCTCGTGCGGCAGAGTGATCTTGCCGAGCGAAAGAAGACTGCCGGCGGTCGCGCGAGCGGTATCGCTCCAGCCGTCGGCGGGACCAATCGCAAAAAGCAACTCCTGCGTAGCACACGATTGGTGGTATTCGAGAAAGGCGGCAATCTCTTCCGACGTGAGCTCACGGCCTCGGGAATCCAGCAGCACCAAAAACGGCCGCATTCGTCCGCTGCTCTGCTCGACCAGTTTGAATAGGGCTTTCTCCGACGCCAGCTCCTTGCTTTCGCATGAGACGAAGCGCGACAGGCGCTGCAGATATTCCGTGGTCAACGATCGTATGGGCGTACTCTTCGTCCGGCCGATCCACGCGACAGCCAGTTTCACGGCTCAGAACTCTTGCGCGGCCGCTTGGCTGATGTCCTTTTGCGCGGCGTCGGTTTCGCAGAGGCCGCATCGGTTTTGCGGGCCGCAACCTTGTACTTGGCAGCCTTTCTAACCAATGGCTTGCGCACAGCTTTTTCCAGGTCGGCGAGTTCCACCCGTGTCGCGGTCTTCCACAAGCGCTCCAGGTC
>Ga0070737_10003725_pt1 | contig 16049 bp, 22 predicted proteins | sample Coa_R1_10_FD_66438 | JGI IMG/M metagenome (GOLD analysis project Ga0070737, IMG submission 66438) | Surface soil microbial communities from Centralia Pennsylvania, which are recovering from an underground coalmine fire - Coalmine... | ecosystem: Environmental > Terrestrial > Soil > Unclassified...
ATGAAGGGAGCCATCACCTCCGGCTCGGCGTAGAAGGGGACCGGGTTCTCCTTGCGTAGCAGGGCGAAAGCCTTCTCCCGTTCCTCCAGGGGCCGCGCCCAGAACTCCAGGGCGGAGAGATCGATGTCCTCGACGGAACGAGGCCAGGTCGCAGTCTGCATGGTCATCCTCCTGAAGGGGAGCGGGCCCTAGCCAAGCCGACTCTATAGGTACTTCGGGTTGGCCACCTCGAGGCGGTCGCGGACGGCCGACGCGAGCCGGTGCCATCTGGGGCCGGTGTGCCGGCGGGCACGCTGCGCCGCCGCCAGGGCCAGCTCCCGCTCGACCACAGCGACGGCGTTGGCGGCGACCCGCGCGTGAAAGGCGAGCCGGCCCTCGGTCGCAGCGGCGACGTCGCCGGCGAGGAACTCCCGGACTGCCTGCAGCAGCTCCCGGGCGGTCGGCCGCCCGTAGAGCCCCGGGTCGTCCGGTGCGGCGTCCTCGCGCCGCTCCGCCCGCACCGCCGCCCACTCCTCGGGGGCCACCAGCTCGACCAGATCCCACTCCTGCTCGGCGACACGCCTCCCGATGGCGGCGAGCTCGACCGACCTGGACGCCCCGCTCAGATGGGCGGCGGCCTGGGTCATGCAGATCACCCCCCACCTGAGGGTGGAGAAGACCAGCCACCAGCCGAACGCCTCCCGGTCGACGGAGCTCCCCGACGCCGACTCGTAGGCGGAGAACAGCTCTTCGTAGTCGCCTACCCCGGCGACCGGGAGCGGCGAGCCGAACCTCCACGCCTTGGTGCACACCCAGGCCAGGTCCTCCATGGGATCGCCCAGGTGGACCAGCTCCCAGTCGATCACCGCCTCGAGCCCCGCCGGTCCAACTATCAAGTTGCCCAGGCGCATGTCGCCGTGGACCACCACCCTGCCTGCCGGGGCCGGCCGCCGGGCGGCCAGCCATTCGAAGGTGGCGTCGAAGGTGTCGCTCCTGTCGTCGACAGCCTGGTAGGAGGCGTGCAGGGCTTCCAGCGGGTCGGCGTCGGCGAGGCCGGGGATGCCTGACGGGTCGATCGAGTGCAGGCGGCCTAGAAACCGGCCGATCTGGCCGGCGAGCGCTGCGCGGGCCGCGGCGTAGATGTCGTCGCGGAGGATCCGCCGGGCGATCGTCTCGCCAGGGACGGCTGACATGATCATCCCGGCGGTGCCCAGGGCGGCGCCGTCGTCGGCGAGGAGCACCTCGGGGACCTCCAGGCCCGCCTGGCCCGCCGCGCGTATGGCGGCGGCCTCCCGCTCCGCCGCCCCTGGGGGGCTCGGACGTCCCTCGGGGTCGCGCCGCAGTATCAGGTCCCGGCCGCCGGCCTCGAACGCCCACGTCTCGCGCGAAGCGCCCCCCGACAGGCGACGGAGGCCCCCGACCTCGACGGGGCCCAGCAAGGGTCGTAGGGCTTCGGAAAGCCTCGCGGCCAGCGGCGCTTCGTTCACGCCGCGACCTTAAAGGAGGAGTATCGGGCGGCGGGGAGTGAGGATCAGACGGCTTCGACGTGGAGCGCTTCGTCGAAGTCGACCAGGCGCTTCACCCGCTCGAAGCCGGCGCTCGGGTTGCGCAGCACGAGGGACGTGCCCGCGGCGCGGGCGGCATTGGACAGCTGGATGAGCACGTTGAGGCTGTGGCCGTCCACGAAGGTCACCCCCGACAGGTCGACCACCACCGGGCGCCCCGTGCGTTCCAAACAACTCGAAACGGCCCGGCGCAACCGGTCGACGGTGAACAGGTCCACCTCCCCCGACGCGAGAACCGTCACCGCTTCGGCTGTGGTGACCACCGTGATCACCAGGTCGTCTTCGTCCATCTCTTGTTTGCCCCTTCCGCTCAGCTTTGCGTCGAACATCTGCGACGAGCGTGCTCGGAATTCTACCACCATTGCCGAGTGCCGCGGGGGCTTGTTCAGCAGTCTCGGTCGAGGTCGGATCGGGGTGCACCCGAATGTCCACAATACGAACCTTATGGTCACTGTTGCTGGTGAGCCTATTGCCGTGCCTGGGGCGCACGCGAAGGTCCGTCGCGGCGGCTATCGGCGTTAACGACCAGTGCGAATAGCTGGGCGCCGTTCGCCTCAGCGAAGGGAACGACCCGACACGTCATCTCTCCGCCCCTGACCGGCCGCCGGAAGCTCACTCCTAGCCGCACTTGCGATTCTGTGACTGCTCTACTGCTGGTCTACTGCTGGCCGCAGGAAACTGCCTAGGCCACTCTTGCCGGCTGCCTCTTCGGTGTGTAGGGAGCAGGGAAATCATCCTCCAAGCCGTCCAAATCTAACCCTACAGTCATCCATCTCAGAGGAATCCAAGGCCCCCTCCGCGAGTACAGTCAGGGAATCGCGTTGTAGTTGTTCCTCCAGTTGCACGAGTCCTCCTCCTGAGGCATCCGCGATCAGTGGATTCCGAGCAAATCGAAGTCCGCCCGTATCAAACGCTCTATCTTGTTCGAGTCCGAAGGCTGACTCCCAAGCGATCTCCGCCACCTCGGCGGCTGCCGCGGCGGTGGGTTCACGACAGAGATCAATGAGCTGAGCGGTCGCACTAGCGGCATCCAATGCACGAGACGCCAGTAAAGACTCGAAATCATCCGTATCGGGCACTATGGCCTCGATCTGTTCCTGGATTGCGATCAGCTCAGCAAGCGTGGAGTTGCCTTTGAGATAATCCCACACGAGGTCTACAGCTCTGTACAGCCAGGCCGGATCGCAAAAATGCTCGGCTGAACTGAATAATTCGTAGTGCGGCAGAAGTCGTTCAGCACACGCGGCCGCGAACGCAATTCGATGGCGCTCGGGATGGCTTGCGAGGACTAGGTTGATCTCCGTCTTGGAGAACCGTGACACTTGGACGGCGGTCCTGGCTACCGCAGGGGCCTGCCAGGAAATACGTGTAACGGCGTGATCTGAGGGTCAGGGTGACGAACGGGCTGTCTGCGACGAAGCCCTACATGTGGGCTTCGGTTAGGCGCGAGACCTCTGATGGCGACTTGAGGAAGGACGCCATCTTCGCCTGCACGTCCGCTGGCAAGGAAGCCAATCGAGGCAAAGGGAACGGGGTGTCACCGCCTCGGGAAATCGGTAAACAGTCGAAGATCCATCTTTCTGCGGCAGCACCTCACAGCGATCCTGGACGAGGTTGAGCGACGAAGCGAACAGCCCCCGCGTTGTACACCTCCAAATGTGGCCTCTTGTTGCCATACTCCTGCCAGTCAAAGACAAGCTGATCATACTTATCGAAGACCAGCTCCTCTTGGGCTACGAGCGGTTCGCCCGGAGCCGTTAGGACGAGGAGCAGTTGCTTGTCGAGCTCCAGCAGCAAGCGGTCGTTCCAGGCCTCCGCGCGGGTCAACTGATGAAGGGAGCGGCCAGGGCCGCCGAACGAATGGTCGGGGAGGTCCAGGCTCGCGACCTTCGCTTCGCGGAACCATGCGAGGACGGTCGTAAGCACATCCGCTGCGCTCATGGCACCATCCAATCGGGATTGACCCAAGGGACATAGACCTGGCTGCCGCCGCCAAGGAGACTTCCGCCGCCGGCTACGCCTTGCGGCCCCGCAGCACCTTCGAAGATCTCCGTACCCGCCGGGACCCTGATTGCCGACACGGCCTCAGCAGAGTTGCCCCACGCCGGATTGAGCGCGAGATCGAGCTGAGCTTGTAGTGGTCCGCTCGGCATCGTCCGGGTCCAGAAGGGCGAGAGAGGTCCCGACTGCCCGCCGTACGCGTGGTACAGCGTGATGTCCTCGGTTGTAGTGAGCTGCGTGTAGCTACCCGAACGGAATGTGCTGGCGACGGTCTCGCCGCTGGGCATCGTGATCTTGTCGAGCGGTACTGGCCCATTGTGTGGTCCCCACCGAATCGGTCCTTCAGCCGTCACGCCAACACACGAACCCACCACCGTTTGGTCGTAGGCGGGCGCTCTCTCCCGACCCTGACCAGCAGGAATACCCTCATGAGCCCCGACGCGCTGGCCGGCGGCGTGGGCGATGACCCCGACGGCATTCTGCGCCCTGGCGAGCGGCGACGCGGACGCCGACATGGCGAACAGCGACATGACCGCGACGACCATCACCGTGACGATGGCGGCGAGCGCGACAAACACCCCGCCGGCAGCCGGGCGGACCTCACAGCCGGTTGTGCGCCTCACAGGAGTAGTCATCACCAACGGAGAGTCTTCCAGCCTGCAGCGACGGTGTCGCGGCTTTGGGAGGGCGGCTGGTAGCTGAAGAAGAAACACCCCGGGGCTGTCGGGCCTTGAGAGCCGCGCCCGGCGTGAACCTTGCCGGCGGCGGGTGCGTTGTTTCTGGCAGCCGCCACCGCCTGCTCCAGCTTCTTCTCGGCGGCAACCCGAGGACCCGACCGCAGGGAGGGCCGCAGGGGCGGCAGGACAACCGAGCGCAGCGAGGGCGTCTGCCTCGTCTGGTCGCCGAGCGGGCCTGGGGGTGGTTCAGGTGGTGGCGACGTGCACGGCGACGCCCAGCTCGCTGGCGGCGCGCTCCAAGAGGCGGCCCACGTTGGCGGGGATGCCGAACCACAGTTCCCCGTGTGCGAGGCCAGCCGCGAGGGTCTCCGCGGTCAAAAGCCCGGTTCCGCCGAAGCGTGCGGCCAGGATTGCCGCTTCGTCGAGCAGCGGACGCGGGTCGAGGACCTGGAGGACCTCGGGGTGAGGGTGGCGGATGCCGTCACGTCCCGCAGGGCTGAGCGGGCTGAGGATCTGGGTGAGCTGGCCTCCCCGGCCGCCGTGCAAAGCCTGCAGCAGCCGCCAGTGCCGGCTGGCCGGCAAGCCCAGCTCGTCATCGGGCATCTCAGCCGGCCAGTTGCCGCCCACCACCCGGGCCGCGATGTACTCGTCGATCACGATCACCGCTTGGACCGTCTCCGCCTGCTACTCGTCGTTGCCGGTCTCGCCGCCGCCGATGAGAGGGTCGGCGGCCGACACCGCGTCGAGCGCAGCTTGGAACTCATCCACCAAGTCGCCGGTGGTGAGCCGCCGCAGCAGTTCACGATCCGCGTCGGAAAGGCGCGGGTCGCCCGCCCGGCGCCGCCGGCGGCGTTCCTCGAGCAGCTCCTCACCAACACTCACGCCCACCAGTCTGCCTCAGGGCTGTGACGATGTGGTCACCGGGTTCCTTCTTCAGCCGCCGGGCTGCCGGCTGTTGGCGGGCCCCTCCAGCGTTGGGGAACCAGGCTGACGCCCTCGCTGCGCTCGGTTGTCCTGCCGCCCCTGCGGCCGGCCCTTCGGGCCGGTCCTCGGGTTGCCCTCGAAGACGAAGTGGGCAAGCGTCGCGCCAGACGGAGAGGAGTCGACTCCCGTGGCCGGGGCGAGCGTCTCGTGCGCCACCAGGGTGACAATCCCCGACATGCTTCCCCCTTCCATTGCCACCACTGTCCTGCCCACCCTCACCTCGGCCACCGACCCCACCATCCCATCCCGCTTCTCACCACCCCGACATCCCTCCACCACCATCTTCTTCCCACCCCCCAAATCCAGAGCCCCACACACCTGGCATTAGAGGAAGCGAGCAAGCCGACGTGAGCATGAGATGCACTCCGGGAGGCTTCTGCTGGACATCTGGCACTATGGCCCGACGGGCGTCGCCCGGCCCGACGGTCACGGCGCCGCCACCACGGGGGGCAGCCTCCTGGTTGCAACCATGTTCGGGAAATGGTCGGTCAGCAGAGAAGGGGTGGACGGGTCGGCGGTAGCGGTCGGTGGGCAGGGCGGTGATGGCGGTGTCGAGGGCGGTTGGGACGGCTTGTGGCGGCTGAAGAAGGAACGGTTCGTGGGTCGGGCGGCGGGCCGCAGGCCCTGGCCGGCCGACAGGCCCCGGCGCAGCCGGGGCCCCTTGAAGACGTATAGAAAGTTTGCACGCGCCCACCCGCGGAATCCGGGGGTTCGGGACTGTCGCGGCTATTCGATGTTGGGGAGTTGCAGGACCGTTCCGGCCGTCGCCTCGCCGGTGGAGACGGCGACTTTGGTGGTGTTGAACCGGTCGGTTAACGCTTCAACGAGGCCGGCGCGCAGGCCTCCGGTGGAGAGGAACTCGGCTTCGATCTCGACTTCAACATGGAAGCGGGCGCGGGCCGGAGTGGTGTCGTTTCCGTGCACGATGAGGCCCGGGCCCGGGTTGTATTCGTCGGCTGGCGGGAGGGATGCGAGCTCGAAGTCCGATATGGCGTGGGGGTCGCCGGTGACCTCCCGGTAGGCGACCGACACCGCCGTGAACAGCTCGGCGGCCCACTCCCGAGCCTGGCTGATGGGTAGCACGAGGGTGGCCAGGAGGCCGGCCGGGCCGGCCATCTCCACGGCCAGATCGGTGGCGTCAGGGTAGGTGTCCTCGAACGCGATCGGCGCCTCTGCAGCGTCGATGGGGATGCGTAGCTCGGCCCGGATGCGGGGTTCAGCCATGGTCGTAGACATGTTGGTAGGGGTGGTCATGATCGTCCTCCTCGACGGGATTGATGGTGTCGAGGGCGGCCGTTTCGCCGGTCGCCGAGCGGCCCCCAATCTCTGCGGGGGCACGGTTCTCTTCTTCTTTCTCGGTCTCCAAGACAGCCAGCAGCTGCTCCAAACCGCCGTCGTTTAGGTCGCCGGACTCGTCGTCGAGGAACCGCAGAGAGGGATGACGAACGCTGCGATGCCGGCTGTTGGTGGCCCCGGGGTGGGTGGCGGAGTGGACCGCTTGGAGGGCCCGGATGGAGACCTGGGTGTAAATCTGGGTGGTGGACAGCTCGACGTGGCCGAGCATGGCTTGGATGTAGCGGATGTCGGCGCCGCCTTCGAGCATGAGGGTGGCCATGGTGTGGCGGAACAGGTGGCACGCCCCTTCCTTGGGCACACCGGAGGCTTTGACGTAGTCGCGGGCCATCTGGGTGAGCCGGTCCAGGGCGATCGCCGTGCCGTCGCCGGTGAGGAACACGGTGCCGTCATCGGCGCCGGCGACCAGGTGTGGACGGACTGAGGTAGCGGTCCACCCAGGCCAGGGCCCGTTCGCCGATGGGGACCATGCGGTCTTTGCTGCCCTTGCCCTGGCGGATGAGCAGGGTGCGCCGGGCGACATCGAGGTCGAAGACGGCCAGATGCGCCAGCTCTGCCCGGCGGATCCCGGTGGAGTAGAGCACTTCGAGCATGGCCCGATCCCGCACCCCGATCGGGCTTTTGAGGTCGGGCATGGCCAGGACCTGCTCGGCTTCGGCGGCGGTCAGTGGCGGCTTCGGGAGACGGTGTTCGACCTTGGGCAGCTCGATCTCCGAGGCTGGGTTGTAGAGCACGATCCGGTTGCGGGCCGCCCATTTGAAGAACGCCCGGACCGGCAACAGCCGTTACGCCTGGGAGCGGAACGACAGGGGGTCTCCGTCCCTTTTGCGGTAGTGGAACAGCCACCGCTGGTAGCGCTCCAACATCGGCCGGGTCACCTCCACCGGGCGGGTCACGCCGCGTTCGCCTAGCCAGACGATCAGCGCGGCGAGCTGTTTCTGGCGGTTCTCGATGGTGCGGGGGCTGTAGCCGTGGGCGCCCATCCACTCGCAGAACTCGCCCACCAGGACGGGCCATCCGGCCGGGTCCGAAATGTCGCCGGGGACCACGAACGGCTTCCCGCTGCCCCGCCGGCCCATCAGACCGCCCGCCCGTTGCGGCCCGCTGCGGCTATGACTACGACCCGGCCATCGCCACCGCCGGGAACAGTGCCTTCCCGGCTATGGCTGTCATCGAGAGGCGAAGAACCGTTGCCGGGCAAGGGATTCTCGCTCTCCGGGACGCCCCGACCGGGGGCCGACCGGCGGCCGACCGGGGGCCGACCAGACCCCGACCGAGCGCCTTCGGACCCCGACCGGCTGTCGTCATAGACGTGAATCTGGACCCCGGTCGCGGGGTGGGCGAGGGTGGCGGGGGCGGTCAGGCCGATCAGGAAGCGCTCGCCTTCGCGGCCGGCGCCGTCCCAGGCCAGCTCGTAGACGAACCCGCCGCCGCGCTCGGCCCGGTGGGCGATGACCAGCTCCAGGTCGACTAGGCGGGCCAGGTGCACTTTCAGCTGGGTGTCCCCCCAGCCGGTGGCCTGGCGCAGCTCCCGGCGGCTCAGGCGCACCTGGTCCCGGTCGATCCCCTGGGCTGCCGCCCGCTCGGCGACGGTCCCGGAGAGCAGGTCGAGCAGCCGGCGGTCTGCGGTGGCAGCTCATCGAGGGATCGGCCCAGCACCTCATGCGCCAGCCGGTTGGCCAAGGCGACGTCGTCGACGGTCACCTCGATGTAGCCCACCTGCCGTCCGTCCGGGCCGGTAGCGGCCCGCCGGGGCCGCTGATGCTGGTGCAACAAGGTCACCGCCCGGATCAAGGTGAGGTATTTCACGTGATCACGCCTCGTCCTCGTCCGCCCGTCGGTGAAGGTCAGGGCCTCGGCGAAGGGGTTGACCACCATGACCGGCTCCAGTAGCCGCTGGGCGTCCTGGTGAAGCTTCACGACCGCCTGGCGGTTGCTGTCGGCGAGGAAGCCGTCGAGGGTCTGGCGATGACGTTGACGGTCGTGTATGGCCCGGGTCTGGGTGCGGTCCTCGTCCACGGTGAGGACGATGCAACGGTTGAGCAGCTCCTCGTCCACGTCGATCGCCGTCGTGGTCAACATGATCGCCACCGGTCCGACCACCCGGTAGGTGTGGGTGACCAGCCGGCCGCTGGCGTTGTCCTTGCCGGTCGAGGCGATGGACAGCTCACCCTCGGACTGCAGCAGCTTCAACGCGTAGGCCGCTCGCTCGGCGCCCTCTTCTTCGGCCACGGCCAGAACTTTGTGGGCCAGGTCGGCTTCGCCCATGTAGAACAGGCTCTGGCCGGTCATGGCGCTGAACTTGATGCGCTCCTCGCCGGGCACCATGGCCAGCACCGCCTCCATCAGCGCCGACTTGCCGGCCGCCGAGGTGGACTGCACGATCACCGCCAAGGGCTGGTCCAGCTTGCGGGAGATGGCGGCCAGGTAGCCGACCAGGCAGTTCGAGGCCTCTCCGACGACACCGGCCCGGGCGAAATCGGCCGTGATGCGTTCCACCAGGTTCGGGTCTCGCAGCAGCATGAGGGCAGCGGCCCGCTCCTCCTCGGACAACTCGACCGCGGCTTCCTTGGGTTTCTGGGCGGCGGCCACCGCCTCATCCGCGGCCGCCTCACAGGCCAGCAGCACCTTGGCCAGGTCCCGCTTGACCACCTCCTCCGAGACGCCCAGCTCGTCGGCGGCGGTCTTCACGTACACTGCCCGGGCCCGAGCTGAGTAGAGATCCAAGGTGTCGACGTGGAACAGCTGGCCGTGGCGTTCGTCGGGCCGCGACACCAACACGTTCAGGCGCAGCAGATCGAAGCTGGACACCTTCTCCAGGCCCCGCACCCGCCAGCACCGGTCCCCCAAGATGAACGTCGCCTCCCCGCTTTCTGAGAACACCGGGGTCGGTAGCCCCACGCTCGGCGCCGGGGAGATCACCCCCGGCTCCACCACCGGCGGCGGGAGCGGCGGGGCGGCTGAACAAGGACGCTCCGGTTCGGGCTCGACGGTCGCCACCGGTCCCGAAGGGACAACAGCGGGCTCTGTCGGTCCGGCGCGGCGACGATCGGCCGGGCCCGGACCGGCACCCATCCATGCCGCCTGGCGGATGAACCGGCCCAGCACCTCGGGCGGGCTGACCGCGTCACGAACGACGTCGTTGACATCCGCGCCGCGAGGGAACTCCACCCGGAAACACTCCACCCCCTCCGCCATCAAGGTGTCGGCCAGCTTGCGGGCCGAGCGGTCGCCGGCGTCGTCGCGGTCGAACGCGATCAGCACCCGGGCGACCCGGTGACGGCGGAACGTCTCCAGATGATCGGCGGTGAAACCCTCGGTCCCATACGCGGCGGTCACATGCCGGAACCCGGCGCACCACAACGACAAGGCGTCGATCAGGCTCTCGCACACGATCACCTCGCTCGACGCGGCCACCGCCGCCAGGTTCCACACCCCGGCATGAGGGCCCGGCAGATACAGGTGCGCCGGCGTGCCCGGCCGCAGATCGTCACGAACCTTGCGCCCATACAGCTCCACCACCCGGCCCGTCTCGTCGAAGACCGGCACCACGATCGACCCGTTGAAATGCTCATGGCCCGACTCGCGCAGCACGCCCAGGCGTTGCAGCCGGCCCCGAACCTCCGCTCCCTCCCGGCGCTGCTTGTTCGGCAGCCGGTAGCCGAGCGTCCGGTTCGCATACCCGAGCTGGAATGTCGAGAGCACCTCAGGGTGGTCGACCCGCCGGGCCTGCAAATAGGCCAACGCCTCCGGCGACTCCACCAGCGTCTGGTGGTAGAAGACCACCACCTGGCCCAGCAGCTCGTAATCGTCCGCCGTGCGTTCCAGCGGAGAAGGCAGCTTGCGCACCGACGACCGCACCGGCGCCGGACCCGCCAGCGCCTCGACACCGGCCCGGCCGTCCCGCAGCAGCTCCACCGCGTGCCGGAAGCTGACCCCCTCCGCCCGCATCACCCAATCGACCACGCTGCCTCCGGCCTGGCAGGCCCCCAAGCAGTGCCACAAGTTCTTTCCCGGCGACACCACCAGCGACGGCTCCCGGTCGTCGTGGAACGGGCAGCACCCCAACAGATCCGCCCCCGCCCGGCGCAACTCGACCCCGGCCGCTGCCACCAGACGCTCCAGCGACACCTCCGCCTTCAGCCGCTCCAACTCCTCGTCTGGGATACGGGCCATCACGCTCTCCGCAAGAAAATCTTCGCCTCATCCTTCATGCTGAACTATCTAGCACATAGGCTTAACAACAATCCAGCATCCACGATGGATAATCCGGCACACCAGCCGAGAAGAGAACCAGATTGGTCAGCGACACGGCTTACAGTTGGGTCATGGCCAAAGCTGCCCGGGACTTGCACAAGACCCAGCATGAGGACGGCTTCGCCGCACGGCTGCGGGAGCTACGTCGGGCGAGGGACCTCTCCCAGAGCGACCTCGGCGAACTGGTCGGCATCCACTACACCCACGTCAGCCGATACGAGCGAGGCGTCTCACGCCCCGCTGCCGACACCCTGATGCGTCTAGCCGAGGCCCTCGGGGTCTCCAGCGACTACCTGATCGAGGGCGACGGGGACGACGCAGCCCAAGCCCGCCTCTCCGACGCCGGGCTGCTACGCGCCTTCCAAGATGCCGAGAAGCTCCCCGCCGAGGACAAGGCCGTGATCAAGGCCCTTCTTGACGCCTTCCTCACCAAGCGCCAGCTCCAAGAGCTGATCGCCCGGTAGCTGTTCATCCCCGACGGTCAGATGCAACCGACCGTCGCAGCCCAAGAGCTCCCGCCGTCTGGTCGCACCACTGCTCGAGCTGGCCAACAGCCCGGTCCCCTCCCTCCTCGTCGAGCAGACGACCGACTTGACGTGCACGCTCGATAATCTCCTGCCCCCACGGCGCCTTGGGCACGCCAGCAGCTGCCCGTGCCAGGGACTCACGGGCCCCAATCGAGTCACCGAGCAGCAATCGCGCGTAACCGACGACCTCGTGCAACCGGCGGTTGGGACTGGCCGGATCATCACGGACGACTATCTCGCCCAGAGCATCTTCCTCGGTCCCCAGCGCTTCGACAGCCGAACTGACCGCCGCCGCCACGGCGTCCTCGTCATACGAGTAGTACTTGCGAGACCCACCCCCAATCCGCTCCGACCAAGACAGCACCACGTTCTCGCTCGGAACAAACAGTGGCATCGTCACCCGCCAGATGTAGACACCCTTGTCGAAGCCCGACCCTTCACCCATCACGCCGAGAAGCACCCGGCGGACAGGAGGTCGGTAACACAGCGTTCCGCGAACCTCCCAGGGTTGATCGGCGGGCAGCAACGGCCGAACGGCCCGCTTCCACTCGGCCGCCTTCATGGGCGGACCTCGTAAACCGGAATGTCTTGGTATCCCTCCGGAAGGTTGGCCTGGATCTGCGCAATCCGTGCCGGAGTCAAGATCGCGCTACCAGTCTTCAAGTCGTAAGCCGCCTGAGGCTCCAGGATGTCGCCCCCGACGACGTCAAGTCTGACGCTCCCAGCAGTCCCGTACGGGACTACCTCACCATTGAGGTATGACACCTCCGTCGAGAGGTTCGAATCGCCGAGAGCGTTAATCTCCGCAGCGAACTCCGAGTGAACAGCCGTCCCATACACAGCCCCGCTGCCCTCGCCCACGGTGGCCTGAGCCTTGCTCGCCAAGCCCGACAACAAGTCACCGGTCGACCCTCCTGCTTCTGCGCCAACAACGAGCTGCCTTTACGAACGATCGGCAGCATCAATCACCTCCCGTGGATCGAATGGGCATCCATCAACTCCGGCAACCCGCACGACTTCGTCCCCCCAGGCAACGATGACATCCTCGATAACCGTTCCGTCCTTCATGAAGAGTGCAACCTTGTGGGTGCCCATCTTGTACTCCGGGAATCCGAGTATTTTTTCCTTCACGACTTCCGGGATGCGAGCAGCCATCAAAAACCCTCCGGGAAAAAGACCTCGGGCACTCCGCCGTCGCCACCGAACTCCCCGCCCGGAACGACACCCCACTGGATAGGGGTTCCCGCCGGAGGTTCCAAGAGTCGGTAGACGCTTGGCGGCTCACCTGGAAGATCACCGAGGTTCTTGAGGGCCGCGGGATCGAGACCGATCTCATTGAACGTCGATTCAGGAAACGCGTACGTACCGGCTCGCACCCCGCCTGGCGTTTCGAAGGTGAAGTTCAGGTTCTCAGGGGTCGCCCCAACCCGTACGAACGTTTCGCCAGGTTGCGTCTCCACTACAGGAGCGTCTCGCGCCCCCGTGGATAGCGACCCACTCTCGTCTTCTGCGCCAACACCAGAACCCACCACCGATCTGTCGTAGTTCGGAGCCCTAGCCCGACCCTGACCAGCCAGAACGCCCTCATGTGGCCCGACCCGCTGGCCAGCGGGGGCGTGGATGGCCCCGACGGCGTTCTGCGCCCCGGCGAGCGTGGACGCGGACGCCGGCACGGCGAACAACGACAGCATCCCGACGACGATCACGGTGAGCACGGCGGCGAACGCGACGAACACCCGGCCGGCAGCCGGGCGGACCTCAGAAGGCCGTGTGCGCCTGGAAGCGGTCATCACCACGACGGACAGTCTTCCAGCCGGCGCTGACCGCCACGCGGCATTGGAGGGAAGCGGCTGGCGGCTGAGAGAAGAACCCTCGGGCCTTCCCGCTTCGACAGCCGCACACGGGATGAACCTCGCAGTGACGCCCGGCCGGTTCCTGCAGCCGTCACCGCCGGTTCGAACCTTCTGCGAGGGCAACCCGAGGACCCGACCGAAGGGAGGGCCGCAGGGGCGCCAGGACAACCGAGCGAAGCGAGGGCGTCAGCCCCGCGCTGGCAGCCAAGCGGGCCGGGATGGTTCAGGTGGCTGGTGGGCCCAGGCGGTTGAGGAGGCGGCGCAGGGAGGGCAGTTGGCGCAGGTCCTTGGCCCGGCCGGCGGCTTCTTTGGAGGCGATCACGTCGGCCAGGTCGGCGACGGGCACGCCGGGATGGTCACCGACGATCAGACGGACAGCCCGGGCGGCCACGTCGGTGTAGCCGGCGGTGCCTTCGGGGGTGAAGCTGATATCGAGCGGTCCGTGATCGGTGAGAAGGGTGATCACCGATCGGGTAGCGAGGGTTTCGACGTCGAGGGGGGCGGGGACACCTTCGGGCACGCCCTCGACGCGCAGACGGGCACCGAGCTCTTCGAGCGCGGCGGCCAGACGGTTCAGGTTGTCGACATCCGCGGCGGGGGTGATGTCGGCGTCGGTGGTGCGCGGCAGGTCCGATCCCCACATCGCGGCGGCCATCCCTCCGATCACCACGTAGGCGACACCGTGGCGGTCCAATACTGAGAAGATCGCTGCCGCGTCCTCATCGGCCAGGGGTGGCAGCTCGGCGGGTGCGGGTCGGCGCCGACCGTGCGCGGCTCGCGCTTGGGCGGCTTTGGCGGCCGCCTCGGCTTGGCGGTGAGACCCGCAGCACTGCCCTGGCTGCTCGACCGGTTCCGCGCAGACACCGCTGTCGTCAAGCGGCCACCCACAGAGTGGTCCGGTCACGCTGCGGTGAGGATCAGCTCGCTGCCCACGCTGCGGCCCTGTCCCGCTGGCCGGCCAGCTTGGACCGCCACCGGTCCCGCTCGGCTTCGGGCAGGGAGGCCTCCCAGGCGGCCAGGGTGTCGTCATGGGCATCGGCGGGGGCGAGGCGGGCCCGCAGGTCGAAACCGGCCGCGGCCAGGATCCGATACAAGGTGGGCAGCGTGGGCTGGCGGTGCCCGGTCTCATAGGCGGCGATGGCCGACTGCACGGTGTGAGCCCGGGCGGCCAGCTCGGCCTGGGTCATCCCGGCCCGGGAACGGGCATCGGCGATCAAGGCCCCGGCCGCTTCAGCCCACTCCTGCCGTGCCGTCACCACACCACCAGCTTATCTCGCATCGTAGATAACAGGTCATGCTCTTCCTTCAGCTGCCAGCTGCTCCGCTCCGCCACCAGGAACGTGACGTTACGATCCCTCTTTTGCTCCACACCTCTGGCACCACGGTGCACTGCGAGCCTCTGCGTCGAGGACGACCCGAGCCGGTCGCGGTGCCGGGGGCCGGGCAACCCCGGTGGTTGCAATCGTGTTCGAGCAGTAGTCGGTCGGCGAAGCAGGGGCGGAGAGATCGTCGGTAGTAGTCGGTGGGCGGGACGCGACGGCGGTGTCGGAGGACGGTTGGACGGTTTCTGGCGGCTGAAGAAGGAGCGGTTCGGGCGGCGGGCCGCAGGCCCTGGCCGGCCGACAGGCCCCGGCGCAGCCGGGGCCCCTTGAATACGTAAAGAAAGTCTGCACGCGCCAGCCCGAAGGTCTGAGCTTCTGGACCGTCGGGCTATTCGATGTCGGGGAGCTGCAGGATGGTTCCGGCGGTCGCTTCGCCGGCCGAGACGGCGATCCGAGTGGTGTTGAACCGTTCGGTGAGGGCCTCGACCAGGGCGGCTCTGAGGCCTCCGGTGGAGAGGAACTCGGCTTCGATCTCCACCAGGACATGGAAGCGGGCGCGGGCCGGAGTGGTGTCGTTTCCGTGCACGATCAGGCCGGCTCCGGGGTTGTATTCGTCGGCCGGTGGCAATGATTGGAGCTGGAGATCGGTGAGGGCGTGGGGGTCTGCGGTGGCCTCCCGGTAGGCGACCGAGACCGCCTGGAACAACTCGGCCGCCCACTCCCGGGCAGCGCCGATCGGCAGCACCAACGTGGCCAGGAGGCCGGCCGGGCCGGCCACTTCGACGGCCAGATCGGTGGCCTCGGGGAACGTGTCTTCGAACGCGATCGGAGCTTCGGTGGCGTCGATGGGGATGCGCAACTCCGTGCGAATCCGGGGCTCAGCCACGGTCGTAGACGCGGGTTGGTGGGTAGTCATGGGTGTGGTCCTCCACAGGTAGATGGGTGTGGAGGGCGGCCATCTCGCTGGTCGCCAAGCGGCCCGAAGTTGATCCCGGTCGGGCCCGGTTCTCCTCTGATTCTTCGATCTCCAAAGCAACAAACAGCTGCTGCAGATCACCGCCACCATCGCCTTGATCGTGACCGGCGGGGAGGCGAAACGACGGGTGACCGATGCTGCGGTGCCGGGTGTTGGTAGCGCCGGGATGGGTGGCGGCGTGGACGGCTTGGAGGGCTCGGATGGAGACCTGCGTGTAGATTTGGGTGGTGGACAGCTCGGCATGTCCCAACATGGCCTGGATGTAGCGGATGTCGGCGCCACCCTCGAGCATCAAGGTGGCCATGGTGTGGCGGAACAGGTGGCACGCCCCCTCCTTGGGCACCCCGGAGGCTTTGACGTAGCTGCGGGCGATCTGGGTGAGCCGGTCGGGGGAGAACCCGGTGCCGTCGGCGGTCAGGAACAGGGTGCCGTCATCGGCGCCGGCCACCAGGGTCGGGCGGGCATCGTCGAGGTAGCGGGCGATCCAGGCCAGCGCCCGCTCGCCGATGGGGACCATGCGGTCCTTGCGGCCCTTGCCCTGGCGGACCAGGAGGG
>Ga0070737_10003726_pt1 | contig 16046 bp, 15 predicted proteins | sample Coa_R1_10_FD_66438 | JGI IMG/M metagenome (GOLD analysis project Ga0070737, IMG submission 66438) | Surface soil microbial communities from Centralia Pennsylvania, which are recovering from an underground coalmine fire - Coalmine... | ecosystem: Environmental > Terrestrial > Soil > Unclassified...
CACAGCGAGCGGCGCAGACTGGATCACTCCGCTCCCCATTCAGCACGAAACTGTGCCGGGTGGAGTGACTTCACCACCCCCGCCGGGCAGTGTAAAGGAAGTTTTCGTTGAGTCGCATCGTTACAGCTTAACCACGCAGACGAGTATTCAGGCTCCCATTTTGCGCGTGGCGTTGAGCGTTTTGTTTGAGCTTCAAGAAACATGACCTGATTGAATTATTGACGAAATCGATCGACACCTGAATGAAATGATTTGATGGGGGTAACATGGCTGCCACGGTTGATCAAACCAAGATTCATCAAGGGCCAGGAAGTCTCTGGTTGGGCTGCGCCGTTCCAGCCACCGGCTCGCGCTTGGTGATCGACTCCAACGGCAATCCAGTTGCGCCAGGCCTGAATCCTCCGGCCGCACCCAGCCTTTCATCGATCGCAGGTGGATCACTTGGCGCCGCAACGAATTACGTAATGCTCACATACGTGAACTTGTTCGGAGAGACCTTGCCTTCCTCTGAGTCCAGCCTGGCTGTGGCGGCAGGCAATCTTCTAGTTGTGGCGTCGCCGCCCCCCGCGGGCAATGCCACTGCATATAACGTATATGCAGGAATCGCGTCGGGTGCGGAAAAGCTTCAAAACACAGCTCCCATACCATTGGGTCAAAACTGGACAGAGCCGCCCACAGGGTTTGTAGTTAATACTTCTGCGCCTCCCGCTACGAGTGCGGCAGGACCTGTCTTTGCGGGAGCCGTTTCCGGCGCGACCACGTTGGCCTGGACCCCGAAAATTGAGGCGTTAAGCGCAGACCAGGTGACCGCTCCAATCGACGCGCGAATGACCGCGGAGGAGCAATCAATTGAAGCAGAAATCATGGAGACCGATTACAGCAGATTCCGCGCTTATCTTACAAACTGCATCTATGCTGCAGGCACAGATATAACTCTGCCGGTTGGGTTTCAGAGCTACGAAGAACTTTCCTTCGGTGGTCTCATGCCCGTGTCTAAGCTTTCCGTCGCAGTTGTTTCTCCGCGAGTAAATGCTCCGGGCAAGTACGTGGTGAGCCAACTTTATTGTGCTTATCAGGCTCAGGCCTTGAGCATGCCGTTCAGCAGAGAAAAAGCTACGACAGTGAAGGTGAAGTTCAACGGCTTGGCTGACCCGGCACGCCCGGTTGGAGATCAGGTAGGAAAGGTGTACCGGCAGCCGTAAGCGAGGATTCATTAAGTTATTGAAGCATTGGGTAAGTGGAGAAACAGAAGAATGAGCCAATCTGAAACTGATCTTGCGATGCCTCAGGATTTTGCGGCTTCCCGGAATTCTGAAGCGAGAGTGGAGCGTGTGACTCTACCCAAGCTTGGCAAACCCGTCTTGATGCGTCGGCCGCAGCCGCTGTGGTTTGTCTTTCATCAATGCCTTCCTCAAACATTGGCTGCGAGTATGGAGGGGGCATCCCACAGCTCTCCTCCAACACCGGATGACGTGGGAAGGCTGGCCGGTTGGATACTGGCGCTTCTTTCAGAGGTCATGGTGCGGCCGCGCGTTTCTCTATCTCCCGGCCCGGAGGAGATTTCTCCCGACCTGATCTCAGATGAAGATCTCAACTTTATCATACGGTGGGCTATGGGCGAGGTCGTAGTGGAGGCTGCTGATTCTTCCTCCGTATCCGACCTCGCGCCCTTTTGCGGCCAGCGATCATCTGCTCCTTCTGAGCCAAGTAGCTCACACATGGAATTGCCGCCCCAGTGACCTGTTGGGCCTGAACAGGAATAGCAGCCAACCAAACGTGGAGGTGGTGGCGTTACAGATCGATATTGCTGCCGCCGTCGCCTTCTGGCGTTCGAGAGAACGCACCCTGAGCGCGGAAAGCGCCGCTCAGGAGGAATGGTGGTAAGCGTGGGGTCGGCTGAAAGCTGGGAGGGTGGTACGGAACATGGCTAATTTGTTGCGAACGATTTTCGAAATGCAGCATCGCGGGAGCGGCGCCACCGATCCGTCGGGAACATCCGCTGGGCCAAGCGGTGATTTACGGGCGGTGCAAGAGCTTGCATCGAATCTTCAACGGCTCGGGCAACAGGGCGTTCAGACGTATAGTGAGCTGTCCCGTTCTTCACAAAACTGGAGCTTGGCGGCTACGCGCGCGACGACGCAGGCGATCTCACTTCTCGCCCATCAGAATCTGCTTGAAACTCAGTCGGTGGCGACGCATCGCCTTGCAGAACAGGCGAAGAGCGCTTCCAGCCTTGGCGCACTTAAACAGACAGCCGTTTATAAGGCCATAGCTGCGACGGCTGCGGGCTTTGGCGCGCTTGGAGAACTGAACTTTTGGGCGGCCGCGCAAGATTTTGCTTCCGCTGCTCTCTGGGGAACGATTGCGGGAGCGCAGATTGCCGCGTCCGCTGGCGCAGGAAGCCACAGCTCACGTTCGCTTTCGGAACACTATGTGCATAGCCTGGGTTCCGGGCCAGAAAGAAACGTAGGCGCTCTGGCTCCGAGTCTTGCGGCGGGGGCGGCTTCGGCGGCGCATCCGCCATCTGGCCAATTGACCGTTTCAATCATGGGTGACGAGCAGGCTGGCCAGTGGCTTGCCGATACGCTCAATACGGCCGTGCAGCAGCGCGGCGTTCAGCTTACGGCAAGCAGCGCGATCCGGCCGACCTATGCGGCAGGGTAATTCATAATTCTGAATTTAAAATTATGAATTTGAAAATGCATGGCTAATCCTCAGATCATATACGATCCTGGCACAGGCCCGGTCACGCTGCTCTTCACTTATCCGCCGCGCAACGTGGCAGCTTACAATTCTGTCGCAACGCGCCACGACAACGTGGCGAGTTCCGGCGTGCGCGAGTCGATCCTTGAGCGCATCGACAACTTCCTCGAATTTGACATGCAATTCGTGCTAATGGGCGCAGACGTGACGGCGTGGAACGGTTTCATGCAGTATGCGCTCACGGGAGGCCAGTTTGCCTACTATCCTGATAGCTCGCGGGGCGCATTCACAAATTACTCGCTGGAGCAAACCACCTGGAACGCCGCCTACAAAGCGCCAGGGATTTACTCCTTTAAGATGAAGTTCCGGCAGGTGATCACATAATTCTGAATTCGCAATTCTGAATTTTCATGATTCAAGGCAATCAAGCTTGGCAAAACGCCCTGGCGCAGCTTCAAAAGCAGCCGCTCTACGTGCTGGAGATTCCAGATTTTGGCGTGGTCATCGCTAGCTTTTCAGCTTCGGCGCTGGGCGTCGCGGTGGGCGGCTACGGCGTCGTCCTTTATGGAATCGGCAGCTACGGAACCTAAATTCACAATTCTGAATTCAGAATTCTAAAATGCCTTCCGTCTCGCAATACTATCCCGGCGATTTTCAGGGCGACATGGCGCAGACGCTGGCGTGGCTCTATTCGCGCCAGAACGTGAATGTCAGCAACTGGCAGGCGAACGCGCTTGGAACCTCGCTGCCGGTCACCCAGACGCCCGGCGCGGCGCAGCAGCCCACTTCTCCCGCGCTGGCTGAGTGCGGAATTGTTTCCCAAGCCGATTTTTCGAGCCTTCCCGCGGTGACGGTGGAAAACATTGCCATGCTGCCGCCTGCGGGCTGGCTGTTTGACGAATCGCTCGGACCGGACGGCTTCCCCATCGACTTTTCACCGGTCACTCTGCCCACCGGAAATCTGTTTGCTCCCGTCATTCCGCTGACGAGCGACCAGATCGCAGCAATCTATGGCGCGGCCTATGCTGCAAGCCCCAGCGGCATCAAGCTCTGCGACGGCAATACTTATCCCGTGTTGGCAGGTATGACGATCTACGGGTACATCTTCAATTTGTTTGCCAGCGCGGGGCTGAATATCATCGAAGATTATCGAGTCGATCTCTTTGTGCTCACCGACCAATACTATTACCAATCGAGCGCGCCCGGCGTGGGGGCACCCGCGACAGGACCGTGCGCTGGCGTGACGCCGCGTCCTTCGCAGTTTCAGTCACTGCTGATCCAGCAGGGCTTGAACGGCTGGTGGGCGGCGCAGGTGACGAATCCGGGAGTTGTGGTAGCAGCCCTTTATCCGGCCTCTGCGCCACGGCCCGCGGCGGGATCGCATACGGCCACGCTGCCAGCAGGATGGATCACGCACTCGAATACCGGCATCGGGCAGCGGCTCTCGGGCTACTTCGCGCGGATCTACGTGAAGACGGACATCGAATATCTGCAGGAAGACAATATCCCGATCATCGTGCAGGATCCCTACCATGCTCGCTGCGGCTCACAGGTTGTCCCGGCTGCGGGCGAGCTGACGGTGCATGTTCTTTACGACGATCCGATCAAGGGCCCCACGCTCGTCTATACATCGCTGCAAACGCAGGCGGCTTATCAGGACCTGGTGCGATCTTTCACAGTGCCCACTTCCGACCCGCTTTATGTGCCCGATCCCACCCAGTCGAACACAGGCGCGCTCCAGAACCGCAGCTTCATCTATGACTGCGCGCTGGCGATTACCGCCTTTTCGGCTTCGGCGAATTTCATTGCCGCTTCCAAAGTCATCAAGCAGATCAACGATTTTCTCGACAATCCAGGGTACCTGGCAAGCGCCGTCCTTGAAAACGGCGAGGACAACAATTCCGCTTCCCGGTGGTCGAAATCAAACAGTTCAGATACGATCACGGACGTGAACGATCCGGCGCAGCCGCCTTACGGAACCGGCCTCGTCGTGGATTTCCACGCGGCCGCCGCGAATGATTATTTCACCTTTACCGGAGCGGGTTTGCCAAATTCCACCGATGGCCAGCTTGAGTTTCAGCACAAGGAAGCGGCCACAGTACCGTTCATCTTCGATATCGGCGTGGCGACGGCTTCCGGAAAAGTGGCCGCCATTCAGATCACGAGCGCAACAGCCGCGCCTGCAGTTTACAATTCCACCACAAAGATCATCACGATTTCCATCGGGCCGGGGGCGGGATTTTACCGCACGAATCTGGTAAATGTCGCGAGTCTCATCGCTTCGCTTGCGGGCGACACGCTCACCGAGATCAGCAGCTTCAAGATCACGCTCACAGCCGCTGGAGACCTCTATTTTGATAATTTCAGCGTGGGCGGCTTGCAACCCGCGAATTCACTGGCTTTCAGTTACGATGTTTACAACGGGCAGATCGACCAGGCCTACATCCGCACAGGCGCGATGGCATGGGTCTGCTACGCCTATGCGGTCTACATGGTCCTGTCGCTGGATTACACCCCGGCGCTCTACCTGCAGCGGATGATCAACTACCTGCTGACACTGCGATCGGCCTCCAACGACTTGACGAAGGACCTGTTCTATCTCGGAGTCGGCAAGTATGTCGATCCGGGCTATCAGTGGGTTCCAGGGCTGCAAACGAGCGTTTCTACCGAGCACCAGGTGGATGTCTATTTCGCCTTCATGCGCGCGGCTGGCGCGCTGCAAACAGCTTCCGTTCAACTGCTCAAGACAGGCAATATCACCCAGGCGCAATCCACCTCATTACAAGCCACGGCTGCTCAGATTCAAACTGTGGCGGAAACAGTAGCAAGTCAAGTTCTTGCGAATCTCTATATTGCACCGAATGGCAGCGTTGCGGGCCATTTCGCGCAAGGAGCATCGAGCGCTGGACTGGATACCAGCGAGGCGCTGGATGCGAGCGGCACGTGGGCAGCAATCCTCGCTTACACAATAGGCGCAACCACGCAGGCTGAGCAAGCAATAAAATTCATCATTCAGAATTTTGAATTACAGAACCAGCAGATTCTGAAGTCTTCGGGTGCAAATTCTTACAATCAAGCCTATCAGCAGCTTACGTCCTTCAGCGGATTTAAGGCATATAACGACTCGGTGGGTGGCTATTCGGGATCGCCTGCAAGCGTTTGGCAGGAGGGAACGTGGGGGATGATCCTGGCGCTGCTGATGATGTACAACGACGAGAATATTCAAGCGTTTTGGGGCGGGAAAAGCGGACTCGATGCATTCCTCACCACGCTGGTGAGCGGCCAGCGCGCGATTCGCGGGGCGACGGCGGATGGGTCGCTCGTCGGCTTTTCGCTTGCCTCGCGCGGACTTCCTTATGAGTTTGAAGTCTGGCCGATGTTTGCAGCCACAGCCTGGATGTGGCTGACTTCCACCAATCCAGGCCTGTTGCTGACGGTTTCAACCAACGCCACGGTGCTGCCCTATCTTTCGATTCCCCAGGGCATGAGCCAGACGGTGAATGAGCTTGACGGCGCATCATCTTTGGGCGCTACGACTATCAAGTGCATTGATCCAGGCGGAACGCTAAAAGGTCTTACCGCGCAGGATGCGCTGATCGGCAAAATCGCAAAAATCAAGATGGGTTTTCCCGGGCAAAGCCTGGGCGATTTTGTGACGCTGCACACGGCGCAGGTGAATCAGACCGGATGGACAGCAGACGGCCAGGTTACTTTTACTCTGCACGACGTGCAGCGCTTCTTGCTGGGGCAGCAGGTGTGGATTCGCGGCGGACCACTCGAATGGACGCCGGGGCAATCCGCAAAAGCGTCGCAACCCATCGGTCCAAGCGCAGGCGCGAACTCCTTTCCGGTGAGCAACAAAAATCCGCGCTATCTGCAAGGCAATCCCATCGATTTGCTGTTGGCCACACTGCAAAACGAACTGGGCGTGGGCCAAGATCCGTCGCTGCGCGGCTCTGATTACGTGCTGGAGCGCGCGATTTCGGTTTACACAAGCCAGCAGAATTACGATCCGTTAGGGCCTGCGCCAGGCTGGGTGATCTTTACGCCAGGCGATGACTCAACGCTGATTAATCCGAATGCTTACATTGACGTGCCCGGAATGCTCGCGCTGCGCGATTCGGAATTCTCAGGCGATTGGTTTGAGTTTCAGATCACGCGCCCCATTGACGGCAAGCAATTCATCGAAAACCAGATTCTAAAGGTGCTGGGACTTTATCTAATCGTGCGCGCGGACGGGCGCCTGGCACTGAAATCGATGAAGTCTCCCCAGGACCAGACGCCGGTGATGGCGCTGAATCAAAAAAATATTGTCGGCATTCCGGCGACCAACCGGCAGCGGATCGTGAATGTGGTGACGGTGAAGATGAATGTAGAAAACTCCGGCGTCACCACGGCGGCGCGAGCCTATGATTACCAGGTCACCTTTGAGCAGCAGGAGTCGCTGATCCGTTACAACCAGATCTTCCAGCAGCAGATTGAGGCGACTGGCCTGGTGCTGTCTTACGGCGGCACCATGCGCGCGCAGATGATTGCCGACCGCATCTTCCGGCGCCACGCCTTTGCGCCTCCGGTTTATAAGGTAAAAGCCTTTCTTTCCACGGTTGCCATCGAGCTGGGCGATTTTGTGTGGTTGACGCATCCGCTGGTGGCGGACCTCCAAACCGGCAAGTTAGGACTGACGAGCGTGGTGTGCGAGGTAATCGGAAAGACTCCGAACTACGCGCAAGGGAACGTCGAGTTTGACCTGCTCGATACGCGATTTATCAACCTGACAACGCCTTATTACATCGCGCCTGCGGCTTCCGCAGTGCCTGCGTGGACCGCGGCGAGCACCGCGCAAAAGGCGCAATACATGTTCATTTCAAGCGCCGCTAGCGGCGCAACTTACGCCGATGGAACAGCGGGAAATACAATTTTCTAAAAATGAACCACGAAGACACAAAGACGCCGAGAAAGGCTTGCGAATTTGTAGGAAGTTGTTCTTTACTTCGTGTCTTTGTGGCTAGGTGGTGAGGTTCTATGTCCCAACTGACTTTCAGCGCGATTCCAGGCTTCTTTGATTTAGCTGACTCGGCGATCGGAGGTAACCAGCCGCTGACTGACGATAGCTTGCAGAAGATTTCCCACAACGCCAAATTCGCAGCCGTGCGCTGCGAGATAATTTACATGGGATTTTACGCGAGCGGCGACACGGTTCCCACCCCGGTAAGCCCGGTGGACGGCTACACCTACTCGCGGTCTGAATGCATGTTCATTCCGGTATTTGTTTCCAGCCGCCAGCCCGCAGCGGGTTTTGTTGCAGGCCAAGCGGCGTTTCCAATGCTTGCGCCATCGGACATCGGAACGGGCGCGCTCATCTGCGCGCCCTACGAACTGGACATCAACGATGCGACCGGCGTTCTGACCTGTGTGGTTTATTGGGGCGGAAACGGCGCTCAGAATCAGGGCACAGTGAAGGTTTACGCGATCTGCCAGCGCAGCTCGCTGAGCCAAAACAACTGAGGAAGTGAATCTATGGCTGTAACTCGAACGGTTTTGCCTCGCAAGGGATTGATTCAATCACAGCACGGCCTGACCGGCTATGAAGCTGACCAGGACGCGAACGCACTACTGCTCGACTCGAATGTCGCATTTATCAGCGACCTGATGTTCAACGATCTCGGCATCAATGGGGCAGTTTCAGGCTTCGCGCTTTCAGCCGCCGCGACGCTGACACCAGGGCTTACCACAGGTGTCCTCTACGCGCAAGGGCATCGCTATGCGCCCGCGTCTCCGCCCGCGATTCCAGCGGCTCCGGCGAGCGCCACAAGCTATCTTTTCTATAATCTATCGAGCGGATTTTACTGGCAAGCAAGCGCCGTGGGAGCAACTATCGGGGATGCGCTGATTGGGCAAGTTGTGACCAGCGCCACGACTGTGACGGCTGTGACTCAGGCGACGAAAATCATGGGGCAGATCGCCCTTGCGCCCGGCTCCGCCGGGAACTTCACTGTGCAGCATTTTCTGGGTCGCGCGCCGTTAGGGGTGGTGATTCAACTCACGTCAAATATCGCCGTCTGGTTTCAGATTCCCGGCTACGACGCGACGAACCTTTATTTGAGCGCCTCTGCCAGCGGCACAGCCACGGCGCTGATTTGGTGAATCGTACAGGCTCCAGGACTTCCTCACAAGTTGCTCTTTGGAAATCCCAACAAGACAAATCTGCAAAATCTTCCGCTCCCTTGTATCTCCTGGGGCGGTGGTCAGGCCGCGCAGTGAGGCTGGTCAGGAGCCTGGTCTCGCCACCCTAAGGCGATGCGGGTTAGCTGTACAACTTCAGTGGCGGCGGAAAGACGGCCCCCGGCTGGACTGGCGGGCCATCAGCGTTTTAGCTGCCGTGGTGCGCAGCGCGTCAGGGATGTTTTTGTTGACCGCAAGACCTCTCATATCGCGGTCGTTTAAGCGGTTCAAGAGAGGCAGCGTGACGTCGATAGGAGCGCGGGGATTACTGACGAGGGCGCGCATCACCGCATAGCTTTTCATAAATGCGCGGTTCATGACAATCAATCGCAGCACTTCTTCACTGACATTCTTCATAGAAGCATAGGCTTCGATTTCAGCTTCGGAAAGCTTGGGTGATTGGAGCACGGCCCGGGCCACCATTTTGTTGGAGTCGCGTATCAGAATGAAACGTTCCTCCTGGCTGCCGGTCAGTGCGCACTTGATCTTTTGTGCCGGAGTCATGCGGCTGATCTTCTGCAGCGTCGTTTGACGCTCAGGTGGAACTGCCTCGCTCCCGGAACTACCGGCAATTTCTTGTTCCTTTGCTGAAGGTTCGTTTGAGTTTCCACCTGTTTCTGTCGCTAAGCCCGCAATCAGGGCGTTTTGAATGTCCGTGTCGAGCGCGGGATTTTGCAGTAGGGCTTCAAGCGCGTCCTTGCGCTCGCATACCAGTGTGCGTGCGGCGAATAATAGGATCTCGCGTGGCGTCGATGCCGCTGCGAGAACCTGGCATAGTTCTGAAGATGGCCAAGCCATAAGCGTATCAAGCGCCTGCCGACGAATTTCTTTTTCCGGGTCGGCAGAGAGCGCCACAAGGATTTCTAGCTTGTCGGCCAAGGGAATCGGAAGCTCACCTAGCGCCCCCTTGCGGCGCACCGCGAGCGGCGCGAGTCCTTGACGCATGGTTTCTGCAAGACTCTTTGCAGGTTTGGAAGATTCAGGGAGTTGCGTTTCGGAGGTCATCACGGGTCAAGTGGAGCGTCTTGACCTCTCCATGGCGGCCGAGCGGCTTCAGCGTGACACCGTTCAACGTGAGAACCGTACCCTGGGCGTTTCCGGTAGTCACGTCAAAGTAATTTTTGGCCATCAGCGTATGCTGTTCAGCAGGATTGAGGACACGCTCAAAGACGTTTTTGCCATCCGCATCGACAGCTACCCAGGCACGCTGAGTGGCGGCAACTTGCAGCACGAGGCTGCCTGCCGCCTCAGTCGCAACGGACGCAACGCTCGCCGCAGCAGGCTGTGCGGAGGAGGTAGAAGCTGCGCCGCTTGAAAGCGGCTGGTCCACGGACTCAACCGGCACATCACTAGCAGCTTTCCGTTGGCCATCGGTCACTTGTGCAGTGGCCGGCGCAGGAGACTCAGTCTGAGTTGCCGGGTTTTTGGTATTACCCATTTTGGCGGGTGCTAAGGTGGAACCCACGCCGCTCTGGGCGGTTGCCACTTGGTTGGGCGTGGTTGAAATTGCGGAACTTGAAGATGGCGCACTTGTCGTATCTGGCGCGAGAACTTGAGGGGGCGATCCGGCCGGGAGTGATGGCGCTACCGCAGCGGCGTGAGGCGCGGAGGAGATGGTTGAGGGATTTCCGAAACTCACCGGGACTTCAGTCGAGCGGTGTCCGTAACGGAAAATTCCATACCCTCCTGCTAACAGCAGAACCGCGATGGTCCACGTAAGAACAGGCACACCGGGTTTGCTGCGACTCTGGTTGCTGCTCGCGCCAAACCTTGAAAGATCCTGTTCGCCGTTGCTAGGAGCGGCGATCTGATATTCTGACATCACGCGCTCCTCATCCAGGCCGAGGTAGTTTGCGTAAGCCCGGATGAAGCTGCGAGTAAAAATGCCGCCGGGAAGTTTTGAGAAATTCTCGTTCTCCAAGGCTTCGAGCATCCGAACACTGATCTTGGTAGTATTCGAAATCTCGTCGAGCGTGATGCCACGCATCTCCCGCTCGCGACGCATATTTTCCCCAAACCCCGCCATAAACTTCCCCGGCCGCCTCGGAAAAATTCCAAATTTCTCCTCTTGAAGGATATTACCTTGCTGGTTACCCTGTCAAATCGTTTTGAGAAAGCTTTATGCGCCGGCAAACACGTAAATTCATCTCTGAGTTCAACGTTCATTTACAAATAAGCTCATTGTAATCGCGTCGGAAGTTAGATGGCCTGTGCATTCGGTTTTTCAACAATTTCCACAGTCGCCACTTACATCAGATCAATATAAGACAAACATTCCAGAATGGGCGGGAGCTTTTGCGGTTGTCTATTACCATATGATGTAAGAAATACCGTGCACCATCACAGCAGGGGGCGTCTAACTTCAGCAATCAAAGTTGATTTCTGTTTTGGCCAGCCGCTTGCACTTCAAAAAGCCACCGCGCGAAATGAGCAGAGCGCTTCTTACAGGAGGTTACAATGCTTTATTGGGCATTCATGTTCCTCGTGATCGCGATTATTGCTGGCTTGCTGGGTTTTGGTGCAATTGCATTTGCCGCTGCCGGAATTGCAAAAATACTTTTCTGGCTCTTTCTGATCTTCTTCATTGTCAGTTTACTTATGCATCTAGCGCGAAGAGCGTGACGCTGTTTGGCCGGCGAGACAAAAACCAAACCGGAGCGCAAGTGGGTTTAAGGAAGATGCAGAAGCTTGTGATGGATCTCCGGCCAGAACTCCTGAACCATGTTAACGACCACGCCGAGGCCAGTCTCCGTGCTTCCATCGGTCAGTGTGAAGAGGGGGATATCGCGGCGTCCGGGAAGCCAAAGCGCGGAAGCTGCACTGGCCGCGTAATTACCAGCGAGATTCGCAATATTCAGCGTTCTGCGACCTTGAGCATTGTAAGTAAAAAGGGTATAAAGCAGCACGTGGCCCGCACGATGCAAGAATCCGTGCTGGCCGCTTACGATGTAACGCGTGTCCTCCTTCAGCAAGGCGGCGACGGGCGCCTGAACGCTGTGCTCAATGACGTCGCTCCCCATCCGCGAGCCAAGCCTGCGGGCGTAGCCGCGGAATCCACCGCCCCAGCGGTCCGGTTCGCGCGTGGCCTGATCAAATCCGGCTGAGAAGACCGGCCCCGCATACGCGCCCACAGAGGCGTAAGTTTGGGTGAAATAAAGATGCCACCGCTGCTGGTTGGTCAATGGCTCATAATCCGATGCGGAGGCAGAGACTTGTCCGGTCAACGGGTTTACGGTAAAAGAAGGTTTCTGGACTCCTGCTACCGGCTGATGCGCGCTGCTCGCGTCGCGTGACTGAGCAGAGGCTGGAAGATGCGCCAAAAGGGTTACCCCCACCACAACCAGCGTCAGTCTCGCACCGCTCCACCGGAGCTTTCCGAATCTGTTTTGTCTATGTGCTTCCATTGAATCCAGAAAAAACTTTGAACCGGCCAAATTTCCCCTCGGCAAAACATCTCAATTCAACTCCAAACTCACTATGTCCCATTTTATATAAATCTAGAAATTCCTGTGGCGAAAAACCGCGGCCTCATCGGCGGAAGTTCACCGCCAAGCAGAAGCTGTGAAAGGCGTCGAAGAATTTTTCGGCTCAGCCTTCCCATCCCGCACCCGGAAGAATTTACAGGCATTACTCCCAAATCGTCCATGCCAGCACGTGCTGCCAGAAGTTCGCTATTGATTTTAGACAGGTTATTTTCGGATTGGTTTGGCAAGCGGCGTGCCTATCAAGGCATGGGATGATGTGCTTATCACGGGAGGAATGAGTATGAATCCAGCAAAAATCACCAGATTAATCGCGCTCGGCCTAGGAGCGCTGATTCTTGGCACGACAGGTTGCGCCACAAAGAAATATGTTCAAAAAACGATCTCGCCGCTGGAAATGGGTCTCCATAAGTTGAACAAAAAAACTGCGGATAACACTAGCCAAATCCGCAACGTAGACCGAAGAGCTGAGGCCGGAATTGCCGATGCTCAGCATTCGGCTGACCAAGCCAATCAAGCTGCTACCACCGCGGATCAGCACGCGCAAGCTGCTCGCCAGGTAGCGGAAAAAGGCGTTTCTGCTGCAAAGCAAGCCCAGGAGACGGTTGACAACATAGATAACTATCAACCGAGCCAGCACGCAACGGTTCTATTCGCTCTGGATAAGAGCACGCTAACCCCTGAAGACCAGCAACGCCTGGATGAACTCGTACAGACGGTGAAGTCACTGAAACACTATGCCATCCAAATTCAAGGCTTCACGGACAACACGGGACCGAAACAGTTCAATTTGCGGTTAAGTCAGCACCGGGCCGAAGCTGTCGTTCGTTATCTGACATTGAAAGGGAATATCCCCCTGGTAAAGATATACAGCTTGGGATATGGCGAGGCCGCTCCGGCCGCTCCGAATTCCACTCTAAAGGGGCGGAAGTTGAATCGGAGAGTAGAGGTAACGGTGCTTGTGCCGCAGTTGCCCGGGCAAGAGTCCCAGTCAGCCCAAGCATCTCCACCTGACCAGCCAGCCCAACAATAGATAGATGGTTCTCTATGCGCCAAGACTGACTTGGCCGCTGCTTTTCAAAGGGAAAACGGCGGCCAGGTTAGTACTCCAGGTTAATAAAGAACCCCGGCCCCATAGATAGAGAGCCGCGGTATCAAGACAACCGCTCCGGGCTTACCTGCTGTGCGTAGAGCAACGAAGTTTGCTCTCTTCTCTGTCCGTTTCTGGACACCCACCTGGCTTTAAGCTACGATGAAACTTGATTGCAGAGCGTTCGCTGCGGCTGACGCTGGCATCACACAGGTGTTAAAGCAGTTCCGCCCGCTTCGGGACCGAGACACGCATAAGAACGCCGACGAACCAAAAACTTTACCAGGAGGCTTATGGACAGCAAGAAAGAAGAAGCGCCTAAATCCAAAGGCTGGGTAGTGCGCCGAGTTGGAAGCGTCACCTTGGAGATTTCAAAGCCCAAGCGCAACCGGCGCAAACTGCGACAGTCCCGTCTCAAAAACAAGCGGAGGGCTCGATAAGGGTTCTCGGCATGGGATATTGACCTTCCGTTGTTGACGGTACAACTTTCTATCTAAAGTCTGTCTCTATACTATTAGGTCCTCCCGAAGCTGGCGCAGATTCAAGTCAGGCTGGTGGGACGGGACCCGGCCAGGGGCGATCACCCATTTAAAGGGTGTGATATCTTTGGGCGTTTTCCCAAGGCAGGACTACGCTTGTTAACCCGTCCAACGCGGGGTTTTCAAAGGTGCATACCACGAAACAACTGCTTGCGGCGTTCTTGTGTGCCCTAGCGCTCACTGTGAGCGCTGCTACTGGTGCGCGAGCAGCCGCCAAGCCGCTGAGCGCTGATGACGTCACGTTGCTTTTGATCGGCGGTTCGAGCCCGCAAAAAATGATTGCGCTCATTCAGCGGCGTGGCATCGATTTTAAGCTAAACCCTGATTTGGTAAAGCAGTTTTACCAGGATGGCGCAACCGATGACGTAATCGACGCCTTGCAAAAGGCAAGCCGCAACGTCAAAGTGCAGCCAGCCTCTGCGCCTCCGCCCGCAGCTCCAGCTCCGCCGGCGCCTCCGGCGTCTGGGCCTGGCGAGGAACCATTGCCAACAGCAAAGCCTGCTGCGGCGCCTACCCCAACATATCCCACGCCACCGGCTGCTAACCCAATTCCATCATCCGAGCCTGCTCCTTCGCTAGCTCGCCCCACAGGCGTTCGGCCCGCCGCTGTTTCTCCAGCACCTTCGGCCACAACCCCTAAAAGCGCCGCGTCAAATCCGTCTACTCCCCCGCCAGCTAACACTGGCGCTCCGCTGCCAGACCCAAGCCCGGCAGAGATTCAGCACATTATTCAGACTTTCGCGGCCAAAGAACAGCTTTTCAAACAAGCGCGCGCCAATTATACCTATCACCAGATCAACAAAGTGGAAACGCTGGACGCAGACAAACACGTGACGGGAGTGTGGGAGCAGGACTGGGACATCCTATTTGACAACAACGGCCAGCGCATCGAACACGTCACCTACGCTCCGGAAAGCACGCTCAAAGGGCTTATCGTCACCGAGCAAGACCTCCAGTCGTTGCGCAGCATTCAGCCGTTTGTGCTCACCACCCAGGATTTGCCTGAATACGACATTCGGTATCTCGGCCACGTGCACATCGACTACATTACCGCCTATGTTTTTTCTGTGCGCCCCAAAGTGATCAAGAAAGGCCACGAGTATTTCGACGGTGTTGTCTGGGTGGATGATCACGACTTGCAGGTCGTCAAGGCGGAGGGCCGGACTGTGCCTCAGCTTCGCGGCAAGAACGGCCAGAATCTATTTCCGCGCTTCAGCACCTGGCGCCAGCAAATAGACGGGAAATACTGGTTCCCGACCTTCACTTTGGCCGATGACACGCTATACTTCGATTCCGGCCCTGTGCGCATTCGCGAAATCATCAAATACACCGATTACAAACAGTTCAAATCCAAGGTCCGCATCCTCACTGCGACGCCGGTGAATCCGGCTGATTCCGGCAAGATCCCGAAACAGTAAATAACCGCTTGCTTTCCGGCTGCAATGCGTTGCTACGCCAGCGCTGCCGGCCTTTTCAAATACCGCTCGACGATGGCATCAGCGGTGCGGATGGTCTGGGCAAGAATTGTCAACGTGGGATGCGTGGCGGGATTCTGCGGAAAGGTCGAACCGCCCAGTATAAAGAGGTTTGAAAGCTGCCAGTGCTGCAAGTACGGGTTCACCACCGAGCGGTCAGGGGACGCGCCCATGATCGTGCCGCCTTGCACGTGGGTTGACTGATATCGCCTGGTGTCATAATGACCCAGCCCTGGAAATGGAGTTATCTCTTTGGCTCCCATCGCGCGGCCAATTTCAACCGCTTTTTCAGTGGCGAATTCCACCATCCGCCGCTCGTTCTCTCGCCAGTCCAGCGTCAGGCGCAAGAGTGGATCCCCCCAATGATCTTTGTAAGTGGGGTCCAGGTCCATGTAGTTTCCTTTATAGGCGAGATGTTCTCCTGAGAAATGGGCGTGCCCGGTGCGGTCGAAATATTGGAGTCCCGCCCTCTTCCAATCGGCTCCCCACCTGGCTTTCACCGACTGCGGAACCTTTCCGAAATTTTCAATCGGCG
>Ga0070737_10003727_pt1 | contig 16045 bp, 9 predicted proteins | sample Coa_R1_10_FD_66438 | JGI IMG/M metagenome (GOLD analysis project Ga0070737, IMG submission 66438) | Surface soil microbial communities from Centralia Pennsylvania, which are recovering from an underground coalmine fire - Coalmine... | ecosystem: Environmental > Terrestrial > Soil > Unclassified ...
AATTCGAACGAATCCGTGCAGGCGCGCTACGTTCCGCGATTTTATTTGTATAATCTGGCCCAGCGCGTGAAAGGGTTCATGTGGGAACTCGTCCCAAGCACGGACGGGAACGAGGACAATCTTTACGGGATCATCAACGGAAAAATTCCCGGCCCGAACGCTTTCAAGCCCCGCGAAGCCTACCGCGCGTTTGAGGTGACTTCCGCCCTTTTCGGGGAAACGGAGCATGATCCGATGGCGGAATTCAGCATTGCAGGGGTTCCCGCGCGATATATGCATGGCCAACTCCAAAGCTACGCTTTTCGGGATAAGGTCTCCGGCCAGCGCATTTATGCTTTCTGGCTGGCCATCCTTGCGGAACCTGCGGACAATTTCACTCCGATTGATGTGAACCTGAAGGTCTCCGATCCCGACCTTCGCAAGCCTGTCCTGATCGACGTTCGCACTGGCGCCGTGACCCCGCTTGAGTGGCAGGCTCAAAAGGAACTCCGTGTGCCTTTGAAGGACAGCGTCATGGCCGTTGCCGATGCTTCGTATCTGAATTGGCACCTAGTGCCGGAAACACCCGGCGAGTTGCAGGCGCTGCGCACGGACAAAGTGATCACGCTTCGCTGGAAAACCTATAGCCGGGCAGACCGTCTGGAGATTGAGCGTTCAGTGAATTACGGACCTTGGAGCGTCGTTGGTAAAATCGCCGGCGGGCAGACGACGTTTCAAGATACCCACGTCGTGGAAGGTCACATCACATACCGGCTGCGGGCCTATAACGGGCAGGGATCGTCAGCGTGGTCCAATCCCGCATGGGTGGACGTCAGCAGCCGCTACTGAGGTCTGCAAATTATAGTGGCGACCTCTGCTGTAGCGCCGGTGTCCCCACCGGCGATTCTTCGGCGCTGCGGATAGCGTCGCTACAGGATAATGTTGTCACTGTAATTTGCAGCCATCAATAAGCGCTTCAGGTTGCAATTCCGTGGTTAAGTCTCCGACTCTCGTTTGTCTTCTTTGCTGCTTCGCTGTTTCTCTTCCGCTAAAGAGTCTTTCTTCCAGCGCCAGCGCAAATGATCTCGAGCAAGTTATAGCGCTCATCAAACAAGGAAACCTGAAAGCGGCCGAAACCAGGCTGAAACAGGCGGAAACCGAAAGTCCCAACGACGCCGCGATTTACAGGCTCCTGGGCATTGTCTATCAGCGCGAATCGAAGTTCGTGGAGGCGGAGAGCGCCCTGGAAAGGGCCGTGACGCTCTCCCCGAAAACGGACCCTCAGTTTCTGTTTCTTCTCTGCCAGACTGAATTTGCGCTCAAGAAGCAGAGTAAAGCTCTGCGGCTTGCAAATCAGATTTCCGAATTGGCGAAAACCGATCCCATCGCGCACTATTCGCTCGGTCAGTTGCTGGTTGCGAACGGCAGGCATGATGAAGCTGTCCGTGAGCTTGAAAAGGCTCACACGCTGGCTCCGGAAAATCCGGCGATCACAACGGAATTAATCATTGCGTATCTGGATGCCAGGCGCGAACAGTCCGCCCAAAATCTGATGGCGGATTTTTTCAAACGAGCATCCTACAACGATCTGGTTCAGGCTGGAGCGAGGTTTGGAGATGCCGGGCAGTTCGACGCCGCAAAGCAGGCTTTCAGGCTGGCGATTCAGGCGCAGCCGAACGCTTACGACGCGCGGTTCAATCTGGCGTTCGTCTATTATCGTCAGGGAAACCCGGAGCGGGCCCTGGCTACTCTCAATCAGATTGATCGTCACACAGCCCAGGGGCAATGGGATTACCACTATCTTCGCGGGAAAATCGATCTGGCCCTGCATCAGAACCAGGACGCGGCGGCAGAAATGACGAAGGCTCTCCAGTTGCAACCCGGCAATGAAAGCCTGTGCTCTGATGCCGGTCTTCTGTTTTTCCGCTTTGAAGACTTCTGGAAAGCGCTGGCGGTTTATCAGGCGTGCGCCGCGCGCTTGCCTGATTCAGCGGCGATTCAAACCGGCCTCGGACTGACTTATTTTCGGTTGGGAAAATATCACAACGCGATGACGACATTCCAGAGAGTCTTGGCGGTCAAACCGGATGCGGATGCGGCGCGCGAAGCGCTGGGCTTTCTGCTTTATATCGAAGGCAGCCTGAAGGAAGCGAGAGCAGTTCTTGAAGCGCGGGCGGGCGCTCAAGACGCGGACTATTATATTGACTACCTGAACGCGCTGGTGCTTCTGCGGCTTCATCCGGCGGGCGACCACTCGGATGCCCTTCGCTGGCTTGATGAAACCCTGCGCAGGAATCCGCGATTTGCCCCGGCTTATTTTGAGAGGGCGAGAATCTGGAAGGGTCAGAACAAACCGGAAAAGGCTCTGGCGGATCTCGGGCAGGCAACCGAAACAGACCCCCATTATGCGCAGCCGTATTACCTGATCGCGCAGGTTGATTACAAGCTTGGAAAGAAAAAGGAAGCCAACGAGGCCCGGCAGAAATTCAGCGCGTTAAACAACGAGCGGGAAGAGAAGGAACAGGAACGGCAGGTCGAAAATCAGCTTTTGCAGTCGCTTCGATAAGCGCTGAGATTTAGACGTGTCGCTGAAAAACCCTCGCCGCCTGTCATTCCGAGGAGCTGAAGGCGGTCCCGAGCCTGCAAGGAAGGAATCTCATAGGTCATTTATTCGCAGAGCGGGATTCCTGCCCATCGCTTCGCTCTGGGTCGGAATAGCACTACTGAGAGTCATTTTTCAGCGACCTGCTAACACCGAGTCCTTTGGTATCAGAACGACAGGCGAAGCGGTCAGCCATCTATCATTCCCTTTCCCTCTCGAATGGTAATGGTCCGATCGGCGCGGACGCGGCGGAGCCGATCAACCTGGCCGCTGGGCCAGCGCAGGATGATCTCATCAACCATCGCATGGTCTCCCAGTCCGAAGTGGACGCGCAGATCGTTCTGGGAAATATAGCTGCTGCCGCTGCGGATTTCATCAATCTGGCGCCCGGCGCCAGTTCGCACTTCAATTCGGGCGCCAATGCCATTGCGGTTGGATTTAACGCCGACCGTCTTAATTCTGATCCAATGATTGCGGTTGCCACCGTCATTCCGCAGCAGATAGGCCGGCCCGTTCATGTTATTGATGATGATATCGATGTCGCCATCGTTGTCGTAGTCGGCGAAAGCTACGCCGCGGCTTGAGCTTAGAAGCGGAATTCCAGGCCCCGAAGACCCGGAGACATCCTCAAATCTTCGCGCGCCGGACGGGCCTTCTACATTGTGATAGAGCAGCTTAGGCTCAGCATAGGTGGAATCAATGTGGTAATCATCGATGAGGGCGTCAAGATGCCCATTCGCCATGAAGAGATCGGGCCAGCCATCGTTATCGTAATCGACGAAACCAATTCCCCATCCCATATAATTCGGATGAGAGCCGAGCCCGGCCGCAAAAGTGACATCACTGAACGTGCCGTCACCATTATTATGATAAAGATCGGGCACATCGTCGGAAAAATTGGTCTTGGCGAGGTCGAGATATCCATCGCGGTCATAGTCTCCCGCTGCAACGCCCATGCCCGCCTGGGCCTCGCCATCTCCGCTATAAGCCACACCTGCCACGAAAGCCTGATCGGTGAACGTTCCGTCGCGATGGTTGTGGTAAAGGATGCTTGCGGTGGAATCACAGGCGACATAAAGATCGGGCCAGCCGTCGTTGTCGTAGTCCAGGCTGATCGCTCCCAGAGCATAGTGCTTGTCAGGAAGAAGAATGATTCCCGATTTTTCGCTGACATCCGTAAAGGTCCCGTCGCCGTTGTTGTGATAAAGAAAATTTCTTCCCGTGTGAAGGCCGCGCGGCCCGCACGCCATCGGGATGCCTTTGTATTGGCAGAACTGGCCGGAGCCTGGCTGAGGAAGCAGTGTAAAATCTTTCCCTTGATCGACGTAGTTGGCAACAAACAAATCCAGCCTTCCGTCGCGGTCGTAGTCAAAGAAGACGCATCCCGTGTTCCACCGCCAAGGATCGCCCGCAACCCCGGCCCGTTCAGCGACCTCAGTAAAAGTGCTGTCTCCATTGTTGTGATAGAGCAGATTCTTTCCATAACAGGTAACGAAAATGTCGTCCCATCCGTCGTTGTCATAATCTCCGACACAGACGCCTTGCCCCCAGCCCGAATGAACCAAACCAACCTTTGCCGTCACATCTGTAAATGTGCCGTTTCTGTTGTTGTGGAAGAGGCGGTTCGAGGGAGCGTCTCCGGAGGAGAAGCCTTCCAGAGTGGTCCCGTTCACCAGGAAAAGATCGGGCCAGCCATCCCGGTCATAGTCGATCCAGGCCACTCCACAGCCGGTGGTTTCGAGCAGATAGCGTTTTCGCTTCAGGGCGCCGAAAACATTCGTAAAATTCAGTCCCGCTTCGCGGCTGACTTCAACGTAGGAAACACTGGAAGCGGTCCTGCCCGGAACGCTCGCCTGCCACAGCAGAGCGCTGCCTCTTCCCCAAGCTTCTGGCGCAAAGGCTGCGCCGACCAGACCCACGAACTGGCGGCGGTTCATCTGCAACACCTCTGCGCGGAGGAAACCAGTAGTCTATCGTGGGCGGGCTGCCACGAGACAATCACACGCGCAAGAAACCAAGTCCTTACATCCGTTTCAGGCATTTCATATCGATTGTACACGCACGAACGCCAGCCACGAAGGATGGCTCTATGCAAAGCGGCGGTCGGAAAGCAAAGCGATGAGTTCGCCCCAGATTCGTGGATGCAAACATCCCGTGGCTGGAAAAAATTCAGCTTCCTCGCCTTATTGCTTTATGCCTTGATGATCCTGGTAGTATCGACCGTGTGGGCTGCGCCTTCACAAGAGGCAATGGCTCATCTCGGAGCCGGTCTCAAACTCTTTGACTTGCAACGGTTCCCGGACGCCGCAAAAGAATTCAACCTTGCCTTGGGCGCCGATCCCAATCTCTTGAATGCCCGCTATCATCTGGCGGTCGCATACTTCAACGAACGAAAATTTGATGATGCGCGGCAACAATTCAAGCTATTGGCAGCTACGGGTTACCACAAGCGTTGGGTGATCTACTACCTCGGGCGGCTCGACCTGCAAGACGGGCGCATCGACGAAGCCATCCGAAGGTTTGAATCTCTGCAAGAGCCGCAACCGCTGCGAGATGAGTGGTATTATCTTGGCTCGGCTTTTCTGAAGAAAGGGGAACCGGAGAAGGCTGTTCTCTTTCTCAAGCGCGAGATCGCCTTTAATCCGCGCGATTTTCGAGCCCGATACCTTCTGGGCCAGGCTTACTTGAAGCTCGATAAAGCGAAACAAGCAGAAGCTCAATTTCAAGAATCCGATCGGCTGCATCAATACTATCTGCAAGGCAAACGGGACCTCGCGGCTTGCCGCGAGCAACTCCAGGCGGGGCAGAGGGATGCCGCGTGGAAGCGTTGCGGCTCCGCCCTGCAAACGACCGATATTGATAGGTTGGTGGCCGTCGGAACTCTCTTCGGCGAGTTCTCCGATTACCAGCACGCCCTCGAAGCCCTTCAGAAAGCGCTGGCGCTTGACCCGCAATCTCCCGAGATCAATTACGACCTGGGCTACACCTACTTTCAAATGGGAAATTATTCGCAGGCCGCACGATACTCGCAGGCGGCAACGACCCACCGTCCGGATTTTTTCGAAGCGCTGGAAGTATGCGGCATGGCGCTTCACAAGCTGGGGAAAGATACAGCGGCGCAGTCTGCGCTGTCGCTTGCGCATCAACTGCGGCCTGATGATAAGGTCGTCGCTGAAGCCCTGGCGCAAACCAGGAGTTTATCCGCGAGGTGAATCAATCCTCCATGTCCACAGCTTCCCTACCGCCACGCGTTGACGCCACGAAGAAACGAATCCCTTCATGGCTTATCTATTCCCTTTTCACCATCGTTTTGTGGGGCATTTGGGGAGCCACATCCAAGGCGGTTGCGAGCGACATCAACGCTTACATGAACCAGGTGCTTTTCACGATCGGCCTTATCCCCTTGCTTTTTCTGGTGATCCGCTCTCCCCGTCTCGCGGGCGGCAAGAATCGCCGGCGCGGCATCTTCTATGCCTTCATCACGGGCATTCTGGGGGGCACAGGCAACATCCTGTTTTTCACGTCGCTGACAATGGGAGGGCGGGCCGCCGTAGTCGTGCCGATGACATCGCTTTCGCCCTTGGCCACGGTTATTCTGGCCTTTCTTGTGCTGCGCGAAAAAATCAGCGCCAGCCAGATCGTCGGCCTCGGTCTGGCCTTCGTCGCCATTTATCTGCTCAGTTTGTAGACCATTTCATCGAGGCGCATACCATGCACTTCCCCCTTTGGCTGCTCTTTGCTCTCATCACCCTGCTTTTCTGGGGCATCACCGGCGTGACCCAGAAATTATCCACCAACGCCATCTCCACCGAATTGTCGTTTCTCTGGTTTGTGCTGGCTTTCATCCCCATCGCGCTCGCGATTCTCTTGATTGTGCCTCTTGACTGGCATCTCAAAGCGCGAGTCTTCTGGCTTGCCATAATTGGCGGCGCGCTGAACGGCCTCGGCGCCATGACCAGTTTCAAAGCTTTGGAATCCGGCGGGAAAGCGTCCATCGTGATCCCACTGTGCTACCTCTATCCTTTAGTCACGATTTTTCTGGCTCTGGCCTTTCTGCATGAAAAAGTGACCCGCGTGGAAGCGCTTGGAATTATCCTCGCTCTCGTGGCTGCTATCCTGCTTTCTCGGGAAGCGCCGCCGGAAGAATCCACTGATCAATAGCCAGGTTTCAGGCTTACCGAAGCACATTCTATTCAGTGGACGATCGAATCATGAAGTCACTGCAACCGGCGCACCACATCCTCGTTCAACTGCACTCCGAGGCCGGGCGTTTTCGGAAGCTCAATGACGCCATTTTTCGGAGTAAACTCCGGGCTAACAAGCTCCCGGCGGATCGCAGAAGGCCAGAGTTCCGGCACCATAAACTCGATCAAGGGAACATTCGAGGCAGCGGCGCTGAAGTGAATCTCCGCCGCCACCGTAAGCCCGGATTTCCATCCGTGCGGCGTGCAGAGCAACCCGCGATGGTCTGCCAGTCGGGCGATCCGCAGGCTCTCCGTCAGTCCTCCTGCCCGGCCGATATCAGGCTGGATCACATCCACTTTTCCGCGATCCATCAGATCGATCGCCTCAAACCGCGACGCAAGCAGCTCAGCGCCTGCAATTCGTATGGTTACCGCCTCCGCCAGGCGCGCATGACCATCCAAATCATCCATGCGTAGCGGAGTTTCCACAAAATAGAGGTTGCACTCCTCAAGCCGTTCTAAAGTCCAGATAGCGGCTTTGCGATCAAGCCAGCGATAGCCCACGTCGATCATGAAGGTGATCTTCTCGCCCAGGATGCGGCGCGCCATTTTCACAAGGCGCACAATGTCCGCATCGGTGTAGACGTCGCCGTAGACCAGTTGCAGCTTGACGGCGCGATAGCCCATTTTCAACACGGCTTCCATCAGTTCCTGCGTTCGTCGCTCCGTTTCGGACAGGCTCGAAAGCGGAGGATGAACGCTCGCATACGGAATGACTTCGTTGCGTCGCGGACCGCCCAGCAACTCGAAAACAGGCCTGCCCAGCGACTGGCCGGCAATATCCCACAAAGCCAGATCCACAGCGCCGATGGCATGAATGATCAGCCCACGACGGCCCGTATAGATCGTGCCCTGATACATCTTGTCCCAAAGCCGCTCGACATCCAGCGGATTTTCACCGATGAGCAGGTCCTGAAAACTCAGGCTCCAATTGTGCGATGACGGCGCTTCAAGCGCCGCTTTGATCATGTGGGGCGAAGCATCAACCTCTCCAAGGCCGGTTATGCCGGTGTCGGTGTACACCTTGACGATGACCGTTTCCTGCGCGCCATCGTTTGCGGTCGCATCGACCTGTTTTACTCGCAACGGGATCGCTTCCAATTTTGTAATCTTCATCAGTCACCTTGGCATCGCGCCACATTTCAGAATTTATTGAAGGCCTTCACAGCGTAATCATCAGACCTCCATCAACCGTGAGGTCAGCGCCGGTCATGTAAGTGCATTCGCGCGCGGCCAGAAATAGAGCGGCGGCAGCCACTTCCTCCGGCAGTCCGGCGCGCCCAAGCGGGATGCGCCCTGACTCCACATAACTTTTGATAAAACGCTCCGTGCGCGTTTCATCCATTCCATCGACGACTGACATCGGTGTGCGAATGAAACCCGGAGTGATGGAATTTACCACAATGTTAAAGGGGGCAAACTCGATGGCAAGGTTCCGCGTCAACTGAGCGATAGCGCCCTTTGAGGCGGCATAGGCCCCGGAACGCGGCTCGGAAAGCCTTTGATGAACGGAGCCAATATTGATAATGCTCCCTTCCCTGCCCAAGCGCCTCATTTCCCGTGCCGCTGCGCGCGCGCAAAGAAAGTAGGCCGTCAGGTTTACATCTAATACCTTTTGCCATTCTTCGCGGGAGATCTCAAAAAAACCGCGAGCGATGTAGGTGGCTGCGTTGTTCACCAGGATGTCAAGCCCGCCCAAAACTTCTGTCGCCTTCGCCACTGTTTCTTCGGCCCTGGCGCCGTCCGCTAGGTCCACTTCAAGGGCAACGGCCTGAGCGCCTTCGCTCACGATTTCATTTGCCGTCTCATGGCCAGACTCTCCGTTTTTCTCAAGAATAGCCACCTTGGCTCCCTGGGCGGCAAATAGCTTCGCAGTAGCCCTTCCAATCCCGCTGCCCGCTCCTGTGATAATCGCCGCTTTGTTCCTCAATCGTGACATGAGTGTTTTCCGACAGCTTTTGACGAGGGCGACGCCCCTTTCTCCTTGGTCTTTGAGAGAAACAGAATTGCGAGGAAGAAGCGTTTCCCGCCGCAGCAGATGAAATCCTTGGCTATACGAGGCTGCTAACCAAAAATGTGGCGCTACAGTGTGTGCCTGAACTGCGAAAGAATCTCAGCGCCGGCGTGAGTGACCAACACCGTATGTTCCAGGCGCAGCCCCCACTTCCCTTCAAAATAGATTCCCGGCTCAAGGGCAATGACCATGCCTGCGCGCAGCGGAGTCTGGTTATAGGGCACAACCCGAGGCTCTTCATGGTAGGTCACGCCGATTCCGTGCCCGCTGTGATGCGGATAGGCGCCTCCCAGCGATGCGACGCGCTGCCTCAGAAACGAATCCAGATCGCAGGCCCGCGCGCCCGGACGCACTCGATCAATGCATTCATAAAGGGCGGATTCAATCCCCTGAAAAACTTTCTTCTGCTCCGCATTGGACTCTCCCACTACGCAGGTGTTGCAAGTGTCACCCCAATATCCCTGGCGTCTCGGAACGATATCCGCGATGACCAGATCGCCTTCCCCAAGCCTGAACGGGCCGGGATTTCCCCCAACGTCTGCGGTGCGGACGCCGGAAACCAAGTCTGCGAGAATGGGCAAGCGGGTTCCTGCAACCTGTTCCATCGCCTTTTGCATTTCGCTAAATACTTCTAATTCGGTTAACCCAGGCAATGCGCATTTTTTCACCGTCGCCTGTCCAACATCACAAAGCTCCAAGGCGGAGCGAATCGCCCGGATTTCGTCCTCATCTTTGATTACCCTCATCTGAGCAAGGTCGTAAGTTATGTCCTTAAACTCGAGTTGCCGGCAACTTGAACGAAGCCCTTCCAGCACGAACGCCGGCAAGCCGCCCATTTCCACTCCGACGGCGCTTCGAGGCAACCGGTTAAAGTGATTAACCAGCAGCGTTGTAATCTCTTCGAGACCTTTCAGTGGGTGCTCATATGTATATCCCTGAAACTTTCGTATCACAAATCCCGCGGCAATATCATTGAGGGGTTCACCGTCCGCAATGAAGAGGATCGGCTCTTCCCCTTGCACCGAGACGAGCGCTGTCGCAAGCGGCGCGAAGGGCGAGTGGCCTGTCTCGATGGCGGCAGCGTGCCTGGCGAAGTAACAGATGCTTCCCGGAGAGGTGAGCAATACATGCTCGATCCCTTTCTCACGGAGTATTTCCAAAAGCCGGTTCATTCTGGTATTGGGCATTTTCGTTACCGATCCCTCCAACCTTGTGCAAACCTCAGCCAAACTCATTTCAATAGTGGGCGCGAAGGGAAACTGTGCTTTCCTCGGGCGGCAGAGAAATCATTTCCCGCTTCCGGTCGAAACGATCCCAGGATCTCCCGTTAAGTTCTACGCGAGCGATTTTCTTTCCGTCCGGATGGCGCAAGCGCAAATGGACCTCGGCAGGCCTGTTCCGCTGTGGGAGCGAGACCTGCGCTTCGATAAAACCTCGCTCCGGATGGGACTCGACGCGAAATCCCATCTCACCGAAAAAACTGGCGGCACGCTCAATTTGAATAGTCCGGCCAGACAGGAACCAGTTCCTGGGCGCGCCGGAATTCAGATAGAGACGGTCGCCATCCTCACGCACCATCATCAACCGCAGCCAAGTGAGAAATGCGGACTCATCAGATGTCTTGAAGAACGGCCCGCCGCCAATTCCAAGAGTAGGAACCCATTCGGTGAAACAATTCACATCCGGGTAGTAGCTGATGGCGAAGTCGTTGTAAAACGCTCGGATCGCCTGGGGAAGCTGGTCACACGCCAGGTACGAAGTGAAAGTATTCACTAAATTCGGTTGGAGAGCTACACCGCCCCGACTGAACCAATCCCGATCGGGCACGGAAAGCGAGTCCGGAGCCATGAACAAATTGTCTTCGTAATCCTGAAGCGTCCATGTGGCAACGGGTTCGTCGGGCGAAAGCACGCCGCAATCCACGAGCGTATGCGCTCCGTAAAGAACGTTCCGAATCCAACCAAGGTCGCGCCCGTGCAGAGAAGTGCGCGGAGGAATCATGGGAACAAAGGTTCCGTCCCGCAAGGGCACAACCGGCGCCACAGCCATCGAGCGAAACGCCGCCGCTCGTATATCCTGGCGATAAGCTTCTGCTTCTTTTTTAAGGCGCGCTCCTTCTGCCGCATCAATTTCTGCAACAGCTTCCGCAGCTCTGGCCAAGCCTCGGTAAGCATAACCGTTCACCGCAAACCAGTGCTCCCAGTCGTTGTTATCTTCCAGGTCGCCTGGAGGCAATAGGCCGAATTCAGGGACGGAAGCGCCGTGAGAATCGCGCCTCATGGTGACTTTGCGTTGCTCGATAATCCAGTTCGCGGCCTTGATGAGATGCAGCATAACGCTGCGAAGCCAATCCTGATCTCGCTGGAAAAAGTAATGGTCTGCAATCGTCCACAAAGTCCAGCCGTGGTCGAGGTTGTAACCTCCCATGGTGTAATCATGATCCTTATCCACGCGGACGCCGTGCAACTCCGACGAAGTGTCGCTGAAGCGGCCCGGGAACGGCTTCGAACCTTGCAATTCAACGAGCGGCCGCAAACAACCCCAAGCTACGTCATGCAGGCCGCGCATATTGAGCAATCGCACCTGGATATCCGTCTCATTGGCGAACACGTTATAGTCATAAGTGCCGCATGGACACAGGGTATATCCTGTTTGTGGATCTTTTTCCTGAGAAACCAGAATGTGCTGAAGAACGGCGCGGAAGAAACGATTAAGCGTCTCGTCCGGAACGTGGAGTTGCATCCCTTGCGATGTCGCCTTTCTCCAGTAAGCAAGCGTTTCATCAAGCCGGGCATCAAAGTGAATGTTCTTGACCTGAACGATTTCGTCCGCAGCCACCACGGTGCGAAACGGGATCTTGATGATGAGCGATTCAGACTGGCCGGGCGGCAGAGAGACTGACCATCGCAACGCTTTGCCCGGATAGGCCGATCCAAGCGGCATATCCTGAAGCCTCAGGTTAGTCGCCGTTGTTTCGAATGCAGCGCGTAGCCGAGGAGACGGATACAAACCCTCCTGGTTGCCTGCACCCAGAAGCGCTCCGTCCTTAAACTTCAGCATTTCCTCGGGAGTGATGAGGAACCACGCCTGCGCTTCTCCGGGTTTTGAACCGGCATTGCGGGCAATCAGTTTCAGAAACAATACGCTTGGCTCATCGCCGCGGAGTCGGTTCTCATCCAATGGCGCGTTCAGCAAGGTGGCGTAAGCCTGCTCCTCGTACTCGATGCCTTCGGTTTCCCAGGTTGTGGTAACCAACGGAAGATAACCCTCCGGAAGCTGCTGGCGAGTTCCAAACTCTTGCTCGCGGAAGTCCGGAACGGTTCCGGTTCCGATGCGGAAGTAAATCTCATCACCCTGCCAAAGCATGCGCGCCAGGTCTTCTTTCATGGCCTTCGATCCGCGTTTGCTGATGAAAACATTGCCGTTAAAATCGAGACCGTATTTCTCGCGGCTGCCCGTGAAACCCAGGGGAATATAGCGACAACGATGCCTGCCAGCCCGGACGGTCAAGGCCAACCGCGGAATCTCTCCCATGGCATGGTTAAGAGATTGTTCAGGGTGGCGTGAAACACGGCTGATAATGTCTTCGCCGGGGCGCATACGGGCCGATTTTGCAAAAGCATCAAAACGCTCGCCGGGAGTGAAATCACCGATAAAAACGCCGAACGCTTTTACATAGACGGCCTTCATCTGAAGCACGTCATCAACGCTGACACCGAAAACATAGGGCGCGCCGCGAATCGTGAGAATGGTGCGATCGTTGGATGAGGGTGTGTGATCAGTGCACAAAACTTTTAAACGGACTCCTGAAGGAGTTCCCTGAAGCGCAGTTGAACTGAGAATGTACCCGTTGTAAGCCGTAACCGCTGCTTTGAAGGGCCTATTGCCTTCGCAGCCTGTTTCCATGCTGACGTCGGCCACAGTCCATCGCGAGTCACTGTAAGCTCTGAACCTTTTGAAGCTAGCGAGGCTGCCTTTAAAGTGGAGACGGATTTTGAGCGTGCGACGAAACAGGGGCGCATAATCCGGCGCATTTTTGGCATTCGGATTCTCCGCTTCTGAAAGCGGCGAGAAATGAAACGCCACAGTCTTTCCCCGCACCTCGCGATGCGTCTTAACTCTGCGCCACTCCCCCTGTAAGGGCGTATCAATCTTTGTCCATCCACCGCTGGGAGCAGGCGGCCAGCTCCGCACCCAGTATTCAATCTCTAAAGCATCGGCGGAAGGAATATCTCTGGGGCTGGAAAAATCAACTTCCACGCGCCAAACGTCGCGAGGCTCATCCCATTCCACGCCGGGATCACCGTCCCAACTCTTGGAGTGTCCGAAACTCGTCAGATCAACTTCAGCGCCCGGCGTCGGATAGCCTTGCGCTGACAAGGAAGGTCTCAGAACTTCACCCTTGCCAGGAACAGGAAGACTGACTGCGGCTCCTGCCGAAGCAGCCAGGAACTGGAGAGTCTGCCGGCGCGACGGACTTTCTGGATTATCTTTGGAAACCACAATCCATCTCCTGGCGAAAGACGTCGAAATTGGGAACATCGGTCACTCGCCGCGTGCCGCTAAAAGCTCACTTGAATTCGCATGGGCCCGCTTTTTAACGGCAGATGAATGCGTTGAGCAGCCGAATCAAAGTCACGCCACGGTTCCCCGTCGATCTCGACGCCTCGAATGGGCTTATCTCCCGGGAACCGCACCACCAGGTAAGCCGCGCGATAGGGATTGCGCGAGGGCAAGGTCACTTCAGCCATCACGCTTGATGCGCTGGATTTTATCCGGTAACTAATCGGCCCAAAATACGTGGGCGCATGATTTAATTCAATCTGCTTGCCGGGTTCTAACCATCTGCGCGGGACGCCCTCCAGAAGCCACAAAGTGTCTCCCTTCTCAAGCACTAACAGATTCCTGATGCGGTGGATAAACTGAGCTTCATCCGAAATCTTATAGAAAGGCCCGCTGGCATGCACCCATTGGTGGTATTCTTCCGTGAATGCGTTCGCTTCCGGGTAATGACAAGCAACAAAGTCGTTATAAAGATTCCGAATGGCGGCGGGGATTTCATTCCGGCGCAGATAGACCAGAATTGGATTGATGAGATTTGCCTGAAATACCATACCGCCCCGGCTGAACCAATATTGGTCCGAGGCCCATCCATGGACGTTGATTCCCCACGGCTCTGACAAGGTTTGGTTGTCTTCCCAAACGTCCAAAATCCAGTCAGCCATCGGTTCGTTCGCATGAAAAATATTCAGAATCAGCGGGACCATGGAGCCGGATAAAACTTCGCGATCGGCAGAGAGCCGGTAAAGAGGAAGAACTTTTTGAGGATAGCGCGTGTAATAGGCCACGCGGATTGAGCCAAAATAGGGAACGCGCTGGTGGGGCCGCGGCGGGACCCACGGAACGTAGGTATTGTTTCGCAGGCGAACCACGGCAGCCGTTTGAGCTGCCCGCAACATGGCGGTTCGGAGATCCTTTCGATAGGCTTCGGCCTCTTCCGTGTAACGCCGGGCCTGGGGCGAATTGATGCCGGTCAACGCCTGCGCCAGCCGCGTCATGCCAGCCGAGGCAAACGCATTCACCGCAAACCAGTGTCCCCAATCGTTGTTATCCTCCAGGTCGCCCGGAGGCAGAAGGCCATACTCCGGCACTTTCCGTCCGTGGTCTAAAACCTCCGTCAGCTTCCGCTGCTCGATAATCCAATCGGCAGCGCGCATCATGCTGAGCGCGTTCTGGCGGAGCCACACCCGATCACGCGTGAAAAAGTAATGCTCGGCAAGTCCCCAGAGCACCGCGCCCTGATCAAGGTCATAAGGAGACATCGTATAGTCATGTTGCGCGTCGACACGCGCACCGTGATAGACGCCCTGCTGATTGCCGGTGAACATCCCCGGCATCGGCTTTGAACCCTGCAACTGAACAAATGTCTTCAAATATTCGGCGGCAAGCGGGTGAAGCCCTACCGCGTCGAGCATCAAAGTCTGGTAGACCGCTTCGTTTTCAAACACGTCGTAGTCGTAGCTGGCGGCAGGGTCAATATAGAGACCACTCTTCGGATCTTTGGTCACGCTGATGAGAATATGTGGGATCACGGCCCGCGCAAAGGTATCGAAGCGATGCTCAGGAACTTCAAAGGGAACCGCGTGGTCAGCGATCGCGCGCCAGTAATTCACCACGCGGCCGCGCTCAGCGCGATAATCCAAGGCGAGAAGCCGCTCATTTTGCGTTGCGGTGAGCCGCGGAATGAACGGCAAAGAAATGATGATCGAACTCTGCGCCCCTGCGCTCAGGGGGGCTTCAATATGGAGCGCTTCGGGTTTCTGGCTTCCATCCTGAACGGGACCGAGGGCGCTTCGCGCGGAAGGTGGGAGGTGAAGAGCGGCGCGCACGAGCCTGCCATCCTGGGTGACTAATTCGTTGTGCTCAAATTTTAGTGATTCTTCCGGCTCAATGGCGAGCCACACGTGTGAGGTCGTCTCCGCAGTTCCGGTATTTCTGGCGGTCAGCCTCAGCATCAAAACCGCAGGTGTTTCTTCGCTCCGGCCAGGGTCATGGGGCGATAACGGTCCCGACAGAAGGGTGGCAAAACCTTCCTCAGCGTACTGAATGCCGCCGGATGACCACGAGGCGGTGGTAACCGGCAGGTAACCATCAAGGGGTGAAAGCGTCGAAGCATGCCAGCCGCGCTCAAAATTTGGCGAATCGCCGGTGCCAATGCGCCAATGGATTTGGTCATCGTTCCACTCCAGGCGTTTCAGGTCCTCACCCTTCGCCTTTGTGCCCCGCTTGCTGATGAAGATGTTGCCTCCCCATTGGAAGGCAAACTTCTGCCAGCTTGAATCAGCCGCCAGGGGCAGGTACAGAGGGCTGTTATTTTCGCGGTGAATGGGATCGAGAGCAGGGATTTCCCTGGAAGCCCGCTCGTAAGTCTGCTCGGGCTCCTGCGCAAGCTTTTCGCGGATTTCCGCGCCTTCTTTGACGATATCCGGCAAAAAATTCCGAGAGTCTAAGGCCTTTGTCACATAGACGTGGAGGGCTGAGACGTAGATCGGCCCCTTCTCCAGGTCAGGCACCGCAAAGGAGAACGTGCGGTCGCCGGCATTCACGGTGACAACCGTCACGTCATTGGACCCTGGCAACGAAGGTTTGGCCGCGGTGAGGCTCAGGATGATCCCTTTGGGCGAGCCGGAGGTTTCAACCCGAAAG
>Ga0070737_10003729_pt1 | contig 16038 bp, 14 predicted proteins | sample Coa_R1_10_FD_66438 | JGI IMG/M metagenome (GOLD analysis project Ga0070737, IMG submission 66438) | Surface soil microbial communities from Centralia Pennsylvania, which are recovering from an underground coalmine fire - Coalmine... | ecosystem: Environmental > Terrestrial > Soil > Unclassified...
GAAGCCTGCGGGGAACGGATTGTTGATGGTGGTGAATGGATTGATTCCATCGATAGTGCCCGGTGTGGTTGTAGTCGCTCCGAACGGTCCGTTTCCGGGTGTTGACGGCCCCGGGGCTGCGGGCGAGGGCATATAAAGCTTGGCAAAGCCGCCACGAACAACCCATTTATCCCGCGGAGAATAAGCGAAGCCCAGTCGCGGCGCCAAGTTCCGGAAGTCCGTGGGAACCATTCCACGGCCGCTGACACCGGGAGAACTGGGGAACTCTACTGCGCCTGTGAGTGGTCTCCCGGAAAGGTTTGCAAAATACTGGTCTAATGTCTGACCCGTCGTATTCGGGCCTAAAGCGTCTCCCAAAGGGTTCGTCCGGGTGGGATCGAATCTGAATTCGTGATTGAATCGCTCCGTGTAGGGGGTTGTGAAGTCATATCTCAATCCGAGATTTACCGTCAGTTTTGGGGTAACACGGAAGTCGTCCTGAACGTACCAGGCGGCGTAATTACTGGTATAAAGCGAGCTGAAAGCCGCATCCATTTCGTCGCTCGAAAACAGGCCCAACTCAAAGTCGGTTAGAGGATTTCCTGTGTTCGCAGAGCAGTTGAGCGGATTGGGGCCGCAACTGAATCCTCCTCCGAAGTTGTACGCTCCTCCGAACCTCTTAAAAAGATTGTCCGCCGCTTGCAGCAAAGCGTACTGGAACCCAGCGCTGATCGTGTGCTTGCCGTGCGTCTTCACAATGCCAAACTCATAGACATAGTTGGAGTAAGGCTCTTTGAAATTGTTCCCAAAGCCGTTCCCCATCGGGGCAAAACCGCCGATGCTGATGTTCGGAAACGCAGCGCCACCGTCATGAGCAATGGCATAGCTTTCCACCGCTCCATTGGCAAAGGGTCCCCCTAACGAGCTGACGTTAAAAGCCGGCTGGTTGGAGTCATCGATCAGACGGGACCAATTCCCTGCTTGAGTGACAACCACTGTAGGCGAGGGCGTCCACGTCCAGGAGAGGACCATGTTGTAGCCGTTTTGCAGGTTATCGCGGGTCGTTACACTTTGCGCGTATGCAACATTATTGAAATAATTCACCGGGATCGTATGGTACAAGCTGTGCGAATACCTCCACATCAGCCGGTGAGCGTTGCTGACGTTCTCATCGACTTTGATATCGTAACGATTGAAATCCAGCGGAGCTGCGCCGGAAACGAAGTAGTTCCCAATGCCAGTATTCAGACCGCCCGGCGCTAGGAATCCAGGGTTGTTAGGCATGGGGAAATAATTCATGATCGATCCCCCGAACGAGTTCAGCATGCTGCTCGGAATCTTATTACCCGGAAATGGCTGGCGAAGAGTCTGCCCCGTATTGGGATCGACATAAGTGCTGAAAGGATTGTAAATCGTGATTGGACTGCCGCTGGTAGAGAAGTCGTTGGAAAAGTCTCCCGCTCTCTCGGCAGCTGTAGGCACACGAAGAGAAAGGGGCAGAAAGCGGGTTTGACTCAATCGTTCAAGGTCCATAAACCAGAAGGTCTTATTTCTTCCGTCGTAGATCCGAGGCAACCAGACTGGCCCGCCCACTGCAAAACCGTATTGGTTTCGCTCGGTATGAGGAATGGATTCACCCGCCCTATTGCTGAAGAGATCGTTCGCATCAAACGCGTTATTCTGCAAAAATTCATAGACGCTCCCATGCAAACTATTCGTGCCGCTCTTCGTGACGATGTTGATCACTCCGGCGCCGCGGCCAAATTGGGCAGAGTAATTGTTCGTTTGGGCTTTGAACTCCTGGGTGTTGTCGGGAGTTGTGATAATCGGTATGGATAAAAAGTCTCCTGCGTCGATCGTTACATCAACCCCATCAACCATTGCGGAAGCCTGATCCCGGATTCCGCCGTTCATCGAGAAATCGAGACGCCCCTGATAGGATAAGCCGTTGGAATCGGCAAGCCCGGCGCCCGTTCCGCTGGCTCGATGGTCCGTGGTGACCCCCGCAACCAGATTGACCAGTTGTGAGGGATCGCGAAATGTCAGAGGCAACTGCTGCCCCATAATGCTGTTGACAACTCCCCCCAGCGAGGAGGTCTGGGTCTCCAGACTTGTGGCGGCGGCTGATACGCTGATTTGTTCCACAATTTTGCCGGGCTTCATCACAACATTCAGATTGGCTGTTTGGTTGACCTGGAGCGTCACAACGGGAATCACCACATCCGCAAAGCCAGCCTTTGAGATGGAAAGCTTATAGGACCCCGGCCCCAGGGAAGAAAAGGTATAGTACCCGGCATCGTTGGACGTGGTGCGATGTGGCAATCCTCCGGCGTTGTTCAGCAAGGTGAGAGAGGCCCCGGGGATGACCGCGCCGCTTTGGTCAGTTACTCTCCCCGTAAGCGTCGCCGTGGCGCCAAGGCCTTCCTGGGCATACCCCCGATTTACGTAAATCGCTGCGCATAGGATCGCCAGCAGAAATATCAAAGTTGCTGTCAACCATGGATATTTGCGCGCCATTTTAGGCCTCCTGTCGAAAATCTCGACCCGACTGGAGATGGACCTGTTTACCGCTTATGCAGGCTGCCGAAAAAAACCCGCAGCCTGTCATTCGAGGAGTCGCAGGCGGTTCTGCATGCAGCGAAGCAGGAATCTTGCAAGCCCTTTGTTTGCCGAGCGGGACTCCTCTCGAAGTCCACCCTGAGCACAGCCAAAGGGCTCAGAATGACAGCATGCAGAATTGATTTTCAGCACACTGCCAGGAAAGTCTCCTGAAACCACTGCTTCTCCCGTATCGTCGCAATACGCCGTTAGGTTTTTTCCGCCCATGCGGTTGGAAGCAATCACCCCTCGGCCTCCTTCACTCATCTTGGAGCTTCGACATTGCAACATTTGATTATCAGATGTCGGACATCACACTAATGTAATGCTTTTTATCGTATGGCTATCGCTTTGTCAAGCAAAAACTTTGCAACCTGCCGCATCGGCTTGCGCCGCCCCTATCTGACTGACCTACCTGGCAGTAAGGGGTAGGAAACTCAATGGCAGTGATTTAGTGGGCTGCTGAAAGAGGTTTCGAGCCATGTCATTTGGGGTCTTCAGCTTTGCGGAATAACAGAGTGGACGCGCTTTTCAGCAACCGATCAGACTCTTGCGTGTAGGCTGGCTGAAAAATTTATGTGACAAGAATGTAATGAATGAGTTTGCTTTAATGGTCTTCGTGGAAATGCGTTACCGCTTTTAGCCGTGCGACGTTTTCCGTGGAAGTTTGGATGACGTCTTATGGGGCAGGATGAGCAGTTTCCCCATCGCGTTCAAATGATCCGTCATCGCTTTCCGCGCTGCTGAAGGTTTTTGTACGCGAATCGCGTTGAGGATTTGTTGGTGATGTTGATAGGCCTCTAAAGCCGCGTTAGGCTTTGAGAGGGATGCGAGAATCCATTCGCGCATCAAGTTACGAATCAGAGTCAGAAACTGGCTCAGAATGGGATTGCGCGCCGCGCTTGCAATAGCGAAGTGGAAGTCCACATCTGCCTGAAGATACTCCTCGCGCTGGGTCGGGTTCATGGTCTCCGCCATTCGTTCAAGGCAAAATTGAATGGCCTGGATCTGGTCAAGATCTGCTCGTTCCGCTGCCAGACCCGCAAGCTCAACCTCAATCAGCTTACGAGCCTCCACTAATGAGCGAGGCTCTATACCTGCTTGCAAACCGAGTGAAATCGGGCGAACAAGGAAGTCGGACCTTTCTCGCACGAACGTTCCTTTTCCCCGCTCCACCCGAATTAACCCAACCACAGATAAGGCTTTTAAGGCCTCACGGATGGCTCCTCGGCCTACTTCAAATTGCCTTGCGAGTTCAAACTCGGAAGGAAGTCGGTCCCCAGGCCTGTAATTACCTTGCGTCAGCAGCTGAATCATCCGCCTGGCGATAGCCTCCGTTAGCGTCTCACGGCTCCCAAGAGGAATCCCGACCTTAGTGGCATCCTTTGTGGCCATATAGATTTTCAGATAGTATGATCCACTCCTTCCTCAGCCATATCTCGCATCATAATATCAAAAATAATTCTGATATAAGGTCGGATGTTTTGGCCTCGCTGCATTTCTCATTTAGGCGCGTGATAGACTTCAGCCTTAGGATAGAAATTCCTGAGATCATCCAGGAACGCCACAAACCAGATCACATTCCTTCCCTCTTCCCGCACGCGCGCGCTTTGCGACCGGCGGTCGTAGATGATCTGAATGGATTGCCTGCCCAAACGGTCCTTCACCAATCCGCTGGCCACTTTTTGCAGTTCAAAGTAGGGATAGATCTTTTTCACATTCCCTACCGAAACCAGCAGCGCCGGACGGCGCGGGAATTTCCATTCGGCGTAAGGATCGCGGCGATAGTCGCGAGAATATCCGGTGTTAAATGACAAGACCAGGGTATCGGGATGCCTGGCCCTCCACGCGCCCCAGGTCGTGTTTTCAGCAGTTAGCATTTTCAAGGGCATTCCGGTCATCGGCCCGGTCACCGCTTCGGAAAGCAGTTGCGACCAGAGGCTCTCGGTCTCGCGGTCGTAATAGAGCGCATTGCGCTGATAGAGCCGTCCGGACACGCCAAAGATGTAACGCTTGCCATGGATGATCGGGTCGTAGACCACGCCCGAACCGCACAGCGGTCACCAACTGACCAGAATTGGGCGGCCTCCAATCGAATCGTTCACCGCCTCGTGCCAGTTAAGAATCCGCACAGGATAGGCTTTGGCCTGGCCATTCAGGAAGACGCCGAGGATGCGGTCGGAGTCTTTCAGGAGGGCGTTTGCCTGAGCGGCGGTGATGAACGCCGGATGATCCAAGGCAGGAATATCGTCCTTGGAAAGCGTCCCAATCCGAATCTGATTGAGCGGAATCAGGTGGCGTGTTGCGTTGAAGGGTTTCTGGTGAGGGCCGGCGAAGATGAATTTAGGGGTGCGCTCGATGGTAACTTTCTGGCCAAAGAGCAGCCCGGGATTCCAGCCCACCGCCAGGCCTAAGGTGAGGAATGCAAAAGTCAGATGAAGGCACCGCATTCTCACCATGCCGATCTTCATGGCCTGCCGGAAGCTGCCACATCGACCGGCTCATACATGATGGCCTGCGGCTGATGGACCTTCTCATAAGCAGCAATGGCGTCTTCAACGCGAAGGGTAAGGCCGATATCATCCAGGCCCTTCAGCAGACATTCGCGGCGGAAGGGGTCAATCTCAAAGGTGAGCTTCAGGTCGCTTCCGTCGGTGACAATCTGATTTTCCAGGTCAACCGTGATTTGATAGCCGGGAGCGCGTTCCGCGCGGCAAAAAAGTTCGTCCACCTGCTCTTCCGGAAGCGTCACCGGCAACATTCCGTTCTTGAAGCAATTATTGCGAAAAATATCCGCAAAACTCGGAGCGATCAGCGCGCGGATGCCGTAATCCAGAAGCGCCCACGGCGCGTGTTCGCGGCTGGAGCCGCAGCCGAAATTGGCGCGCGCCAGCAGGATGCTGGCTCCGTGATAGCGCGGCTGGTTTAACACAAAATCAGGATTGGGCTTTTCGCCCTCTGAATACCGCCAGTCGTAAAACAGCACGCGCCCCAGGCCTTCCCGCGTGAGCACTTTCAGAAACTGCTTGGGTATGATTTGATCGGTATCCACATTCACGCGATCCAAAGGAACCGCCAAGCCTGTATGTCTTATAAACGGTTTCATTCGCTCTTACCGTCGAAATGATGAATTCTGAATTCTGAGTTATGAGTGGCTGGCCTCTTACAAACCACCACAGTCATTGACCCACTACTTAATCTCAATCACCAGCCTCTGATCATTCATAACTCACAATTCATCATTCATTTGTCGTTTCCGGCCATTCGCGGATATCCACAAAATGTCCGGCGATTGCGGCGGCAGCCGCCATCATGGGGCTCACCAGGTGTGTCCGGCCGCCTTTGCCCTGGCGGCCTTCGAAATTGCGGTTTGACGTGCTTGCGCAGCGCTCACCGGGCAGCAGGATGTCAGGATTCATGCCCAGACACATGCTGCATCCCGAATCACGCCATTCAAAGCCAGCCCCACGAAAGATTTTATCCAGACCCTCCTGCTCGGCCTGCGCTTTCACGCGCCGCGAGCCGGGCACCACAAGCGCCTGCTTCAGAGTACGAGCAATCCTCTTCCCTTCCACCACGCGCGCTGCGGCCCGCAGGTCTTCAATGCGAGAGTTCGTGCAGGAGCCGATGAAAATGCGATCCAGGGGGATGTCCATGATCCGTGTTCCCGGCCGGAGATCCATATACTGCAAGGCTCGCTCGGCAGCCTTTCTCTCATCCAGGTCCTGAAAAGAAGCTGGGTCGGGGACCGAACCGGTCACGTCCGTCACCATGCCGGGATTCGTTCCCCACGTCACTTGCGGAGTGATCTTCTCGCCGTCCAATTCCACCACCCGATCAAACTTCGCTTCGGGGTCCGAGGCGATCGATTTCCAATAATCCACCGCAATATGAAAATCTTTCCCGCGAGGTACAAACGGGCGACCTTCCAGATATGCAAACGTCGTCTCATCCGGAGCCACCATGCCCGCGCGCGCGCCCGCTTCAATCGACATATTGCAGACCGTCATGCGGCCTTCCATGGAAAGACTCCGAATCGCCTCGCCGGCGTACTCAATCACATGCCCGGCGCCTCCGGAAACGCCAATCCTGCCGATGATCGAGAGGATCAAATCCTTTGCCGTCACGCCTCGCGGCAACCGCCCGTTCACCTGCACCCGCATGGTCTTCGATTTAAACTGCGAGAGGCATTGGGTGGCGAGCACGTGCTCCACTTCGCTCGTGCCAATGCCAAAGGCCAGCGTGCCAAACGCGCCGTGCGTGGAAGTGTGGCTATCGCCGCAAACAATGGTCTGGCCGGGCTGGGTAATGCCAAGTTCCGGCCCGATGATATGCACAATGCCCTGATTGCGGTTTTGCATATCAAACAGCAACACGCCGTTTTCCCGGCAATTGCGCGCCAAAGCTTCAAATTGCGCCGCCGCGACGGCATCCGCCAGTGGCAGGCTCCGATCCGTTGTGGGCACGGAATGGTCCATCACGGCAAAGGTCAGGTCTGGACGCCGCACCTTCCGGCCATGCGCCTTCAATCCCGCAAAGGCCTGGGGCGAAGTCACTTCATGGATCAGGTGCCGGTCAATATAAATCAAGGCCGGCTGCCCTGGCTCTTCATGCACCACGTGCGATTCCCAGATTTTTTCATACATCGTGCGCGCAGCCATCGTGAATCCCATATTCTGAAAATTGAAAGATAACCTTCTTTTCGCATTATAAGCTGGGATTCTGAAGGCTTTCAAATATGGCGCGAACGCTCGGCAGGACGCTGAAAACTCTTTGGGCGCATCATGCCAAGCCATTCCCTTGTCACTCTGAGCGCTAGCGAAGAATCCCCATATTTTATACGCAGAATCAGGTCAATACAGTGCTTCTTCCTTTGTTTCACTCAGGACCACCTTCCACTCTCTTGAAAATCACCCATGCCAGTCGTTCCCGCGAAGGCGGGAATCCGTGAGTTAGACGCCTGCTTTCGCGGGGGTGACATCTCAAGGACGATTTTTCTATTAATGGATTGGGCGCAGCCCCGTGCGGACTGCTCAGAGCCTGCCCTGAGCAGCGCGAAGGGATGACCGCTATCGGGGTCTTCCAGAACCTGCTAAGAGATAGCTTTAACTTTCTCCGTCTTCTTTGAACGACTGCTTTTCTTCCCCTCCGGATGGTCCAAAGTGAAGGTCAGGGCATGGCCAGTCAGAGGGTTGGTAATGCAAATCGGGAACGAAAGGTTGTCAGAGCGCGCGCTTGACTCTGAATCGCGTTTTCGGTTTGTTGTGACCCTTTTGATGCGGCGGGCGTTGCGATAGGCGCACCAGACTTCGCGAGCGAGCATTTCCGCCCGCAAATTCTCTTGGAAATTTTGGGAATTCAGATGATCCTTAATGCGCTCCAGAATATGGTCATAAAGTTCCACGTCCTCATGGGCTTTGATCAGATTTTCACGAAAGGATTTTGAATATCGGCCGTGCTTCAGGCTGTTAAGAACGATGTATCGCTTGCCCTGCTCTGTCCGAGGCCCTGTGGATTTTTGCGCGTTCGCTCGCGCCGCCGCTAGAAAGGCTGGCGTTACCGTGCGTGACTGGCAAAATGACATACTCTCCATGTCTCCTGAAAATAAATCGATCATCTGCGAGAGGCGATTGATCTCTCCGAGGGGCGTTCTCTCTACCTTTAACAGCTTCGAGTGAGACGATGGAGACGGATGAGACAAACAAGACGGAAATTTTTGCGGGAGTTATCTTCAAAAGCTCCGGGATGCGAGCGGCGATGCACTTTCGGGAATCACTCACAGCCCGCCGAGCTGAAGGTTTCGTGCTATAGTATGCCGGTTATCATCTTTCGAAATAGGCGCGGATTATGCCTCAGAAAACTTCCCAAAAGCCAGCGCTTAAAAAGGTCGCAAAGCCGAAAAAGCTCAAGATCGATTACACTTCCAGAGCGCGAATGAACAAAATCTTTGCGGCTCTGGATAAGTTATTTCCCAATGCCCAATGCGCGCTCAAGCACGAGAATGCCTTTCAGCTTTTGGTGGCAACGATTCTCTCTGCTCAGTGTACAGACACACGGGTGAACATGGTGACGCCGGGTCTTTTCCAGAAGTACCCCACGCCGCAGGATTTTGCCGCTCTTCGCCCCGAAGTGCTGGCTGAGGATATCCGCTCAACCGGATTTTTTCGGAACAAAGCCAGAAACATCGTAGGAGCAGCTCAAAAAATCGTTTCCGACTTTGGCGGCCAAGTGCCCAGGACGATGGAAGAACTGTTGAGCCTTCCCGGTGTAGCCCGGAAAACAGCCAATGTCGTCCTCGGTACGGCCTACGGACTGGCCACCGGCATTGTGGTGGATACTCACGTTTTTCGCTTTGCGCACCGCCTGAAGCTCTCGCATGAGAAGGCGCCGGAAAAAGTGGAGCAGGACCTGATGAAGATCGTCCCGAAGGAGCGCTGGATCACCTTCAGCCATCAGGTCATCTGGTTCGGACGGAAGATCTGCTTTGCTCGCAAGCCGCTTTGCGCCACATGCCCGATTGAAAAGATTTGCGATGCGCCGGATAAGACGGTTTAACTCCTGTTCTATCAGAGGACCTGACTCGTGAGAATTCAGCTTCGGTTCATTTGGCCGCTTGTCTTACTCCTTTGCTTTGTCGCTGCTTTGAACGCCCAAGGGCAATATTTTCGGATGGAACAGCGTTCGGGCGTCTGGTGGTTTATTGATCCTTCCGGTCACCCGATGATTTCCGCCGGCGTCGATCAAATCTCCTACACACCGGATCGCATTCGCGGCACCCAGACCGATCCCTACGAGCAAAACGCCGCCAGGATCTATTCCAATGAAAATCGCTGGGCCACGGCCTCACTCGAGCGCTTGCGAGCGTGGGGCTTCAATACCATCGGCGCCTGGTCAGATCCTGACGTCTGGAAGCGCGGAGTTCCCTACACGGTAATTCTCAACATTGCCGCTCAGGCAGGCGCAAATTGGCAAAAAGGCGTCCCGGTGGACGTTTACAATCCCAGGTTCGAGAGGGAGTCCCAGGAGATTACCCAGCGGATGTGCGCGCCCCGAGCGCATGATCCCAACTTGATCGGATATTTCAGCGACAATGAATTGCGCTGGGGACCTGACTGGCGCGGCCCGCAAACCATGCTGGCGATGTATCTCGCCCTTCCTTCTCCAGCCCCTGGCCGGAGGCAGGCCATCAGCTTTCTTAAAAAGAAATACACCGGCAGCATTGACGCCCTGAACCGCGCATGGAACACGCATGCCACAAGTTTTAATCGTCTCTCGCCCGGGGCCAGGACAGCCGCTTATCAAGCCGACAGCGCGGACTTCCTGCGCCAGATGGCCACACGCTATTTTGAAGTTTGCGCGCGCGCCATCCACGCCGCCGACCCCAATCATCTTTATCTCGGATCGCGTTTTTCCCTGCCGGCGCAGGATGCGGCGATTGAGGCGGGGCAGCGGGCTGACGTGGTCTCAATCAATATCTACCGCTTCGATCCACGGCCTATCGTCGAGCATGTTTATGCGCTCACGCACAAACCGGTGCTCATCACAGAATTTGCCTTCCGCGCGGAGAATTCCGGCTTGCCCAACACGCAAGGCGCGGGCCCGAAGGTTCCCGATCAGGCCGCGCGCGCCAGAGCGTACAAAAACTACGTTACCTGGCTCGAAAGCTTGCCTGAGGCCGTCGGCTACCACTGGTTTAAGTGGTGTGATGAACCCAGGCAGGGCCGCTTCGATGGGGAAAACTCAAACTATGGCCTCGTGAATATCAACGACCAGCCCTATGCAGAATTTGTTGAGGCGGTGCGAGCCGCAAACCGCGAGGCGGCAGAAACGCACAAGGCCCTGATGAAGAGTGGGAAAAAGTAGATGACAGGTTACAGGCGTTAGGCGCCAGGTTTCAGGTTAACCCAACCGGACCTTGGTTCCGAGTTGGCAACATCCGCAACTGATTGCTGGCAGCTTCTTCTGACACCTGACACATGTCACCTGCCCTTCAAAGCGGTAACGTAACGGGACGCTTTTCATGGGCCGAGATTTCGGATGCAAAACAGATCTCATGCGTCTGGGCGGCGTCTTCCAGATTGGCGTGCGACTCCTGATCGTTCAAAATACAATCCACAAAGTGATCCACTTCTTCGCGGAAGGGATGGTGCGCCACGTCCCCGCTGTCAGGAAGAACCGTAGGAATAGTCGCCCAGCCGCGTTGCCCTACCCAGCGCTTTGAGAAGACCTGATTATTGCGGATGGTTCCCATATCGCCCAGCAGCTCAATGTTGAAGACATAAGGCATGACGCATTCGATGGAGGAAGCGACTTTGCCCATCGCGCCATCCTCAAATTTCACCAGCGTCACGCTGTTGGGCTCATATTCATAATGGAGCGGATTTCGAGGGCTGGTGTTGGCATAGGCGAATACCTCAACAGCCCGCTTCTTCATGAACCATCGCAAGCCATCCACCGCATGGCAACCGCCGGTCAGCAAACTGCTGCCGCCAATTCCCTTCTGAATGTTCCACGCATATTGGGCATACCACGGCCCTACCTGGTGGAGGTAATCCACTTCGCCGTAGAAAAGCGATCCCACCACGCCGTCATCGAGCAAAGCGCGAAGCGTCTGAAACAAAGGATTCCAGCGCAAGACGAAGCTCACCAGCGTTCTCACCCCGGCTTTGCGCACAGCAGCCTGAAGCTGGCGCAGCCCTTCGAGATTGAGCGCCACCGGCTTTTCAAGCAGAAGATGCTTTCCGGCCTTGGCGCAAGCCACTCCCTGCTCCACATGCAGATGATGCGGCGTGCAGATTGAAACAATATTGATGCCGGGCGCAGCGAGCATCTCTTCGAGATGGTCATAGCCGCGGCAATTCTGAAGCCCGAACTCTTCGGCCTTCGCGTGCGCCCGGTCACGGTCGCGGCTCACGATGGCGCGAATCTCCGTGCGAGGATTCGCCCGATACGCCCGAATATGCTCTCCCGCAACCCAGCCTGTGCCGATGATCGCTACGCCAAGATCCTTCATAAATCTGCCTCCGCATCCACGAAGAGGAAAAGTATCCACTCCAACTTCAGCTTATGACTTATCTTGGAGCGCCCTCCTATGATATTGTAACCAACGATTCGAGGGCAGGATTTTTACCTCGCTTGTGCACGACGAAGTTGAAAGAAGATCACAACGCCGAAAGCGCTATCACGATCAGTTTTAATTCTCAATGAGGTTGCAGACTAAACGCACTAGAACGGGAGAAACCATGTTTCAAACCAATCGTCGCAATTTCCTTCTCGCCTCAGCGGCGGCTGCCGTGGCGGGGATTTCTCAACGGACAGCCGGGGCAAAGGTCCTTACAGCGCCCGCTGCTTCGCCAGCGTCGAGTGAGCCAAGCTCTGCGCCGGGGCCTGAGCCGCAGACCAGCAATGTGGCCTGGAAACTTGGCATGATTATCGGGGTTGGGAACGATCCCGAAAAGGCTCTGTCGACTGTTCATAGCCTGGGCTTGCCGACTTGTCAGTTGGAGATGACAACCTTCACGCCTGAACTCGCCCAGCGCCTGCGACAAGCCCTGGATCGCTATGGAATTATTCCCACGGCCCTGGTCACGGGCGGCCCGGGTCCAGATATCTATAACTTTTATCAAGGGCCGCTCACTTGCGGCCTGGTGCCCCGCAAGACGCGCGCGGCTCGCATTGCGCGATTGAAGCAGGCTTCGGACTTCGCCAAGCGGATTGGAATCCCAGCCGTCCAGACTCACTGTGGCTTCATTCCCGCAAATCCCAGCGACCCGCTCTATAAGGAAACGGTTGCGGCTATCCGCGAAGTGGCAAGCTACTGCCGCAAAAACGGCCAGATGTTTCGCTACGAAACGGGCCAGGAAACGCCGATCACCATGTTGCGCGCCATGGAAGACGTGGGGTTGGATAATCAGGGAATCAACTTTGACACGGCGAACTTCATTCTCTATGATACCGGCAATCCGGTGGATGCGCTGGATGTGGTCGGCAAGCATGTGCAAGGCACTCACATGAAGGATGGCCTGTTCCCAACTAATCCGCACGATCTGGGGCGCGAGGTTCCGATTGGCCAGGGGAAAGTGGATTTTCCCCGCCTCATTCAGCGGCTGCGCGAATTGAACTTCCAGGGAGCGCTGACGATTGAGCGTGAAATTTCCGGCCCGGAGCAATTGCAGGACATTCGCAAGGAGATCCAATATCTTGAAAAACTGATCGCGTGATCGAATGGGAATGCGGAGCACGCGCCGAGTATAACGTCTGCGGCGAGGATCACTTATTTATAAAAGGAGACTGACTCATGAGCGAAGGACCAAAGAAAATATCGCGTCGTGAATTTGTGAGCGCCGCGGCGGGCGCCGCAGGACTGATGATCATCAAGCCACAACTTGTGCGCGGCACAGCCGCAAATTCTCAGTTACGCCTGGGCGTGATCGGCTGCGGGGGGCGCGGCACCCACGATGCCACAGTGCTCGCTACCCAGACGCCTACGCGCGTCATCGCCCTCGGCGATCTGTTTCAGGATCAACTCGACAAGGCCAAACAGCACTTTGATCAGATCGCGCAACAGAAAGGCTATTCAGGCATTGAATCCTCCCGCATTTTTCGAGGTCCGAATGCTTACGAGCAGATCGCCGGGAATAAGGATGTAGACGTCGTGCTCATCACCACTCCTCCCTATTTCCACCCTCAGCATCTTGAAGCCGCCGTCGATGCAGGGAAGCACGTTTATTGCGAAAAGCCCGTCGCGGTGGATGTGACAGGCGCAAAACGCGTGATGGAGATTGGGCAGAAAGCGGACGGTCGTCTGAGCCTTGAAGTGGGTTTTGAACTGCGCAAGGCCCCGCCCTACGTCGAGCTAACCCGGCGTATTCAGGCTGGCGCTTTGGGACGCATCGCATGCGGTGAAGCCTACTACTATTCCACATTCATCAATCGTCCCGACTGGCCGAACGCCTCGCCGGATTACATTCGCATTCGCAACTGGATTTATGACCGCGTGCTCTCCGGCGATATCCTGGTGGAACAGAACATCCACGTGATCGACACGTTCAATTGGATGCTGAAAGGTCGCCCACTCAAAGCTGTGGCGACAGGCGGACGCCAGGTGCGCACGGATTCCGGCGATGTTTATGGGCACTACAACGTGATCTTCTATTACCCCGATAACGTCACCATCAATTTCGGTTCGACCCAGTTCGACAAAGGCTGGTGGGACGTGGCGGGAAGATTCTTTGGCAGCAAGGGCGTTTCTGAATGGCACTATTCAGGGCCCGTGGCGATTTACGGCGATGAGCCCTGGAAGTGGACGTCGAACCAAAATTCACCTTCCTCAGGCCAAGGCCAATTCTCTGTGACCGGGGCCTTCAGCGACAATCTGGCGGAGGCCGATCCTGAGAAGTTCAAATCCTACGTGGACAGCATCACCAGCGGGAAATTTCACAACCAGGCTGCCGAGGGGGCGGAATCCACGCTGAGCGCCATGCTGGGCCGCGAAGCTGCCTATCTGGGAAGAGAGCTGACCTGGGATGAACTCGTCAGCATGGATATGACCTGGAACTCAGGGATCAACCTCAGTCAGTTTGCATAGGGGTGCATGCCAGAGACGACGATGCCTGAAAATGCCACCCTTCCCGGAATCCGTATTGGCCACGGAAGCGACTTTAAAGGGATCACCGGCTGCACTGTGATTCTCTGTGAGGGTGGAGGCGTTTGTGGCGTTGATATTCGCGGCGCGGCGGCGGGAACGCGCGAGACGGTAGTGTGCGATCCAGGACATCTGGTGGAACGCATCCACGCGATTCTGCTGACCGGCGGCAGCGCGTTTGGACTGGAAGCCGCTGCTGGTGTCACCGAATATCTGGAATCGCGTGGCGTGGGTTTTCCCACAAGCGCCTTGCGTGTTCCCATTGTTCCTGCCGCTGTCATCTATGACCTCGGCGTCGGTTCCGCCAAGGCTCGTCCCAACGCGGGGATGGCGCTGTGGGCCTGTCAGAATGCCTCTCGAAAGGTAGTGGAAGGTTCGGTAGGCGCGGGAACAGGGGCTACCGTCGGCAAACTATTCGGCATCTCGCAGGCCATCAAAGCCGGCGTTGGTTTTGGGAGTCTGTCTCTGGCAAAAGGTTTGGTGGTGCAAGCCCTCGCCGTGGTGAATGCCTTCGGGGATGTTATTGACCCACAGAACAGTCAAATCCTTGCAGGCGCGCGCAAGGCCCCGAATTCCTCAGAATTCGCCAACACCACTTTGCAGATGCTCCAGGGACGCACGCGCAAAAACTTTGAAGGCGCCCATACGACGCTCGTCGTAGTCATGACCAACGCCTCTCTCAGCAAGGTGCATGCAGCGCGGGTGGCATCCATGGCGCAGGATGGCCTTGCGCGCACAATACGTCCCGTTCATACCCTGTTTGACGGAGACACAGTCTTTACGCTCTCGGTAGGCCGGAAACAGGCTGATTTGAACATCGTGGGAACTGCCGCAGCCGAAGTGACCGCTCAGGCCATTGTCCGCGCGGTAAAGACGGCGCGCTCTCTGGGCGGGGTCCCTTCCGCCAACGAACTGCCTCCTTCATAGGCTAATGGCTTGCGATAGGGCCGGGTGGAGCGCCTGAAGGCGCGGCGCCAGTCCCAGTCTCAGTTCCCATGCCTTCATGAGGATTTGCAGGATTTGTCATCTGGCCGCCTGCTGAAGAGCTGGAAATCACCTGCCATTTTCCATCGACCTTCTTCAATCCGTAACGCACAAGAACGGCAAGCTGCGGCAGGTTCTTGCTCTGATATCTGACCAGGGCTTCCGCCGTATCGCCTGTGACATCAATTTTCTCAAACTGTGTGGTGAAGCTGTTGAGCATAAGATGGGAATTTTCATGAAGATGTTTCTGGATGGCCTCCTTCACAGCCTCTTTGGAACCCATCTTGCTACAACTCCCGAGCCCGATCACGGATAAGATGGCCAGGCAGACTAGGATTCTGCGCATAAGACCTCCTGGGGGAATAATTCACGGTACGCCAAGAGACGCAGAGTTGTCAAAAAGTCGGGTGGGCGGCTCGACCCGTTGTCAGTTACTTGCGGCCCGCTGAAGACTGACTGCGCGCGCCACTATTTTATTGACGCTTGGTGATTTTTCCCCTACTGTTCATCTTTTGCTGACATCGCCTGAAATCTCTCAGGAATCATACCGGAATGCCCATCATCCTTAAAAACCTGGCCCGCCGCACAGGCAACAGGCATCCGCTTCCACGTTCCTCAGAATCCGTCCAGAGAAATTTTTGGCGCTACAGCCCCCACCAGACCCTCTTTATTGGTGTATTTCTCATCGCCGCCACGGCCGCGGCTCCCCTGGGGCGGGCCGATGATCCCGTAGCCGCGCAACACGGGATGGTCGTAACCAGCGAGCCGCTCGCCTCGGAAGCGGGGCTTGAAATTTTGCGGCGAGGCGGCAACGCGGTGGATGCAGCCGTCGC
>Ga0070737_10003730_pt1 | contig 16037 bp, 15 predicted proteins | sample Coa_R1_10_FD_66438 | JGI IMG/M metagenome (GOLD analysis project Ga0070737, IMG submission 66438) | Surface soil microbial communities from Centralia Pennsylvania, which are recovering from an underground coalmine fire - Coalmine... | ecosystem: Environmental > Terrestrial > Soil > Unclassified...
CAGTCCACCCGTGTCGTGTTCACCGACCTCGAGCGCCAAGCGCTCACGCGCATCGGTGACACTCACTCTCTCCCCAGCCCCGAGGAGGTGGTTGCAGCCTAGGGTATAATGTAACTATTGCCACGAACCTGCGCCGTCAGGATTTACAGCGGCACAGGGACGCGACCGCCCGCGGCTGTAGAGCGCCAGGATCTTGTCGTCAAAGCCAACGAACCGCCGCTGGCGCTTGCGAACGATCTTGGGCTCAAAGCTTGCGTTGCGGTCGCGGGGAGCGTCGATTCTGACCTTGCCGTGCTCTGTGATCAGCGTCTTCGGGCTCGTGCCATTGCGCTGGTTGGGCGCGCCGCCGGGCGGCTCCTGATGCGGCTCGTAGCCCAGATGCTCAGTCAGCTCGACCTCCAAAGCCCGCTCGATGAGCCGCTTGGTCAGCTCGGCGAGCAGGCCGCCGGGCCCAGCGATCTCCTCCTCGGTCCTAGCGCCGGCCAAAAGCTGGTCGATCACCTCATCCGAGAGCCGGCCGCCGTCGGGCAGCTCCACCAGCGCGCGCAGCCTGGCGCGATCGACCGCCTCATCGATCAGCTCCCGCGAAAGCTCGCGACGGTGCCCGACGGACGGACCTCCCGCGGCGGCGCGCAGCGTGCCGCCGGCGCCTCGCGTCGCTCGCCCTCCGGGCTCGCTCCGCTCGTCGCCGGCGGCACGCTCACCCGACTCCAACCCGGCGCTCTCCAACTCCACCGAGTCCAACTCGATCCTGCTCTGGGTCCTGGTCGTGCTGGGGGTCTTGGTCGTGGTAGGCATGACGCTCCTGTTCGTCCTTGCCTACACAGATCCTTGGACACTCCCGCCTACTCCGGCGTGACGTAGGCGGCGGAGATCCCGCCGTCGACCATGAACGTGGAGGCCGTGATGTACGAGGACTCGTCGCTTGCGAGGAACAGCGCCGCGTTGGCGATCTCCTCCGTGCGGGCGAACCTGCCCATCGGCACGTGCACCAGGCGCCGCTGGGCGGCCACCGGGTCAGACGCGTACAGCTCGCGCAGCAGGGGGGTGTCCACCGGCCCCGGGCACAGGGCGTTGACGCGCACGCCGCGGCGGGCGAACTCCACGCCCAGCTCCCGTGAGAGCGCCAGCACGCCGCCCTTGGACGCCGTGTAGGAGATCTGCGAGGTGGCGGCGCCCATCGTGGCCACGAAGCTGGCCGTGTTGATCACCGAGCCGCCGCCGCGCTCCAGCAGGTAGGGGATCCCGTGCTTGCAGCACAAAAACACGCTGGTGAGGTTGATCTCCTGCACCCGGCGCCAGGCCTCGAGCGACGTGTGCAGAACCGAGGCGTCGTCGCTGGGGGAGATGCCGGCGTTGTTGAACAGCACGTCGATCCCGCCCAGCTCATCGCGCGCGCGCGCCATCAGCTCCGCCACCTGGCGCTCGTCGGACACGTCGGCCTGCAGGCTCAGCTCGCCGGGCGCCCCCTCCGCCAGGTCCACGCCGACCACCCGGGCGCCGTGTCGCTCAAACAGGCGCGCGGTCGCGAGCCCGATGCCGCTCGCGGCGCCGGTGATCACGCACACCTTGCCCTGAAGCCGGCCCTCGCCGCTCACAGCCGCTCAAACCCCCGGTAGCGCTCCCAGTCGGTCACGGCCGCGTCGAAGGCGTCAAGCTCCACCTGGGCCATGTTCAGATAGTGCTCGACGACCTCCTCGCCGAACGCCTCGCGCGCCAGCCGGCTTGACCTAAACAGGTCGCGCGCCTCGCGCAGGGTCGTCGGCAGGCGGGGCCTGTCGGCCGCCTCGTAGGCGCTGCCCTCAAGCGGCGGCTCGAGCGACAGCCCCGCGTCGATGCCGTCAAGCCCCGCGGCGATCATCGCCGCCAGCGCCAGATAGGGGTTGACGTCGCCGCCGGGAACGCGGTTCTCAAGCCGCAGGCCGGCGCCGTGGCCGACGACGCGGATCGCGCAGGTGCGGTTGTCCTTTCCCCAGGCGATCGCCGTCGGGGCAAACGAGCCCCGCGCGTAGCGCTTGTAGGCGTTGATGGTCGGTGCGTACAGAAGCGTCAGCTCGCGCAGGTGCGCCAGCTGGCCGGCCACGAAGCTCTCAAACAGCCGCTCATCTTCGGCGAGCACGGGGGTGCCGTCCGTGGCCCGGATCGAGAGGTGGATGTGGCACGAGTTGCCCTCGCGCTCGTCGAACTTGGGCATGTAGGTGATCGAGAGACCCTCCTGGGCCGCGATCGCCTTGGCGCCGTCCTTGTAGATCGCATGGTTGTCGGCCGCGTGCAGGGCGGGCGCGTAGCGGAAGTTGACCTCGTGCTGGCCGCGGTTGCATTCGCCCTTGGAGCTCTCGACCACCATCCCGGCGCCGGTCATCTCGTTGCGGATGCGCCGCATCAGCGGCTCGATCCGTGCCGTGCCGAGCATCGAGTAGTCGACGTTGTAGAGGTTGACCGGGGTGAGGTCGCGGTAGCCGCGGCGCCATGCCTCCTCGTAGCTGTCGCGGAACACGATGAACTCAAGCTCGGTGGCGGCGTGTGCCTCCCACCCCCGCTCGGACAGGCGCTGCAGCTGGCGGCGCAGGATCTGCCGCGGCGAGGGCGCGACCGGCCGCCCGTCGGCCCAGCGCAGGTCGGCCAGGCACAGCGCGGTCCCGGGGTGCCACGGGATGCGCCGGAGGGTGGACAGGTCGGCGTGCATCTCGAAGTCGCCGTAGCCCGTCCGCCAGGAGGCCATCTCGTAGCCGTCCACCGTGTTCATGTCGACGTCGACGGCCAGCAGGTAGCAGCAGCCCTCAGCCCCGTGAGCCGCGACGTCCTCCACGAAGTGGCGGGCGCCCAGCCGCTTTCCCTGAAGGCGGCCCTGCATGTCCACGAGCGCCAGCACCACGGTGTCGATCGCCCCGGCCTGAACGTCGCGCTCAAGCTCCTTAAGAGTGAGGGGTGGATCCGGTGCCGTGCCCGCGGCCGATTGTGTGCGCATCGCCTCAAATGGTTTGATCAGAAAACCTTATGACGGCACTCTATCCGCCGCGGGCACGCACCGTCAACCGTCGGCGCCACCCGGATTCGCCGGGATCAGCGCCTCGATGATGTGCTCGGTGCCCGCCAGGTGCGTGCGCATGATCCGCACGCAGCGCGCGGTGTCTCCTCGTCTGAGCGCGGCGACCAGCTGCCGGTGCTGATCGTTTGAGCGCGCCAGCACGTGCTGGGGGTGGGCGATCATCGCGATGATCGCGTCCATCGCAGCCTGAACCGAGGTCATCGAAGCGATCACGGCAGGCACGCCGGTGGCCTCGGCCACGACGATGTGAAACCTGGCATCGGCCACCCGGTAGCTTGAGAACTCGCGGCTTCGGTCCATGTCCTCGACGAGCGCGCTCAGACGCCGCAGGTGGGCCGGCTGCGCCCGCTCGGCCGCGAGCGCCACGGCGCCGATCTCCACGGCCACGCGCAGGTCAAGGGCCGACCGGCGCGCCGCCGGCGTGGCGTAACGGGGATCGGGCGCCGCGCGGGGGATCGGGTCCACGACGAAGGTCCCGCCGCCGCGGCCGCGGCGCACGGTGAGATAGCCGCTCTCCACGAGCGTGCCGAGCGCCAGGCGCAGCGTCGAGCGCGAGATCTCGAGCTGCTCGGCCAGGTCGCGCTCGGGCGGCAGCCTGGCGCCGGGCGCCAGCAGCCCCAGCTTGACGGCGGTGCCCAGGCGCTCGACGGTCTCCTCAAACGCGGTCTGGGCGTAGACGGGCGCGAACACGACGTTCTCAAACGGAGGCTGAACGGGCGGGGAGCGGCCGACGCTCTCAAGGCTCGCGCGGTTCACGCCCTGAACTCTTGCAGGGCGAGCCGCACCGCGCCAGCGCCGCAGGCCGCGAGCTTGACAAGCCCGCGCGTCCGAGTATAAGGTGCGCTTGGCATACCTTATCGATGGAAGGTCCCACACCCACCGGAGAGGAGAGGACCAGGTGACTGAGGACAAGACGGTCCAGGGCACGCTGCGCGCGGACGGCGCGCCGCCAGGCGCCGTGTCGCCAGCAGCCGAGAGTGCCATCAGCGAAGACGTCAAGACCCTGCACGAGCTCGGTTACGCGCAGGAGCTGCTGCGCGGCATGGGCGGCTTCTCGAACTTCGCGATCTCCTTCACGATCATCTCGATCCTCGCCGGCACGCTCACCCTGTACGGATACGGGATGAACACCGGCGGACCTGTGGACATCAACATCGGCTGGCCGATCGTCGGCCTGTTCGTGCTCGTGGTCGGCCTGAGCATGGCCGAGATCTGCTCGGTCTTCCCCACCGCCGGGGGGCTGTACTTCTGGGCGGCCAAGCTAGCGCCCGAGAAGTCGAGGGCCGGCTGGTCGTGGATGGTCGGCTGGTTCGACGTGATGGGCGAGGTGGGGGTCACCGCCGGGATCGACTTCGGGCTGGCGCTGTTCCTCTCCGCCGAGCTTGACCTGCTGTTCGGCTACAGCACCGCCATTCCGTGGCACATCATCGTCATCTACGCGGTCGTGCTGCTGCTGCACGGGCTGCTGAACACCTTCGGCGTCAAGCTCGTCGCGTTCCTCAACGACGTGTCGGTCTGGTGGCACTGCATCGGCGTGCTCGTCATCATCGGCGTGTTGGCGTTCGTGCCCAGCCACCACCAGTCGGCCAGCTTCATCTTCACCAAGTTCGTCAACAACACCGGGTTTCACGCGCCCGTGTACGTGTTCCTGATCGGGCTGCTGCTGGCGCAGTACACATTCACCGGCTATCACGCGTCGATCCACATGACCGAGGAGACGCGCAACTCGCGCACGGCGCCCTCCTGGGGCATCGTGATGTCGATCTTCATCTCGCTGATCTTCGGCTGGATTCTGCTGATCGGCATCACGGCCGCGATCCAGCCGGGCACCTACAGCACGGCGGCGGCCGCGACCGTGCCGCCGGCTCAGATCTTCCTGAACGCGATCGGGCACACCGGCGCGGTGCTGCTGATGGCGATCGTGATCGTCGCGCAGTTCTACTGCGGCATGGCGTCTGTGACCTCCAACTCGCGGATGATCTACGCCTTCTCCCGGGACGGCGCGATCCCCGGCTCGGGGCTGTGGAAGCGGATCAACCCGCGCACCCGCACCCCCACCAACTCGGTCTGGCTGGCCACCGTCGCCGCGTTCATACTCGGGCTGCCCTACCTCTGGAGCGCGACCGCGTACGCCGCGGTGACCTCGATCGCGGTCATCGGCCTCTACATCGCCTACGTCACGCCGGTGTACCTGAAGCTGCGGGCGGGCGACCGCTTCAAGCCCGGCCCGTGGAACCTGGGACGCTGGAGCAAGCCGCTTGGCTGGACCGCCGTGCTGTGGACGTGCTTCATCGTGATCCTGTTCGTGCTGCCGACCGTCTCGCCCGTGACGGCGACCAACTTCAACTACTCGATCGTCGCCGTGTCGGTCGTGCTGTTCGGCGCCGGAGGCTGGTACCTGGCGTCGGCGCGCAAGTGGTTCACCGGGCCCAAGGTCCAGGGCTCGGCGGCCGAGCTTGAGGCGATCGAGCGCGAGCTGGCCGCCGTGGGGCGGGCGATGGAGGGTCGCTCGTGAGGGCCGCGCCGCGCACGCGGGCGGCGGCCCGGAGGCGGGCGGCGGTCCGGAGGCGGGCGGCGGCCGGGAGGCCGCCGATCTCGCCGGCAGGTGGCGGGGGCTCGCTTCCGGCGGCTTCGCCGGGGGCGGCGCAGCGGCGGGGGCCGCTGTGAGCGCCGCGGCGCCCGACAGGATCCGGGTGATCGAGCCCGCCACCGAGCGGGTGCTCGAAGAGGTGCCGCGCGCGAGCGTCCAGGACGCCGACGCCGCCGTGCAACGGGCGAGCGAGGCGTTCCCGCGCTGGCGGGCGCTGGCCGCCGCCGAGCGGGCCCAGCTGATGCTCGAGATCTCCAGGGCGGTGCGCGAGCGGCTCGAGCCGCTGGCGGTGCTCGAGGCGCGCAACGCGGGCAAGCCGATCTCAGACGCCAGGGGCGAGATCTCGATGGTCGCAGACGTGTTTCGCTACTACGCGGGCGCGCCGGAGCGGCTGCTGGGCCAGACGATCCCGGTGGCCGGCGGGGTCGACATGACCTTCCGGGAGCCGCTCGGGGTGGTTGCGCTGATCACGCCCTGGAACTTCCCGCTGGCGATCGCCTCCTGGAAGCTCGCGCCGGCGCTGGCGGCGGGCAACACCGTCGTGCTCAAGCCGGCCGAGCTGACCCCGCTGACCGCGCTCGAGCTGGCTCGCATCGCGTCGCAGGCGGGCCTGCCAGACGGCGTGATGAGCGTGGTGGCCGGCCGCGGCAGCGACGTGGGCGAGCATCTCGTCTGCCACCCGGACGTCGCCAAGGTCGCCTTCACCGGGTCGACCGAGGTCGGACGGAGGATCGGCGCGCTGGCCGCCCAGCAGATCAAGCGCCTGACGCTGGAGCTCGGCGGCAAGTCGGCGAACGTGATCTTCGCCGACGCCGATCTTGAGGCGGCGGCGCTCTCGGCCCCGTCGGCCGTGTTCGGCAACGCCGGTCAGGACTGCTGCGCCAGGTCACGGATCCTCGTGCAGCGATCGGCGCTGGATCGCTTCCTGGGGCTGATGGAGTCAGCCGTCAAGCGGCTGCGGGTCGGCGACCCGCTGGACGAGGCCACCCAGATGGGGCCGCTGATCTCGGCCGCCCACCGTGAGCGGGTCTCAGGCTACCTTCAGGACGGCGCGCCGGTCGCCTTCAGGGGCCAGGCGCCGGAGGGGCCCGGATACTGGTTTGCCCCCACGGTGCTTGCGCCCGTCTCAAACGACGACCGCGCCGCGCGCGAGGAGATCTTCGGGCCGATCGCCTGCGTGATCCCCTTCGAGGACGAGGCGGAGGCGATCACGCTGGCCAACGACACGATCTACGGCCTGTCCGGCTCGATCTGGACCCGTGACGTCGGCCGCGCGCTGCGCGTCGCGCGCGCGATCGACAGCGGCGTGCTGTCGGTCAACTCCAACACCTCGGTGCGCGTGCAGACCCCGTTTGGCGGCTTCAAGCAGTCGGGCATCGGACGCGAGCTCGGCCCGCACGCCCTGGAGCACTACACCGAGCTCAAGAACGTCTTCGTCGCGACCGGCTGAGGCCGTCGCGCCGCGCGGCGACGTCCCGGCCCCACGGGATGAGAAGGCGAGCGCACGGGAGCGGCAGCCATAGGATGTGTTGATGCGCGCCTACGTGGTCGCCGACGTGTTCACCGATACGCCGCTTGAGGGAAACCCGGTGGCGGTCTTCCTCGATGCGCGCGGCCTGAGCGCCGAGACCATGCAGCGCGCGGCGCGCGAGCTGAACCTCTCCGAGACGGTGTTCGTGGTCGACCCGCAGCGGGGCGCCGATGCGGCGATCAGGATCTTCACCCCGGCGACCGAGCTTCCGTTCGCCGGCCATCCGGTCCTCGGCACGGCGTTCGTGCTGGGCGAGTCCACCGGATCCGATCAGGTGCGCCTGACCACGGCCGCCGGCGTGGTGCCGGTCACGCTGACGCGCCGCAACGGCTCGATCACCGCGGGCGAGATGCAGCAGCCGCTGCCCTCCATCGAGCCGTTCGATCGCGTGCCCCAGCTGCTGGCGGCGCTGGGCGTGAGCGGATCGCGGCTTGCCGTCGAGCTCTACGACAACGGTCCAAGGCACGTGTACGTGGCCCTGGGCGACGAGGCCGAGGTGGCGGCGCTCAGGCCCGACCACAGCGCCCTGGCGGCGCTCGGGCCGCTCACCTGCAGCTGCTTTGCGCTGTGCGAGGGCCACGTGAGGACGCGGGTCTTCGCGCCCGGCGCGGGTGTGGCCGAGGACCCGGCCACTGGCTCGGCCGCCGGGCCGCTCGCGGTCCACCTGGCCCGCCACGGCCAGGGCGCCTTCGGCCGGTGGCTTGAGATCCGACAGGGTCAGGAGATCGGGCGACCGTCGGTGATCCGGGCGCGCGTCGACGGCGAGCGTGACCGGTTGGAGCGGGTGCTGGTCGCCGGCTCCGCGGTGATCGTCGCGCGCGGCGAGTACCGGCTGGACTGAGGGGCGGGGCGTGCTGGACGCGCCCGCGACCGGGCCGGAATCGTCGCGCGCGGCGAGGACCGGCTGGACTGAGGGCCCGGAGGCGCCGGGGGAGCGGATCCCGTCGGCCAGCAGGAAGCGCACCCCGGGCGCCCTCCGGGACTGGACGTCCGCTGGCCGCAGTGAGATACTTCGTGGCGATCCGCACACACAGGAGGCGACCCATGCCAGATCCCGTCCGCGTCCTGATCGTCGCCCACCAGACCGCCACGACGCCGGCGCTGCTTGACTGCATCCGCGAGCGTGCACGTCGCGGCCCGGTGAGCTTTCACCTGCTCGTCCCCCGCCGCGTGCACGGGCTGCAGCGCCTGGTCGACCCCGAGGACGCGACCGATGAGGAGGCGGCGCAGGTGCTCGAGCAGGCGCTGCCCGTCCTCTCGGAGGCCGCCGGTCAGCCCGTCACCGGTTCGATCGGCGTCGCCGAGCCGCTGGCCGCGATCCAGGATGCCGTCAACCTGCAGGGGTTTGACGAGATCGTGATCTCTACGCTGCCGCCGCGCCTGTCCCGCTGGCTGCGCCTTGACCTGGTGTCGAAGGCCCGCGGCCTGGGCCTGCCGGTGACGCACGTCGAGTCCCGCGAGCTCGCGGTCGCCTGACAGCGCGACCGAAGCTGCGGCGGTGGCCGGGGCCGCAGCTGCGGTGCCGCAGCCCGGCCTCGCGCCCGATCAGTGGTGCTCGATCACCCGGTCGATGAGCCCGTACTCGACCGCCTCCGGGGCCTTGAAGAAGCGGTCGCGCTCCATGTCCGAGTGGACCTGCTCCTCCGGCTGGCCGGTGTGGTGGGCGTAGATCTCATCGATGCGCTTGCGGATGTTGAGGATCTCGCGCGCGTGGATCTCGATGTCCGTCGACTGCCCCTCAAAGCCGGCCGAGGGCTGGTGGATCAGGATCCGGCTGTTGGGCAGCGCGAAGCGCTTGCCCTTCGTGCCCCCGGTCAGCAGCAGCGAGCCCATCGACATCGCGATCCCGACGCAGATCGTCTGCACGTCGGGCTTGATGAACTGCATCGTGTCGTAGATCGCCAGGCCCGCGTAGATGGAGCCGCCGGGAGAGTTGATGTACAGGGAGATGTCCTTGTCGGGATCCTGGGACTCCAGGTGAAGCAGCTGGGCGACGACCAGGTTGGCGATCTGGTCGTCGATCGGCGAGCCGAGGAAGATGATGCGCTCGTTGAGCAGGCGGCTGTAGATGTCGAACTCACGCTCTCCGCGCGCCGTCCGCTCGATCACCATCGGTACCAGGGGCATGGCCCGCAGCCTAGCGGGTCGTCCTCGTGCCTTGTCCAGGTGCGTCCGCCGGCCGTCCGGGTGCCTGTGCCCGTGCGTCCGCCGGTCGTCCTGGTGCCCTGTCCGCGTGCATCCGCCGGTCGTCCTCGTGCCCGTCCCGGCGCGCCCGCGGGTTGTCCTCATGCCCGTCCCGGCGCGTTGCGCGGGGTGTCCGCGCGTTTTCGCAGCGCGCCCCGCGGGTCCTCGCGGCGCCCTGTCGGCTCGCGCGGGCGGGTCGTCCCGGCGCCCTGTTAGCGGCGCGTCCCGCGGGTCGTCACGGCGCCCTGTCGGCTCGCGCGGGCGGGTCGTTCGGCGCTGCGTGCGGTAGCGCCCGCCCCGAGGCAGGCCTCAGGGAACCACCACCGCGGCCCCGTCCAGACGGCCGGCCCGCAGGTCCTCCAGGGCACGCTCGGCCTCCTGGAGCGGATAGGTGCTCACGGTGGTGCGGATCGGGATCCGCGCCGCCAGCTCGAGCAGCTGCACGCCGTCATCGCGGGTGAGGTTTGCGACCGAGCGCAGGGTGCGCTCGTGCCACAACAGCTCGTAGGGGAAGCTGGGGATGTCCGACATATGGATCCCGGCGCACACGGCAGTGCCGCCGGGAGCCAGCGCGCGCAGCGCGGTCGGCACCAGCTGGCCGGCGGGCGCGAAGATCAGCGCGGCGTCGAGCGCCACCGGCGGGGAGATGTCGCTGCCGCCCGCCCAGACGGCGCCCAGCGAACGGGCGAAGGCCTGCGTGCCCGAGTCTCCGGGGCGGGTGAACGCGTAGACCTCGCGGCCCTCGGCGACCGCCACCTGGCAGATCTGGTGCGCCGCCGAGCCAAAGCCGTAGATCCCCAGTCGCGCGCCGTCGCCGGCCATCCGCAGCGCGCGCCAGCCGATCAGCCCGCCGCACAGAAGCGGCGCGGCCTGCGCGTCTGAGAGCTCGTCGGGCAGCGGCAGGCAGAAGCGCTCGTCAGCCACCGTCCACTGGGCGAACCCCCCGTCGATGTCACGGCCGGTGAAGCGGGCGTTCACGCACAGGTTCTCGCGGCCGCTGCGACAGTAGCGGCAGTCACCGTCGGTGCTGCCCAGCCACGGGACCCCGACGCGGCGGCCGTCGGGTGCGTGGCCGACGATCTGATGGCCGAGGATCAGCGGCAGCTTGCCGGGCTGGATCTCGCCGTCGCGCAGGTGAAGGTCCGTGCGGCACACCCCGCAGGCGCCCACCTGGAGCAGGAGCTGCCCGGGGCCCGGGAGCGGCTGCTCGATCTCCGCGGCCTGAAGCGGCCGTCCCGGCTCGCGCAGGAGCATCGCGCGCATCTGCGCCGTCCCGTCAAAAGCCGCCAGACAGCCAGTCCCGGCGGCTTGTGTGCAGCTCGGACGGATCGCCCGTGCGAAGCTCCTCCCGGATCTCCCCGAGGGTGCCGAACCGCTCGGCCACCACGTTGTGCTGGTGGATCGTCTCCAGGTTCTCCTGGCGGGCCGATACGAACGCCCGGTCGTCGAGCTCCGGGAAGCGCCTCAGCACCCCGGCCACCATCTCTCTGACGCAGTCCTCGACGAACCGCGGCCTGCGGTGGGCCTTGGCGACCACGTGCCCCTCGTCGGATCGCTTCATCAGCTCATAGATCTCCGAGGACATCGACTGCTCGACGATCTCCAGCAGGGCGGCTGCCTCGATCTCCCGGTCGCAGTCCTCCGGGCAGCCGACGTACAGCGTCCCGAGCCCCCGCTGGTTGTGCGTGGCGACCGGCACGGCGTCGATGATCCGCTCGATCTCCTCCTCGCTGAAGCCGTCCTGCGCGAGGCGCTCGCGCGCGCCCGCCGCGACGAGCTCCTGCGCGCACGGGCAGGCGGTCATCCCCTGCGCGGTCACGCCGGTCAGCCTGCGGGTCCCGAGCTCGGTGGCCACCGCGATCCCGTGAAGCGTGTACAGCTCCTGGGTCATGATCCTGGAGACGGGCGCCGGCTTGTGCTCTGGGAAGCGGGCCTGCACCGTGACCTCGGCCCGCCGGGCGCCCTGGCGCGCGCGCACCCGCTCGGCGATGTGCTGAGCGAGCGTCTCGGCCCGGAACGTGTGCTCGCCGAGCACCACCTCGCCGATCGCCTGGTTGACGACCTCCTCAAAGCGCGACATGTGCGCCCCCTTCTGGTCGAGCCCGAGCTCGATCACGCACTCAAACCGCGCCGAGAACAGCTGCTCGGAGCCGTTTGAACCCAGGCGGATCACCTTCTCCACCGCGGTCACCCCGACGCGCGAGAGGCTGAGCGCGAGCGTCGGCGACTGCGCCTGGACGTCGATCGTCCGGGTGGCTGTGGGCGGTTCGGCGTCCATCGCTGCACTGAAGGTTAGAGGGGCGCGCGCACCGGCATGCGCCCAGGCGCGGGCGTGTGGTATCAATCCACGGGTCGTGGCAGCAGTCACGAGGGCGCGGGCAACGCCCGGCGCTCGAGGGAGATGTTCGGCCGGCCCGCGTGGACCGGTTCTTAAGCCAACAGAAAGCACCGGCCCCGGCCGGTCGTTTCAGTAGAAAGGGAGCCGGCCCTTCGGGGGGCTCAGGTCGAATTGGAGAGGGAGCTTCGTGGCCTGTGGGCGTTGAGGAGAGGGTTCTGCTCGGCGACGAGACGCCGATCTTGGAGCTGGAGGAGCTGCGGCCGCTGATCGCGGCCGCCCAGGAGCGCGGCTGGCTGCGCCTAGACGAGCTTGAGGCGTGCCTGGAGGACGTGGAGATGGGACGCGACCAGCTCTCGGAGCTGCGCGCGTGGCTGGACGAGCAGGGGGTCGTCGTGCTCGACGACGATGGCTCGCCGGTCGCCGTGGATGGGATCGCGGCCGCCCCGGGCGAGGCGGCCGACGGTGGGCTCGTGGCCTCCGGGCTGATCGACACGGGCCTGACGGACGCTCCGTTCGCCGATGCGGGCGACCTGCGCCCCGACGCCGGGGCCGAGCTCTCCGCCCAGCCCCGGCGCGCCCAGCTTGACCTCACCGTCGAGCCGAGCCTTGACTCGCTTCGCCTGTACCTACGGGCGATCGGGCGCGTGGCGCTGCTCACGGCCGAGCAGGAGGTGCTGCTCGCCCGGCGCATCGAGCGCGGCGACATGGCCGCCAAGCAGCAGATGATCGAGGCAAACCTGAGGCTGGTGGTCTCGATCGCAAAGTCCTACCTGGGGCGGGGCCTGACGTTCCTGGACCTCATCCAGGAGGGTTCGATGGGGCTGATCCGGGCGGTGGAGAAGTTCGACTACCGGCGCGGCTACAAGTTCTCCACCTACGCGACCTGGTGGATCCGCCAGGCGGTCACGCGCGCGATCGCGGACAAGGGACGCACGATCCGCATCCCCGTGCACATGGTCGAGAAGCTAAACCGGGTCGTGGGGGTCGAGCGCCAGCTCACCCAGCAGCTGGGCCGCGAGCCGACCGTGGAGGAGATCGCGGCCGAGCTTGAGACCACGCCGCGCGAGGTCCGGGACGTGCTTCGGATGGCCCAGCAACCGGTGTCGCTGGAGAAGCCGATCGGCGAGGAGGAGGACTCCTCGCTGGGCGACTTCGTCGAGGACCAGACGGTCGAGTCGCCGTTTGAGCTGGCGGCCGAGCGGCTCAGGCGCGAGAGCCTGCGCCGTGCGCTCGCGTCGCTGCCCGCCCGCGAGCGCGAGGTGATCGAGCTGCGCTACGGCCTGACCGGCGGGCGGCCGTACACGCTGGAGGAGGTGGGCCGCGCGTTCAACGTCACCCGGGAGCGGATCCGCCAGATCGAGACGCACACGCTCAAGAAGCTGGAGGCGCTGCCGGAGGCCCAGCGCCTGCGCGACGCGTCCTGACACGCCGGGGGCGGACCGCCGCCTCAGCCGAGCGCCAGCATCCGTGCGGCCTGCTCGACGGAGGCCGGCGTGCGCTCGAGCGCACGCGCGACGTTCGCCAGGCGCTCGACAAGCGGACGGTTTCCGGCGGCCGGCTCGCCGCGGCGCAGCAGCAGCGTGTCCTCCATGCCGGTCCGGGCGTTGCCGCCCACGGCGAGGCCGATCGCGGTCATCGGCAGGTTGGCCCGCCCGATCCCGATCACCTGCCAGGCGGCGCCGCTCGGCAGCCTGCGGACCATCGAGATGAGGTTCTCCGGGGTGGCGGCGGCGCCGCCGCGGACCCCCAACACGATCGAGAACTGCAGCGGCTCGGCCAGCAGGCCCTCGGCCTGCAGCGCCAGCGCCATGTCCAGGTGGCCGGTGTCGTAGATCTCAAGCTCGGGCTTGATCCCCAGCTCCCGCATCCGCGCCGCGAGTCGCCGCACGCCGTCGGGAGGGTTGCGGAACTCGCCGGCGCCGAACGTCATCGAGCACACGTTGAGGGTCGCCATCGCCGGGCGCGCCTCGACGAGCCGCTCGCGCTCCTGGAATGCGACCCCGAGGCCGACGCCGGTCGACAGCTGGACCAGCGCCGGGCACCGCTCCTGGATCAGGCCGACCGTCCGCCGCGCCATCTGCAGATCGGCCGTCGGCCGACCGTCCGCATCGCGCACGTGCACGTGCACGATCGCGGCCCCGGCCTCGTGGGCGAGCTGCGCCTCGGCGGCGATCTCCTCCGGGGTGGTCGGAAGGGCGGGGTTGTCGGCCTTGGTGGCGATCGGGCCGGTGAGGGCGGCGGTGAGGATCGCTGGGTCGCCCACCGCTCAGCCTCCTGTGGTCTCGGCCGCGGGTGCCGGCTCATCCGCCGCCCCGGCCGCGGGTGCCGGCCGACCCGCGGCTCCTGCTGCGTGGGCCGGCTGTGCCACGGCCCCGGCCGCGCTCGGCGGGCGCACAGCCGCCGAGCCCGCCAATGCAAGCAGGTGGCCGCGCAAGCGCGCTCGCACGCGCTCGGCATCCGGCTCGCTCCAGGAAAGAAAGCCTTCGCCGCTCTTCATCCCCAGGCGGCCGTCGGCCACCAGCCGCGCCAGCGTCCGCGACGGCCGCGAGGGGGGCGTCAGCCGCGGGAGGATGTAGCTGTGGATGTCAAGCGTGAGGTCGAGGCCGATCATGTCCGCATTCTCGACCGGGCCGAGAGCCGGCAGCCGCAGCCCGAAGCCGGATCTGATCACGGTGTCGACCGTGCCCGGGTCGCAGACGCCCTCGTCGATCAGCTGGAACGCCTCGCGCCACAGCGCGTGCTGCAGGCGGTTTCCGACGAATCCCGGCACGTCGCGCCTCACGTGCACGGGGGTCTTGCCGAGCGCCGTGAGGAACTCGATCGTGCGCGACACGACGGCGGGATCGGTGTCCGGCGCCTGAACAACCTCGACGAGCGGAATCAGGTAGGGCGGATTCCACCAGTGCGTGCCCAGGATGCGCTGGCGCCGGCGCGCCTGGGCGGCGATCTCGGCGACCGATATGACCGACGTGTTGGTCGCCAGCACGGCATCCGGCGCCGCCATCGCGTCCAGCTGCGCAAACAGGCTTCGCTTGAGCTCCAGGCGCTCGGGGACCGCCTCGAACACCCACCTTGCCCCGCCGACGGCCTCCTCCAGCGAGCCAGCCGCCCTGATCGCCCGCACGGCCGCCTCCGCGGCGGGTGCGTCGACGCCGATCGACGCCAGGCTTGCGGCCACCCGCTCGTGCACGGTGGCCAGCGACTCGGCCGACGCGTCGAAGACGGCGACGGGAACTCCCGCGCAGGCGAGCACCTGCGCTATCCCGTGCCCCATCAGGCCCGCGCCGATGACCGCGGCGCCGCCGCCGTCCGGCGCTGCCGTGCGGCTCGGCGCTGCCCCGCTCTCCGGAGCTGCCCCGCTGTCCGCCGCCGCCCAGCTCTCCGCCGCTGTCCTGCCGTCCGCCGCTGCCCCGCCGTCCGGCGCCGAGGCGCTGCGCGGCGTCTTTCCGCGGCTCGGCTCCTGCTCGCGCCCCGGTCCCGCGCCGCCGTCAGCCGGCGGTGTAGCCGCCGTCGACATAGATGACCTGTCCTGTCAGGAACGCGGCCGCGGGGGAGAGGAGGTAGAGCACGGTGCCGACCATGTCCTCGGGCTCGCCGAGCCGGCCCAGCGGGGTGCGGGCGAGCATGCCCTCCCGCGCCGCCACGCCGGCGGGCTGGTCCCCGTACATCCAAGCGGTAAGGGGTGAGCGGAAGAGCGCGGGTGCGATTGCGTTGACCGCGATCCCGTGCGGCCCCCATTCGCAGGCGAGCGTCCGCGTGAGGCCGTCGATCGCCGCCTTGGAGGTGCAGTAGGCGGAGTAGCCCGCGGCGAGCCCGAGCCGTCCGCGGGTCGAGGAGACCAGCACGACCCGGCCGCCGTCCCCCTGCTGGAGCATCTGACGGCCAGCCGAGCGGCAGGCCAGCCACGTGCCGCGCACGTTGGCGTCCATCACCTCCTGCCATTCGTGCGGCGCCTGGTCCTGGATCTTGGCCGGGCGGTTCTGACCGGCGGCGGTCAGCAGGAAGTCCAGGCGCCCGTGGGAGGAGACAGCAGCCTGCACCATCGCGTCCGTGTCCTGCTCGGTGTGGGGCCGTCGCGCGACCAGCGTGACCTTGCCGTCGTCGACGCCGAGCTCGCCGGCGAGCTGCTCGAGCGCGTCGACGCGGCCGCCGGCGAGCGTGAGCCTCACGCCGCTGCCGGCCAGCGCCCGCGCCACCGCCGAGCCGAGCGATCCGGTCGCCCCCGTTATCAGCGCCGATCGCCCCGAGAGGTCGAACAGGCTGGCGGTCGACAGCTCGGCCGGGCTGGCGCTCACCGGGCACCCTCGGGGTAGGGCATCACGACCAGCATCGAGGCGGGCAGGTT